>Ga0163144_10006277_pt1 | contig 26274 bp, 26 predicted proteins | sample OliLak19BULKMAT1_FD_123175 | JGI IMG/M metagenome (GOLD analysis project Ga0163144, IMG submission 123175) | Freshwater microbial mat bacterial communities from Lake Vanda, McMurdo Dry Valleys, Antarctica - Oligotrophic Lake LV.19.BULKMAT1 | ecosystem: Environmental > Aquatic > Freshwater >...
CTCTTTGCCTACTTCCTGCAAAAGCTAAAGGCAACGCCGGACGGCGGCGGCAATTTGCTCGACAATTCGCTGATTCTCTGCGGCAGCGGTATGGGCAATCCCGACGTGCACGATCACGTCAACCTGCCTATTGTCGTCGCCGGTGGCGCGGCGGGCAATGTAAAGGGCGGCCGGCACATTAAATACGAACAACCCACGCCGCTGGCGAATCTGCACTTGACGCTGCTCGACAAGGTCGGGGTCCATCTCGACTCGTTTGCCGACAGCAAGGGCAGAGTGAGTGAACTGCTCAAACCGGCGTCGCTCTAATTAATTCGAGGATTATTTTCATGAATCTGTGTAAGACCGCATTACGTTTGGTCCCCATCGCGCTTCTGTTTGCAATTGGCGCTTCCGCTCAGGAGACCCGTGCCACTCTAAGTGGAACTGTCGCCGACGCCTCCGGAGCTGTAATTACGGACGCGCGGATCCGGCTGACGAACCAGGAAACCGCCGTCGGATTTGACGCGGTCACGAACAATGCAGGTCAGTTCCGATTCCTTTTTCTGAATCCCGGCACCTATCGCCTCTCTACAGAGAAGGCGGGGTTCAGGGGATTCATTCGGGACGAAATCCAACTCCATGTCGGCCAATCGGCTGTCGTCGATGTGACCCTTCAGATCGGCCAGGTGGCCGACAGCGTGACCATCACCAGCGAAGCAGCCCTTCTCGATATGGAGAAGGCCGATCGCGGTCTGGTGATCGACAATAAAACGGTCGCCGACTTACCCCTCAACATACGAAACCCCATCATGCTCTCGGTTCTCACACCGGGCATCGTTCATACCTCGGGGAGCCAGCATTTGAACCCCTTCTCAAATTCAGGTATTTCGTCATGGTCGATTAACGGCGGCCGCGGCACGAACAATGAGTTCCTTTTGGACGGCGCACCCAATAATGCCGTATATAACGGCGTGAATAACGTCGCCTACGTCCCATCCGTGGATGCGGTGCAAGAGTTTAAAGTCATGACGGGCGCCTACGATGCCCAGTATGGCCGCACCGGCGGCGGCGTGATCAACGTATCTATCCGCAGTGGCACCAACCGGTTTCACGGGTCGGCGTACGAGTTTCTCAAGCGCACCTCGCTGAATGCCAATACCTTCGCGAACAACTCCAAAAAAGCGCAACGCCAGGGCAACGCCCTTGACCAATATGGCTTCACAGTGGGAGGTCCGATCACTATCCCGCGTCTGTATAGCGGTAAGGACCGGACATTCTTCTTCTTCGCCTATGAGAGACTTCGTGAGGACACGTATTACCCTTCCGAATCCATTTCATCTGTCCCATCTCTCGAGCAGCGCCGCGGAGACTTCTCAAAAACCTTTGACAATAACGGCGTCCCGTTCACGATTTACGACCCGCTAACTGGCCGGTTCGAGGGCAACAACTGGGTCCGTTCCGCTTTCCCCGGCAACATGATTCCCGCCAATCGGATCTCGCCCGTTGCCGCGAACATGCTCAAACTTTATCCGGAGCCAAATACCACCACTCCCGGCTCTGTCGCCTGGCAAAACAATTTCTTTCTGAATCCCAACGTCGGGAGTTTCAAGTTCCTTAATTTGACTTCCCGCATCGATCACACCATCAACTCCCGCAATCGGATTTATGGGCGTTGGTCCGGGAGCGATTTCAAGCAGCTCCGCAACACGAACGGTATCCCCGGCGTCGCTGGCGACTACCGCAATGGAGGCAAGCGCAGTAACGGCGCAGTGGTGGATTACATTTCCAACATCACGCCGGCAACGATACTGAACTTGCGCACCTCGATCAGCTATTGGGTCGAGGATCTCACTCCGTTTGGTAACGAAGGCTTCGAAAATACTCAACTCGGATTTCCGAAGTCCCTGGTCGATCAACTTCCGAAGCGAGACTTGTTTCCTCAGGTCTCCATCGCCAACGTTCGCAGCCTCGGCCACGGCTCCGGCAACGTTACCTTTGAGCCGACCACGGTTTTCTCCTTCCAGCCGAACGTGGTTCACGTACGGGGCAAACATACCCTCAAGGCCGGACTCGACTTCCGCATGACGCGATACACGCAATTGCGTCCGGGAGCCGCCGCGGGAACTTACGCCTTCAACCGCGGTTTCACCGGGCGCGATTACCTGGTCCAGGATGCGACATCGGGTGTGGGTACTGCTTCGTTTCTGCTCGGATACGCAGCTTCCGGATCGGTCGCCAATGTTGCCCAGCCGTATTTCCAGTGGATCTACTACGCACCCTGGATCCAAGACGACATTAAGCTCACCCGCAAACTGACCCTGAATCTCGGCTTCCGGTGGGATATCAATTTACCCTTAACCGAGCGATTCAACCGCATGAACTACGGATTTTTCGCCGACCGCGATAATCCCATCGCCGCGCGCATCGACCGAACCCGATTTCCAGGTTTCGCAGTGAAAGGCGGCATCGGTTTTGCGGGCATCGATGGCAATCCCCGTTCACCGGCCTCGACGGATTGGAACAACTTCCAGCCCCGGATCGGCGCGGCCTATGCCTTGAATGATAAGACCGTCATTCGTGGCGGTTGGGGACTTTTCTTCTTAAATCCAACTTTCCGCGGTAATCTCAACGGCTTCTCACAGTCCACTCCGTACGTCTCTTCACTCGATGCCGCCCGCACGCCGTCGAGTAGCCTCGATGATCCGTTTCCCACCGGCATTCTTCAACCTCCCGGAGCCTCGCTCGGGATGCTGACGTTTCTCGGGCAAGGCCCGAGCTTTATCAATCCTGACTTCCGCGTGCCGTACGTTCATCAGTTTTCATTCGGCATTCAACGTCAAGTACCGGGTAACATCCTGCTCGACGTTTCCTATGTAGGCTCCCGGTCCATGGCGCAGTCGGCTTCAAGGGGGTTCAACGAGGTCAGCGTCGAGACTCTCAATCTTGGGAATCCGGCGCTCGGAGGAAATGCGAACTTTCTCAACCAGCAAGTGCCGAATCCTTTCGCCGGGCTCATACCCGGGACGGGTTTGAATAATTCGACCGTCGCCCGTTCGCAACTCCTCCGCCCATTTCCGCAATTCACCGGATTCAACTCGGAACAACTCAACACGGGTAGAATCTGGTACAACTCGCTTCAGGTGACGGCGACTAAGCGATACTCCCACGGTCTTAGCTTCACCACTACCTATACATTCTCGAAAAATATTGAGGCGATCGACTATCTCAACGCGCAGGACCCTTCACCCACAAGAACTCTCGTCGATTGGGACCGAACGCATCGCCTGGTCATCGCACCGAGCTATGAGCTACCCTTCGGCAAAGGGCGGAAGTTCCTTGCCAATAGCCATCCGCTCGTTCGCGGCCTTGCCGGCGGCTGGCAGGCAGTTCTCATGACGGTCATGCAATCTGGCGACCCCATGAGTATTCCCGGCAACGTCTATCTACTGGGAGACCCTCGCCTCAAAAATCCGAGTTGGGATCGCTTATTCAAAACGGGCGTCATAGACGTGAATGGTGCGGTGCGAAATGTTCTTTCTGGCGAGCAGCCGGTCTTCCAGGTTCGGCCGCCCAACTCTCTTCGCACCACGCCCATTCGCTATGGCAACCTGCGCAATCAGTGGGCCAGCACTCTCGACAGCTCTCTTATCAAAAACACGCGGATCCGGGAAGGTTGGAACATGCAGTTCCGTGTCGATGCTTTTAATGCCTTCAACACTGCGGTTTTTTCCTCTGACCCCAATCTTGACCCGACATCGCCGAACTTCGGTAAGATTTTCCGCGACAACGGACAATCCAACTTTCCGCGAAATATCCAACTCGGATTGCGCTTCGTATTTTGAGAAATACCATGATTTTTCGCAGGTCTGCTCTTTGTTTGATAATTGCCTGGTCTTGCCTCGGCGCCGCCGTGATGGATCCCCGACTGGTGGAAGCCGTCAAGCGGAAGGACTCTGCAGCTCTGCGCGCTCTTACCCAACAAGGCGTGGACGTTAACGCCACGGCCGCCGACGGCGCAACGGCACTGCACTGGGCGGCGGAGTTGGAAGATCTGGAGTCAGCAGCCGCCTTGATCGCCAAAGGCGCCAACGCCAATGCCGCCAACGTACACGGGGCAACACCGCTTTTTCTAGCGTGTACGAACGGCAGCGCGGCCATGGTGGATCTACTTCTCAAAGCGGGCGCTGACCCAAACAGCGTCTCGCCGGAGGGAGAGACAGCTCTTATGACCGCGGCGCGAAGCGGGAAGAAGGATGCGTTAAAGCTCCTGCTGGCCCGTGGAGCCGAGGTGAATCGGAAGGAAAGCTGGCGAGGCCAGACCGCTGTGATGTGGGCCGCGGCGGAGGGGCATGCACAAGCTGTAGAGTTGCTTGTCGAGTTCGGAGCTGATTTTCGCGCGCGTTCGAATGGCGGATTCACTCCGCTCTTGTTCGCAGTACGAGAAGGACGAATGGACGTGGTGCGCGGGCTGCTGAAAGCCGGCGCTGACGCGAATGAGTCGCTGCCCGCGCGTACGCGGCGCCGGCCCGGCGCCAGCACTACGGAACCCTCAAGCGTGCGCGCTGGCTCGAGCGCCCTGCACCTGGCTGTGGCCAACGCACATTTTGAATTGGCGTCTATGCTGCTCGATGCCGGAGCCAATCCAAATGCCGATGGGCCCGGCTGGACCCCTCTGCATACGATGACCTGGGTGCGCAAACCGGGTACCGGAAGTAACGATCCCGCTCCGCCGGGGTCGGGAAGCATGGACAGTTTGACCCTGGTCCGCAAACTCGCCGTCAAGGGTGCGGATCTGAATGCTGGGATGCGAGTCAAGAACAATGCTGGACTCAGTGTCCTGAACACAATCGGCGCCACGCCGTTCCTGATGGCGGCTCGGTGTGCCGATGCTGAGTATATGCAGTTGTTGGCTTCGTTGGGCGCCGACCCTCTGTTACCGAACGAAGATAAGACCACGCCGTTGATCGTTGCCGCCGGATTGGGAACCCGCTCCCCGGGCGAAGATGCCGGCTCGGAAACCGAAGTCCTGGAAGCCGTAAAAGTTGCATTGGAGTTGGGAAACGATATTAATGCCGTTGACGCCAATGGGGAGACTGCGATGCATGGAGCGGCATACAAGAACCTCCCTGGCGCGGTGCTCTTCCTGGCGGAAAGAGGAGCGGGCATCGAGACGTGGAACCGCAAGAATAAGCTCGGTTGGACGCCGCTACGGATCGGCGAAGGAGTTCACCGGACGGGCAACTTCCGCCCGTCTCCGCCGACAGCGGCTGCGCTCCGCAAGGTCATGACTGCCGCAGGGGTCTCCACCGAACTGGATGCTACTGGCCTTGACACCCGAACTGTCCGGTGATTCTAATGCGGTACAGATGCCGGTACTTTTCGGGATCATGGCGGAAAGTGGAGTGGGCCACCGGCCCCGTTGCGCGGGCGACATCGAACCTCTGCCCTGTAAGATCGGGCCGAGTAGCCAACCCCGCACAAAAGAGGCAACGCGTGACAAAGGGCCATCGTCAAACAGCGCCTGCGCCGAATGACGGCCCGCTCTCTCGCTGCCCTCGACACCGCGATTCCAGAGCCGTTGTCCCTCATTTCTCCGGTCCTTGCTCAAAAATGCTTCAGACCATTGCGGCTACGCCCTATGCTAAGTCGAGAAGCGCTTGGTAAGCTTGCCTGACTTGGTGTAGATGCCTTCGGCAATCAGGACGTGGCTAGCACTTGATTGCGATTTGATCGCACGTTTCGTGAAGGCTATGGCAGCCTTGCGAACCGTTCCAAGGATTGTCGAGACTGGTGCTTTTGACTTTACATCAAGAGGTTGGCATCGCCGCACGAGGACGCGCGTGCTGCAGTTGGGCATTCACGGGAATGTGAGATTTTTTTGAGGCCCTCTTTTATTGGGGATTTTTGTTTTTTGGGTTTTTGAGCGGCTGATTGCGCTTTTCCGTTTGGCAGTGTTTGGGCATGGTAATTATCCGTTGCAGGTTGGGTGAGGCTGTTCAGCCTCAGGTTGCCCAACTGAGAAGGGGTTGCAGTTTGTGTTGAAGGGGAGGGTGAGATGAGCGAGAAACCGGGGAAGGTGAATTTGCGGTCGTTCCATATTGGCGTGGACCTGGGGCAGCGGGTGGACTATACGGGCTTTGTGGTGGTGGAGCAGCAGGTGGTGGTGAGCTCGAGGCGGGACCCGGTGACGTATGAGTTTGAGCGGGAGCGGCGGATGTATGTGAAGCTCGTGGAGCGGGTGAGGCTGGGGCAGGGATTTCATGAGGTGGTTGAGGAGATTGAGCGGCTGACGCATGCGCCGGAGTTGAGCGAAGGCAATGTGACGACGGCGGTGGATGCGACCGGACTGGGGATTGTGGTGAGTGAGGATTTGCGGCGGAAGCGGTTGCGGGGGGAGTTGTATCCGGTGGTGATTACGGGTGGACAGGAGGGTGTGTATCGGGATGGGTATTACCCTACGCCGCGGACAGAGTTGTTGCTGGGGGTGCAGAAGGCGTTTGAGCAGCAGGGGCTGAGGGTAGCGGGGGAGTTGCCGATGTGGGGGGCGTTGGAGGGGGAGTTGCTTGCGATGCGGAAGGTGCAGAGTGCGCGGGGGCCGCGATTTGAAACGCAGGGCAAGCATGATGATCTGGTGTTTGCGCTGGCGCTGGCGCTGTTTGGGATGAGGGCGAGGATGTTGCCGGTGGAGCCGGAAGAGGTGAGGCGGCGGAGCGGGTGGTAGGGGCTTTAGTAGCGAAGTACCCCGGCGCTGTCGGCGGAGATGGAAGATGGGCCAAAGAAGAGGGCCGGCAGGAGGCACATTTGCGGTGCCCCCTCCCGGCATTCTATCTACCCTACATGGCTTTCTTGGCCATGTCTTCGTGCATTGCGGCCATCTCATTCATTGTCTTGGCAAGCATGCGGCAATGCTCCGCGTAGCGCAGGCAGTGACCCGCGGTATCCGGGGCTCCAGGATGCTTGGACTCGCTCATACTGGGATTTGCCTTGTATTTCGCGGCAAGCTCCGTGTGCTCTTTAGCCTCCATTTCATGTTTGGCGGCTGCGGCGCGGTAGTGTTCAGCGAGCTTTCGATGGTCGGCGGCAGTCTTTGCGTTGGCAACGAGGTCAGCCAGTTGCTTCTTGCTTAGGGTTTTCCCTGTAGATTGAGCCAAGCCTGATTGCGACATCATTACGCTAGAGCCTAGCAGGGTGGCGAGTGTAAACCCGCGACGGGTTGAGTAAGTGGATTCCATAACAGTTCTCCTTTAAATTTCGGGGTTGAGTTAGTTGGCAGCTTCTACGGTCTTAATCACAAATCCTTTTACACCGCCTTTCTCCATGAGCGTGCCAGTCACCTTAACCTTCTTTTCGATGAAGGGCATCAGCTTGGCATTTTGATTCTTGTGGTCGGATGCCACCGGGATGTAAAGAGTTCCGCTGGCTTCGTCGAGCAACGCAAGAGGAACCCCGGCCTTGGCGCAAGCCGTGGCGCAGTTTACGTGCTTTTCGCCCTTGCTGCTGTGGGACATATAGCAGCCTGTGTCAACCACCAGGCTAGTCATGGTCATTTCTTTGCCGTGGTCGCCATGGTCGTGCTGCGCCATGGCGATTGACGCCACTGCCAACATCTTCAGGAGTGTGTATTTCATATTTGTGATGTTCCTTTTGTATGGTTTGTGTTGTGTTTACTGCTCGGTTCCTTGAGAAGGTTGCTGGGGTTCACCCATGGATTTAGGCATGTCCTGGTCTGAGCCACCACCTAACAATAGGCCTTGAATCTCAATGGCTCGCAGCCATGTGTTGACGAGCGCGGCCACATAGCTATCTTGAAATTGGAAGAGGTTTCGCTGGGCGATCAACGCCTGCGGATATGCGCCAGCCATCTGGCGGAAATTGGAAAGGTAGAGATCGTAAGCCTGGCGAGCTTTAGGGAGAATCCGGGTGCGGTAACGCTCTACCGCGATCGAGGAATCCCGGTAATCTTTGTACTCTGCGGCCAATCGCGCCTTCAGGGAGAGTTTGGTGCGCAGCACGTCGAGGCGGGCGTGCTCTGCTTCGGCCTTGGCCGCCTTGATAGCGCCTTGATTTCGATTGAAGATCGGAATCTCAACACTCACGTCGAAGATGCCTTCCAGACCGCGACGCCTGGTTGGGCCAAGCGGGCCGACTTCCCCGAACTCGCGATTGTTCCTCAGCCCGCCGCGCACGAAGATGTCAGGGATGTTTTCGACTTCAGCGCGGCGCACGGAAAATTGAGACTGCCGCACGGCTACTTCCGCCGCTCGCAGTTCGGGACTGTCACGGTAAATCGTCTCAAGGGCCTGTTCCACGTCGAGCGTTGGAAACGCCTCTAGATTCCCCTCAAGGAAACTCGGCTTAAGCCCCGGGTTGTTCAAGAGCGCCGCCATTTGACGCCAGGTGCGATCCCGGGCATTGTGGGCATTGACGAGTTCAAGCTGGATTTGCTCAGACTCCATCTCGGCCGAGAGTAGGTCGGGCTTGTCCGCCTGGCCGACATTGGCCAGTTCCTGAGTTACCGAAACGGCGCGCGCGGCAAGGCGCGAGAGGTCGGTACGGACCTGGATCAACAGTTGATCGCCAAGGGCTTGATAGTAAAGTGTCCTGACTGAGTTCAGAAGGCGCTGTTTTTGCGCGCTCTGATTTTCGACATAGACGGCTTGGGCCTGTTGGGCTAGCTTGCGGTTGAGGCCAAGCTTGCCGGCGGTGATGAATCGCTGTTCGACAAACCCGCCGATGGCGCCGCCCCCTGTCACCTTCGAAACGTGCTCGCCGTTGGCGCCAAAACTGGGGTTTGGCCAGATGCCGGCCTGTTGGGCCCGGCCAGTGGCAGCATCCACCAAGGCTTTGGCCTGACCAATCGTTGGGTTGCCTTCGAGGGCCATGCGTTCGAGGTCTTCGAGGCTAAGCCGGGGACCGTTGGCGGGCGCCTCAACAGCGGGAAGGCCTGCCTGTTGGGCAAAGGCTGGAATTCCGAGAAGGATGGCAAGTGGTATGGCGTAAAAGGAGTTCGCGATTTTCATGAATGGGTTCCTGTGGAGATCGAAGCTACTTGCCATGGTCGTGGTGCTGCATCCCCGCCGGGGCTTTCTTTTTCCTGGGATTGGCCTCATCGGCCTTTTTCAATTCCATGATCTTGTCGTAGACCTCGGGGGTGACAACGCGGACCAGCGTCATCATGCCCATCATCGAACCCGTCCAACCCTTTCGAAGGCCATGGTTTTCCGGCTTATCGGGAATCATTTCGTCCATCACCATCCACATGTCCTGCGGGTAGCCGGGCACCTTTTTCTTTTCAGGATCGTCTTTGGGATACATCTCCATTGGGTCGCCGGGCTTCGCCATCGAGTGACCCTCGTGACCCTGGTGCGGGTCTTTCGCCTGCTGCGGGTCTTTCGGCTGCTGTGCGGCTGCATCGCCGCTACCTGTCGCCACCAGATGGGATGTGGCCCGGTCGCGATCCGCGCTCATGCCGAGTCCGCGGCCAAGGGCGGGGCCGAAATCTTCCGAGAGGGCGTCGCCTTTTCTGAGCATGCCCATACCGTCGGTCATGCTGCCTCCCGTGTGCAGGCCATGCCCTCCGTGAGTGACGGGACCGACCATCGAGACCATCTGATTCATCATGTGGTGCGGGAGATGGCAATGTAGCATCCAGTCGCCGACATACTTCGCCTCGAATTCGATATTCCGAGCCTGCGCGACTCCGACGATGACCGTGTTCATGTCGTACCAAAGCTGCTGCGGGATGCGGCCTCCTTCAGTGCCGGTCATGACAAACTGCATCCCGTGCAGGTGGATGGGGTGATGGTCCATGCCAATGTTGATCATGCGGATGCGCACGCGTTCGCCCTGCTTGACGATCATAGGCGTGCAATCGGGACCAGCCTTGCCATTGAGGCTCAGCCAGTTGAATTCCATCGACAAAGTGTTTGGCACATTGTTATTCGGCAGCAGAGCCCACTCTTGCAGCACAAGGCCAAAATCGCGATCCACTTTTGGTTCGTAGGCCTGTTTGGGGTGCATGATGAACATGCCAAGCATGCCCATCATTTCTTGCATGGCGAAGTGCGAGTGATAGAAAAACGTCCCGTGCTGATGAAGGTCCCATTCGTAGACAAAGCTGCCGCCGGGGGGGATTGGGTCCTGGCCCAAGCCAACACTGCCGTCCATTTCCATAGGGACTTCAAACCCATGCCAGTGGATTGCGGTCATCTCGGGCAAGCGATTCTCGACGATTACACGCACCCTGTCGCCCTGGTTCACTTCAATGGTGGGCCCCGGAATGCTGCCGTTGAAACCCCATGCCGTCATGGGGCGGCCGGGCATCAATTCGGTCTCGACCACTTCAGCGATGAGACGGAACTCTTTCACGCCGTCGACCATTTTGTGGGGGAGTTTGGGGAGATCGGGCATTGCGACAGGCAGGCTGTTGCCCATCCGATGTGCGGCGTGAGGGTCGGCGGCGGGGGTCGCTTGGCTGGGCATGTTGTGGCCAGCATGAGGGTCCACTGGCGGCTTGGCCGCTTGAGCCGGTTTCGGCATTTTGTGTCCGGCATGTGGATCGGCTTGTTGAGCCGATGCATTGCGCCCCGCCCACATCGCGGCACTGAGCGATGCCAGACGGGCGAAGAACGTTCTTCTTTCAGTCATTTTCAAAAACCTCTCTAATTACTTTGCTGACGGCGGGCGTTGCGCACGAATGCGGCAATCTTCAATTGCGCATTCTCCAAAGAATGGTTAGGCAACGTGGCAGTGATTTTGAAGGAAGTGTAAAGGGCTCAGATCCGAAGAATGGAGCTGCGGTGTAGTGGACTGACTGGCGGGAAGGGATCGTCGGCCGAACGGGGCATGAGTACCAGGAAAGGCAGGGTCCGCTCGACCGTAATTACCTGGGCAAGCCATGGGGATTCGAGGCTGCTCGAAACAAGAACTTTAGAAGGCTTTTCAGCAATCACGATTTGCTGGTGCGAGCACTTATCGTGACCAGATGGCAGAGGATCCTGTGGCGCTTGTTGCTGATGACAGGGTTTGTCGCCCTGATGCGCGTGAACTTCATTTGCTGCCGGCGCGACAGCAACGAAAGTACAAAGATCGTCGCACTGAATGCGCCCCAAAAGGGCGGCAATCAATACAAACACCGCTAGTTGAGCCACTCTAGCCATCTATCTTGATCCTAGTCCTATTTTGCAAGTTGCGCAAATCCTCTCAAGTTACAATTCAACTCGCCGCAAACGGAGTGCGTTGGCAATCACAGAAACAGAGCTGAAGGTCATAGCGGCGCTAGCGATCATCGGGCTGAGCAAGATGCCGAAGAATGGATAAAGGAGCCCTGCGGCTATCGGAACACCCAGGCTATTGTAAATGAAAGCGAAGAAGAGGTTTTGCCGTATGTTTTTCATGGTGGCTTTGCTAAGCCGCCTGGCGCGGACGATTCCTCTTAAGTCGCCCTGCAGCAGGGTGATGCCGGCGCTCTCCATGGCGATATCGGCGCCGGTTCCCATGGCGATGCCGACACTTGCTTGAGCCAGGCCCGGAGCATCGTTGACCCCGTCGCCAGCCATCGCGACTTTGTGTCCGGCTGCGAGCAGTGTCTTAACGACCTCCGCCTTCTGATCGGGCAAAACTTCCGCGTGGACCTCTTCGATACCGAGCTTGCGGGCTACAGCCTCGGCGGTGGCTCGGCTGTCCCCGGTCAACATCGCAACGTGAATGCCTTCCTGACGAAGCGCAACCAGCGCGTCGGCTGCCGATTCCTTGATCGGATCGGCAACGCAAAGCAGCCCAGCCAAACGGTTGTCTATTGCGATCAGCATTACGGTCTGGGCTTCTTTTCGCAATTCTTCCGCACGGGCGGAGAGTTCAGAATGGTTGATGCCTGCGGCATCGAGCATGGCAGAGTTGCCGACCCTGACCAGTTTGCCGTTGACAGAGCCGCTGATTCCCTTGCCGGTGACGGATTCGAAGTCCACTGCATCGGTTGGCCGAATTCCCCGCTCTTCCGCACCTTTTAGGACCGCCTGAGCAAGAGGGTGTTCGCTTCCTTTTTCAAGGCTTGAGGCAAGGAGCAGTAATTCTGATTCGTCTTGACCGGCAGCGGGGATTACGGCGACAAGCTTTGGCTTGCCTTCCGTCAGCGTTCCGGTCTTGTCGACAACCAGCCGGTCTACCTTCTCGAGTGTTTCGAGCGCCTCGGCGTTGCGAATCAGGACACCAGCCTGGGCTCCGCGGCCAGTACCGACCATAATCGACATTGGGGTCGCCAGACCCAGTGCGCACGGGCAGGCGATGATAAGCACGGCGACAGCGTTGACCAGCCCGTGCGCCATACGCGGCTCGGGGCCGAAGAATCCCCAACCAATGAAGGTTGCCACGGCGATGAGAATTACAGCAGGGACGAACCAATTCGAAACCTGGTCAGCCAGACGCTGGATCGGGGCGCGCGTTCGCTGCGCCTCACTCACCATACGAACGATTTGCGCGAGCATCGTGTCGGCACCGACATGATCCGCACGCATCACAAAACCTCCGGTTCCATTCAACGTGCCGCCAGTGACTTTTGCGTCAGTTTCTTTCTCGACAGGCATGGGCTCGCCCGTGATCATCGATTCGTCGACCGCGCTCTTGCCTTCGAGCACGACTCCATCCACGGGTACTTTCTCGCCTGGCCTGACACGCAGCCGATCGCCGATCGCTACTTGGTCGAGTGAGACGTCTTCCTCTCGTCCGTCTTGCCTCAGTATTCGCGCCGTCTTTGGGGCCATCCCCAGCAGGCTCTTAATGGCGCTGGATGTCTGGCTGCGCGCCTTTAATTCCAGAACCTGTCCCAGCAGCACCAACGTGATGATTACCGCCGCGGGTTCGAAGTAAAGGGGAGCCACCCCGTGAGAATAAAACGATGCCGGAATCGAGGCGGGAAACAGCACCGCTATCACGCTAAAACCGAAGGCCGCGCCGGTGCCGATTGCAATCAGCGTGAACATGTTCAGGCTTCGATTGAGGACAGACATCCAGCCACGCTCGAAAAATGGCCATCCAGCCCATAGGACGACTGGAGTAGACAGAATGAACTGGATCCAGACAACCCACTTGGGGCCCATTAGCCTTTGCAATGGCATCGACGGAAGAAATTCTGAAATCATTAGCAGTAGCAATGGCGCTGTCAAGGCGAGACTGACCCGGAAGCGGCGTGTCATGTCGATGAGTTCATGATTCACTTCCTCTCCAGTAATTTCCCGGGGTTCGAGCGCCATGCCGCAGATCGGGCAAGCTCCCGGTTCGCTTCGAATGATCTCGGGATGCATGGGGCATGTAAACTCCACACGGGTTGCTGGAGAAACGTAGACCGCGGGTTCGAGGGCCATGCCGCATTTTGGGCAGGCACCGGGTCCGATCTGGCTAACCTCTGGGTCCATGGGACAGATGTATTCCATTTGGCTGGAACCTACATCAGGGACGCTTTTCTTCTCATCTTCCAAAAATTTTCCAGGCTCCGCCTTGAATCGCTCAAGGCAGGATGGATTGCAGAAGTAGTAAGTCTTGCCTCGATGCTGATGGGATCCAGCCGCAGATGCTGGATCGACAACCATTCCGCAAACCGGGTCGAGATGTTGCGGCTTTGTGACAGGGGTTGCGGCCCCCACCTCTTTAACGTTCATACGTTTATCCTTGATTGGAGCCGGATCCCGAATGGATACGTGATCCGGCTCCGAGACTAATTACTTGCGGGCGTATTGCGACGGATTGGCATCAAACTTCTGTTTGCAGCCTAGGGAACAAAAGCAGTAGGTCTTGCCTTCGAATTCACTCTTGCCGGCGGCCTTGTCGGGGTCTACCTGCATGTTGCAGATGGGATCGATTTCCATAGTGGTGTTTCCTTCTTTCCAGATTGTTGAGGGATCTCAGCGCGAATGTTTATAGATGAGATCGAGCAATTCGTCATACATTGCCCGTGACTCTTCAGGGGTGCCATGGTTGATGGTCTGAGTGGCGCAGTGAGTTAAGTGATTTCGCATCAGAGCTCGACCCACCGTGCGAAGCGCCTCATGAACTGCGGAGATCTGAATCATGATGTCGGCGCAGTAGCGGTCTTCCTCGACCATTTTTTGTATTCCGCGTACCTGACCTTCAATTCGACGCAATCGTTTCAAATTGGAAGTCTTGATCTCGGGATCCACGGCATGAGCCTTTCGCCCGGATTCATTAGCAGCGCAGCCACAAGCCACCGCGTTGGTGTTTTCGTCCATTCGAAAAATACCCCTACCGGGTATATTAATACCCCCAGGGGGTATTGTCAAGCTAATCGGCAAATCGCATAAGAATTGGCCCAAGTGCGTATGCGCTCAGCAGTCCTATGGTGTAGATCACAAGTGAACCCCACAGCACGGCTCGTCCCAGTCGACTGGCATCTTGACAAGCGTCTGGTGCTTCAACGGAACACGCGGAATTGTTGCCCCGCAACTTGGGGACCAGCGCGTAAGTCAGAAGAAAATTAGCGGCAATCAGCAATCCGGAAAACAGAAACACCAAATTCTTGTGCCTGGAGATTGCGACAAGCCAAGGTGCCGCCGATAGGACGCTGGCAACCGTCGCCCCAAGCCCTATCAGTACCAATAGCGAAGGTAGGGCGCAGCACAGTAGTGTTCCGAATGAAGTGAAGAGCGACAGGTAGCTAAGTAACCCTCCGCGCTCGCGGATGGCTAGGCCGGTAGCTGGTGGCATTGGCATCTCACCTTCCTCCTTCCGTGCCTCTGACGATCAGCGGCACAACGGCTTTGACATCTTTCAGCGGCGTAAGCGATCCCCGAATCACAAGATCCTTCGAATTGCGGAACTGCGACTCCCCAAGTAGATTGGGATTTTTGGGATCGGCGACCGCCTCAAACTCCTGATTGGTTCCGGAAACTTTGAATTTCTTTCCTAGAAATGCACCCCGAACTACAACGAGCGTCACTTTCGGTGTGAAGCCGTTGTTCCTTACGGTTTCCCAAAGATCCGACGGTTTGACGGTGTTTCCCGGCTTGAGCTTGACGGTTGCAGTTCCTTTGTTCAAGCTCACCTCGACAGACTCTACTCCAGGAACTTTTCTGATTCCTCCGCGCACGGCGAAGGCGCAAGTCATTCAATCCATGCCGAAGATCGATAAGTCGATCTGCAGGAATTCCGCTCGGCCAGGAATGATCCCCAGCGTCATCGCGATTGCCAGTGTCAAAATTTTTCTTTTCATGTCTTTATTCCTTAGAAAAAATACGCAAAGTTGAGGGCGAAACGAAAGCGTTCGCGAGGGTAAAAGTTTGAGCTGACGCGGTAGAGCGGAACTTGAAATCCCGCCGAAACAGCGTAGTTTTTGTAAACGCCAAGCGTTGTCGGTCCGAGAAAAACCTGGTGACCGTCAGAGCCTGAAAGCTTCACACCGGATCGATGGATATTGCCCGTTCGCTCACCAGTCATCTCGGCAAAGATGCGCCAATCCCAGCCAGTATCCGTGCGCCATGACGGAGGGCGGTAAGCGTAGGCAAGGCTGTAGAAAACCATATCGGGACGCTGATTGCCTTTGCTCAACGCATAGCGCTGGTAGGTCGCGCCAGCCCAGGCATAGTGGCTTCGCGAGACTAGACCAGTGACGCCGCCAACGAGAGCGCCGGCGCTACCTCGCACGTTCCTCAATACCCCACCCGCCTCTTGAGGGCTGGGCAGCAGAATCCCGCCGATAGCGGCACTCTCAAAGCGCGAACCGATCCCGGTATCCTTCCTGTGAAAGCGCCAGATTGCGGTTCCTTCGAAATCTCCGCTCATGGAACTGAAGGCCGACATTCGAGAAGGTGCGAATGGCTCAGCTTTCAAACTCACTGGCGCCGAAAACGAAACTTTGAAGCTTTCGGTCAACCCATACCCGATCGAGGGCCGGAACATAAATCCGGAGCCTTTCCCGGCTCGCCCCATCAGGTTCATATCCAGACTCCAGCCCCCCTTTGGATTGGTGGGGGTGGCAAGCCCAAAAACAGGGCCATGCCCCGATGCACGAAGGCGCTGCGCTGTCGAGTGGTCCAGGAACACCACCAGAAGTGCAGAAGACAGTATTGTCCTCATAGAATTCTCCTTAACTCTCAGAATGTCCAGACGCACATCTGGACGAATGAGTGAAGCCGCAAGGGGACTACACCAAAGCGAGAGAGTTGGAGGGATTTAGATCAGGAATGCGGAATGGAGCAGGGTCAGGTCGGGAGGGGAATGGCTGGCAACCGCAGTCTCGACCCGTAACAGATGGTTGGAATCACTCGGTTGCGGAGCAGAAGGAATATCGATTACTAAAGAGGAGGACGAAACTGCTGGTTCCGCGTCATGCAAAATAAGCCCAGCAGGTTCGAGGGCAATCTTCTTGCATTCCTTCGCGGGAACAGGCTTGGCGGGGCGCTTGCAACTTCCGTCCTTCTCGCAGCATTTCGTTTCCGAGCCAGGAAACATGAAGAACTTCGGACATGAGATGCACCCTCCCCAAATGAGGGTCACAACCATCAACAAAGACAACAACGAGTTGGAAACTGCTTTTATCACAACCGTGACTTCAGTATACCCAGTGGCGCTGCTCAGAAGTGAAGTAGCAGAAATAGGGTCGGTCCGCCGCACCCATCCTGCTGTATAACCTGATATCGCGAAGCTTGCTCAATAAGTTTCATAAAGCCCCTTGACTTTATACCTACGTACGGGGTTTAGGCTTGGAACTGTAGAAACACATTGGAGAAAGAAACATGGGTCTGAAGATTGGGGAAGTAGCAGAGCGAGGGGGAGTAAACCTCCAAACCATCCGCTATTACGAACGGGAAAAGCTACTACCGGCGCCACCCCGCCTTTCATCCGGCTACCGGGTCTACCCAGACCAGACGGTCCGGCGGGTCCGCTTTATCAAACGCGCCCAGGAGATCGGCTTTACCCTGGCGGAGATTCGCGGGCTGCTGGCAATCCGAATTGACGCCGACCGGGACAGCTCCGAAGTTCGCACCCTGGCTCAAGCAAAGATAACCGATATCGAAATGAAGATTCTAACCCTTCAGCAAATGAAGGGAGTCCTAAGCCGCATTACAGAACGCTGCTCTGGTTGTGGGCCCCCAAGCGAATGCCCGATTCTCGAGAGTATTGACTCCGATGAGGTGCTGCAATGACCTGGAAAGGTGTTGCGGCTGTCCTGCCAGGGGTTGGCGCCTCTCTCCTTCCCAAGCTGACGTGTCCGGTGTGCTGGCCTGCTTATGCGGGACTACTAACGTCGCTGGGGCTTGGGTTTCTCATGTCCGAGCGGTATCTCTTCGGGGTCACAACCGTTTTCCTGACCATGTCGGTCGGTGCGCTTGCCTTTCGGCATACAAAACGCCGTGGACTTGCTCCGGCTTTTTTGGGACTTTCCGGGGCAGCAGGAGTGCTGGTTGGGAAATTCAGCTTTGATTCAATGTCGGCAATGTACGCGGGTCTAATCGTTTTAATTGCCGCATCGGTTTGGAACAGTTGGCCCACGAGGTCAGTTGGTGATGAGTTGGTTCAGTTGAGCGTAGAAAGGAAATAATCATGGAACAGAAACGAAAAGTAGAAGTCTTTAGCGCGGGATGCCCAGCCTGCGAACCCACGGTGCAACTCGTAAAGAGCATTGCCTGTCCATCGTGTGACGTTGAGGTGCTGGACATGAACAAGCCTGACGTCGCAGCAAAGGCTAAGCGGTACGGTGTCAAGAGTGTACCGGCAGTAGTAATTGACGGAAAACTCGCTGGATGTTGCGCAGGCGCCGGGCCTGATGAAATGACTCTTCGCGCAGAAGGTCTGGGAGTCACTATTTAACTGGCTAGAGCTTTAACTAGCTAGAGCTCTAATTCAGAAAGCCTGCTTCGGTGAGTTCTCGCCGGAGGCTCGATTGCTGGTCTGCGGTGAGAGGTTGGCGGGGGGCGACACATTCGCCGCAATCGATGCCTTGCCATTTGAGGATCAGCTTGAGGGCGGGAAATAAGGGGTAGCCCAGAACAATTGAGATCAGCAGGTTGATGCGATCTTGGGTTTGACGGGCGAGGGTCCAATCGCCGGCCCTGGCTGCGTTGTAGAGATCGACAAAGAGAGTGGGCGCGATGTTGTAGAAACTGCCGATGCCGCCGTCGGCGCCCATCAACATCCCACAGGCGAAAGCTTCGTCACGGCCGTTGAAGACGGTCTTGCCGAGTGCCTTGATACGGGCCAGCGTGTAGAAGTCGAAATCGGTGAATTTGAGCCCGGCTACGTTCGGTATGGCGCAGAGGTCGGCGAGTTGGGGGTAGGTGCGGATGGCGGGGGCTGCTTCAGGGAAGAAGTAGACGAGCAAGGGGATATCGCAGGCTGAGGCTAGCGTTGCATAGAACGTCTTGAGGTCGGCAAAGCTGTAGGGGCCCGCGGGGGGAAGACTTGAGATGGCCATTGCTCCAATCGACGCCGCGTGTTTGGCGAGGCGGACCGAGGTGGCGGTATCGAGCGTGCCGATGTGGACGATGACGCCGCGGTCTGGTGGGGTGAGGCGGCGTACGGCTGCGGCGAGTTGTTCGCGGAGCTCGAGTGAGAGCAGAAGGCCCTCGCCGGTGTTGCCAGCGACATAGACGCCGTGGCATCCGGCGGAGAAGAGGTTTGCGAGAAGGGCTTCGAGCGCGGCTTCGTTCAGAGAGCCATCGGCGTGAAGCGGTGTGATGAGCGCAGGCAGAACGCCTTGTAGATTATTCATGGACCAGTTTTCCGGATAGAACACGAGAGGATCTGTGTGCGGGGCGGTCTTCGCCACCAGGGATTACGAGTGCGCCCTGCCACTCGACGAGAGTGGAGGTGACGGGTGCGTAGGGCATGCGGCCGATGGGCGCCCAACGCTTTCCATCAAAGGACCAGATGATCGGACTGAAGCCCGGGTGGTCTGTGCCTAGCTCGGCTTCAAACGGGGCTAGTGCTCCGTCGCTGCCACTGAGGATGAGAAGCGACCTGCCGGATGTCGCGGCGAAGCCGGCTTGTAGTGGAACTGGGAGAGACGGTAGCGCGGACCACTGGCCATCGAGCAGGCGGTAGGCATCGGCTAGGAAGATGCGCTGGCCGTCCTTGAGGTCCGCACCTCCGGCCAGATAGAGAGCGCCGTTGAGTTGTGTGGCTTGCGAGAAGAAGCGGCCTGGGCCAGGCCATGCGGGGCAGGCTTGCCACTCGGTGAGGTTGGCCGAACGCAGGCAGGTCTTCAGATTGGGCTGGCCGCCGAGCAGGTAGAACTGGCCGTTGAGACGCGCCGTGGCGGTCATCATGAGCGGGTCTTTCAGATGGCCCACAGTAGTGACTTGACCCGCCGAGGTGATGCGCAGGATGGAGCTTTGCGCGCCTTTGAGATCTTGACCGCCGATGAGCCAGAGCGCGTTGTCTTTCACGATCGATGCGCCATAGCCGGAGGGGGCTGGCAGGTGCCCCACGCTGCGCCATTGTTTGGCACCCGGTGCTAGTGCGTAGATGGTATCGACGAAGATCTTTTCGCTGCCCGGTATCCATGGAGCACCGCGCCAGTAGGAGCCGCCGGCAACGATGAGTTGATTGTCGACGACACCGGCGAAGACGCCGCCTAAGGCTTGCGGTAGCGCCGGGAGGTCTTGCCATTGCCAACGCCCTGTGCAAAGAAGAGGCTGAATGAGTAACATGCTGAGCAACACGAGACGGCTCACTCGGCGACCATCTCCTTGAATCGCGAGAGGTCGAAGTTCTCGCCACGGACGAAGGACATGACTTTGCGCTCGCGCTCGCGGACGCTTTCGACTACGGCGGGGAGAGCGGATTCAATGCCGCGCGGCACCTGGATGAGGCCGTTCTCGTCACCATGCAGCACGTCGCCGGTCGCGACTTCCATACCGAGGATCTGCACGGGTACGCCTGAGCGTACGATGCGGAAGTTGCCGTGGCTGGCAACGCTGCCGCGTGCGAAGTAATGGAAGCCGAGGGCACGCACTTCAGGGATGTCGCGTACCGCACAATCGCTGACCAAGCCGATTGCGCCGAGGCGGCGGAAAAATGTAGCCATCACTTCGCCGCAATGCGCCGCGTAGTTGCCATAACCGCCCACTTCCTGAAGGACGATGACGGCGGGCTTTGGGGCGGATTGGACGAGCTGGTAGAGCTGGGTGAATTGATCGAGCTCAAAGGGTGCTGTCTGGCTGATCGTCTCCACTTGGGCGGTAACGGCATAGCCGCACATGCGCCCGAATTCCGGGAAGAGACATCGGAGCTCAAGCGGAGTGAAGCCTTCGCGATTCGGACGCAGCTTGAGTTCCTCGATCGCATTGATCAGGGTTGGGGTATCTACCGTCTTCAGGTAGTCGATCCATGTGGTTGACATAGTTTTTAGAAAGCGTACTTGAGAGCAAGCTGGAGGTTGCGGCCCCCTGAACCGCTCAGGATCCTGCCGAAATTCGGGCCGGAGCGATTTCCGTCAGGATTGTTCAGGATGACATGATTTAGCGCGTTGAACATCTCGAAGCGGAAAAGGATGCGCTGGCGTTCGGTGAGATTGAATTGCTTATGGATCGCGGCGTCGTAGCTGAAGGCGTTGGGTCCGCGGAGTGCGTTGTAGCCGAGACTGCCGAAGCGGCGTTGCGCCTGGGGGATGGCGTTAGAGAACGCAGCCGGGTTGAGCCAGGTGAGGGCGTTGGTATCAATGGCATAGGGGTCGACGCCCGATACATAATCGGGACGTTGTCCGGCAACGCGGCGGTTGCCCACGAAATCGATGCCTGAGGTTACGTTGACTGGCAGACCGGAACGCCAGGACATGATGCCCTGCAACGCCCAGCCCGATAGCATTGCACCCGTGACGGCATGTTTACGCCAGGAATCCCGAGTTGGAATCTGGTAGGAGTGGACGGCCACCCAGCGGTGTTTGACGTCGGAGGGCTTGGGTCCGTAGGAGCCGGCGATGTTCGAGAAATCCTGGACGGTGCCTTCACCTGTGCCGAAGTTGGCATCGGAACCGAAGTAGGTCATACCCTTTGCCCAGGTGTAGTAGAAGTCCATTGAGAGACCAGCCTTCAGGCGCTGGTTGGCTGAGATCTGCAGCGCGTGATAGGACGAGTTGCCCGAGGCCTCGCGATAGAGGATGTCGCCGATGTCTGCACGCGGGCGCGGTCCATTGTTTCTTTGGAACTGATTCGGCACGCTGACTGCCATGAGGTGGACGCCTCTGCTACCGACGTAAGAGGCCTGAACGGCGAGCGTTGGATTGATGGAATGTTGGAGGCTCAGGTTCCATTGGCCGGAGTATTCATCGCGGCGATTGTGATCGACGAGGCCTCGGCCGAGCAGGAGGTTGCGGGGAAGGCCCGAGGGGTTGGCGATGATAGCCGATGCGAAGGATTGCGGAAACGGGAAGGCCATGCTGATGTTTGCAGGCAAGTCTTCGCGTGAGAACACGGCGTTAAACGGAATGCGTGGATCGATGAAGCCCATGTCGTAGTAGAAGAACGGCTGCTGGGGAGCGTAGGTGATACCGGCACCTGCGCGGAGGATAGTCTTCTGTTTGCCGGTGGCATCCCAGACGAGGCCCAGACGCGGGGCGAAGTTATTGCGATCGGGCGCAAAGATCGGTGTGCCCTTGGGAGCGAAGGGGCCAAAGGGGTCGGAGCCTTCAATGTTGAAGGGACCTTGGATCGGCGTGTAGTACTCATAGCGAAGGCCGATGTTGAGTTGCAGGCGGCGTGAGATACGCCAGTCGTCCTGAACAAACAAGCCGGTCTGCTTTGAGGTTTGGCCTAGACCGGGATTGCCGAAGGTGAGGCGGATGGTGTTAGGCCGGTCTGCGATCAAGTCGTCGAGGGTATTGAAGAAGTGGGTGGGGTTGGTGGCCTGTAGTCGCGACGATCTCATGTCGCGAATCTCGAAGCCGGCTTTGATGGTGTGCTTGCCGCGGATCCAAGTGAAGTTATCAGCCAGCGTATAGGTGTTGGTGGTGAAGTGGATCTGACTTTGGAAGTCGCTGGCGAGGCCGACTTGAGCCACCTCTACCCATCCAGGCAGCGTGTAGAGAGTGGAGTTGTTCCGATTGAGGTCGTTGCGATTGAACCCAAGACGGAGCTCATTGAACATGGTGGGAGAGATGTTCCAACTGTCCTGAATGAGTGCGTTGTGGAAGCGGTTGGGATAGGTGAAGCGATTCGCTGGACGGAGATTGGGCGAGGCGAAATCCTGATTGTTGTAGTTGTAGCGCATGCTCAGGCGGTGGTCTCGAAGTTGGATGTCGCCGCGAGATAGCGTGGTGAGTTCGTCGTTGGTACGTGTGTCATTGCGGCGGTGGAGACCGATCAATGGGTTGGTGGTGGGAGTGAAGTCTTTGGGTAAGCCATCCAGGTTCTGGCGAATTGCCGTGGGCACCAGGGCGAGCAGTGCGGGTGTGGGTACGTTGCCTACGATTTGGGAGGCACGGCGGACGGTTGCGCCTTCGTAGTTGAAGAAGAAGAAGATGCGTTCCTTGCGGATGGGCCCGCCGAGATTGCCGCCGTATTGGTTCTGGCGGAGGGGCGGCTTGGCGAGTCTGGAACGATTATTGAAGAAGCTGTTGGCATCGAGCTTGTCGTTGCGGAAGTACTCATAGACGGTGCCGTGGAATTGGTTGGTGCCCGACTTAGTGGTGACGTTGAGGACACCGCCAGTCGCGCGGCCGTATTCGGCGGAGAAGGCGCTGCCAGTGGCTTTGAATTCTTCGATCGCTTCGACAGAGATCGTGTTGATCAACGCACCTGCGCCTCCAGTGCCGGCCGCGGTATCTCCCGCGCCATTGTTTTCGCCAAAGCTCATATCGACACCGTCCATCAGCAGGTTGTTGCCAAAGGCCGGCGAGCCATTGAACTCAATGCCGCCGCGTCCACCCACGCTTGAGGATGGCGCATTGACGACGCCCGCTTGCAGGCCGACGAGTTGTTGGAAGTTGCGGCCGTTCAGCGGCAGGGCGTCTACCTTCGATTGCGAGATGACGACGCCGAGGTCGGTGGTGGTTGCATTGACGAGCGGCGCCACGGCGATGACTTCGACCGATTCAGAAACCTGGCCTAATTCGAGGCCTAGATCAAAGCGCGGGCGCAAGCCCGCGTTCAGTTGGAATATGGCAGTGGCGGATCGTTTGAAGCCTTGTTTCTCGGCTTCGAGACGATAGCTGCCCACCGGCAGCAGCGGGAACTCGAAGTATCCAAGCTCATTGCTGACGGTTTCGCGGCGGACGCCGGTTTCGGTTTGGATGGCGGTGATCTTCGCCGAGGGAACGGCTGCACCGCCCGGGTCGGAGATGTTGCCGATCACCGAGCCGCCGCCGATTTGAGCATAAGCGGCGAGGGAGGCTGCCAGAGACAAGGCAAAGAGATGCGGAATGAGAGAACACTTCATGGTGAGCCTTTCGGAACTACTTTTTTTGCGTTAGCCAGGAGAGTGGGAACGAGGCCAACTCCAAGGCTGCGGTTTGGAAGGCCGTACCGTCCTTGGCGCCTAGCTCATAGAAGAGTAGGATTTCGCCCGTCGATGCATGGGCGAGGTCTGAATAGCCAGACCAACTGGATTCGATCACGCGTTTGGAGGACCAGGTGCGCCCGTCGTCGGAGCTGTATTGAACGGTTAGGTTCTTGCGATCGCGCGTCTTGCCGGGTTCGGCGGGAGCGCCGGTTTTCTCAAGGTTGTCGGGGTTGGCGAAGACCAACCGCTTACCGCCCAGACTGATCAGGGAGGCGAAGCAGATTGGCTCGAGAAGTTGTTGATCAAAGCGCGGCGCGGTCCAGCGCGTGGCTCCGTCGGGACTGGTGACGATCGTACGACGATTCATCTTTGATTCCGTACGGACGTTTAGCATGACGTGGCCGTTCGATAGCTGGGCGGCGGTGGTTTCGTTGGGGAAGACGAAATCGGGAGTGTCAGGCACGGCAATGTCGCCGCGATGCCAGGTCTTGCCGGCGTCGTCGGAATAGATGGTTGAAGTAACGCTGGGGCGATGGGCGTGTCCGCCGGTTCCGGTGGAGAGCCAAACGGGCACGAGCAGACGGCCGTTGCGGAGCTGGATGCCGTGGCCTGGGCCGGTGGCGAGGACTTTCCATGGGTATTGAGGCCGGAAGCCTTCAAATGCGCCGGTGATCTCGACGGGCTTCGAAAAGGTCTGGCCGTCGTCGTCGCTACGCATATAGAAGGCGCGCATGTATTCGAGACAGAAGAGGAAATGGACTGCGCCGGTCTTACGGTCGGCGATGGCGACCGGGTTGTTGTAGGTCACCTCGTCGGCGGTGGCGAGCTTTTGGGCCAGTGCTACTGGGTTCTTCGACTTCGCTCCGTCAACGCTTGCGATGACTCGGAATGGCGACCAGGTGGCTCCCTGATCGGTGCTTCGGCGCAGGACGATGTCGATGGTGCCCCAATCGCCGCGCAGGCTCTTGCGGGCCTCGGCATAGGCAAGGATGGAGCCTTTGGAGGTGACGACAATGCCGGGGATTCGGTATTGGGCGTAGCCGCCCTGAGCCGAGGTGAAGAGGGCCTGTCGCTTCAAGTCTGCGGCGTTGAGTGTGGCAATCAGGGCCAGAAATATTATCGTTTTAATCATCGAAAGTTTAATCGATAATACTACCGATGCTATACTGTGTCAATTCGAAGATGGCAAAAAATCGAACTCAATCCGAGGCAGTGAATGGAAGTCGCAGTGAAGGAGTGACGGCGCGCCTGCGGGCTGCGATATTTGAGGGGAAGTATCCTCCGGGCACGCCGTTGCGCGAAATCCGATTGGCGCGGGAGCTTGAGGTGAGCCAGGCGACAGTACGGGAGAGCCTGCAGAAGCTTGAAAATGCCGGGCTGGTGGCGCGGGTGCCGAATGTGGGGACGACGGTGGTACGGCTGACGCCTCATGACATTCGGGAGCGGGTGGAATTGCGCGCGGAGCTAGAGGTTTGGGCGGCGAAGAAGGCGGCGCGGCGGATGACCGCCGAGCATTATGAGGAACTAGCACGCAAGCTGGAGGCGCTGTCCGCCGCAGTCGAGTCGGATAAGTATTACGAGGCGGCGCAGTCGGATCTGGCGTTTCACCGCTACATCTGGCAGTGTTCAGGGAATCAAACGCTGGCCTCCACGCTGGAGCATGTGACGGTGCCCTTGCTGGCCTTCGTTAGCTTGCTACGGCATAGCGGATTTGAGCACTTGCCGGATGTCGTGGCTGCGCATGAGCCTTTGATTGAGGCGCTGCATACGCAGGATGACGAGCAGATTGAGAAGGCGTTCCGCGAGGGGGCAACGAAATCGTACCGCGAGTTTATGGACGCGGGCGGAGCGAGCCGCCGGGCCTTTGCGTTTGGATTGATGGAAGCTTGAGCTCGGGAGAGATCTAGGCCTTGGCGTACTCTTCGATCGGTACGCAGGAGCAGACTAGGTTGCGGTCGCCGTAGACGTTGTCGATGCGGGAGACGGGGGACCAGTATTTGTCCACACGGGCTGTGCCTTTAGGGAAGCAGCCTTCTTCGCGGGTGTATTTGCGGTTTCACTGGATACTTCATTGGATCTAATGGGAGTTGGCAGATTTGCCGACTTCACAGTTAAGGGCCTCAATGAAATTTATTCACACATCTGACTGGCACATTGGACTCAAGCCGAAAGTCGCTGCCGAAGCTGGCGCCGAGTTAGCGGCGGCCAGATTCAGGGCAGTGAAAAAGATTCGAGACTTGGCAAATAGCGAGCAGGTTGACTTCACTCTGGTCGCTGGCGATATGTTTGACAGCCACGGCATCGGGACCCATCCCATACAGGAGCTTAAGGCTATTTTGGAGGGATTTAGCCAACCGATTTACGTCATTCCTGGAAACCATGACCATTGGACAGTCGAGGGATTTTGGGGATTAGTGAAGCAGTGCTGGCCGGCAAATGTACATGTTCTGTCTGAGAGCGAACCAGTAAATGTGAAGGGCGGGATGCTGTTTCCATGCCCTCTTTTGCAGAAGATGACACCAAGCGATCCACTTGCTTGGATTCCAAAGCGGCAGGGCAAAGAGATCAGAATTAGCTTGGCGTACGGAAGCGTGGTTGGGGCGGCCATTGGGACCTCGGTAAACGCGATCAGTCCGAAGGCCTATGAACGTGCGGACCTAAATTACCTGGCATTAGGAGACACGCATTCATTTCAGACTTATGAGTCGGATGGGATGGTAAGGATGTGGAGTTGTCCCCAAAATTGAGACACGAGTCTAGACTCATAAAAATTCTGATAGGAGAATTTGAGTCATGTCTAAAACGCGAAGGAAATTTACGCGGGAGTTCAAGTTGGCGGCGATCAAG
>Ga0163144_10006279_pt1 | contig 26261 bp, 16 predicted proteins | sample OliLak19BULKMAT1_FD_123175 | JGI IMG/M metagenome (GOLD analysis project Ga0163144, IMG submission 123175) | Freshwater microbial mat bacterial communities from Lake Vanda, McMurdo Dry Valleys, Antarctica - Oligotrophic Lake LV.19.BULKMAT1 | ecosystem: Environmental > Aquatic > Freshwater >...
GCACTGCGACGACGCGCCTTCGCTCCCTGCAGCGCCGTCCCGAACAGGTCAAGAAGTTCTTCCGTCATCCGCGTGTGCGCTATGCGGCGTGATATCAGCTAAACTGTGGCCCAAGTAATAATGGCGCTTCTCCGCGCACCCCTGCCCATGTCCACAAGCACCGAACCGCTAGCCCCCGTCGACCTTCGATTCATTACGCTCGCCACCCGGCCCGCCGTCGTGCGACGAGCCCTGCGCTACGCAGTGATCGTCGGGGCAATTTTGATCGCCATCAACCACGGCGACGCGATCCTGCGCGGAGACGTGACGGTTGGGCGACTTCTTCGCATGCTCCTTACGTCCATGGTGCCCTACTGCGTCTCGACCGCGTCGAGCGTTGAGGCACGACGGGCGTTTGAGCGGGAGCGGCGCGCGGCGTAAGTGACGCGCGGCCTCAGCGGCGCACCGACGCGCTCGCCCTCCGCGCCACCGCCGAAGCAATCCAACCAAGGCGTGCGGTCGTAGCTTGGCCAGGCGCATCCTTCGCCGGCCATACGGATGCGATTCCAGTTTCCTAGCATCGAGCCACGAAGCACATGCCCGCTAGACGTCGTACGATCTCCCGAGGCGTTCTCACCATCGTCGTCGTCGCGCTCAGCGCGACCTCCGCCAGCGCACAGTCGGACACATTGCGCACCGTTCGGAACGACACAGCTCGCGTCCGCGCCCTGCAGGGAATCATGGTCGTCGGCCGTGTCGACGAACTCCGCGGCATCGCCTCCACCGCCTCGCAGGGCCACGTGGGCGCCGCCGACCTGTTGCTGCGCCCGCTCATGCGCGAGGGTGAACTGCTCGAGACCGTTCCCGGACTCATCGTCACGCAGCACTCGGGCGACGGCAAAGCCAATCAGATGTTCGTGCGCGGCTTCAACCTCGACCACGGGACCGATTTTCAGACTCGGATCGAGGGGATGCCGGTGAACATGGCGTCGCACGCCCACGGTCAGGGCTACACCGACCTGAACGTCCTCATTCCCGAGTTTGTCGACTTCATCGACTATCGGCTTGGGAACTACAGTGCCGCGATCGGCGACTTCGGGAGCGCCGGCGGCGCCGAGTTCCAGCTGCGACGCACGCTCGAGCGTCCGTTCTTCTCGTTCGGGGCCGGTGAATACGGTTTCGCGCGCGCCGTCGTCGGTACTACACTCGACGTGGGCACGGGACGCCTCATGCTGGGCGGCGAAGCCAAAGGGTACAATGGTCCCTGGAGCGTCGACCAGCGGCTCCGGAAACTTAGCGGCATCGCCCGCTATTCTCGGGAGCGCGGCACGTCGCGCGTTTCGCTGCTCGGCCTCGCTTATAACAACACGTGGAATGCGTCGGACCAGATTCCGCTGCGGGCGGTGGAGAACGGAACCCTCCACCGCTTCGGGCAGATCGATCCGACGCTCGGCGGAGCGACGTCGCGATACTCCCTGTCGGCCACGTGGAACCACCTCGGCGCCAGCTCGGCGCAAACCGTGCAGATCTTCGGCATCGCCTCGAAGTTCGACCTGTACTCGAATTTCACATACTACATCGACAATGCGTCCAGCGGTGACCAGTTCAACCAGCGCGAAGGGCGCATCATCGTAGGTGCCAACGCGTCGCACAAGCAACAGATCGTTGCGTTAGGCGTCGAGCACCAGGTTACTATCGGCCTGCAGAACCGCACCGACCTGATCGACGGTATCGGCCTGCATCGTACCCGTGCGCGTCAGCGTACCGGGACGGTGCGCGAGGACGACGTCAGCCAGATCGGGACGGGACTGTACGCCGAAGCCGAGTCACACTGGCATCCGCGGTTCCGCACTGTGCTGGGACTGCGCGGCGATGCGTACACCTTCGACGTCACCAGCACGGTCGCCGCCAACTCCGGACAGCGAAGCGCGGGCATCGTCAGTCCCAAGGCATCGCTCGTCTTCGTTCCGACTCAGACGTCCGAGCTCTACATCAGTGCTGGCCTCGGATTCCACAGCAACGATGCCCGCGGCACCACCATCTCGATCGATCCCAATTCGGGGAAAGCAGCGCAACGCGTCGACCCGCTCGTGCGCTCGCGCGGAAGCGAGCTCGGACTTCGCGTGTCACCCACGTCGCAGTGGCGTTCGACGATGGCGCTCTGGACGCTGGGTCTGAACAGTGAGTTGCTCTTTGTAGGCGACGGCGGAACAACCGAGCCAACCGATGGCAGTCGCCGCACTGGGGTCACCTTTGCGAATTTCTATCGCCCCATTCCCCAGCTGACACTCGACGCCGACGTCTCGTTCTCCCGCGCGCGCTTGCGCGACGTGGCCGCCAAAGCGAATCGCATTCCGGGCGCTCTTGAGAATGTGGTGGCCGCCGGCGCCTCGTGGACCTCATCGCGCCAAGGCGCCTTCGCCGCTATCCGCATACGCCACTTCGGGGCCTATCCGCTGATCGAGGACAATAGCGTCCGCGCCAAGGCCACCACGCTCGTCAACGCCAGTGGCGGCTTCCGCGTGGCAGGGGTGCGGGTGCAACTGAGCGCGCTCAACCTGCTGGGCTCGCGGGCGAGCGACATCCAGTATTTCTACGCGTCGCGGCTGGCGGGTGAGCCGGCGGGGGGCGTGAATGACATTCACTTCCATCCGGTAGAGCCGCGGCAGATTCGGCTGGCGCTCGTGAGAGGGCTGTAGTTTTCGACTACTCAATCGAACGTTCATCAAGCGCTAGAACTCCATCACGCGAGACCGACCGCTCGATGTGACGATGTGTCGCCTGCAGGGCGCGTGAAGCTCGGCGGTGACGATACTCCCGCGCCTAGCGGAATGGCGGCGACAAGCACATTCTCTCCCGCCATCGTCACCGGAGAAATGAACGCATGCGTGTTTCATCCCGATCTGCTTCCCTCGCCGCGCTCTTCCTGATTTGGGGGAGCGCGTCGTCGAGCGCACAGGGCGTGGGAGGCACCAGCTTCGACCTAGTCATTGCCCAGGGCCGAGTGATCGATCCGCAGAACGGACTCGATGCGGTGCGCTATGTGGGGGTGCGCGGCGGACGAATTGCCGCCATCTCGTCTGGCCCGCTCAGGGGGGTGATCACCATAGACGCCAAGGGACTGGTCGTTGCGCCCGGCTTCATCGATCTGCACTCGCATGGTATGCAGATGGCCGCAGCGCGCATGCAGGCATTCGATGGCGTGACCACGGCGCTCGAACTCGAGTCGGGCGTGCTCCCGGTAGCGGCGGCCTATGCGCAGTTCGCGCGGGAGGGGCGCCCCATCAACTACGGTGTGTCGGCAGCCTGGTTGTACGGCCGCATTTCGGTGAAGGAAGGCGTGGAGCCCGAGCCATCGCTCGATTTCTTCCAGAAAGCACAAACGTTCAAGAGGTGGCAGCAGACACTCGCGACACCCGAGGAAACCGATCGGATTCTGGGGCAAGTGGAACAGGGGCTCAGGGAAGGTGCCATCGGGATCGGTATCAACGCAGGCTATGCCCCTGGTTACGGGCGCAAGGAGTACTTCGCACTCGCGAAACTGGCCAAGAAGCATGCGGTGGGAACCTTCACCCACGTGCGCTACCTCAGCGTCATCGAACCGGGCAGTTCGTTCGAGGCGTACGAAGAGCTCATCGCGCTTTCCGCGTCCACCGGGGCACACATGCACATCTGTCATCTCAACAGCATCAGCACACGCGACATCGGTGCCATTGCCGAGCTCATTCGCGGCGCCCAGTCGCGCGGGGTAAAGGTGACCACCGAAGCCTACCCATACGCAGCAGGGTCGACGGTGCTGGGGGCGGAACTGCTGCGCGGCAACTGGAAGGCGCGTTTGGGTGGCGCCACCGCCAGCGACATCGAACTCGGCGGGCGCCCCTTCAACGACTCGTCGCTGGCCGAGGCGCAGGACAAGGCGCCGGGTGCACTGATCGTGATTCACTTCATGCGTCCCGAGACCAGCGGGGCCGATCAGTCCTACCTCGATCAGGCGGTGCTCTTTCCCGGTGGCGCCATTGCATCTGACGGAATGCCGTGGGTGTCGGGAGGGAAGACGATCACGGGTGATGTGTGGCCCCTTCCGGCCGATGCCTTCGCCCATCCGCGGAGCGCGGGAACCTTTACCCGCTTCCTGCGCGACTACGTACGCGAGCGCAAGAAGATCACGCTCCGCGAGGGGTTGAAGAAGATGACGATTATTCCGGCGCAGATTCTCGAGGAGAGCGTGCCGCAGATGCGAAAGAAGGGGCGCCTGCAGGTGGGCGCAGACGCCGACATCGTCGTCTTCGACCTGGCCACCGTAACCGATCGTGGCACGTACACGCGACCCAACCAGACCGCAGCGGGGATGAGGCATGTGCTCGTGAACGGCGTCGCGATCATTCGCGACGGTGAGTTGGTGCGCGACGCACTCCCGGGAAAGCCGATACGGCGCGCCGTGACGACTCGTTAGGGTGGCGACGCAGCGCCGGACGGGCACACTGGTGGACGCTGAGCGCCCGCCACGTTCACGACCAGCAAAACCTTCGATCCATCATCCGCGTTCCGAAAGGCGACGCTTTTGAGCCCCTCTAACCGCCTCATGCAAACGTCCAGCGCGATGTACCTTTTCCGCGGTTCCGATCCCCTCCGAATGAGCGACGATCTTATCCAACGCCGCGCGCACGCAGAACCGACACTCCGGGCCGATGTCGAGTCAGCGAAACAACATCTTGCTCGTCAGGAAACAGCCAGCAGGGGAAGATAGAATTACGATATGAAAAGTCAGGAATGAGAAGCCGGGCTCGCGCCGAGCGGTCGTGATGAACGACGTTCGCAATCGCCTCACGACGGCGCTTTCCGATCGCTACCGGATCGAGCGCGAGCTCGGTGCCGGTGGAATGGCGACGGTCTATCTCGCGCACGACGTCAGGCACAAGCGCCTCGTGGCGGTAAAGGTGCTCAAGCCGGAGCTCGCTGCGGTGCTGGGCGCCGAGCGCTTCGTACAGGAGATCACCACGACGGCGGCGCTGCAGCATCCGCACATTCTCCCGCTCTTCGACAGCGGCTCGGCCGACGGATTTCTCTACTACGTCATGCCGTTCATCGATGGCGAGACGTTGCGTGTGAAGCTCGATCGCGAGACACAGCTGGGAGTGGATGAGGCAGTGCGTATCACGCGCGATGTGGCAGACGCCCTCGAATATGCGCATCGCAATGGTGTCATTCATCGCGACATCAAGCCTGAAAATATTCTGCTCGCGAACGGCCGCCCAATGGTGGCGGATTTCGGCATTGCACTGGCGGTGAGCGCCGCCGCAGGTGGACGGATGACCGAAACCGGATTGAGTCTCGGCACGCCGCAGTACTTGTCGCCGGAACAGGCGACCGCCGAGAAGGGGATCACTGCGCGCTCCGACGTCTATTCGCTCGCGAGCGTGCTGTACGAAATGCTCACCGGAACTCCGCCACACACCGGAGCGTCAGCTCAGCAGATCATCATGAAAATCGTGACGGAGGAAGCACAGTCAGTCGCGATGCTGCGCAAGTCGGTGCCACCGCACGTGGCTGCGGCCGTCGCGAAGGCGCTGGAAAAACTTCCCGCGGACCGTTTCGGGAGCGCGAGCGAATTCGCCGCAGCGCTGGGCGATCCGTCCTTCCGGGGCAGCGGTGCCACCGCCGTGGCTGCCGTCGCGGGGCCGGGACGGTGGCGACAGCGGGCGGCGGTTCCGGCGCTCGCCCTGACGGGACTGCTACTCATCGCGCTCGTCTGGACGATTCAGCGTCCCGCGCCTCCTGGACCAATCAGCCGGTACCGCCTCGAGTTGCCGGCGGGGCAGAGTCTCTCCGCCAGTCCTTGGTCGCGGCTGGCCGTGTCGCCCGACGGGTCGAGACTCGTCTACATGACCGACGGTGAGCGGAGCACGCGACTGATGGTGCGAATGCGTGACCAGCTCGATGCCGTGGCGCTCCCTGGAACGGAAGACGCCCTCAATCCGGCGATTTCTCCGGATGGGAAACGTGTCGCTTTCATGGACGGAGTCGGCGGCGCCAGCATCAAGGTCGTGTCCCTGGCCGGCGGCCCTCCAATTGCCATCACCGATTCGCTGGTCGGGGTACCCGGCCTCACCTGGGGATCCGATGGCTTCATCTACTACGACCAAATTGGACTTGGGCCCCTGATGCGTGTCCCGGAGGCGGGTGGACGCGCGGAGTCCGTTGGCCGGGTGGACTCCACGAGGGGAGAACAGCAGCACGCTTGGCCCGACGCCCTGCCGAACGGCCGAGGCGTAATCATCACCGTGAGCCGTGGAGGCCCGGGAGCCATGGGCAGCGCGACGGATGAAATCGCCGTGCTCAATCTGGCCACCGGAGCCCACCATGCGCTGGTCCGGGGCATCTTCGCCCGATACGCCCGATCGGGACACTTGGTGTACGTCACGGCGGAAGGCGCGCTCATGGGTGTGCCATTCGATGAGAACCGGATGGTACTCACCGGGGAGCCCGTCGCCTTGGCCGAGGGTGTGGGAGTGCGCATCGGTGGTGGGGCTGTGGATCTTACCCTGTCCGCCACGGGGACGATGTGGTATGCGGCCGGAAAGGTCGTTTCGTCCGGAACGTTAGAAGCGGTATGGGTAGGGCGCGACGGATCGGCGACGCGCGCGGTCGCCGATTGGGTTGGCCTGATCGGCGACCCGGCACTGTCGCCCGACGGAAAACGCCTTGCCGTGAGCACCCTCGAACCGACGTCGCAGATCTGGGTCAAGGACCTGGATGGAGGGCCACTGGCCAAGCTGACCCTGAGCGGACGGAACAATACCAAGCCCGCTTGGAGTCCAGATGGCCGGTCCGTGGCCTTCGTCTCCGATCAGCGAAGCGGCCGCGATCTTTACCAACGTCTCGCAAATGGAAGCCGGCCGGAAAGGCTATTGCTGGACGAAAAGCGCCCCGTTGACGAAGTGGTGCTCTCCCATGATGGCGCATGGGTGATATACCGGGCCGGAACCAACGTTGGCGAACGAGATCTGTATGCACGCCGGGTGGGGTCGGATTCGTCGATCGTGCTAACGGCCACGGCGGCCGATGAAACGTCGCCAGCGCTCTCGCTGGACGGTCGATGGCTCGCTTATGTCTCCACCGAGTCCGGCAGGTCCGAAGTGTATGTGCGCCCGTTCCCGAATAGCGCCGACGGCCGATGGCAGATCTCCGCCCAAGGCGGTCAGGAGCCCGTCTGGGCGCACTCTGGCAGGGAGCTGTTCTACCGCGTGGCGGGCGCCACGAATGCGCAGATGGTCATGGATGTCACGACGGGCCCCACGTTCGTGCCAGGCGCCCGCCGGATGCTGTTTCCGCTCAACACGTACGCGTTGAGTTCCGTCCACCAGCAGTATGCGGTCTCTCCGGACGGCCGTCGGTTCCTGATGATTCGCGCTCCCGAGTCCGACCGGTTCGACGATCTGGTCACAGTGGAAAACTTCTTCGAGGTGCTACGCGCTCGGGTGCCTCGCCGATGAGCGAGACTGCGGACATGCGCATCGGCGTGGCCGCAGCGCGTGCGACGGACGGCGACAGCACGCATGCAGATGTGCGTGACCATTCGCATGACACACAGCCTGCGCACGACGCACACGGGGCAAGGTCGAATGCTTGAACGTCTGAGGGCGGCGCTCGCCGATCGTTATCGCGTCGATCGGGAGCTCGGCGCCGGCGGCATGGCCACGGTCTATCTCGCGCACGACATCAGGCACGATCGCGACGTCGCCATCAAGGTGCTGCATCCCGACCTCGGCGCAGCACTCGGCGCCGACCGGTTTCTGAGCGAGATCAAGACTACCGCGCGATTGCAGCATCCGCACATCCTGCCCCTGCTCGACAGCGGCAGTGCGGACGGCCTGCTCTACTACGTCATGCCGCTCGTCACCGGCGAGACGCTGCGCGCACGACTCGAGCGCGAAACGCAATTGCCGGTAGACGACGCGCTGCGTATCGCACGCGATGTGGCCGAGGCGTTGGCTGAAGCGCATGCGCGCGGTGTGATCCATCGCGACATCAAGCCGGAGAATATCCTGCTGCAGGCGGGGCGCGCGGTGGTTGACGACTTCGGCATCGCACTCGCGGTGCAACAGGCTGGCGGACAGCGCATGACGCAGACCGGCCTCTCGCTCGGCACGCCGCATTACATGGCACCGGAGCAGGCGATGGGCGAGAAGACTATCGACGCGCGCGCCGATATTTACGCGCTCGGCGCCATCACCTACGAGATGCTGGTCGGGGAGCCGCCGCACACGGGCAACACGGTGCAAGCTGTGATTGCCAAGGTCATCACGGAGAATCCACGCAGCATCCGCGCAGCGCGCGGCACCGTACCGGAATCAGTCGAGGCCGCGGTAATGACAGCGCTTGCCAAGTTGCCAGCCGATCGCTTTTCCTCGGCCGCGGACTTCGCAGCTGCGCTCAGCGGGAAGATATCGGTGCGCATGCCGGGTGGTGTGAGTTCGTCCACCGCAATACGCAGAGTTTCCACCGGCTCCGTCGCGTGGCGGAGGCGCGCTCGCGAGATCGTTGCTTGGGCGGCGGCGGTTGCGGCGGCCGGCACGGCAGTGTGGTTGGGCACTCGCACTCCCGCACTTCCGTCGCTCGGCCGGTTCGAGGTGGTGCTGCCGGATTCCCTCGCCCTCAGCGACCTCTCGACAGGGTCACGCGTGGCAATCTCCCGCGATGGTGCACTACTCGCATTCAGCTCGCAATCGGGCCACTCGCCGCGCGGACTGTTCCTGCGAAGCGCCGACAACAGTGTATCGCAAACGCTGACGGCAGCAGTGGGCGTTTCGTTTCCAACCTTCTCGCCCGACGGAAGGTGGGTGCTTTACAGCACGGGTCTCGGGCGTCTCATGAAGATCCCAGTCGCGGGCGGCACGCCGGTCACATTGTCGAACGCCGGCAAGCCAGGTCAGCCGATTGGGTCGTCGAGTTGGGGAGACACCGACCGCATCGTCTTCACGCTCGGCGCGGAGCTCTGGATTGCAGACGATGACGGCGCCAAGCCACGGCTGCTTGCGGCCCCCGATACCGCCAGCGGAGTCCGCAGCATCGATCAACCGGAGATTCTCCCTGGAGGCACCCACTCACTTGCCGTGCTCCAGCGCGGAAAGGCACTCAACGCCGATTCGGCCGAACTGGCGGTGGTGTCGCTGTCAGACGGTACAGTCACACTGCTCGGCGTACATGGTTTCGCCCCGCACTTCGCGGCACCAGGCCATATCGTGTTCACGCGCTCCGCCGGCGTGGCGTACGCAGTCGCCTTCTTGCCACGTCGCCAAGCCGTGACCGGGCCTGCCGTGCGCATTCTCGATGGCGTAAATCTCAATGGCTCGATCGCGAGCGAGCTCGCGGTGGCAGCGAATGGTTGGTTGCTGTATGTAACGCAGGTCGATCCGCCATCGACGCGTCTGATCGCCGTCGACCGACGCCGCGTAGAGCGCGTGTTGCCCTTCGAGCCCGGCAGGTATGCCGAGCCCGCGATTTCACCCGACGGCCGGCGGATCGCAGTGCGCGTCTCGGGAGGAGCGTTCAACAGCGGGAATATTTGGATTCACGACTTGCAGAATGGCGCGTTGAGCCGGCTGACGTCGGACACTGTCAGCTACCGTGGCACGTGGTCACGCGACGGGTCGCGCATTCTGTACGTCAACCGCACGTCGCTCGAGACACGCATTGCATCCCGTCCGTGGGATGGGAGCGGCGCGGAGACCATACTGCTCGAGCGGCCGTATCTTGCGGAGATCCAGCCCGGGCCCACCGGGGGCCTGTCGGCAATCCGCACTCTCGATGGACGCGACATCTATCTCGCGCGCACCGATTCCATCGCCGCGATCACGCCATTCGTGATCGGACCTGCCGACGAAACCAACCCGAGGATTTCGCCGGATGGGAAGTTGTTGCTCTACCAATCGAATGAGACCGGACGGGCCGAAGTATATCTGCGTCCCATACCTGGGCCGGGTGCGCGCGTGCCCGTGTCCGTGGGCGGCGGATCGGGCGCACGCTGGTCGCCCGACGGTCGTGTCATCTACTATAGATCGGCCACCCATCTGATGGCCGCTGCGCTGTCGACGCGGGGGCAAGTGGATGTCGTGCGTCGCGAGCAACTGTTCGCCGACATCTACAGCAACGAAGGCGGTGGGCAGACGTTCGATGTGTTTCCCAATGGTCGTGAGTTCCTCTTCCTCAAGGGAGTCAGTGCAGCACCGCCCAAGCTCTCCGTGCTCGTGAACTGGCAACGATTGTTGAATGCCGCAGGTGGCAAGGGTGTGGTGCCGTAGCCAGTCAGCTGTTCCAAGGTTTCCATCGCTCGGCTACTCAGGTCGCGCCGAAGCTACCATCGATACACGTCGACGTCGGTCTTCGCGAAGTCTTCACCGACGAAGAGCAACGGTTCACCGCTCTCCATCGCGAGCGCGTAGCTGAAGCAGTCGCCGAAGTTCAGCGCGGCGGGATGTCGGCCGCGACCAAAACGCAACGCCGCATCGCGCGCGATCGCCACTTGCTCCAGTCCTACCGGAACCACCTCCGCACCAATCCCGCGCAGCAGCCGGTCGACCTGCGGATCGCCCATCTCGCCGAAACGGCCCAGCACCACGAGTGACGTCTCGACCACCGTTGCGGCCGAGACCAAGCGAGTGCGATCTGCTTCCAGTGCTTCAACCAACTGACCTGCCGCAGATTCGCCGAGCAGGATCGCCATGATCGCCGAAGTATCAATCACCATTTATCAGCCCGGAAGTCCCTGTTCGTCGTATCCTAGGATGTCGTCGGGGGCGCGTGCGTCGAGCACCGGCAATCGGGCGAGCCGCTCCTGGATGCGTCGGACTTCCACGCCGATTCCTCGGCGCGCGCGATTTGACTCCCGTGCGAGCCGGTCGCGGAGCGCCTCGCGTATGGCGTCAGTCAGGGACTCGCCTGTAGCGGCAGCGAGAGCCCGAGCCAGTCGGTCGGTTTCGGGATCCTTGATGCTTATGGCCATGTCAACCTTTCCAGACCGTAGTATATAAATATAGATCAACCACATTCAAATCGCAAGCAGCGCGGCATCGCGGCTGCGATCAGCCATCGTCGTTTTTCGGATCGCGAAGTGGACTCGCTCAGAGACGCGTCACGTCGTCGGCGCGCTGCGCTCGCGGACTTCGTCGTGCGCCGCGAGGATGCGGTACATCGTCCGCGCGGCGCAGTGGAAGATGCCTTCGTCGAGCAACGTCGCGTACACCTGCGCGGGGGCGAGGTCGACGAACGCGCGGTTCGTGCAACAGGTCGAGGACCTGCTGCTCCGTCGGCCCGAGCGAGCGCGCCGGTGTGCGGCGCGGCCGCAGCCCCGGCGGCACGGGATCCAGCGGTCGATAATACGTGGCGGTGGACACGCCGAACGCGGCACAGCGGGGCTGCACGCCGAGGTGCGGCCCCAGGTCGGCGACGGTGGCCATCAGCGTCGCCCGGTGGGCGTGTCGTTGCTCAGGGGACGCATCTGGCCCAGAGCGCCGACAGTTTTTTGCACCGCCACAAGGGTGGCCGGCACCCCCACATCGTGCACGTGCAAGATCGTCGAAGCAAGAGAGGCAGACAACGGGACATGCTCGATCACCCTCGTACACTAAAGGCTGGGAGGATCGGTGTCTCACTCACATTGTCAGAGAGGGAGCTGCGCACCACGAATGCCCCCGATCAAGGATACCCGCACATCCGGAGTATCAAGGTGATGCCGATTCGGCCGTGAGCCACTCCGGACGTAGCTCGTGAGGGCCCCTCCATCTCCGGGCTCGATGGATAGAGAGCGCAGCGGCAAGCGGCGGGACATTGCGCATCATGCCCACCCGACATAATGTCCGCCACATGTCCCCCCGAACTAATCCCGAAGTCGCCCGCCGCGCAGGCCTGCGCACCCTCCGCGAATCCCACGGACTCACCCAGTCCGAACTCGGTAAGTCCACCGGCTACTCCGAGCGCCAGGTCGCCCGCTGGGAATCCGGTCAGTCCGAAGTCCGGGAAGCCGTCGTCCAGTACCTCCTCGCCTTCGGCAACGGCAGAAGGCCACCGAACGACGGCGCCTTCCGCTTCATCGATCTCTTCGCCGGCATTGGCGGCTTCCGCATGGGCTTCGAAGCCGTCGGCGGTTCCTGCATCTACACCTCCGAGTGGGACCGCTTCGCCCAGACGACCTACCGCGCAAACTTCGGCGATCACGCGCTGCACGGCGACATTACGCAAGTCGATGCGGACAACATCCCCGACCACGAGGTGCTGCTGGCCGGCTTTCCTTGCCAGCCCTTCAGTATCGCCGGCGTCTCCAAGAAGAACGCACTCGGCCGAAAGCACGGTTTCGAATGCGACACGCAAGGCACGCTCTTCTTCGACATCGAGCGCATCATCGAAGCGAAGCAGCCCCGCGCATTCGTGCTGGAGAACGTTAAGAACCTCGCATCGCACGATCGCGGTCAGACGTTCGACGTCATCAAGCGCACGCTGCGCGACAAGCTTGGCTATCGTATCGCCTGGAACATCGTGGACGCCGCTCGCTTCCTTCCACAACATCGCGAGCGTGTCTTCATCGTCGGATTGCACCCGGATCTGAAAGAGGAATTCGACTGGAGCACGGTGCACCTCCCGGCCGCTGCAGAGGGTCCGCGCCTCGGGGCGATCCTGCACCCGGAAGACGGCTCCGAGGATCCCGACGAAGCGTTCATCGACGCGAAGGGACGCGTGCACACAAAGTACGTGTTGAGCGAACATCTGTGGGGCTACTTGCAGAGCTACGCGCGAAAGCACCAGGAGAAGGGGAATGGATTCGGCTTCGGGCTTGTAGGCCATACCGATGTCGCTCGGACGTTGTCCGCACGCTACTACAAGGACGGCTCGGAGATACTCGTTCGCCGAAAGAAGGGGCCTCCACGGCGCCTAACGCCGCGCGAATGTGCTCGGCTCATGGGATTCGACCGAGCGGGCCGTCCGCCGTACCGCATCGTCGTCTCCGATACGCAGGCGTACAAGCAGTTCGGCAACTCTGTCGCTGTCCCGGTCGTGCAGGCAGTTGCAACCGCGTTGCGCCCATACGTGGCCTCTGCATCCGGGACGTCCGCGCGCGGAAGAAAGAGGGCGACGGCTGGCGCGGCTTGACGTCGCGTGGCGGGACCGGCGCACGAATCGTGCGCTGCGACGGGCCGGATGGCGCGTGATCACCGTCTGCGAGTGTCAGACCTCTGAACGCCGGCTGGAACGGCTGGCACGGGAGATCCGGAAGGGATGATAACGGGTGGTGGATTGACTGGAACGCAGCGATGAGGGATCAGGATCTCGACGCGATCAGGTCGGCTTTCCGCCGCTTGGGTGTGACCACCCTGCTGGCGAAGCGACTCGCGGAGAACGATAACAGCAAGAACCAGATCTACCTCGGCGGCAGCTTCGAGGTGTTGAACCTGATTCCGTTCAGCGATTCGCGCGTCGTCAGAAGTTCGCGAGGTCGCGCCGTCATTCACGCCACCTTCCCGCTGTCGTGGCTTCGCGATGACGGTACTACCGCGCCGGCGCCCCATGCGAAGCTGATCCTGTATCCGCAGTATCCCGAGGTCCGCCTCTCAGGCTTTCTCCGGGGCGCCGCCGGTGCGCCAGCGGAGCTGCTGATTGCAACCGCACGAATCGCCGGTCGCATCTTGTTGCTCGGCGTGCGGCCCGACCGGACGGTCGTCGGATGCGCCTTCTCGCCTGATGACATCGTCGCCAAGCAGCTGACGGCGAGTGGCGTATTCGATGGCGGCGATGTCCTCGCTCGGATTCCACTCGACGATGATGCCGCACGTCGCGACCGGTTGCTACTCGCACTGCGCGAAATCGCCGAACGCGAATGGATCGAATCGTTCAGGCTCGATTCTGCCGGTCTACCACGTCCATGCAACGCTCTCAACTGCGGCGGCCTGACGCTCGAGGGTTTGTTGGGGATTCGACCGAACTCGAGATCCGAGCCGGACTTCGAGGGATACGAAGTGAAGCAGTTTCGGGTGAAGGACTTCACGAGGTTTCGAGCGGCGAGTCTCATCACGCTCTTCACGCCGGAGCCGACGATCGGTCTCTACGCTGAAGCGGGCGTCGAGGCGTTCGTTCGTGCGTACGGGTATCCCGACCGGCGCGGGCGCGAGGATCGGCTGAACTTTGGCGGTCGGTTTACCATCGGTAGGCGACTCGCGCGGACTGGGCTCACGTTGGTGCTGACGGGGGCTGACCGTCACACGGGTAAGATAACGGAGGTCGACGGTTCGATTTCGCTCGTCGACGACGAAGGCAAGGTCGCGGCGGGATGGCCGTTCGCATCGCTGATCGAGCACTGGAACCGCAAGCATGCTGAGGCGGCGTATGTGCCTTCGATGAAGCTCGTGGATCCGCTGAGGTTTAGGTATGCGGATACGGTCTTTCTCGGCTATGGCACGGACTTCGGGCGGTTCATGCGGGGGTTGGCGGAAGGGGCGGTGTGTTACGACCCGGGGATCAAGCTTGAGGGGGTGGCGGGGGGGGCGCCGAGGGCGCACAAGCGGAGTCAGTTTCGCGTGGGGTTTGGGGAGCTTGAAATGTTGTACGCTCGATTCGAGTCGGTAGTCATGGCTTGAAGCGACGTCCGTGAGCGACCTCTCACCATCGCGCTACGCACGCCCGATAGATTCTGCAGCGCTGGACAACCAGAGGACATCGAGCAGTATGGGTTTCTTCGATCTGAAAGCCGAGAGCACCGAGAGGCTACCGCCTAACGACCAGAAGGCCGGTGAAATCTCCTCACGCCTCGGCTATCGGATAGCGGGCGCTATCGCCGACCTGGCGGACAATTCAGTCGACGCTGGCGCACGCAACGTGCACATTCGTTTCGTGCGAAGTGCTGCGGGCATCCATAGCGTTGTCCTAGCGGACGACGGGGCCGGAATGTCGGACACAGATACCGCTCGTACGTCGCACCAGCCATACCTTTGGTTCGTCACACTTCCACCGTGCCGCCCGTTCGTCGCCGCCATGGTACCAGCGGACAAATGACACCTCCGAGCCGATGGTCCTACCGGGCGCACAAACGCCCCGTGCGAATGCACAGGGCGCTGGGCGATGCAAGAGGCGCCGGTCGGAATCGAACCGACGAATGGCGGATTTGCAGTCCGCTGCCTTACCACTTAGCTACGGCGCCGTACGAGGGTGAAGCTATGCCCGCGACAGTGCGTCCTCAAGGTGACCTTGGTCGGCGCGGCTCCAAAGCGGCGGTCGCCCCAATCGGGTGAACAGCGGACATCTGGCCATGCCAGCCGTGAGAGTGCGTCGTCACCTCCCGTCTCGGAACCATCGCGCGGGCGGTAATGGCGGACTCGTACATCACGTCGTAGGATCCACAGCCCAGTCTCAACAGACCCGTCCACGGAAGACGATGACCGGTACTTCAGAGTTGGTCCGGCTCGATGCCATTCGCGACGCACAGCAGGTGATCACGGCCCACGTACACCGCACCCCGATCATGGGCTCCTCGTACCTGAGTCAACGAGCGGGCGCCAGGGTGATTCTCAAGCTCGAGCTCTTCCAGAAGACGGGGTCGTTCAAAGTACGCGGGGTCATGAATGCCCTACATCACCTTACCGCCGACGAGCGCGCGCGTGGCGTCATCTCGCTCTCGGCCGGCAACCACGCACAGGCGCTGGCGTGGGGCGCCTCGCGGGTAGGCATACGCTCCACCATCGTGATGCCCCTCACGGCGGTATCGTCCAAAGTGGACGCGACGCGTGGCTACGGGGGCGAAGTTGTGCAGACCGACGGCGATCTGCTCGCGACGGCGCTCGAGCTGCAGCGTGAACGTGGCCTCACGCTTGTACACCCATTCGACGACGCACGGGTCATTGCCGGCCAAGGAACAGTGGGCGCCGAAATCGTGGAAGATGTGCCAGATGTGGACGTGGTCGTGGTGGCCTGCGGCGGGGGGGGCCTCATTTCCGGCGTCGCGGCGGCGATCAAGGCCCTGCGACCACTCACACGGGTCATCGGCGTGGAGCCTGAGGGCGCCGATGCCATGTCGCGCTCGTTGGCCGCTGGGTCGCCGCAACGGCTGAGCACGACCAACACGGTGGCCGATGGCCTGGCCGCTCCCTTTGCCGGCGTGCGAAACTTCGCGCACTGCCGAGCGCTGGTTGATGAGTGGTTTGTGGTAACCGATGCTGACATTGTCGCCGCCATGCGGGTGCTGATGGAGCGCTGTAAAGTCCTGCCCGAAGCGGCGGGGGCGGCGGCAGTTGTACCGCTCCTCACCGGCCGCCTAACGCTGCCCCCACATGCGACGGTGGTACCCATCATCTGTGGTGGCAATGTCGATCTCGAACGGCTCAAGCAATTGCTCTAGTAACGGAAAGCGATACGCGCGCCTCTCGCCTCACCCCACTCCATGAGACATTCAATGTCAGCCTCGGCCCGCGTCGTTATCATGCTCTGTGCATTGGCATCGGTTCCTGCCGCCGCGCGCACACAAACGCCTCTTCCGGATTCACTCGCGCGGCGTATCGACTCGGTCTATGCAGCCTACGACAAGACGAGCAGCCCGGGGTGCGCGTTGGCCATCTATCAGAACGGCGCTATCCGCTACTCGCGCGGGTACGGGATGTCAAACCTGGAGCACGGAATCGCCATCTCACCCGGGACCATTTTCGACATTGGCTCGACCTCCAAGCAATTCACCGGCGCCGCTATCGCTCTGTTGGCGCAGGACGGCAAACTCTCGATAGACGACGACGTTCGGCAGTACCTGCCAGAGCTGCCGCAGTACGCGCGCCCCATCACGCTGCGCATGCTGCTGACTCACACCAGCGGCCTGCGCGACTACCTCACCCTCATGTCGTTGCGTGGGGTGAACTTCGACGGCGTCTCCACCGACCAAGACGCCCTCGACCTCATCATCCGCCAGTCGGCGACGAACTTCGAGCCGGGGAGCACGTTCCTCTATTCCAACACCGGCTTCTTTCTCCTCTCGCAAGTTGTCAAGCGCGTGAGCGGGCGCACGCTGGCCCAATTCTCCCAGGAGCGCATCTTTACACCGTTAGGTATGTCAAGCACGCACATCCACGACGACCATACGCTGGTCGTCCCCGGCCGAGCCGCAGGCTATTCGCCGCGCACCGGCGGAGGTTTCCAGATCGACATGTCCGCCTTCGAGCAAACGGGAGATGGCGCCGTCATGACCACGGTCGAAGACCTGCTCGAATGGGATAACAACTACTACGCTCCGACCATTGGCGGCCAGCGTTTGCTCGACGACCTCGAGACGCGGGGACGTCTGAACAATGGAACGACCCTCGACTACGCACTGGGCCTGTTCATTCAGGAGTATCGCGGCCTCCGCAACGTGCGGCACGGCGGCGCATTCGCCGGCTTCCGGGCCGAACTCTCGCGCTTCCCTTCCCAGCGCACCACTGTTGCGTCGCTCTGTAACCTTGGGTCGCTCAACCCCTCGGTGCTTGCCGATCGGGTCGCCGATATTGTGCTGGCGGCGCACCTGGTCGCGGCGCGCCCCGCATCCCCTCCCGTCGGCGGCGCTGTCACGACACCGTCATCCGGCCGCCACATCGACCCTTCGCGGTTGGCTGAGTTCGCGGGAGTCTTCTACGCACCAGAGCTCGATGCCCCATTCACTGTCGCGGTCAGTGGGACGCACCTCACCCTGCGACTGGCGAGCGGAGACACCCAACCCTTAACCGCGCTTGCCGACGATCGTTTCTCCACGGGCCCGCGCTTGACCATTGCCTTCACCCGCGATCGCGTTGGTCGGGTGAGCGCCTTCACCATCGACGCTGGCCGCGTGCGGGGCATCGTCGCCGCGCGGCGTTAGGCGCTACGTTGCGTTAGGCGCGGTGAATACCAGCGGCGCTGCACGCCGAATTCCTGAAGCGTTAGGTGGAGCGTACTCGCACCGCGACCTAGGACCCGCCAGACCGCCGCTTCCACCAGCCGCTCTCCCAGCGCGCACTCGTGCCACGCACGTCGATGTGCGCAAACGGGCCGCTCGGCCCCATGGCCTGATACGTTCCCAAGCCTCCGACCAACTCCGGATAACGTTTCTCGACTCGGGTTACGGCCTGCGAAATAGGCTCGGTGTCGCGCAGATCCAATCGCCCGTCGCGATTCAGGTCGTCCATCCTTCCATTGCTGTCTTCATCAATGAAGATGTCGGCCGCATCGCCAAACTGGTGACGACTCCCGCGCGCCATACCCTCACCCACCCCGCGGTCGTTGTAGTAGGGCGCGCGAAAACCCGAGAGCACCACCACCCGCCGGCTCGCGACTCCATGTTCGTGCAGATCGGCCAGCACCAGCTCGAGCTTATCGATGAGTTTCGGTTCGAGCACCACGTATTTCGGCCACACCGAGCGCTGATCGTGCGTGACAAAGTCGCCTAACGTGAAGTGGGCCGAGAGCGGCAACCGCTCATTAGCCGGCGTCACCTCGATAAAGCCATCGGGATTGAAGTAGTTGCGGGCCATCATCCACCGCTCGGCCGGCCACCGACCCAGGCGGTAGCCCCGGAGTACCTCACCCCGTTTCTCGCCAAAGGGGCGCAGCACGATGAGCGCGAACGACGAGTCGCCACCCAGCGGCACCAGGTGAACGGCCGGCCGGTGCAGCGCTCCCTCGCCGTACAACGCCACAAAGCCGCGGATAGCCAGCGCAGCAGACGGCGTGAGCGTGCGGAATCGGAGCGCTCCACTCTGGCCACGCAGCGAGTCGGGAAGGGTGACGGCGGCCGGTCCCGACGCGGCCGGAACGGGGGGCAACTCGCCCGGCCCCACCGCCGACCGCTCCATCGCGCCGCGCGACCCATCGCCCACAAAACTCCGAAAGGCAGACGTCGCCTTCGCCACCGCAATCACTCCGGCCGCACCAACGAGCCCAAGCAAAACGCGTCGCGTCCAGGAAGTAGTATGGGCAGCGCTCATGAGTGGAAGCTAACGGCCGCGTTCGCCAACGAGATTCAGCCGCTCTCATACCCCACTACCTTGGCACCGGAAGCAGTGTTGCGCTGGAGACTTCTGCGCGTTTCTCAGAAGATGATTCCAATCCCGAATTCGGCCTTCCGGGCCATTGCGGAGGCGCTCGATGATCCCCTCTTTCTGGTTGACGAGTGGTGGCGCCCGCAGTGGTGTAACGAGGCCGCTGCGGCCCTCGTGACTGGTGCTTCGGTGCCTCGCGACGGTCGCGAGTTTCTTGGCATCTTTGACACCGAAACCCGCGACCGACTGGTGATGGACGGCGATGCCTGCACAGGCGCGACGCCGTGGCGCGGCGAGGGAGTGCTGGGCTTCGATCCGACGCGTGGCGTAACGATTGCCGTGTCGCGCCACACAGAGGGCCTGCCGACAGGTTGGCGCACCGTGCGACTCTCCGACGGCACTCCCCGCCAGCATCTCGAGAAGTCCCTTGAGCAGGCTCGCCAGCTCGACGGCATCACGCGGCTGGCCGAGGTGCTGGCGCACGAGTTCGCGGAAGTGCTGACCGCGATTTCCGGATCGGCCGAGATGATAGCCAGCGAGCTCACACCCCGCGACGTGGTTCACGCCGACCTAGAGATGATTCGTCTCGTAGTCGCTCGCGCGGCGGTGCTTACGCGTGAGCTACACCGGGCGCTCTCATCACGCGCCGCCGCGCCGCAGTGCATCGACGCCTCTCGCGCCGTGGCAACCATGGCCGGGGCTCTGCGCCGAGTGGCGGGAGCAGGCGTTGAAGTGCGCCTCTCCCTTGCCCCCGATCCCGTAACGCTCCTAGCCGACGTGTCGCAGTTGGAAGGGAGCATGATGCACCTCGTGCGCAACGCGCGCGACGCCATGCCCGCCGGCGGGGTGCTCGAAATAACCACCTCCCGAGCGGAATTCACTCACCCGTGTCGAGCGGTCCACAGCCTTATCGCTCCTGGTCAATACATCCAGATTGAAGTATGCGATGACGGCGTCGGGATGGATCAGAACACCGCCTCCCACTGCTTCGACCCCCTCTTTTCCACCTGGGGCGCCGAAGGATTGGGTCTCTCCCTCGTGTTCGGAGCCATTACCCAGATGGGAGGCTACGTTCGCTGTGACAGCACGTTGGGTCAAGGAACGACCATGTCGCTCCTCCTGCCGATAGTTGCGCCGGACAAGACGGCGCCCGATCAGGGAGTCGCAGGCCTACGCTCCATTCTGGTCGTAGACGACGATGAGGCAGTCCGACAGGTAGCCGCTCGGACGCTGCGCCGTGCCGGTTACAGAGTTGTGGAGGCCACCAATGCCGACGAGGCGTTGGCGCTTGTTTTCGAGGATCCCTCGGTCGCTGACCTCCTGCTCACCGATATACGAATGCCGGGACTAAGCGGAATCGGATTGGCGAAGTGTATAGTCGACGTGCGCCCCGATGTCCGCGTGCTCTTTTGCTCCGGAGCGTCGGCCATGACTAACGGCCTCTCGGAGCGCCTGCCGCGAGCAGCAGCGTTTCTCCCCAAGCCCTTCACCCCCGAAGCGCTCAGCCAGCGCGTTCGTCTAATGCTCGGGGGCTAAGCTATCCGTTCATTTTCGGGTGGCGGCGTGTCGGCGACTGCTATTCGGCTGCGCAGACGCTGGCGAGTGCAGGATTGTGCGTTTTATGCGCCTCACGTTGCGCAAGGAGGGCGTTTTTTGCTTTATTTAGGAGAGTCTGTGTTCGTTTTGGTGCAGTTTTTACACTATTTGCGTTACAGACGCGAGTCTGGGCACGGTTCTGGCGACTGCTTGTAGCCGACCGCCCGCCCAAATTCATGATCTGTCGTTTTCACTCAGCCCGATACCGAACCTCTATGTCCAACACGACTTCCAGCGCACGAAAGGCGGCACTGCAAGCCATCGCCAGCCGAACCCCGAACACCGCCGAGTCAGCGAGGCCGAGCATTTCCGAATACTTCGGAATCAATACCTTCGGCCAGCGCCTCATGCGTTCCAAGCTGCCAAAGGATGTGCACGCTCGGCTCAGCGCGTCCATCAAGCTCGGGAAAAAACTCGACCTCGACATCGCCCCCACCGTCGCGCAGGCCATCAAGGAGTGGGCGATGTCGAATGGCGCCACGCACTTCACGCACTGGTTCCAGCCGCTCACGGGGCTGACGGCAGAAAAGCACGACGCCTTCCTCTCACTCGATGAGAGCAAGTCGGCCATCGAGCACTTCTCGGCGGGTCAGTTGATCCAGTCGGAGCCCGATGCATCGTCCTTCCCGTCGGGCGGCCTTCGCGCCACCTGGGAAGCGCGCGGCTATACCGCGTGGAATCCCGCCTCACCGGTGTTCATCATTGAGTCGGGCAATGTTCGCACGCTGTGCATTCCATCGGTGTTCATCGGATACAACGGCGAAGCGCTCGACGAAATGACGCCGCTGCTCCGCTCATCCGACCTGCTGTCGGCCAAGTCCATTGCATTGCTCGAGTTGTTGGGCGACAAGGGTGTGCAGCGCGTGCACACCACCATGGGTGCCGAGCAGGAGTATTTCCTCATCGATCGCACGCACTTCGCGCTGCGCCCCGATTTGGTCATGGCCAATCGCTCCCTCGTCGGCGCGCCGCCGCCGCGTGGGCAGCAGCTCGAAGACCATTACTTCGGCGGTATTCCCGAGCGAATCCAGGCATGCATTGCCGAGGTGGAGCACGAACTGTACAAGCTCGCCGTTCCCATTGTCACACGGCATAACGAGGTGGCGCCCTGCCAGTTCGAGATGGCACCGTTTTTCGAGGAGACGGACATCGCGGTGGACCACAACCAGCTCGTGATGTCGGTGCTGCGTCGCGTGGCATTGCGTCACGGGCTGCAGGCGCTGGTGCATGAGAAGCCCTTTGCCGGCGTCAACGGCTCGGGCAAGCACTGCAACTGGTCCATGTCGATCACCAGCGAAAACGAACTCAATGGCGCGAATCTCCTCAAGCCGGGGCGCACGCCGCACCAGAATATTCGCTTTCTCGTCTTCTTGGCGGCTGTGCTCAAGGCGGTGCACAAACACGCCGGGCTCCTGCGCGCCGGCATCGCTACGTCGGGCAACGAGCACCGGCTCGGCGCCAACGAAGCTCCGCCGGCCATCATCTCGGTATTCATGGGTGAATCACTCACTCGTGTCATCGAAGAGATCATCAGCGGCAAGGTGGCCACCAAGAGCGCCGAACAGCAGCTCATCTCGTTAGGCGTCGACAAGCTTCCCGACATCGAGAAGGACAACACCGACCGGAATCGCACCTCGCCTTTTGCCTTCACGGGAAACAAGTTCGAGTTCCGCGCCGTCGGCGCGTCGCAGTCCATCGCCTTCCCGGTGACCCTCCTCAATGCCGCCGTGGCCGAGGCCATCGAAGACCTCACGGCCGAGATCAAGGCCGAAAAGAAAATCACCAAGGCGGTGAACGACGCCGTCATGAAGGTCGTGCGCAAGGCATTTCGCGAGACCAAGGCCGTGCGATTCGAGGGGAACAACTACTCGGATGCGTGGGTGCAGGAGGCCGCCAAGCGCGGACTGCTCAACCTTCGTCGCACCCCCGAAGCACTCGCCCAACTCATCTCGCGTCGCGCGCGCGATCTGTTCAGTACGTTAGGCGTGCTCACGCGTGAAGAACTCGAGTCACGGTATCATGTCCGCCTCGAGCGCTACGTCAAGGACATCCTCATCGAACTGCATACCATCAAGGAGATCGCCGACACGCTTATTCTCCCGGCCGCGTATGCCTACCTCGGCGAACTGGCGAACAGCGCAGCACAAGGAAAGGCGGCCGGTTTCAAGGAGATTCCGCAGGTCGAACGCGCCAACGAAATCGGCGCGCTGGCCAAGCAGCTCAAGTCGAAGCGCGAGCTGCTCAGCAAGGTGATCGACCGGGCCGAGCACATGCACGAGGACGTCGCGAAGTGTGCGGAGCTGTTGACGAGCGAGGGAGCCGATCGCATGGCCGAAGTGCGTGCCGCGTGCGATGCACTCGAACTTCTCGTGGGCGACGACTACTGGCCGCTGCCCAAGTACCGAGAGATGCTCTTTCCCGTATAGTGCGAGGTAGTGGGTACCCGGGTAGTGCGAGGTAGTGGGTGAACGTGTAGTGCGAGTGCTCTGGGTAAATGAGGAGATCGAGCCCGACGATGCGCGATGTCGTCGGGCTTCTTGCTGTAGGGCTCTTGTTGTAGGACATCGACGCGATTCGCTCGCCGACTCGGCAACTGGCGCGGAGATTGCTATCCGCTGGGGGATGCTCAATCTTTGCGCGCTGAGGTCGCAGCGCGTTCTCTAGGAGGTCCCATTGAACTTCCCACAAGCATCCCGCCTCTGTTCGGTTCTTGCTGTCGCATTCGTGGCCGCCTGCGGAGGCGGAGACAAGGGTGGAACCACGCCCACTCCTACACCGGCCGGTTTCACCGTTTCGTTGTCATCGGCAACGCTGAGCGCTGTAGTTGGCGGCAATGCCTCGATTACCGCGACTATCGCGCGTACCGGCAGCTTTACGGGAACCGTTGACCTCTCGACCGAATCGGTACCGGCCGGCGTCACGGCGGTATTCAATCCTGCCCAAGTCACGAGCGGAACAACCCAGACCACGCTCACCGTGACCGCGTTCGCCACGGCTGTACCGGGTGCGTACACCTTCACCATTCGCGGCAAGGCCACGGGGCTCACCGATCAGACGGCCACCGTATCGATGACCGTGACCGCAGCGCCGAGAATCGAGTTGGCTCTTGCCCCCGCCGCTGGCTCCGCCGTGCAGGGGGCGACCACCTCGTTCACCGCGACCATAACCCGTACCAACTTCACCGGCGCCGTTGCAATCGCAATTGGTGGCGCGCCGTCGGGTGTCACTACTACGGTGACCACCACCGGTGATGCCAGCACCGTGAACGTTGCAGTTGGGGCCGCCGCTGCGGTTGGCGCGACTACACTCACCGTGACCGCATCTGGTACGGGAGTCGCCAATGCCACCGCGACGTACGCGCTCACCGTCACCGCCGCACCCAGCGGTTCCTTTACGCTCGCGCTATCGCCCGCTGCGCTCTCGGTACAACAGGGGGCCAACGGTCAAACAACCGTAAACATCACGCGCACCAACTTCACATCCGCCATCGCACTCAGCATCACCGGCGCACCCGCCGGCGTCACTACCGCATTCGGCCAGAGCAATCTGCCCACCGAGTCCACGACACCGCTCACCGTAACGGTCGGCGGAACGGTTGCCGCCGCTGTGTATCCGCTCATCGTTACCGCGACCGCTGGCGCCATCTCGCAAACGTCGGCGTTGTCCCTGACGGTCACCGCAGCGCCTGCGGGTTCCATCTCGCTCGCCCTCGCGGCCGCGATTCCCACCATACAGCAGGGCAGCAGCGATGGCGTGAATGTGAATATCACGCGTGCCAACTATGCCGGCGCAGTCACCCTCGCCGTCACGGGGACACCGCCCGGTGTCACGACGACCATAACGCCGAATTCCACGACGACCAATCAGTCGCTGGTCAGCTTCGCCGTCGCCGCGGCGACCGTGCCTGGTTCGTACGGTGTGACGATCACCGGCTCGGGCACCAACATTCCGAACGCGACGGTCACCGGAACCCTCGTGGTCACGGCCACGCCGTCTATCGCACTCTCGCTGACTCCGGCGGCCGGTTCGGTGCAGGCCAGTGGCAGTCTCACCTTCACGGCCAATATTGCCCGCACCAACTTCGCGGCACCCGTCGCCATCGCGGTGTCTGGTGGGCCGACCGGCGTTACCACCACGGTGACCACGTCGCCAACGACCGGGAACGCCGTCACGGTGAATGTTGCCGTCTCCGGCTCCACGACGATCGGCCTTTCCTCGCTCACTGTTACTGCATCGGGCACAGGAGTTTCCAACGCCATCGCCATCTTCGCGCTCACCGTCACTCAACCGCCGGTGTCGGGCGGCAACGTGACCTGGGCCTTCGGCTTCTGCGAGTCGGCGCTGCGTCCCATTTGGGTGGCGGCGCAGGACGGGACCGGCGCCTGGCAACAGGTTGTCGGCTCGGGAAATTCTTACTCCTTCGCCATCACTTCCACTGGCGGAATCGCGTACGTGACGCAGCGCGGGGCGAACGAATACTCGCTTAACCTCTACTACGCCACGTTGGCAGAGTTGCAGGGTCAGGGATCGACCACTTGCCCGACGGCCGCGACCAAGACGGTGCTTGGCACGGTGGCCGGACTCAACGCGGCCGCGTTCGGACAAGCCCAGATTTCGCTGGGTCCCACGTCGGCAGCGGTTACCGCGCCGGCCTCTGCGTTCACGCTCAACAATGTGATCGCCGGTGCGCTGGACCTGGTGGCGGCTCGAACGGCAATTAACCTGACCACCGCTGCAATTGTCACGGACAAGCTCATCATTCGCCGCGGAGTAAACGCGGCCAGCGGAGCAACGCTACCCGTGCTCGATTTCAACAGCGCCGAGGCATTCGACCCAGATCAGAAGTCGGTGACGGTGTCGAGTGCGAATGGAGAGTTGCTAGCGGTCAGCAGCTTGTACGTTACCGCTACGCAATCAAGCGCGTTTCTGGGTACGGACGCGCCGAACGCATCAACCACGCGCACCTTCTACGCGGTTCCGAGTGCGAAGCAAGCGACGGGAGACCTGCATTTCCTTTCCGCGTCCGCCTCGCAGATGAGTGGCTCGACCCTCGTATCGCTCCGGACGGCATCCACGCTCTTCAAGGATGCAGTGAACCAGACGCTGTCGATGGGCGCCGCACTCAACACTCCGACATTCTCGACGCTCGCCTCGGCTCCGTACCTCCGCCACCGGGCCGTGCTGCAGCAACAGGCTGACTACAACCGTGCTTGGACACTGGGCTATTCGCAGGGCAGCAGCTCCCTTACACGTTCGGCGACGGTTTCCATGACCCAGGGATACCTGGGCAGTGGTCCCTTCGATCATTCGATGCCCGACTTCTCCGGCGTAAGCGGCTGGCTCGGTACATGGGGACTGCAGTCGGGGACGACGGTGACCTACTTCATCACCGCCGTCGGTTGGACGTTAGGCGGCGGTGGGAGCAGCGCGCCCAATGTGGAGGGGACGATCATTCGTAGTGGCGCTCGCCTCGGCACCGTTCCGTGACGATCGGCTGAGGAGTGCTTGTCAGCAGCACAGGGCCGGCATCTCGCGATGTCGGCCGTGTGCGTTTGGCGAGAGGAGCATCGCTGCTATATCGCCCTCTTGGCCCGACGCTCCCTACACTTCCACAGCTCTTCGATAGCGCTTGGTGCCGCCTACAGCGTACGGCGACGCTCCTGACGTGCA
>Ga0163144_10006280_pt1 | contig 26260 bp, 24 predicted proteins | sample OliLak19BULKMAT1_FD_123175 | JGI IMG/M metagenome (GOLD analysis project Ga0163144, IMG submission 123175) | Freshwater microbial mat bacterial communities from Lake Vanda, McMurdo Dry Valleys, Antarctica - Oligotrophic Lake LV.19.BULKMAT1 | ecosystem: Environmental > Aquatic > Freshwater >...
GATCGCGGGAAGCACCCCCTTGATGCCGGCCATGGCGACGTCGATGGCGTCCTGGACACCGGCGAAGTGGCCGCCGAAGGCCATGGCCGTGGCCTGGTACATCGTCGCGGCCAGGAACGCCTCGAGCACCCGCGTCTCGCCCGTGGCAAGGAACGAACCCATCGCTACGATAAGCACGATGGCGACCGGTGCGAAGAGATGGGCCGCGAGGTTGGGCGTGCGACCGGCCAGGGGACGGATCGCGTCGAGCTCTCCACCGACGAGCGGCACCGCGCCGTCTCGCAGGAGCTTGCCTTCGTCGCGCGCGCGCGCCTCGGCCCGTCGCATCGGGCCGTAGTGCGGGATCAGCCCGAAGGCCATCGCGCCCGACATGGCGACGGCCAGCCATCCATACAGGTTGTAGGGAATCGCGCGGACGAACAGTTGCATGCCGGCGCCGATTGAATCGACGGGCCCGTGGCCCTGCAGCAGGCCCGCGATGTAGACGGCCCAGCCACTGAGCGGGATGAGCGTGGCCACCGGCGCGCTGCACGAATCGAGCAGGTAGGCCAGCATCTCCCGCGAGATGCGGTGGCGGTCGGTCAGCGGCCGCGCGATCGGGCCGGCGAAGAGCGGGCTGAAGTAATCGCTGAAGAAGACAAACAGGCCAAGTCCCCAGGCAAACCCCGCGGCGGCGCGGCGCGTGCGAATGCGCGTGGCCGCGGCTTCCGCAAAGGCGCCGATCACGCCGGCGCGCAGGTAGAAGGCGATCATCACGCCCACCGCCACCTCGATCATCATCACCCAGATGAAGTTGCCGTTGCCGAGCGCCTCCTGCGTGATGCGCGACAGCCCGGTCGCCGGATCAAAGCCCGCCAGGACGCCGCCGGCGACACAGCCGACCAGCAGCGAGAAAGCCGCGTTGCGGGTCCAGAAGGCCAAGACCAGGGCGAGCGCCACCGGGACCATCGAGAGCGCGCCGAGCTGGGCGTTGTCTGGCATCGCTGTTCCTCAGAGGTTGGGTTCCGCGGATTCGGTGGTCGTGACCGTGATGCCGCGCGCGGCCAGCGCGGCCATCAACGGCGCATACGGCACGTCGGTCACCGGCGAGAGCAGTCCCGCGCCGGCAATTTCGCCGCGCGCGACCATCAGCGCGCCGGCCGCCACGGTGAAGCCGACCAGCCGGCTCATCGACGACAGGGCCGTGTGTGGATCGAGGCGATCGACGACTTCGTGGACGATGCGCGACGGCACGCCGCCGCGCACGCCCGCGACCTCGACGCGCAGAATCCCGAGGTCTCTCTCACCCGGCGCGTACTGCAGGTGTGGTTCGAGCGCCGCCGCCAGGTAGCGCCGGCGGTTGACCGCCATCCCGTCCACGACCACCGGCTCCTCGTCGAGCAGGTGCAGGTCCACGATGATGCGCCAGAAGGCCGCGTGGCCGGGGTAGCGCAGCGCGTAGCGGCCGGCGCGGCGCACGTGAGACGCGTCGACGCCGAGCAGGTCCAGGTAGGGCCGCACGTCGCCGTTCGGAAACGCCTCGAGCGGTCCAACGCCGTCGACGGTCACCGTGTGCAGGTGCTCGGGCCGGAACTGCTCGGTGTCCGAGAGGTGCACGAGCGCCCCGTCCCGCACCAGGCACGCCGGGCGGCGGTACGAGCGGAGCACGCCTTCGAACGTCCAGCTGATCTTGTATTTGATCGGCGTGTCGGCCGCCTGCGGTTCGGGGATCCCCGCGCCGTAGCTCAGAAGCTCGGTGATCCGATCGAAGCGCCGGGCCGCGTCGCCAAGCAGCATCAGGTCGATGCCGGGGTCCATGCCGAGTTCGGGCAGGAGGATGACGCCCTTCTCGCGCGCAGCGGGGGCGAGGGCGCGCAACTCCGGGGTTGGGTAGAACGTGTTCACGAGGGGAACGCCGGCGGCGATGGCCGCCTCGGCGACGGCCCCAATGAACGGCACTGGCAGCAGGTCGATGACGACGTCATACCCGCCCGCGACCACGGTCTGGAGGGCAGTGCGGTCGCCGGCGTCGAGGGTCAGCCACCGTACTGTCGATCCGTAGCCGTGCTGGTCGGCGAATCGCTGCGCCGCGTGGACATCGCGGTCCGCGGCGGTGATGGCGATCGCCTCGCCGTGCGTCGCGAGGTAGTGGAGCGCCGCGCGCCCCTGCATGCCGGTGCCCAGAACGAGAACGCGCATGGCGCAGTATTGCAGGTGAGCGGCGGGAAAGGCGAAAAAGTCCGCGCCTACAAGAGATCGGCGGCAGGGTCAGCAAGAAGCGACAACTGCTCGGCGTCCGTGAACTTCAGCGATTCTGAATTGACGCAGTGGCGCTGCCCGGTTGGCTTCGGGCCGTCAGGAAAGACGTGGCCGAGATGACAGTCGCAGCGCGCGCACAGGATTTCCACCCGCAGCATGCCGTAGCTGCGATCCGAGATAGTGGCGACGTTCTCCTCAACAATGGGCTGGAAAAAACTCGGCCAGCCGGTGCCCGACTCGAACTTCGCATTCGACGAGAACAGCGGCAGTCCGCAGCAGATGCACGAGTAGACGCCGCTGCGCTTATTGTCGAGCAGGTTGCCACAGAACGGCCGCTCCGTGCCGTGCGCGCGGGCGACCGCGAACTGCTCGGGCGTCAGGACGTCCTGCCATTCCGCATCGCTCTTCTCGATGCGCGGCAATGACAGCGGCCCCTCCAGTTGACCGTGGCGGTTGTAGACAAATAAAGGAACCTGCGTCATTTTTCGCTCGAACTATTCAAACAATGTGTTGAGTGCCGTCAGGACCTCGACGGTCGACGGTCACCGTGTCGTGGTCGGGATCGACCATCCAATACTCCCGCACGCCGCTCTTCTCAAACAGGCGATGCTTCAGCTTCCGATCGCGGCTTCGCGTCGACCGTTGGAGAAGACGACGTCCAACGGTGCGAAGTAGACCTCGCCAACATCAGGATGCGCTCGCAAGTAGTCGGCGACTGCCAGATACAGTCGACCGAGCAGCTTCTGATGCCGCAAGTTGGGCGCGGCCGTCACGTAGTGCTCCCCATCAATGAGCTCGTGCCGCTTCCCATCATCGGGGAAGAGCAGGAAGTCTTCGTAGGTGAGCCGCAGATCGGGACGAGCGTCGGTCGCCATCGCGTCCTTCCCTTCCATCGATAAATCTTACACCCGGGCATGCGGGTGTTCCTGCTCACGCCGTACCGAGACGTTTCTCGTGGGTTTCGGCGATCGGTCAACGCGTCGGTGGCAGAAACTGCCGGCACTTAAGCCGGAGCAGCGAGTAGCGTGCACGCGAGCCACAGCAAATTGCTCTGGCAGTAGCACGCCCTGCCATTCCGCATCGCTCTTCTCGACGCCTGGAATCGACAACGGCCCGACCAGTTGGCCGCGCCGGTTGAACACGAAATAAGGAATCGACGTCATTTGGCGACCGTCACGTCGGCCCATTTCGTCTGGCCCGACAGTAGGGGCGACTTCTGTCCCAGAATCTCCTGTCCGACGTATTCACGCACCACCGTCCGGGTCACTTCAGCGGCGCGGGCCGGCGCGCCGGCGCAGTGGTCCGCCCCAGAAGTTCATGTCGGTGAAGTCGAGGTGCTTCGTGCCGGCGACGTCGCGGCGCCATCAGCGAGCATGGCGCCCGTGGCTTCGTGTGAACCTCGCGAGCTTGATCACGCGAACAACTGGTCGAGCGGGAGTGTCCAACCCGGCAGCAATGGGGTCGTGAGCAGGGCATCCACGCCAAGGGGGTCGAGCGCGGTGAAGGCCGCTCCCCCGAGCCGGCGATTAATCGTCACGAGATTGCGATCGGGATCGAGCATCCAATATTCACGGACACCATTCTTCTCGAACAGGCGCAGCTTCACGGTTTGATCGCGCTTGCGCGTTGACGGCGACAGGATCTCGACCACCAGCGCAGGCGCACCAACAATGTTCTTCTCGGTCAGGATGTGCGGCTGGTCGCCAGCAATGAACATGAGGTCTGGCTCGACGACATCCCACTTCGAAAAGACGATGTCAAATGGAGAGAGCAGGGCCTCGCCGGACGCGGGGTGAGCACGCACGTACTCAGCCATCGCGATGTACAGCCGGCCCAGCAATCTCTGGTGACGCAGGAGCGGAGTGGGAGTCACGTAGTGCTCCCCATCGATGAGCTCGTGCCGCTTCCCATCATCGGGGAAGAGCAGGAGGTCTTCGTAGGTAAGCCGCAGATCGGAGCGAGAGCTGATCGGCATGACGTCCTTCCCGTCCATGAAGAAATCTTACACCCGCGCATGCAGGGTGATCCTGCTAACGCCGTGCCGACACGTTTCTCGTGGGTTGCGGCGATCGGTCAGCGCGTAGGTCGCAGAAACTGCCGGCACTTGAGCCGGAACAGCGAGCAGATTCTGCGGTCCTGCTGGCCTACTCGGCGCGCAGAACGCTCATCGGATCGACGCGACTCGCCGTCACAGCCGGCAGGGTCGATGCCAGCAAGGCGAGCAGGCCCAGCATGACGGTCACCGCAATCAGCGTCATCGGATCGCGCGCGTCAACCTGGAACAGCATCGACTCGATCGCTTTCGCGCCCCACAATGCCAAGCCAAGGCCGACCAGGCTGCCGATCGTGGCGAGCCGCACGCTGCGTGCCATGACCATGCTCACCACTTGGCCCCGCGAAGCGCCAAGGGCCATGCGGATCGCCAGTTCGCGTTTCCGGCGCGACACCCAATACGCCGCCATGCCGTAGACACCTATCGCCGCCAGCAACGTGGCGGCGACCGCGAACGCCAGCGCCAGCCTCATGAAGAACTGTGGCCGCGCGACGGCTTCGGCCATCCGCGTCGCCATCGTCTCCGCGTCGTAAACGGGTTGCCTGGGGTCGATCTCCCACACCCGCTGCTTGAGCGATGGCAACATGCCGCCGGGATCGCCGGGGGCGCGAACGACCAGCGCGAAAAAAGCATTGCGCTGCGTGTTCAGCAGCGGCCGGTAGAACTCCATGCCCTCGCCCATCGGGTCGCTGGGCCCCATGGGTTTCACGTCGTTGGCGACGCCGACAACCGTCCACCACGCCTGCTCGGCGTCGAGCCGCATACGACGGCCAAGCGGCGATACATCGCCCCACAGCCGACGCGCCATCACGTCGTTGACGATCACCACATCGTTTGAATCGCCGCGCTCGAACGAACGGCCCTGGCGGATGGTGATGCCCATCGCCTCGAAGTAGTCGGAGGCGACGGCCTGGTACGGCAGCTCAAGCCCGCCAAGGTCTGCCTTTGGGAAGCCCTCGGCTTCGGGCGCCAGATCGAAGTAGAAGCCACCGCCTGTCGGCGGCAACCCGCCCGTGATGGTTGCGGTAACGCCTGGCGTGGCCTCCACCTTGCGCTCGAGCTCCTGCATGAACGCAAGACCCTGGCCAGGTTCGCCGTAGCGTTGAGCCGACAGTTGAACGGTGAGCACCGCCGTTCGTTCGACCTCGAATCCGGGATCGACCTGCACCAGGTGGGTAAAGCTGCGCAGCAGCAAGCCCGAGCCCGTGAGCAGGACGAGGACCAGTGCCAGCTGACCGGCGACCAGGGTGCCCTGCCACCAATCGTCGCGTGAACCGATCACCCCGAGGGCGCGTTGCTTGAGGGCATCGATGGCGTCAACACGTGAGGTTCGCCACGCCGGCAGGACGCCAACCAGCAGGCAGGTCGCCGACGCGATGGCGGCGGCAAACGCCAGAGCCCGCCAGTCGAGCTCCGGGTTGGCAGCCGATAGGAATCTCAATTGCGGCGGGGCCATGCCAACTGCCAGGCCGACGAGCACCTGGGCGAGCAGGAGACCCAGCAGGCATCCAGTGGTTGCCAACACGACGCTCTCGCTGAGAACGCCGCGAACCAGTTGGCTGCGGTTGGCGCCCAACGCCGTCATCAACGATAACTCGCCCTGGCGCGCCGACGACCGCACCAGCAGCAGGTTGGCGACATTGACGCACGCCACAAGCAGCACGAGGGCCACGGCGCCGAACATCAGATAGAGCGCCTGTTTCGTCCCGCGCTCGAAGATCTGCTGCGTGAGGAGGCTGGTGGTGACCGACTGGTCCTTGGTGATCACTCCACGCTCGCGCAGGTCGGCGGCGAGGCTCAGCAAGCGAGCGTCAGCTTCGGCCGCCGGCACTCCTGCTCGTCGCACGGCCACCATCTGAATCGGCAAGGGCTTGCCGGTTGGGGAAAGGTCGAGCGGGCGCCACAGCTCGATGGTGCTTGCCGGAAAGCGGAACTGCCTCGGCAGGATCCCCGCGACGCGATGGGGACGGTCGTCAACCGTGATCTCGCGGCCGACGATCGTGGGATCGGAGCCAAAGCGACTGGCCCACAACCGCTCGCTCAGCATCACCACGCCACCGGTGGCAGCTTCCTCCGCCGTGAACAGGCGGCCGAGCACGGGCCGTGCGCCTAACGCCAGCAGCAGTCCCGGCGAAATCGATGGCCCCGACACCGCGACCGGATCGCCACCACCCGTGAGGTGACTCGCGCCAATGCCCAGGGCAAGGGTGAACACAACCAGCGCGGCAAATGCCGGGGCCCGGCGAAGATTTCTGACTGCAGCGGCGAGGTCTCTGACCATCGGAACTCCCGCGCCAGTCTAACCCCGCGGTGCCGGTCCTACAACGTGCTGCGGCCGTGGCGGCGCTAGGCGGACTTCGAGCGGACCTTCTTGTAGATGGCCACCCATTCGTCGGCGGTGTGGCTGGCGATCAACGCGGCCACGGCATCGACAGGAATGTCATCTAGGCTATTGAGGTGGAGGCATGACTTGCCCATGTCCATCTTCTTGCCAGCCTGCTTGAACTGATTCTTCAGCCACGCATACTTCTTCGGATCGCCGTAGGCCATCATCAGGTAGAGCGAGACGTACTTCTTCTGTGCGGCCAGCGCCACGTAACAGAGCGGCTGCTTGTTGTAGGTGTCGGGGAACGTCGACAGGGGCACCACCCAGGTGATGGCGCCCCAGCCGATCTCTTCCTTGTAACCCTTCGGCAGGTGCTTGCGCACCAGCGATCGGGCTGCGCTCACCAACTTCTTGCGGTCGGGCGACAGTCCTGCGAGGTATTCGGGAACGGTCTTGGCTTTATTCGTGAACATACGCCTCCGGTTGGTCCGGCGAACTCACGCGCCATCCGCTTGCCGGCGCCAGCAGGATCTTGCGCGGTGTCGCTCATTTCGTCGACACCGCCCCCAGCGGCAGCACGCCGCGCCACGGTGCTTCGCCGGCAATCTGCAAGACGAGGGTGGTCATGCCAGGGGCACTTGGATCGCGGCGATCGACAATGGCCACGAAGGCGCGCTCCTCGTCAGTCCCGGCGACCCTGGCCACGCCCGTGAGGGCCGACCACCCATCAGCCGACTGCAACATACCCAACCGCGTCGCCGCGATGGTCATGGTCTTGTCAGCGGCCTCGATGGTGAATGAACCCGTGGCCTGACGGGCACCCGCTCGCTGTGTCAGGGCGACGGTCACGCGCGATCCGGACGCGACGCCTGTCACGGTCAGGCTCCTGGCATCGCGACCCATCGGGCGGCTCGGCATGTTGGGCGTCCTGAGCAACGCGCCCCCACCGCGCACGCCAGTCGCGGCGCCGTTGTTCAGCGCCAACGTGCCGTTCACCAGCACAGTTCGAATGCCCTCGGACGGCAACGCCGGCTCCTCGTAGGTGGCGCGATCGATGATCGTCGCCGGATCCAGGACGACAAGATCGGCGGCCATGCCGATCGCAATCAGGCCGCGGTCGATCATGCCGATGGTGGCGGCGGGCAACGCGGACGATTTCCGGATCGCCGCCTCCCACGACATGATCTTCTGCTCGCGCACGTAACGCCCCAGCACGCGCGGGAACGATCCGTAGAATCGCGGATGCACGCGCGTCGTGAGTGAGGCGCCGCAGTCACACGCCATCGAGGTGGTTGGATGCTGCAGGATCTTCACGAGGTCGGCCTCACTGCCAAAGCGCAGAATCGCACCTGGGTCTCCGGTCTCAAGAATCCGCAGAATGGTCTCGCCCGCGCCGGCATTCATCTCCTTCATCACCGTCGTCAGCTCCTGCTGCGTGCGTGGCAAGTAGACGCCTTGTGGGCCGCCGAAGCGCGCGGTCATGGCCTGCTCCGACTCGGTGATGATCCGCGCGCGCTGCGCAGGATCGGCGAAGCGCTTCAGCATGGCGTCGCGGCCGCCCTCCTGCGCCCAACCGGGGATGATTAACGAGCCCAAGCCTGATTGGCCCGCGAGATAGGGATAGGCATCGGCCGCGGTGTAGGCGCCGCGCCGGGTCGCGGCATCCATCGAGGCGAGCAGTGCGCCGGCCGTGCCCTGCTCGAGGCCCTGCGCCTTCATGTGGGTCACCACGGGGACCAATCCCGCCTTCTGACCAATGGCGACCGTCTCAGCCACGCCGACCTTGGAGCTGTAGTTCGACTCGGGCGTGATGCGATCGTGATTGGTGAAGTTGGTGCGCGCCTGGCGCGCGACGTCGACGACCGTGATCACTTCTTCCGTGCGAGCGAAGTAGCCCGGCTTGTAGTCGAGCCCGGCCGACACGCCCCACGCGCCCTGCTCCAGCCCTTTGGCGATCAACGCGCGCATCTGATCAATCTCGGCCGGCGTGGGACGCTTGTCGGCGCTGCCGTTCACCGTCTGCCAGGCCGAATTGAAGCCGATGTAGCCGCCAATGTTCACCGCGAGCCCGGCGGCGGCCAGCGTAGCCATCTGCTGCCCGATGTCGAGCGGCCCGTTGCCATCGGCGTTGAAGATCTCGGTGGTGACACCCTGCGTGAGCATGTTCACGGCCGTCGGCAGCGCATCCGGCGAAGCGTGACTGTGGATGTTGATGAAGCCGGGTGTCACGAACAGCCCACGCGCTTCAATCTCGGTCGCGGCCGTCGCCGTCGCGAGGTCGCCAATTGAGACGATGAAGCCATTGCGGACGCCGATGTCGGCGTCGTAGCGCGGATTGCCGCTGCCGTCGAGCACCGTGCCGTGTCGCACGATGACGTCGAACGCGGGCGCCTGCCCATGCAGCGCCACGGTGGCCGCCGCCAGAACCATCAAGACCGCCAGCCGTCTCATCGCCCCTCCGCCGCAGGATGTGTCGTGACCGATCACGCCGGTATCTTACGTCGGCCGGCACGGGACTGTTGCTGCGCGAAGTAGGGCGATTGTCTGCCGGCCGTTTGCGGTAGCATGCGCGCATGCTCATGTTGCTTGCTCTCCTCGCAGGAATGCCGCTGGCGCAGGAACCGCCACCCGCCGTGGGACCCTCACAGGCCGGTGCCAGCATCATCAGCGCCGCCGACATCGAATCGACGATGAAGACGTCGATGGCCAACAAGACGCTGGACAAGAAGATCCGCGAGACCCCGGTCAAGGGCGGCATCGTTCGCGTCGGCATCGTGCACCGCACCAGCGCCGAAGCCCGTGCGCTAATGCATGACGAGCTGACGGAGATTTACCAGATTCTGGAAGGGTCCGGCACCATCCTGATGGGTGGCACCATCGAAGACAAACGGCCGGTGTCCGATCCGCCCAATCTTGGCCCTACGCCGAGTTACTTCGTGAACCAGGTGGGCGGCGTGACGCAGAAAGTGGCCGCCAAGGATCTGGTGATTCTGCCGGCCGGCATTCCGCACCGCTTCATTCAGCTGGACGGCCCTATCTCGTACGTGATCTTTCGATTCGAGCCGGTCGCAGCGAAGTAGAGGCCGACAAACCTAAAGGTTTGTCGCCACGATCGCGTAATGCACGACAAACCTAAAGGTTTGTCGCCACGATCGCGTAATGCACGACAAACCTGAAGGTTTGTCGCCACGATCGCGTAATGCACGACAAACCTGAAGGTTTGTCGCCACGATCGCGTAATGCACGACAAACCTGAAGGTTTGTCGCCACGGTCCTGAAGGTTTGTCGCCACGATCCTAAAGGTTGGTCGCCACGGTCGCGTAGTGAACGATCAGCAGATCGGCCCGACGGATGGCCGCTTTCAGCCGCGCCGCGTCAAGCACCGCACCATCGGCGGCGCATAGCCGCGCGGCTTCGACCTGCAGCACCGCCATCGCGCGGTCGGCGGCACGGGTCACAGCCGAAGGGCCGTCGCCAAGATAGAGGGCCCACGACGCGAATACTTTCGCGGCACGGTAGCGCGCCAGGACCGGCGCGAAGCTGCGCCACGCCGGAGCAACCAGTTCGTCACACACCCGCGCGAAATTCGCCGGGGCCGCGGGCCAGTCGAGCGGCGCCGGCACGGCTTGGCGCGCCTGCTCAAATGCCGCCAGAGCGAGGGCGGGATCCGGCACGCTGATAGCCGGCGCCACGACGGCGTCGCGCTCCCACGCCGACAACTCGTCCCATGACATGAGGCGCAGCTTCGCAGCTTTCGGCCTGCCCGCCGACCTGTCCGCCGTAGCCTTGGCGCAGGTGGAAGCCTCGGCGAAGGTGGGCGGCAACGCCTCTCGCGCGTCGAGGCCTTCTGGCATCTCAAGCCCCGGCACGGGCGACGGCCCTTCAACAATGGCGATCGGACCGTGATCCTGGAACAACAACGCGGCCGCGGTCGGACAGTAATGCGACAGCGTCACGTGAACGCCCCGCGGATCGATCAGGCACACGTACGGGAAGTGGGAACAGCTCGCTGGACGTGCGGGATGCACGGCACAACTTCCCGATGTTGACGGGAGGACACTACTTGTCGGGAGGGAACCGCGTGTCGGGACCCGGAAGAAGATGCATTCGCCATTCGGGTGGGTTACCAGAGTACCCGCAACGTCGGCCGGCGCCTGCGGCGCCGCGAGCAGCCACTCACTCTCAGGCCTCGCCGCGAGTGCGCTCATCGGAATCACCCGATTGCGCTCGACGGGAATCGCCCATCCAGACGAACAGCACGCGCCGCTGTGCCGGCAGGCGTAGGCGAGGTGGAAGTTGAGCCAGAAGTTGGTCAAGCGTGGGTGCGCGAGGGTAACACGGCGATAGACTGTGCCCGCCATGATGCAAGCGTTGTCGGTCGCCGCGGCTCTGTTGGTCTTGATACCCTTTGCCGCCAGCCAGCTCGGACGCCTCTCGACGCGTACGCTGTCCTATCAGCTGATGAATCTCGCGGGATCTGCAGGTCTCACCGTCGTCGCAGTGGTCGAGCAGCAGTACGGATTCATCCTGCTGGAAGGCACCTGGGCGATGGCGAGCGCCGTCGGCCTGGTGAGCGTCCTGAAGGGCCCGGCAAAGGGGGTTTGACCCCTTCCAAGCCGGGCTGGGGGCCCGGACAGGGGTCTCACGCCTTTAGGGACGAATTTGTGGCAGAATCCGCGTACGAATTTGATGGGGGAGGCCTGCATGGTTGGTAAGGGGTTTCGACAGCGTAGCGTTCTGGCGGCAGCAACACTCGGCGGCGTCATCCTGATCGCCGCGTCGGCGTCGGCCCAGACGGCCGCGCCAACGTTCTCCAAGGACGTCGCTCCGATTCTTCAGAACAAGTGCCAGGAGTGTCATCAGCCGAACTCGATCGCGCCGATGTCCCTGATCACCTTCGCGGAGAGCCGTCCGTGGGCGCGCTCGATCAAGACCCGCGTCTCGACGCGCCAGATGCCGCCGTGGCACATCGACCAGAGCGTCGGCGTGCAGAAGTTCAAGAACGACATGTCGCTCACGCAGAAAGAGATCGACACGATCGTCGCGTGGGTGGATGGCGGCGCGCCGCAGGGCGACGCGAAGGACATGCCCGCGCCCAAGCCGATCGCCGCAGATAACTCCTGGAAGGGCGTGCGGGACGGCTTCGGCGAGCCTGACCTCGTCATTCGCAGCTCCGAGTACAAGATGCCGGCGAAGGGCCAGGACGTCTGGTACCGGCCAATGAGCGAGATTCCCATCACCGAGCCGCGCTGGGTGAAGATGGTCGAGATTCGTCCGACCAACCTGAAGGCGCGCAAGGTGCTGCACCACTCCATCGCCTACCAGGTGCTGAGCGCCGACAACGTCGCCTCGGTGAACACCGGCACGGCCAACGGCCCGGCCGCCGCAGCCACCCCCGAGGACCTCGTCAACCGCCGCCCCCAGTTGATGGAGTGGGCGATCGGCAAGGGCTACGACCTGTTCACGCCCGGCACCGGCAAGATGATCATGCCCGGCGAGAAGCTGTCGTGGGACCAGCACTTGCACCCGGCCGGCGAAGAGATCGACGCGGGTTCCGAGATCGCGCTGTGGCTGTATCCGAAAGGCCAGGAGCCGACCAAGCGCAGCTACCTGATTGGCTTCACCGGCCTGCAGCGACGCGGCTTCCTCGACATTGCGCCGAACAGCATCTCGCACACCGAGGGTTTCACGGTGCTCAAGGAGAACACGCTGATCACCAACTTCCAGCCGCACTTCCACCTGCGTGGCAAGGCGATGGAAGTGCGCGCGATCCTGCCCGACGGCAGCACCGAAGTGGTCAGCTACGTCGGCAAGTTCAACTTCAACTGGATGACCAACTACATCTACGCGGATGACGCGGCGCCGGCGTTTCCGAAGGGCACCATCATCCAGGTCAGCGCCTGGTACGACAACACCAAGGCCAACCCCAACAATCCGGATCCGGATCAGTGGGTCGGCTACGGCGATCGCACGGTTGACGAAATGGCGCACGCGTGGATGAACGTGGTCTATCTCACCGACGCCGAATACAAGGCGCACGTTGACGCGAAGAAAGCGCGTCAGACCAACGAAAGCCCCCGGCAATAGCCATGCGCCGATTCCTTTCGACCCTCGCGCTCCTGGCGGGCGCGGGGGTCCTCTCCCTGTCCACGACCCTTGACCTCTCACTCGCGGCGCAGCAGATCAGCGAACCGTTTCGCAAGGCCGGCGCGAGCATCACGCCATCCTACGAAGGCTGGTTCGCCAACGCCGACGGCTCGCACACTTTCCTGATCGGCTACCTGAATCGCAACACCGCGGAGCGGATTGAGATTCCGATCGGCCCGAACAATCGGTTCGAACCCGGCGGTCCTGATCTCGGCCAGCCGACGGTGTTCCTGCCGGGGCGGCAGGTGGGCGCCTTCACCGTCACCGTGCCGAAGAGCTTCGACGCCAAGGCGCGCCTGACGTGGTCGATCACCGCCAACGGCCAGACCAACTCGGTGCCGTTCTGGCTGAACGAACCCTACGAAGTGAACCCGTGGGCCGACGTCGCGGTCGGCAACAACCCGCCGGTGATTCGCTTTGACCCGACGGGCCCGACGATCCAGGGCCCGATCGCCATGGTGGCGAAGGCGGTGGCGCGGACGGCGACCGTGTCGGCGGGTCTGTCGCTGCCGGTGTGGGCTAGTGACGATGCCAAATACTCGAGCGGGTCGAACGCGCCGCAGCGCAATCCCCCGCCACCGGTGATTCTGCACTGGTCGAAGTACCGCGGACCTGGCACCGTGACGTTCGACAAGACGCCGCCGGTGTTCGAAAAGACCGACGGCAGCGCGGTGTTCAATGGCAAGGCGACCGTGGCCGCGAAGTTCAGCCAGCCCGGTGAATACCTGCTGCACGTGGACGTTGAAGATCTGTCCGGACGCGGTGGTGGCGGCGAGGTGTGCTGCTTCACGACCGCGATGGTGAAGGTGACGGTTACGCCGTAGACGGGGTCCGGGGTCCGGGATCAAAAGCGGATCCCGGACCCCGGATCCCGATTTATTTCGGCCTGCTGACCGGCGGAACGATGCCGTTCACGCGATACGCGGTGACCAGCTTGCCGTAGTGCTCGCCCTGGTGTTCCAACCAGCCAATCAACGACGGCGACTGCTTCCCTTCCACCACCGGGAATGACGCGGCGATCGCCGCCTCCATTTCAGTCACCATCGAGGCGCGCGTCTTCGGCTTGCTCGCGTCGTCTTTCTCGCGGGCCTCGAAGTCGAACTTCTCGCCCTTGGCGACAGCGGTCGTCATCTCCAGGCCGATGGTGACGTGACGCAGCTCCTCAAGCACACTGCGCGAATCCGGATGCGGCTTCCAGCCCAACTTGTCGTCGGGGTATTGCGTGTCCTTGGCCATCGCCAGGATCTTGTTGTGGACGTTCTTCCACGAGTTGACGATGGTCGATTCATACGTGGCGGGCGGACGGGGCGCTTGCTCCGCGACGGCGGCAGCGCCGGACGCGAGGGTCAGTGCCACGATCAGTGCGAATTGCCGGAGTCTCATCTACTGCCTCCAAGGTTGCCGAATGAAGATTCTAGAGCGGACATCGGTAATTGGCGCGAAAGCGAAGATAAGTATCTGGGACGAATCCCGTGTCAAAACGGGTTCCGGCCCGGTCGAGGGCTGGCACGCGTCTGGCAGTGATCCCTGCCGGAGGACGCATGAAGTTCATCAATATGTATCTGGTTGGCTATTTCATCCTGATCGTCGGCATCTGTTTGGCACTCTGGCAGTCGGGCGCCCTGAACAGCATCGCTCCGATCTGGCTCGGCATTGGCGCCGTCGTCGCCGTGGGCCTCGGCATCATGATGGCGGTTTCGTCGGGCAAGCCTGAAGGAACCGCACCCGTCCGCTAACTGCGGCGCTCGGCGACGACGGACGAGACGAATCGCCCGTCGAATTCGCCTTCGCGGGATCGCACCACCGTCAGAGGAGCGAGCAGCGCCGGGAGTTCGCCTTCATTCAGCAGGAAGGCCGGATTCTTCGGATGCCCACGCTCTGCCTGTTGGGTCGTGAAGGTCTCGTAGAAGAGGCGGCCACCTGGCGCGAGCGCACAGCGCAGGGCCGGGATCAGCGGACGATGCAGGTAGTTGAAGACGAGAATCGCATCGCAGGGACCGGGCAGCGCCGGCGGCGGATCGGTTTCGAGATCCAGCACCTCGCACGTCAGCGAGAGGCTCAACCGCTCGGCGGTCGCCTGCAGGAACCCGATCGCGTCGGGATCGCGATCGATCGCGTGGACGTCGAAACCGGCGCTCGACAGCAGCAAGGCGTGCCGGCCGCGTCCACACGCCACATCCAGGACCTTGCCGCCACGCGGCAACAAGCCGGCATTCTCGATAAACCACGCCGCCGGCCCGCGCATGGGCGTCGCACCGAACTCGCGCGGCCCGGTCCACGACGCCATGCCACCGGCGAGGTTGAGGACTTCAGGCACACCGGCCTGCGACAGCAACCGCGACGCCGCGACGCTGCGCACACCATGCTCGCAATAGACCAGCACCGGACGGCCGTCATCCGGCAACACGGCCGGCGCCGCGACGACCAGGTCCAGCGGCAGCAACCACGATCCCGGGATGTGACCGAGACCCTCGTGCTCACCCGGCGAGCGCACATCGAGCAGTACGGCGCCGTCGTTTGCGATCAGTTCCTGCGCGTCGTGATGAGAGATGGTTCGAAAGGAATTCACAGGGACGGCCAGTATACCTTGACATCAACATCCACGTATGTGGATACGTTTGTATTGAACCAGGGTTTCAAGGCACAATGCCGCGATGGCAACCCTGGCGGCCACCGACCTGCGTCCGCGCCGGCTGGTGGTCGAACACCTCTCCATCACCATCGAGGGCCGTGCCCTCGCAGACGTCCAGCTCGGTGGCTGGGTCTACGGCCCCGAACTGGGCACGGCACCGGTCGTGGTCATCGTCGGCGGCATCACCGCCTCGCCCTTCCCGTTTGGCGACGGACAAGCCGAGGGCGAGGATGCGCGCGCGGCGTGGTGGCCGGCGCTGTGCTCACCAGACCTGATCGATCCTGCCACGCACACGGTGCTCTGTCCGTCGTGGCCGGGCAATGGTTCAACGTGGCAGGGGTTCGACGATCCAGGCGCAAGCGAAGCCATTTCCATCGGCGGTCTGGCCGACCTGGTGGCGGCCTGGCTTGATGGCTGCGGCTGTGACACGCCGGTCACGTGGGTGGGCGCGAGCCTGGGTGCGATGGTGGGCGTGGCCTTCGCGGCCCGGCACGCCGGGCGATGCGCGAAGCTGATTGCGATCTCCGGCGGCCTTCGGCCCGACGGTTGGGGCACCGCCACGCGCCACCTGCAGCGTGAGCTCGTGCGCGACGGCCTGCGTAACGGCGATGTGATCACCGGCATGAGCCGCGCCCGGCAACTGGGCATGCTCACCTATCGCGGCCGCGACGAGCTGGATACGCGCTTCGGCAAGCTGGCGCCGGGACTCGATCGACCGCCGGTGGCCGAGTATCTGGATCATCACGGCCGGCGCTTCGCCGAGCGCTTTCCGGTCAAGACCTTCCTGCTGTTAAGCGAGGCCATCGATCGCGGCTGGCTGGCTGATCCACAGGCCATGCGCGAGGCGATCCAGAGCATCAGCGCCGAGACGCTGGTGGTCGGCGTGCCGGGTGACATGCTGTTTCCGTGGGCGCTGCAGGTGGAGTTGCACCGCGCGTTGCAGGCCGAGGGCGCCGACTCGTCGTTGTGGAAACTGGAATCGGTGTTCGGACACGACGCGTTTCTCGCGGACCAGGCCAAGCTGGCGGAGGTGCTGCGCGGCGCGCAGGCGTTTGGCGGCGAGCTGCGCCTGGCGGCGCGGCCGCGTTTTGAAGGCGTCGGCGTCGAGCCCGTGCGCGAAATCCGCATTGGCCTGGTCGGCTGCGGCACGGTGGGCCGTGGCGTGCTGGAGATGATCGAGCGGCAGCGCGAAGCGGTGGCTGAACGGTACGGGGTGAGCTTCCGCGTCTCGAGAATCGCGGTCCGCGACCTGACCAAGGATCGCGGTCCGCGTGCGGCCGGCATTCCGATCAGCGACCAGGCCCTGGAACTGGTCAGCGATCCCGAAGTCGACGTCGTCGTTGAAGTCGCCGGCGGCACGGCGGTGGAGCCGATCCTGCGGGCCGCCCTCGCGGCCGGCAAGCCGGTGGTCACGGCGAACAAGGCGCTGCTCGCGTCGAAGCTCGCGGATCTCGGCGTGCTGGCACAGCGCACCGAGACTCCTCTTTATTGCGAAGCCGCGGCTGCCGCGGCGATCCCCATCGTGCGGCACTTGAGCCACCGCGCCGATGAAGTGGACAGCATGTGGGGCATCGTCAATGCGACCTGCAACTTCGTGATGACGCGGCTGGAGCAGGGTGACCTGACACTGGCCGAGGCCATTAGCGAAGCGCAGAAGCTGGGGTTCGCCGAAGCGCAGCCCGATGCCGATCTTGACGGCCACGATGCGGCCGCCAAGTTGTCGATTCTCGCGTATCGCGCTTTCGGCGCGTGGGTGCGTCCCGATGGCTTCCTGGTTCGCGGGATCCGCGAGATTGATCCGGCTGATTGCGACCTGGCCGAGTCGATGGGCTGCCGCATCCGGCAGATCGCGCGAGCCGTGCGCATCAACGGCGCGCTCGACATGGCCGTGGAACCGCTGTTGCTGCCGACCTGGCACCTGCTGGCCTCGGTTGAAGAGGAATACAACGCGGTGTATCTCCGCTGCGCGTCGTCGGGAGACCTGAGCCTGTTCGGCAAAGGCGCCGGCGCGCTGCCGACCGCCACTGCGGTGCTCGGCGACCTGATCGACCTGGCGCAGGACAACTCGGTCCGCTGGCCGGTGCCGCGCTCGTTGCCGGTCGCGCGCGAGGGCACGTCCGTGTCCCCGGCGCCTCGCCGGCACTACCTGCGCATCACCGCGCAGCCGCATCCCGGACTCGAACGGAAGTTCGAAGGTCTCGTGCGCCGCCATGGTCTCACCGTGCAGAATCGCGCCTCGCGGTCTGAAGCGGATCGTGTGCACCTGGCTTTCATGATCTCGGCCAGCTCCGATTCGCAGATCGCCGAGGTCACCGAGGCGGTGGGCCACCTGGCTCGCGTTGAGCAGCGGCTCTGCCTTGGGGTGATGGATTGAAGACTGACGCGGGCCGGGATCCGGGATCCGGGGTCCGGGATCCGGGATCCGGGGTCCGGGGTCCGGGACCCGGGGGCCGGGATCCGAAGATTGCCGAGTGGTTGAACCCTCTCGTCTGTCCGGCCGAGCGGCCGCCTCTCGATGCCATGAGCGACGCGACGCGATCAATTCATCGCGCCATTGACGACCATGCGCGGCGGACCGGTGTCCCATACCTCCACCCGGAGGAGCCGACGGTGCAACTCGACCTGCTCGGATCGGCGCAGGTGATTGCGTGGCAGGAAGGCAAGGCGGCGTTTCTCTTCGCGAGTGAGGGCTGCTGGTCGGAACTGCCCCACCTGTATGCGCGCTATGGCACGACGGCGACGACGACGCTGATCGGCAAGCTGAAGGCGTTGGAACACGCAACGAGCGCGGTGGTGTGCGACTCGGGCATGCAGGCGACGGCACTGGCCTTCGACGTGCTGATGGCACCCGGCGCCCACGCCGTGCTGATGCGGCAGGTTTACAACAAGACCCGTAGCTACCTTGAGTGGCTGGCGGCCCGCCTCGGCGGCTCGGTCACCGTGGTGGACGATGGCGATGCGGCGGCGATGGCCGCGGCCATCACGCCGCAGACCCGCCTGGTGTTCGCCGAAACCTTCACCAACCCGCTGGTCCGCGCCCAGGACTTCGCTCAGCTTCGCGCCGTGATGGCCGAGGCCCGCGAGCGCGCCCCGGGCATCAAGCTCGTCCTCGACACCACCATCGCGTCGCCGTGGGCCTTTGCGGTACCACCGCTGCAGAACGGTGTCGACATCATCGTCACCAGTGGCACCAAGTCGCTCGGCGGCAACGATCGCGACATGTGGGGATACCTCGCCACCAACGATTCACACTTCGCCAACGCGGTGATGGACCTCGTCGCCATGCGCGGCGGCATTCTCGACTGGCGGCGGGCGGCCGCCATTGTTGAATCGTTCGACGCCGCCGGACATGCCCACGCGCGGCGGTCGGCCTCGGCGGCGAGGGTCGCGGCGTTCCTCGCTTCGCACCCGAAGGTCAGCGACGTCTTCCATCCGTCACTGCCCACCCATGTGGATGCGGCCGCGATTGCCGGGCAGTACGTCCGGCCCGGATCGTTGCTGTCGTTCAGGGTGACAGACGCCGACGAGGCGCGAACCCGGCACCTGGCCGATGTGCTGGCGACCTGCCTGATCGTGCGCTACGCGCTGTCCTTCGACGGCCTTACCACCAAGGTCAACCACCATCGAACCGTGTCGGAGTACTTCACGGCACTGGAACAACTGAAGCGCAACGGCTTCGATCGGCTGATCCGCCTGGCGATCGGGATGGAAGAGGCGGACGATGTGATTGCGGCCTTGAACTGGATGTTGCACCATGGTGACCGCGTCACCGCCGCCGAGATTGCGGCGTGGCAACAACAGCGAGCACACGCACTGGGAGTGTAAATGGGCGCCGCCACACACTTAGGCATCAACCTTGGCGAATACGATGCGGTCATCCGCACGCTGATTCCCCATTACGAAGAACTGATTGGCGCGGCTGGCGACGCCGTCGGCGCGCTGGCCCGCACGGCGCCAGCGGTGGTCGATCTCGGCACCGGCTCCGGGGCGCTGGCGCAGGCCATTCTCAAGGCGCGCCCCAAGGCACGCGTGATCGGCATTGATGAAGACGCCGGCATGCTGGCCATGGCGAGGAAGCGCTTGCGCGGCCGCCTTGAGACCATCGAGGGCAACTTCGAGCGCACCACCATTCCGCGCTGCGACGTCGTCTCGGCGTCGTTCGCGCTGCATCACATTCGTACCGGCCGCCAGAAGGCGGCGATCTACCAGCGGTGCTTCGCGTCCCTGCGCCCCGGCGGCCTGCTCGTGAGCGCCGACTGCTGCCTGGCCTCGACCAAGGCTTTGCAACTGAGCCATCGCGCGGCGTGGCTGCAGCACCTGCAGACCAACTACTCACGCGCGAAGGCCGAGGGCTACCTGCGCGCGTGGGCCAAGGAGGACGTCTACTTCACGCTCGATCGCGAAGTCGAGCTGCTGCAAACGGCCGGCTTTCGGGTGGAGATAGCGTTCCGCAAGACGTGCTTCGCCGTGGTGGTGGGGTTGAAATAGGGCGGGTTGGGCGGGTGGGGCCGGTGGGGCGGGTGGTGGAGGCAACCCCTTCTTGGGGTTGCCTGCTCAAGTGTCAAGAAAACTGTGTCACGACGACGTCGATGTGGCGTTCCTGCTTGTCGGCCGGCTGCCACTGGACGAGGATCGGGCTCTGGTAGGTGCCGCGGAGCACGCGCGGTTGGCCGGTGTCCGGATCGGTGCCGGCCAGGAAGCTGACGCGGCGTGACCGCAAGAAGCGGCGGGCTGGCAGCGACATCACCTTGGCGATCAGCCGTTCGAATGATCCGGCGTCAATCCGCAAGGCTTCCATCAACGAATTCAAGACGCGGACGGCGTCGTACTTGGCGTAGTTCAGCGTCTTGCCGGGAATCGAGAACGGGTCGGCCACCATGTGGCTGGCCTTGGCGCGGGCGAAGCGCAGCGGATCGCGCAACACTTCAACCAGGTCGTGCTGCATCAGCAGCGTCTCGTACTCGTTGACCGTGATGCCAACGTTGCGCTCGTTGGGATCCACCACCAGGTCGACGCGGGCGCGGTCAATGCCGACTTGCGCGACCAGTTCGTTGATGCGCTCGAGCACGCCCAGCCGCGGGTCGGCCAGGTTGACCGCGTCGATCGGGTGCTTCGACATCGGGATGCTCAGGGTCGTGCGCGCGACCACGGTTTCATGGTCGTAGCCGACCACCGTGGTCTTGCGCTTGCGCATGGCCGCGTCGCTCTTACCGTCGAGCTCAATGAAGTAGACCGGCGCATCGGGCCGGGTGCGGTAGGTCACGCAGTTGCGCATGCCGGCGCCAATGAAGGTCAGGTGCGAGTCGCCGTTGCGCGGCTCGACGACCTTCTGCTCGTCGGTCAGCTCCGAGCGCAGTTCCATCTGGTCGTGCTGGTACTCGCCGCCTTGCGGAAACAGGGCGTGGAAGGCGCTGAAGAACTGCGACACCAGGTCCTGGCTGTGATGCATCCGCACCGACAGGCTTTGATCGAGATAGCCCGCCGTGGTGTGGAACGAGGTGTAGAGCGCGCGCCGGTGCTGGCGCAACAGGTCGCCCGCTTCCTGGTTGATGCGCGAGTTGACGTCGATGGCCTCAAAGCGCCGTTGCGGCGCGAGGGTCAGCGTGAGTTCCGTGGGCTGTGTGCTCATTCAGATCGTGTGCGCGCCGGCCGCGGTCCCAGCCTGGGCCACGAGATCGGCTGCCGTGCACCCTCGCAGACCGAGGATGCGTTCCAATACTTCGCCGACCACGCTGTCTGGGGTCGACGCGCCTGCGGTGATGCCGATGGTGCGGGATCCCGCCGGCAACCAGTCGTCGGTGCGGCTCTCCACGGTTGAGCCCACCGGCCGGTGGCGGATGGCAGATTCCTCGACACAGCGCGGATTGTCGATGTAAAACGTCGGCACGCGCGGGGCGCACATCCGCGCCAGCGCCTGGGTGTTGCTGCTGTTGTAGCCGCCGATCACGATCATCATGTCGAGGCCGCCGTCCTTCAGCATGTCGAGCACGGCGTCCTGCCGCTCCTGCGTGGCCGAGCAGATGGTGTCGAACGCGCGGTAGTGCGATTCGACGTCGTCGCTGCCATGCCGTTCGACAATCGCGTGGCGCAGCGTGGCTTGCACCTTGAGCGTCTCGGTCATCAGCATGGTGGTCTGGTTGGCCAGGCCCATGCGCTGCAGGTCGCGATCCGGATCGAAGCCGGGGCTGGCGGCGTCGCGGAACTCCGCCATCAACTCCGCCGCCGAGCGCCGGCCGAGAATGAACTCGCACAGCCGTTCGGTTTCGGCCACGTCACGCACACACAGGTACCGGCCACCGGGGTGGGTCAGCGCCTGCGAGGCGGTGGCGCGCGTTTCCTCGTGATAGTGCTTGCCGTGAATGATCACGGTGTAGCCGTCGCGGGCGTAGAAGTGGACCTTCTTCCAGACGTTGAGCACGCTGCCGCAGGTCGTGTCGACCAGCACGCAGCCCTTGGCCTTGAGGTGATTGAGCTCGGGCACGCTCACGCCAAATGCCGGCAGAATGACCACGTCGGCCGCCGCGACGCCGGCATACCGCACCTCGGGCTCCAGCGAATCTTCGAGGATCACAATCCCCATGTCGCTGATGCGCTGGTTGACATCGGGGTTGTGGATAATCTCGCCCGACAGGAACACGCGCCGATCAGGAAACCGTTGCCGGGCTTGATAGGCGTAGTCGACGGCGCGGTCGACGCCGTAACAGAAGCCAAACTCCCGGGCGAGACGGAGGCGCAGTCCACCGGCGGACGCATCAAAGCCCAGGGCTTTGAGACGATCGACCGTCCGGCTCTGATAGGCGCGCTCCAGCATCGGCAGGACCTCGGCTTTCAGTCCCAAGCCTTTCTGGAAATAAGTCTGTGACACTTGCTACAAGTTTACCCCGAGGCTCCCCCCCGGTCCAACCGGGGGGAGAACATCACCGCTGACCTCACTGTCAACACCGACTGCTCGCAGGTCGAAGTGGACGAGCAGCAGGTGAACCTCACCCGCTTCAACCTGTTCTTCCCGGAGAAGCGTGACTTCTTTCTTGAAGGACTTGGCAGGTTCGCGATTGCGGGTCGCGCCAGCGCTGGGCTGGGTGCCGGCGGTGGCGACACGCCGTACTTATTCTTCAGCCGCGGCATTGGCGTGGACCGGTCGCGGGTGGTCCCGCTTCGCGTCGGCAGGCGCCTCACTGGCAAGGCCGGCAAGTTCACGTTTGGCGTCGGCAAGTTCGAAGCCCAACATGGCGTCGCTCCGCAACCGGGCGTTCGTGGTGAAGTTCAACCGGCTGTTCCGGTTGTAGACTGCTCAGGTGACAATCGTCTTTGCCACCTGTTCCGACCAGCCCTTCATCACCGCCGACGACCAGCCGCTCGCTGACGCACTGAGCGCGCTCGGCTACCAGGTCGAGCCCGAGCCGTGGACCGACATCGATCCCAACCCGCACCTGGCCACCGAGCCAGTGGTGTTGCGATCGACCTGGGACTATCACCGCGTGCCGACCATGTTTGCCGCGTGGCTCGACGCGATGGCCGACGCGGGCCGGCCGCTGCTGAATCCGGCCGCCGTGGCTCGCGCCAACATCGACAAGATTTATCTTCAGGGTCTCGAACGCGCCGGCATCGCGATGCCGGCTACTCGCTGGATCGATCAGCCCGATGCCGCCACGCTCGCGGCCATTCTGCACGAGGAGGGCTGGGCACAGGCGGCGCTCAAGCCGCGCATCGGCGCCACCGCCCACGGCACTTTCTTGATCTCGAGCGACTCGCTTCCGTCTGAGGATGACCTGGCCCCGGCGCGGACCTCGGGCGCGCTGGTGCAGGAGTTCATTCCCGAGATTCGCGATGGTGAAGTGTCACTCGTCTATGCCGGCGGCGCGTTCAGCCATGCCGTGGTGAAACGTGCCAAGGATGGCGACTTCCGCGTGCAGAAGGACTTTGGCGGCACGGTCGAACCCTTGATGCCGTCGGCCGGCCTGCTGGAGTTCGGTGAGGCGGTAATGGCGCAGGTGCCGGCGTCGTGCGCCTATGCCCGCGTCGACCTGGTCGAGACCGCGCAAGGGCCATTGCTGATGGAGTTGGAGCTGATTGAGCCAGAGCTGTACTTCAGCATCGTGCCCGGCTCAGCCGAGCGGATGGCGCGGGCGATTATCGACCGTCTGGTGAATTCTGCGTAATCTGCGTCATCTGCGGCCCTGGTTTGGTAGCCTTCATCTGTGTTTATTGGACACTACGCGCTCGCCTTCGGCGCCAAGCGCTACGCGCCGTCTGTTTCGCTCGGCACGCTGTTTCTGGCGTGCCAGTTCGCCGACCTGCTGTGGCCGACGCTAGTGGTTCTCGGGATCGAGCGGGTCGAGGTCGATCCCGGTAACACCGCGGTCACGCCGCTGAACTTCGTCAGCTACCCGTATTCACACAGCATGGTGATGCTGGTGATCTGGTCGGCGCTGTTCGCGCTCGTCTATCGCACCATCAAGGGCTGGCAGCCCAATGCCATCGCCGTCGTTGCAACGCTCGTGTTCAGCCACTTCGTACTGGATTTCGTCACGCACCGGCCGGACCTGCCACTGACGCTCACAGGATCCCGGCGCGTCGGGCTGGGGCTGTGGAACTCACCCATGGCCACGCTGGCGATCGAAGTGGCACTATTCGCGGTTGGCACCGCGATCTACGTCGTCGTCACTCGCGCGCGCGACCGCATCGGGTCGGTCGGTTTGTGGACGCTGATCGCGTTCCTGTCAGCGATTTACTTCGCGGCGATCTTCGGTCCGCCGCCGCCGAATGCGTCAGCCGTCGCCATGGCGGGACACCTGTCGTGGCTGTTCGTCGCGTGGGCGTACTGGGTCGATCGGCATCGCAGAGGTTACGCTCAATAGGGCGGACCTGATGCAGCGAAGCTTCGGTAACGGAGCGCGCCTCGCGCAACCGGCCTTGACAACACGCTCACGCCTTGGCGCCGGCCGCTCGGTGCGCCACGATCGCGATCGCCGCCCAGACGACCGTTCGCAGGGTCATCGCCACCAGGCTGTCGTTGGCCACTACGCCTTCTCCCGCGCGCCAGGCGATCAACCCCAGCAGCACGCTTGCGTGGAGTGCGGCCAAGACCCACGCAAGCGCGACCGCCCACTGCCGCAGCCACCATAGGCCTGCCCCAGCCACCACGCCGATGATGCCGGCCGCAAGGTTGTACCCGACAAGCCACGGCAGCACCACGTAGTCGGGACGGTCAATACCCGTGAGGACGCGCGCACCCGCGACGACGGCGAGCGCGCTGAACAGCACGCCGACCGTCGATGCTGCCCGAACGACCACGTGTCTTCCCACGATTCCTCCTCATTTCGACGGGGATTCCGCCGATGCTTCTTCAACGCGTACACCGTATCGCGTTTCTTTCCTGTTCAAGCCGGTCTGTTTTTCCGCCGAGGTCGTCAGCGCGACGGCGCCAATTGAACACGTGACCGCAGGCGGTGTCACCTTTTCGCGCTAACCTGCATCTCTGTGATCGCATGAACCGCCGTCCCGCCGTTCTCTTCGCCACGTTCGGTGTGGCGCTGCTCGTGGCGCTTGGCTGGGTCGCCACGAAAAGCGGCCCGCTGGCTCCGATCCGGGTGACCGTGACCACCGTGACCGTGGGGGAGGTGGCGCCCGCCCTGTTCGGCATCGGCACGGTCGAGGCGCAGCGCTCGTACCTCATCGGCCCCACCGCGGCCGGACGCGTGAAGCGCGTGCTGGTTGATGTCGGTGACACGGTGAAGGCTGGGCAACTCCTGGCCGAAATGGAGCCCGTCGATCTCGACAGCCGCGTCGAGTCGACCGTGGCCGCCGCCGAGCGTGGCCGCAGCACGGTGGCCGGCGCCGAAGCCCAGCAACGCGATGCCCGGAGCCGGCAGGAGCTGGCCGCCGCCGAAGCGCGCCGCGCCACGGCCCTCGGCGAAGCCGGCGTGGTGAGCCAAAGCGCGGTTGATGCCGCGCGAAAAGAGCTCAGGTCGGCGGAGGCGCAGCTCGCCGTCGCCGAGGCGGCACTGGCAGGAGTCCGCAGGGACATCGCCAGGCTCGATGCGGACCTCGGCGGGGCCCGGCAGCAACGCGCCAACGTCCGCCTGCTGGCGCCCGTTGATGGCATCGTCACCTCCCGCGCCGCCGAAGCGGGGTCGACCGTTGTCGCCGGACAGGCGGTGCTCACGCTGGAGGATCCGCGGAGCCTCTGGATTGCACTCCGCCTGGATCAGGCCCGATCGACCGGCCTCCGCGTGGGGCTGCCGGCGGAGATCACCCTGCGGTCGAGTCCGTTGACGTCGTTTGCAGGCCGGGTCGCGCGCCTCGAGCCCACCAGCGACAGCGTCACCGAGGAGCGACTCGCCAAGGTGGCCTTCGACCCCCTGCCCCCAGGCGTCTCCACCGGCGAGATGGCCGAAGTCACGTTGCGGCTGCCCATGGTGTCGAAGGTGCTGGTCATCCCGAACGCCAGTCTCCGATCTCGTGGCGCCCAAGCCGGCGTCTGGATTCACGCGAACGGCCAGTTGCGATTCGCGCCGGTGAAGACCGGCGCCGAGGGCCCCGACGGTGCGGTGCAGATCCTCGATGGTCTCGCCGCCGGCGAGGCCATCGTTGTCTACAGCGAGCGCGATCTCAATGAGGACAGCCGGATCCAGATCGTGGCCTCACTCGGCGGGGCGGCCCGTTGATCAGCCTCGCCGGGCGGGACATCCTGCACTCGTGGGGCAAGTTCGTCCTCACGGGCCTGGGCCTCGGTCTGCTGATCGGCGTCACCTTCACCATGGCCGGCGTGTATCGCGGCATGGTGGACGATGCGAAGGTGCTGCTCAACAACAGCGGCGCCGACCTGTGGGTCGTGCAGAAAGACACGCTCGGTCCCTATGCC
>Ga0163144_10006281_pt1 | contig 26259 bp, 29 predicted proteins | sample OliLak19BULKMAT1_FD_123175 | JGI IMG/M metagenome (GOLD analysis project Ga0163144, IMG submission 123175) | Freshwater microbial mat bacterial communities from Lake Vanda, McMurdo Dry Valleys, Antarctica - Oligotrophic Lake LV.19.BULKMAT1 | ecosystem: Environmental > Aquatic > Freshwater >...
TATGCATGATCCTTCATGTATATCACGAGAGAACAAAAACTATAGAAAAATCAACACCTGCGGACCCTCGCGGGCAGCTCAAGGCGTCAGTTCAAAGATCGAATTGCGAAGGTACCGCTAGGGTTTGCTTATGACTGCGCACGCGCAGCGTTCCCCGAAACGAAACCGAGCGAATGGCAGGTGGCCAGCGTAGACGCGCCGTCCACCGGCGGCACTTGCTTTATCGACCTGGCGCACAACTCCGCGGCGCTGGATTTCTCGGGCCTGGCGGCGAATGACAAGCCTGAGGTGTTCGGGCCCTTCGTCCGCGTGACGAACAGCTACAACCGCACCCGGGCACTGTGCTTCGACATCGGGTACAGCCGCAAGGTCTGCAAGAACGGCCTGATCCTGCGCAGCTCGCTGATCAGCTTCAAGATGAGCCACCAGCGGCGCGAGATCCAGGAGGCGGTGAAGTTCGAGATCGCGCACGACAAGCTTGCCAAACAGAAGCAGGAATTCGAGGCGTTCCTGGGACGGTTGCAGGCTTGTCCGATTTCAACAACCGCGATAGCCGGCTTCGCCAGCGATGTATTGGGATTCCAGGCACCGTCTGCAAACCTGCCGGCCGCCGACACGCGGTGGGCAGCATGGTCCGCGTTGGCAGAAGTTGTTGCTGCGGCCAGCGGGCGATACGAGAAAGAACTTGGCGCGAATGCCTATGCCGTGCTGAATGTCGTGACCGAGCTGGCTTCCCGGCCACCGGACAACATGCTGGTGCGCCGTGACCGACACGCACTGCAACGCCGGGCGGGTGAGTGGGTCAGCGACTTTTCCTCGAAGTGCGTCGAGGACAAATTTGATCTTGGGCAGTACATCGCAGCCCTGAAGGAGCGCTCGGGGGTGAGCAGCCCGGCGATCACCGCAACATCGGCACGACGCTGACTGACGGGGCACACGATGACAGAGTCAACCCAGTTCCTCGAATCATTGGAACATGACAACCCGGATCGCCCCAGATTCAAGATCAAGCGCGGGGTGTACGAGAACCTGCAGATCGATTTTCGCGGGCAGGTCATGTGCATACCAATGGCTGAGTTGCTAGCGTTCGCGCGACGCTGGGAGGCCGACCAAAAGTCGCAGCAGACAGCGCGGGTGGGCGTGCCAGGATTGGGTGTTCACCCGTACCCCATCATGAGTGCGAGCCTGGACGATCCCGATATCAGGAACCTGCGCTGGTGGACTGATCCTTGAAGATTTCGGGGCGGTTCGCATGTACTGGCCGCTACATGGTGGCTACGTGAAGCCCAGAAACAACAAAGCCCAGCAGGTGAGGATCGGCCAAGTCATTGATTTATATGGTAGGCCGTGTAGGACTTGAACCTACGACCAAAGGATTATGAGTCCTCTGCTCTAACCAGCTGAGCTAACGGCCCGAAGCAACGGATTCTAGGTGGCCGCCGTGCCGCCGCAAGCCGCAGGCCTCCTGCCGACGCCGCCCTACTTCGCCGACAGCGCATTGCCCACCAACCGCGCCGTGATGTCGACGATCTGGATCATGCGGTCGTACGGCATGCGCGTGGGTCCGATCACGCCCAGCGTGCCGACGATGCGGCCGTCGATTTCATACGGTGCCGTCACCACCGACAGTTCTTCAAACGGCACGACCTGGCTCTCGCCGCCGATGTAGATGCGGATGCCCTCGGCGCGGCTGCTGACGTCGAGCAGCCGCATCAGCTCGGTCTTCTGCTCGAAGACGTCGAACATGCGGCGCAGGCTGCCGAGGTCGCTGCGGATGTCCGGCATGCCCAGCAGGTTGCGCTCACCTGAGACGACCAGATGCTCGCTGCTGTCCGCCAGCGCATCACTGCCGGCTTGCACCGCGGCCTGCATCAACGCCGCGATCTCGCTGCGCAGCGCCTCGATCTCGTGCTTGAGCCGCTCTCGCACCTCGTCCAGGCTGAGGCCGGCGTAATGTGCGTTCAGATAGTTGGTGGCCTCGATCAACTCGGCCTGCGTGTGTTCACGCGCGGTGAAGATGACGCGGTTCTGCACATCGCCGTCGGGCGCGACCATGATCACCAGCACACGCCGCTCGCCGAGGCGGAGGAACTCGATATGGTGGAACACGCTGGCCTTGCGCGGGGCCATGACCACGCCGACAAAGCTCGACAGGTTGGACAGCAGGCTGGCGGCCTGGGCGATGACGCGCTGCGGCTGGTCGGGGTGCAACTGTTCACGCGCGGCCGCCATGCCGGCCGGACCGCCCTCGAGGTCGAGCGCGCGGGCGGTCAGCATGGTGTCGACGAATAGCCGGTAGCCTCGCGCCGTGGGCACGCGGCCGGCACTGGTGTGCGGGCTGGCAATCAGACCCAGGTCTTCCAGATCGGCCATCACGTTGCGGATGGTCGCGGCCGACAGGTCGAGCCCGGATGCGCGCGACAAGGTGCGCGAGCCTACCGGCTGGCCGTCGGCGATGTATCGCTCGACCAGTGTCTTCAGCAGGGTCTTGGCGCGGTCATCCAGCATGTGTTCGATTGTAGTGACCGACCCCGCCGCCTCCCCACCGGACGCCGGGCCCTATGGTGTAATCCGCGGCATGCCGAGCCGCTTTCGTCATGCCGCGATCGTCGGGAAGTACCAGGCGCGGGGCATCCGTGCGGTGCTCGAGGAAGTCGCCCATTTTCTTGTCCGGCAAGGGCTTGAAGTTTCGTTCGAGCGCGACACCGCGATAGCCACCGGCGTGACCGATTTCGAGGCGCTGGCGCCGGAAGAACTGGGCCGGCGCTGCGACATCGCCGTGGTGGTGGGCGGTGACGGCACCATGCTGGGCATTGCGCGTGAACTGGCGCGCTATCAGATGCCGCTGGTCGGCATCAACCAGGGCCGGCTGGGCTTCATCACCGACGTGCCCTTCGGCCATTACCAGGAATCGCTGGCGCCGATGCTCGCCGGCGACTATGAGGAAGAGCATCGCTCGATGCTCGAAGGCGACGTCTGGCGCGACGGCGAAAAGATCTTCGATGGCCTGTCGCTGAACGACGTCGTGGTCAGCCGCGGCGCCACCGCCAGCATGGTGGAATTGCGCGTCGATATCGGCGACGATTTCGTGGCCAACATGCGCGCCGACGGCCTCATCGTCGCCTCGCCCACCGGCTCCACGGCCTATGCACTGTCGGCCGGCGGGCCGATATTGCACCCGGGCATCGCCGGCTGGGTGGTGGTGCCGATCGCCTCGCACACGCTGTCGAACCGACCCATCGTGCTGCCCGACACGGGAGAGGTGCGCATCGGCATCGTGGCGGGCAAGGACGTGGCGGCCAACTTCGACATGCACAACGTGGCGAGCCTCATGGTGGGGGACCAGGTGCGCGTGCGCCGCTCGACCTTCAAGGTGCGTTTTCTCCACCCCCGCGGCTGGAGCTACTACGCCACACTGAGGCGCAAGCTGCGCTGGTATGAAGGCGTGGTGTGAACCGCCCGGCCGTCACCGCATACGCAGCGGCGCAGCGCGCGCAGGCCCGAGCATGCTCAAGCGCCTGACCCTGCGCGACGTCGTGATCGTGGCCGAACTCGAGGTCGAACTCGGCGCCGGCTTCACGGTTCTGACCGGCGAGACGGGTGCGGGCAAGTCGATCCTGATCGATGCCCTGCAGCTCGCGCTGGGCAGCCGCGCCGACGCCACGCTGGTGCGCGAAGGCGCGGCCCGCGCCGAGGTCAGCGCCGAGTTCGACACGCCACTCACGCTGACGGCGTGGCTCGATGCCGCGGGCTTCAATGGAGGAAGCTCGGGCGCCGAAACCGACACCGGCACCCTGCTGCTGCGCCGCACCGTCGACGCGCTGGGCCGCAGCCGGGCCTGGATCAACGGCAGCCCGGCCACCGTCGGCCAGCTGCGCGAGGCCGCGGATTTTTTGGTCGACATCCACGGCCAGCATGCCTGGCAGAGCCTGACGCGGCCGGCCGCCGTGCGCGCGCTGCTCGACACGCAGGCCGGCTTCGACGGCCAGACGCTGGCCGCCGCCTGGCTTTCCTGGCGCGCCGCACGCGCCGCGCTGGAACATGCGCGCGCGCAGCGTGACACGCTGGAGCGTGAACGCGAGCGCCTGGCCTGGCAGATCGGTGAAGTCGACAAGCTGGCGCCCGGCGACCATGAATGGGCCGAGCTGAACGCCGAACATCAGCGGCTGGCGCATGGCCAGTCACTGCTGGACGGCGCACGCGCCGCGCTCGATCAGCTGTCCGAAGGCGAACCGTCGGCCACCTCGCTGACCGGACGCGCCGCCGACGCGCTGGACGAAGTGACGCGCTACGACGCCGGGCTGGAATCGGTGGTCGACCTGTTGCGCGCCGTACAGGTGCAACTGGACGACGCGGCGCGCACACTGCATGCCTACCTGGGCCAGCGCGAGCCCGACCCCGAACGGCTGGCCGCGCTCGATGCGCGGCTGGGTACATGGGTCGCGCTGGCGCGCCGCTACCGGCGCACGCCAGCCGAACTGCCGCAGATGCTGGCGGCATGGAAGATGGAGCTGAGTGCGCTCGACGCCGCCGCCGACCTCGACGCGCAGCAGCGCGCCGAGGCCTCTGCAGAGGGCGCCTGGCGCGAACAGGCGCAGGCCCTGAGCCGAGCACGCCAGGGCGCCGCGCCGAAGCTCGCCGAGGCCGTCACGCAGGCGATGCAGCAACTGGGCATGGCCGGCGGCTGTTTCGAGGTGGCGCTGCTGCCGTCGGCCGAACCGCAGGCTTACGGCCTGGAAGGCGTGGAGCTGCGCGTGGCAGGGCACGCCGGCAGCACGCCGCGCGCGCTCGCCAAGGTGGCTTCCGGCGGTGAACTGTCGCGGCTGGCGCTGGCCATCGCGACCACCACGGCGCAAGGCCGGGATACCGTGGTCAGGCACGCCGCAGCGCCCACGCTGATCTTCGACGAGATCGACGCCGGCGTCGGCGGCACCGTGGCCGACAGCGTGGGCCGGCTGATGAAGCAGCTGGGCGGCTCGGCGCAGGTGCTGGCGGTGACGCACCTGGCGCAGGTGGCGGCCTGCGCCGATCATCACTTCGTGGTCACCAAATCATTGCAGGGCGGCAGCACCGTCAGCGCCGTGCTGCCGGTGGCCGGTGAAGCCCGGGTGGCCGAGATCGCCCGCATGCTGGGCGGCGGCCGACTGTCAGGCACCAGCCGCGCCCACGCCCAGGCCATGCTCGGCGCGGGCCACCAGGGCGCCGCGCCATGAACAAGAGCATCTTCGGCGGGGAAGCCGACCCGAGCCGTGACGAGGTCATCCTGGTCACCGGCATTTCGGGCTCGGGCAAGTCGATCGCGCTGCATGCGCTGGAAGACGCGGGCTACTTCTGCGTCGACAACCTGCCGCCTGAGTTGCTGCGCGACTTCATCCGCCTGGAGCACGAACGTTTCACGCACCGCGTGGCGGTGGCGGTCGACGTGCGCACCGCCGGCTCGCTGCCGCACCTGCTGCCGCTGATCGACGACCTGAAGAGCGAAGGCGTGAGCATTCGCACGCTGTTCCTCGACGCCAGCACCGACGCCCTGGTGCGCCGGTTCTCGGAGACGCGGCGCCCACACCCGCTGAGCGCCGTGCCTTCGGGCACCGATGCGCAGCGCGCACTCACCGAGGCCATCGAACTCGAGCGCGAGTTGCTGGCCGACCTGCGCGAAGTGGCCACCGTCATCGACACCAGCCAGCTGCGGCCGGCGCTGTTGCGCACCTGGGTGCGTTCGCTGGTGGGCGCACGCAGCGCGGCGCTGACGCTGGTCTTCGAGTCCTTCGCCTTCAAGCACGGCGTGCCGCTCGACGCCGACTTCGTTTTCGACGTGCGGGTGCTGCCCAACCCCTTCTACATCCGCGAACTGCGGCCGCTGACCGGTCGCGACGCGACCGTGGCAAGCTACCTGGAAACCCAACCCGAAGTGATCACCATGCTTGCCCAGATCGAAGCCTTCCTGAGCCACTGGCTGCCTTCGTTCGAGGACGACCAGCGCAGTTACCTGACCGTGGCGGTGGGCTGCACCGGCGGGCAGCACCGCTCGGTGTATGCGGTGGAAGTTCTGGCACGCCGTTTCGAGAACCGCTGCGCCACGCTGCTGCGCCACAGGGAACTCGATGCGCGCGCCTGAAGATCAGGCGCTGCCCGACCCGCTGCTGCTGTTCCCGCTGCAGATGGTGCTGTTCCCGGGCAGCGTGCTCCATCTGAAGGTGTTCGAGGCGCGTTACCTCGATCTGGTATCGCAATGCCTGCGCGCATGCCAGCCCTTCGGCGTGATCTGCCTGCAGCAGGGCAGCGAAGCCGGGCGCAGCGCACAAGTGGCGCTCGAAGAAGTGGGCGTGCTGGCCCACATCGACGAGGTCGACAGTGAACAGCAGGGCATCCTGCGGCTGCGCTGCAGCGGCGGCCAGCGCTTCCGCCGCCAGGGCGAGCTGACGCAGCGAGACAACGGCCTCTGGGTGACACAGGCCACTGCGATCGCCGGCGACCCCCTGCGCCTGCCCGGCCCCGCCGTGTTCCAGACCGTGAAGGCGCTGCAGCAGGCCATCGTGGCGCTGCGCGAACAGGGTGAGATGCCGTTTGCCGAACCCTACAGGCTGGACGACGCCGGCTGGGTAGCCAACCGCTGGTGCGAACTGCTGCCGCTGCCGCTGGCCGCCAAGCACAAGCTGATGGCGCTGGAAGACCCGGTGATCCGGCTGTCGCTGGTGGACGGCTTCCTGCGTGACCGCCAGGTGATCATCGGCGACCCGCCCGACTGAACCCGCTCACACCGCCGTCAGCAACTTTCGCATGGGCGCCGGCAAGCCCATCGCCAGCGCTTCGACGCGTGTCACCCAGCGGCCTGGCGCCAGCTTTTCTTCGAGGCCGGCCGAGCCGCCCTCGGCCACGAACGGCGGCAAGGTCCAGCGGTACGGCTGCAGAGTCCAGTCGAAATGCGTCAACGTATGTTCGATGACCGGCAGCAGTTCGCCACTGCCGGGGCTGGCGCCGATGAGCCCTTGCACCGCGTCCAGGCTGTCGAACTCGGGCAGGCTCCACAGGCTGGCCCATACGCCCTTGGGCGGGCGCTGCGTCAGCCAGAGCCGCTCGCCGTCGGCCAGCCAGAGCAGCGCGTGCTGGCGGCGGCCGCGTTTCAGCCGGCGCGTCTTTACCGGGTAGGCCTCGGGCCGGCCTTCGCGTCGCGCCACGCAGTCGTCCGCCAGCGGGCACAGCAGGCACAGCGGCTTGCGCGCCAGGCAGACGGTGGCGCCGAGGTCCATCAGGCCCTGCGTGTAGCGATCGATCTCCCGCGCCGGCAGCAGCGCCTCGGCGGCCGTCCACAGCGCCCGCTCTTCGGCGGCCAGCGCCAGGTCGCCCTTGAAGCCGATGGCGCGCGTCAGCACGCGCTTGACGTTGCCATCGAGGATGGCCGCGCGCTCGCCGTAGCAGAAGGCCGCGATGGCGGCCGCTGTCGATCGCCCTATGCCGGGCAACGCGCCCAGCAGCGCGCTGCTGGCCGGGAACGCACCGCCATGGTCGGCCACCACGGCCACCGCGCAACGGTGCAGGTTGCGCGCCCGGCTGTAGTAACCCAGGCCGCTCCAGAGCGCCAGCACGTCGTCCAGCGGCGCGGCGGCGAGTGCCGCCACGTCGGGGAACCGCGCCAGGAAACGTGCGTAGTAGTCGATGACGGTCGCGACCTGCGTCTGCTGCAACATCACCTCGGACAGCCACACGCGGTAGGGGTCGCGGCTGGCCTGCCAGGGCAGCGTGTGGCGGCCGTGCTCGCGCTGCCAGCGGATCACGCGGCCTGCCAGGCTGCCGTCAGCTGATGTCAAAGCGGCATCAGCCGGCGTCAGGCTGCGTCACGCCGGCGCAGTTCGAAGGGCAGGGGTTCCGCGGCGGCAGCGGCCACCTCGGGCAAGCCGCCGTGCGCCACCGCGGTGGCGAGCGCGGCCTGGCGGTCGAGCCGGCGTTGCAGGTCGCCCAGCCGCTCGTCCTGCGCTTCCACCTCGGTGATGCGCTGCTCCAGTTCACCGGCCGCGGCCTGGATGCGCTCCAGCGCCTCGCGGCGGCGCTTGAAGGTGCGTCGCCTTTCGCGCAGTTGCACGTCGATCTGCGACGTCGCCGACTTGTTCCAGAGATCGAGGTCGCCGGCCGCGCTCTCGAAGACCACGCGCAGCTTCGACACCAGCATGCGGCGGAACTGCTCGGCAAACCCCGGCACCGCCAGCCGCCAGGCCTGCGTCAGCGACAGGTAGCGGCTGTAGTTGCGGTCGATCAGTTCGAGTTCAGCGACATACGGTTGCAGCACGGGCGCCGGCGCCAGCGCGAACGAGAAGCCGAACTCTGCGTTGAGTTGCAGGAAGCTGGCGTCGATCATCTGGCGCGCTTCATCGGCGGTTGCCGCGGCGCTGGCCAGGGTGTCGCGCAAGCGCTGGCAAAGCAGGGCGAATGCCTTGCGCGCGCCCAGATGAAAGAAGCCGATGGCACCGGCCGATTGCATGGCCGCCACTTCGGTGCGCAGCTTGTCGCTGGCGAGCGATTCGAGCACCGTGCGCAGCAGCCGCGCCTGCATGGCGCGCAAGGCGGTGATGCGCGCCGTGCAGCGCTCGAAGTCGGCCGCCTCGGCGTCCACACGCTGCAGCATCAGCCGCACTTTGGCCTGGCTCTTGCCACGCAGGCCGCGCAGTTCGAGGATCTGTTCGGCATGGCCACGCCGGCGGTCGTTCAGGCGCCGGGTGGCGAGGTCGCGCAGTTGCCGCAGGGCGCCAGCGGCGGCCTGCTGCAGAAGGTCACGCTGGCGCGGCAGCAGTTCGCTGCTCAGTGCGTCTTCCAGCGCCGGCAACCGGCTCTGCGCCAGGCCACGTGCGTCCTGACCGACGCGGGCGGCCAGGGCGTCGCGCGCCGACAGCGGGAAGACACGCGACACCGGCACGTCCAGCGTCTGCGCCGTCAGCGCACATTGGCGCTCGATCTGCGCGGCCACTTCACCGCCCGAGGCCAGCGGGTCGGCCAGCGTGTCGATCTTGTTGAGGACGACGAAACGTTCCAGCGAGGGGCTGGCGAGGTACTCGCGCCAGATCGAAAGATCGGAGCGCGTGACGCCGGTGTCGGCGGCCAGCACGAAGACCGTGGCATGCGCCGAGGGCAGCAGGCCCAGCGTCAGTTCGGGCTCGGCGCCGATGGCGTTCAGGCCCGGCGTGTCGATCACCACCAGGCCGCGCTTGAGCAGCGGGTGCGGGTAGTTGATGAGCGCGTGGCGCCATGCCGGCACCTCGACGCTGCCGTCGGCTTCGAGCGGCGGGTTGTCGTCGGGCTGGGCTTCGTTCCAGAAACCGAGCGCGGTCGCCACTTCGACGCTGACGCGCTGCGTGCGCGTGACGGCCGTCAGCGCGCTGGCCATCGCGTTGGCATCGGCGGGGTCGAGCGGCTGGTGCTGCCAGGCTTCGTCGCGGCCGCGCAGTTCGGACATCGCCAGACCCTGGAGGCGCGTTTCGATCGGCAGCAGAGACAGGCGCGGCGCCTGACCCGCCTGATGGTGGAGTTCCACCGGGCACATCGTGGTGCGGCCCGGCGTGGCGGGCAGCACGCGGCGGCCGGCGTCGGCAAAGAAGATCGCGTTGATCAGCTCCGACTTGCCGCGCGAGAACTCGGCCACGAAAGCCAGCACCAGCTTGTCGGACGCCAGCCGCTCGCGCAGCGCACCGATGACGGCGGCGTCGGCCTCGTCGACCAGTTCATGCTCGGCGGCGAACTGCGCGAAAGCCGTCACCTCGCGGTCGAGCGCGGCGCGCCAGGCGCTGAGCCGGTCCAGGCTCGTGACGATCGAACTCTTCATGTCGGAGGCCGCAGCCAGATTGAGCAGAGAACATGCTAGCGCAGGCACCGCGCCGGCCGGTGGCGCCACGGCACCGGCGCCGGCACCCATACGCCGGCACTGCGCAGACCGTCACGAAGATGGTGCCGGGTGTTGTCGTGTGGTGCCGGGCGCCGCTCAACGGCGCTGGCAACCGGCGCAGAAATAGGTCGAGCGCTGGTTCTGCAGCACACGCTGCACCGTGCCGCCGCAACGCTGGCACTCCAGCCCGGCGCGGCCGTAGACCCGCGCTTCGCTCTGGAAGGCGCCGCTCACGCCGTGCACGTCACGAAAGTCGCGCAGCGTCGAGCCGCCCACTTCCAGCGCGCGCGCCAGCGTCTCGCGCACCGCCGCCAGCAGCCGCGCGGCGCGGGGCCGGCTGACGCGGTCGGCGCGCAGCCGCGGGTGGATGCCGGCCTGGAACAGGGCCTCGCAGGCGTAGATGTTGCCGGCGCCTACCACCACGCGGCCTTCCAGCAGCACGGACTTGACGGGCGCCCGGCGCGCATGGATCGCGGCATGGAAGGAAGCCGGCGTCAGTGCGGGGTCGAACGGCTCGTGGCCCAGCGACGCGAGCAGCCGCGCGGCGGCACCACGGTCGAGTGCGGGCGACCAGACCACCGCGCCAAAGCGCCGCGGGTCGGTCAAGCGCAGCGTGCCCTTGTCGGTGACGAGGTCGAAATGGTCGTGCGGGCCGGGCGCCGCACCCGTGCCACCGAGCGCCAGCGAGCCCGACATGCCCAGGTGCATCAGCAACCCGCCAGGCCCGGCGGCGGCCTCCGCGCCGAGCAAGGGCAGCCACAGGTACTTGCCGCGCCGCAGCACCGGGCCCACCGTGCCGCCGACCAGCGAATCGGCGGCGACGCCCAGCGGCCAGCGCAGCGGTTTGCCCAGCCGTGCGGCCAGCACGCGGGCGCCGCGCAGGGGTTCGTCGATACCGCGCCGGGTGACTTCGACTTCGGGCAATTCAGGCATGCGGTCATTATGTGAGAATGAAATCAGACCCCTGGAGTACCGATGCCCGTCACTTTCCGCTGGCACAGCGCCATTGCGGCCACGGCGGTCAGCCTCGCCACGCTGCCCGCCCTGCACGCCGCACCCGCTGCCACGCCGGCCGCGCCGCCCGTGGCGGCACCCGCCGCCAAGGCGGCTGAAGATTCGCCAGCCGCTGCCATCAACTCGCCGCTGGACGCGCCGCTGTTCTACCAGTTGCTTATCGGTGAGCTGGAATTGCGCGCCGGCGAGGCGGGCACCGCCTTCGAGGTGGTGCTCGACGCCGCGCGCCGCACCGGTGACGCCGCCCTGTATCGCCGCGCCGTCGACATCGCGCTGCAAGCCCGCGCCGGCGACCTGGCACTGGCCGCCACGCAGGGCTGGCGCAAGGCGATTCCCGATTCGATGGACGCGCTGCGCCTGCAGTTGCAGATCCTGTCCGCGCTGAACAAGCTGGGCGAGGCCGCCGAACCGCTGCGCACCCTGCTCAGGCTGACGTCCGAGGCCGAACGACCCGGGCTGATCGCCGCGCTGCCGCGTTTTCTGCAGCGCGCCAACGACCGCGCGGTGACCGCAGCGCTGCTCGAAGAAGTGCTCACGCCGTATCTGGCGAACAAGGCCACCGTCGTTCCGGCCCGCGTGGCGCTGGGGCGGGGCTGGCTGGCGGCGGGCAGCAGCGAGCGGGCGCTCGCTCTGGCAGTGCAGGCGCAGCGTGACGACCCGACCGCCCCCGGCCCGGTGCTGTTGGCGATGGAGCTGATGGCCAGCCAGCCGGCAGCGGAAACCCTGGTCACGGCCCACCTGCAGCAGCCGAAGGCCGACCCCGCCATGCGCCTGGCTTACGTGCGTGTGTTGACGAGCAGCCAGCGTTATGCCGACGCCGTGCGCCAGCTCGAAGTGGTCACGCGCGAACAGCCCGAGCTGGCGCCGCCCTTCCTGTCCCTGGGCGCGCTGCATCTGGAGCTCAAGCAAGCCAAGCAGGGCGAAGCCGCGCTGCTTCGTTATGTCGCCCTTGCGCAGGCCCGGGCATCCACGGCCACTGGCGCCGCTGGTGCCGCAGGCGCCACTGCCGCTGGTGCCGCTTCCGGCGCCGCATCAGCCGCGGAAGGCGAGGATGAAGAAGACGGCGCCACCCCCGATGAGCAGGGCCTGGTGCAGGCCTGGCTGATGCTGGCGCAGGCCGCCGAGCAGCGCGCCGACTACAAGGCGGCAGAGTCCTGGCTGGCACGCATCGACGACCCGAAGCGTGCGCTCGAGGTGCAGTCGCGCCGGGCGTCGCTGCTGGCGCGCCAGGGCAGGCTGGAAGAGGCCCGGGTACTGATAAGGAACGCGCCCGAGAGTGACCCCGGCGATGCGCGCGCCAAGCTGATCGCCGAGGCCAGCCTGCTGCGTGACGTCAAGCGCTGGCAGGACGCCTACGACGTGCTCGCCACCGCCAACCAGCGTTTTGCCGACGACTCCGACTTGCTCTACGAGCAGGCCATGATGGCCGAGAAGCTGAACCGGCTGGACGACATGGAACGGATGCTGCGCCGCGTCATCGCCCTCAAGCCGGAAAGCGCGCACGCCCACAATGCGCTGGGCTATTCGCTGGTAGACCGCAGCCAGCGACTGGCCGAGGCGCGGGCGCTGATTCAGCGCGCGCTCGAGTTGGCGCCCGGCGATCCCTTCATCACCGACAGCCTGGGTTGGGCCGAGTTCCGCCTCGGCAACGCCGAAGAAGCGCTGCGTCTGCTGCGCAAGGCCTACGCGGCGCGGCCCGATCCCGAGATTGCCGCCCACCTGGGTGAAGTGCTGTGGTCGGTGGGCCAGCGAGACGAGGCGCGCCGCGTCTGGCGCGATGCGCGAACCCGCGACGCCGCCAACGACGTGCTGCGCGAAACCTTGAGCCGGCTCAAGGCCGATCTGTGAACCGGGCGCGGCCGGCGCGCTGGATGGCGTATGTCATCGCGAGCCTGCTGCTGGCCGGCTGCGCCACGCGGCCGCCGGACATGGCCGACATGCCCTGGACGTCGGGCCGGCTGTCGGTGCGCGTGGCCGCCACCGCCGATCTGCCGGCGCGCAGTGTCAGCGCGGCCTTCGATCTGCGCGGCAACGGTGAACGCGGCGAATTGCGTCTCAGCACGTCGCTGGGCACGCTGATGGCGTCCGCCCTCTGGGCGCCCGGCCAGGCCGTGCTGACGACGTCTGACGGCGACACACGCTACGACGATCTGGACAGCCTGTCGCGTGAGGCGCTCGATGTAGCGCTGCCTCTGCAGGCCTTGCCCGACTGGCTGGCCGGCCGGCCCTGGCCTGGCGCGCCCAGCCAGCCGCGCGCCGATGGCTTCGAGCAGCTCGGCTGGCGGATCTCGCTGACCCGCTTCGCTGAAGGCTGGGTGGACGCCGAACGTGCGGCGCCGCCGCAGGTGAACGTGCGGGCTCGGCTGGAGCCCGCAAGATGAGCCTGCAGGCGCTTTACGACGTGCCGGCGCCGGCCAAGCTGAACCTGTTCCTGCACGTCATCGGCCGCCGGGCCGACGGCTACCATCTGCTGCAGTCGCCCTTCGTGCTGATCGACTGGGCCGACGTGATGCATTTCGAGCGTCGGAGCGACGGCGCGCTGCGCCGCCACGACCTCGGCCCCGAACTTCCGGCAGACGACCTCTGCCTGCGCGCCGCGCATGCACTGCAGGCCGCGAGCGGCTGCGCGCTGGGAGCAGACATCTCGATCGACAAGCAGGTGCCGTGGGGCGCGGGCATGGGCGGCGGCAGTTCCGACGCCGCCAGCACGCTGCTGGCGCTGAACCGTCTGTGGGGCTTGCACTGGCCACGCGAGCGGCTGCTGGCGTTGGCCGGCAAGCTGGGGGCCGACGTTCCGTTTTTCGTCGGCGGGCAGAACGCCTTCGTTGAAGGCATCGGCGAGCGGCTGACGCCGATGGCCGTGCCGCGCAGCTGGTTCGCGGTGATCAAGCCGCCGATGGCGCTTGCCACCCGTGACATCTTCGAGCACCGCTTGATGGTTCGCGATACCGAACCTGTTATAGTCACGGGCTACCTCGTTGACGTACAAAACTTGGCGGATCGGGTCACTGGTGTTGGGTTTGAGTCCGAATTTGGCCGCAATGATCTGCAGCCTCCGGCGCAAGACCAGTGCCCCGAAGTGGCCCAAGCCGCCCGCTGGCTGGACCAGAAATTCGGCAACAGCCGGATGACCGGATCGGGCAGCGCGGTGTTCGCGAGGCTCGGCACAGGTGATCAACCCGTGGCGACACTTCCGGTGGCAAAACTGCCGCCGGGCTGGGTGGGTCGTTTGTGCCGCAGCTTGGAACAGCACCCTCTGCTGGATTGGGCTGGCTGAGAAAGAGATTCAAGGTGGCGGCGAAATCCGCTTCCTGTGTAGGGGAGTCGCCAAGTTGGTCAAGGCATCGGATTTTGATTCCGACATGCGAGGGTTCGAGTCCTTCCTCCCCTGCCAAATTTTCCTCTGAGACCCAGGCTGCATTTTCGCCAGCCGGGTCGCCCTGACGGAGAGTCCACCGTGCTGTTCAACACCGTGCTGTTCACCGGCAACGCCAACCCGGTGCTGGCCGTTGAGATCGCAACGCACCTGGGCGTAGAACTCGGCCGTGCAGCCGTCGGTCGCTTTTCCGACGGTGAAGTCACGGTCGAGATCCGCCAGAACGTGCGCGCCCGCGATGTCTTCGTCATCCAGCCCACCTGCAGCCCGACCAACGAAAGCCTGATGGAACTGTTCATCATGGTCGACGCGCTCAAGCGGGCCAGCGCCCGCCGCATCACCGCGGTGATCCCCTATTTCGGCTACGCCCGCATGGACCGCAGGCCGCGCAGCATGCGCGTGCCGATCAGCGCCAAGGTGGTGGCCAACATGCTCGAAACCGTGGGTGTCGAACGCGTTTTGACCATGGACTTGCATGCCGACCAGATCCAGGGATTTTTCGACATTCCGGTCGACAACATCTACGCCAGCCCGGTGCTGCTGTCGGACCTGAAGAGCAAGAACTACCAGGATCTGGTGGTCATCTCTCCCGACGTTGGCGGCGTCGTGCGAGCCCGTGCGCTGGCCAAGCAACTGGGCTGCGATCTGGCGATCATCGACAAGCGCCGGCCGGCCGCGGGACTGTCCGAGGTGATGCATGTCATCGGCGAGATCGAAGGCCGGAACTGCGTGATCATGGACGACATGATCGACACCGCCGGCACGCTGGTGAAGGCTGCCGAGGTGCTGAAGGAGCGCGGCGCCAAGAGTGTTTTTGCCTACTGCACGCACCCGGTGTTTTCGGGCCCGGCGGTCGATCGCATCAAGGCTTCGCAGATCGACGAGGTGGTGATCACCAACACCATCCCGCTGAATGATGCGGCCAAGGCCTGCAGCAAGATCCGCCAGCTCAGCGTGGCCTTCTTGTTTGCCGAGTCGATCCGACGCATCAGCGACGGCGAGTCGGTGACTTCGCTGTTTGCCGAGCAGAACAATAATTTTTAGACCGCATGCGGGCTCCTTGCGGAGCCTCTTCGTTTTTCGGGCCGTCGGCCCGTTTTCCGGGGTTCTGGTCGCGGAACCCCTCATCTGGAGTCAACATGAAATTCACAGCTTACGAGCGTACGCTGCAGGGGACCGGAGCGAGCCGCCGCCTGCGCAACGCTGCCAAGGTGCCTGGCATCGTTTACGGTGCCGGCACGCCGGCCATGGTCGAGCTCGACCACAACGCCCTCTTTTTCTCGCTGAAGAAGGAAGCCTTCCACTCGTCGATCCTGGAAATGGAACTGGCCGGCAAGACCGAAAAGGTTCTGCTGCGCGACTTCCAGATGCACGCATGGCGGCCGATGGTGCTGCACGTCGACTTCCAGCGCGTCGACGAGACCACGCGTCTGCGCAAGAAGGTGCCGCTGCACTTCGAGGGTGAAGAGGGTTCGCCGGCCGTCAAGACCGACAAGTGTCTGGTCATCCACATTGCCACCGAGCTCGAGGTCGAGTGCCTGGCCTCGGCGCTGCCGGAGTTCGTGACCATCGACCTGTCGGGCATGACGAAGAACCAGTCGCTGCACGCCAGCGATCTGAAGCTGCCGGAAGGCATCAAGTTCGTCAAACGCGGCACGCTGAACCCGGTGATCGTCTCGGTGACGACGCCGAAGATCGAGGAAGAGGTCGCACCGATCGCCATCGTCGCCGCCGACAAGGGCAAGACCAAGGCCAAGAAGACCGAGAAGCAGAACCAGAAGTGAAGACCGCGCGGGCGCGCAGCGTCCGCCGCCTTCAACTCCTTCTGCCGGGGCCCCACATTGTGGGGCCCTCTTTTCTGGGCACTCCCGGTCGGGAGGTCGCCACCCCCGCGTGCGGGGCAGACGCCGCCGGGCCGCGGCCGATAATCCAGCGCATGATTCGACTCTTCGTCGGCCTCGGCAACCCGGGCCCTGAATACGAGGCCACGCGCCACAACGCGGGCTTCTGGTGGCTGGACAAACTGGCCGACAAGCTGGGGAGCCAGCTGGTTTCCGAGCGTTCTTACCAGGGCCACCTGGCGCGCGTCAACACGGCCGAAGGCCAGGTCTGGCTGCTCAAGCCCATGACCTTCATGAACCGCTCCGGGTTCTCGGTGGCCACACTGGCGCGCTTCTTCAAGATCGAGCCGCAGCAGATCCTGGTGGCGCATGATGAGCTCGACCTGCAGCCCGGCCAGGTGAAGCTCAAGTTCGGCGGCAGCGCGGCGGGCCACAACGGGCTGAAAGACATTCAGGGCCAGCTCGGCACGCCCGACTACTGGCGGCTGCGGCTGGGCATCGGCCACCCGGGAGTGAAGTCCGAAGTCATCCACTGGGTGCTCAAGAAGCCTTCGGCCGAGCATCGCGAGGCCATCGACATCGTCAGCGAGCGTTCGCTGGAAGCGCTGCCCTTGCTGCTGGCCGGCGACATGGAACGTGCGCTGATGAAGATCCACGCCCAGCCGCCACGGCCGAAGCCGCCGCGCCCGGCTGTTCCGCCCGCGCCCAGGCCCTCACCTGTGACGCCACCACCGCCCGAAGGAGATGACACATGAAAGTCCCGATCAACCTGGCCTTCTTCATCGCCCTGGCATGGGCCGGAGGTCTGCAGGCGCAGACCGTCTGGCGCTGCGGCGAGGGTGGCACGCTCTACTCCGACCGCGCCTGCGCAGACGGACGGCCGATGACGGTGGCCGATGCGCGCAGCAGCACCGACGTGGCGGCCGCGCGCGCCACGGCGGCGGGCGAACGCGCCTTCGCCGAGCGCCTTCTCAGCGACAGGATGGGTCGTGAAGCCAGTGCGCTGGCCGCCGCCCGTCCCACAGCGCAGTACATGGCCCAGCACACGGCAAAAGCGGCGAGATCAGCCAAGCCGGGCACGACATCGGCGAAAGGTGCCGGCACGAAACGCAAGACGCCGCCAAAGCCGTACACCATCAGGTTGCCGAAGCAGTCAGCCTGAGGTAGCGGGCCATAAGCTGGTCACGCGTTTCGATGTGTTCCGGGTGGATGGGAATGCAACTCACCGGGCACACCTGCACGCACTGCGGCTCGTCGAAGTGGCCGACACATTCAGTGCACTTGCCAGGGTCGATCTCATAGATTTCAGCGCCCATGCTGATGGCCTGGTTTGGGCATTCGGGCTCGCAGACATCGCAGTTGATGCATTCATCGGTGATCCACAGCGCCATGCTCAGCTGTCGGGCTGTGACACCCGCTCCTTCAGTCGTCGAAGCACCGAGGGTGCCACGAACTTGGAGACATCACCGCCAAGGCTGGCAATCTCGCGCACGAAGGTGCCGCTGACGAACTGGAACTGGTCGCTCGGTGTCATGAACACGGTTTCCACCTCGGGCATCAGCTGGCGGTTCATGCCCGCCATCTGGAATTCGTATTCGAAGTCGCTGACCGCGCGCAGGCCGCGCACCACCACCTTGCCGCCGCTGCCCACCACGAAGTCGCGCAGCAGGCCCCGAAACGCGGTGACCTCGACGTTCGGGTAGGGCGCGGCGATCTCCTTGGCGATCTCCAGCCGCTCGGCGATGGTGAACATCGTGCGCTTGTGGTGGCCGGCGGCCACCGCCAGGATCAGACGGTCAAACAGCGTCGACGCACGGCGCATCAGGTCTTCGTGACCCAGCGTCATCGGGTCGAAGGTGCCTGGGTAGACGGCGGTGAGCGGGGTCGCTGTAGTCACGGAGCGGGACTCCTCGTTTTGTCGGCGGCAGTGTAGCCGCGCGCGGCCACGCTCATGGGAAACAACGGGTTGAAGGCCGGTTTCTCGCGGGAACCGGAGTTGGATTGATCTGGAAACCGAGGGCAGCGATGCTGCGCTGGCGCTGCTGCTCCTCGTAGTGGTGCTGACCCTGATTGAAAATCAGCGGCAGCAACTGGCCGGTCATCTCCGAAGACGGTCAGGAAAGTTGCCTGAAACGAATCTCGTGGCGCGCGCGTTCTATCGAGGGCCTGTGGTCCGCCACAGCTGCAATCGCAGGCTACCGCTGACGCCGTGAGCGACCACCCAGAGCAGCAGTTGCTTGCCTGCGTTTTTGCGAAATTCAAGGAGAGCGACCTCCTCGGTGTCAAAACCGAAGCGGAACGGATGCTCATGCTGGCGACGCTGAACGCATTGCATTACACACAAGTCTCAGCGGAGTCTGAGTCGTGCATGAATCAGAGTCCGGCCGCGCAATCCATGATTCGCTGCGGGCCGATCCAGATCGTCTTTACCCCCGGCTCGCCGTCGCCTTTGCGTGCGAGGAAGCCGCCCTGCATGTCGACACTGCGATCGATGTCATTGAGCGTGGGAGGTTTTGTCGGCCGCGTCTTCTTGGTGAGTGCGCAGGCGGCCTTCATTTCATCTCCGTCGAAGAAGAGTTCAGCCGGCAGATCTGGACAGGTGCGTTCCTTGCGCATGAGGTGCGCGATTCGCCAGCTCACGACCATGAACAATGCCAGCGCGCATTCGATGCGAGGCATGCTTGCGAGTTGCAGCGCTTCAACGCGGCAGCCGTTCTTGAGCACGTGAAAATAGATCTCGATCTCCCGGCGGGCGCAGTACCAATCGATGAGCTCAACGGCCTCTGCCAGGGTGCTGATCTCACGGTTGGTCAGCAGGCGCCAGCAAGCGCCAGCGAGCGCACCTCGCCTTTGGGCGCCCCCATTTCGCTGGCGATCAGGCACGTCGTCAGCAAACCGCTGTCGCCTTCGGTGCTCAAGGACATGCGCTTGACGCGCAACTCTTGCCTGACAACGCGGGCTTTGCGGCCAGGCCCGGCCGCCATGGTGAACTCAATCTCACCCAGGCTGTCGCAGGCCTGCACCTGCGCCCACAGTCGCGTTGCATCGGGCACCACCCGGTCGTGCTGCAAGCGCACCAGCCAATCCACCGGCCAGCCCAGGGCTTGCGCTCGCAGCATCAACCCGAGCATGTCGCTCTCCCGGTCGCTGACTTGCACCAGTCGTGTGCCGGGCAACTCCGGCGCTCGCTCGGCCAGGCGCTCGTCGCCTTCGACCCACCGCACGCTCTCGGTGATGCCGGGGAGGACGCCATGCGCGTCCTTGGGCTCACCTGCCCACATCCACGCATCGAGCAGGCCAAGCGGCTCGCGCTGCGCACTCACCGCATACGTCGGGTGCAGGTACATGCCACGTTGCGCCTCATAGCTCAGCGGCCCGAGGTCCTCGATGGTTCGACCGTTGAAGTCCAATTCGGTGGTGTCTTGCAGGCACAGCCCCAGCTTCTCCTGCGCCATGCGTTGCATGGTGCACCGCGCGAGCGGGTCGGGCACGTCGCGCCAATCAAAGCTGTCGTTGCTGAGCAAGCGGTGGGCGCCAGCCGTGTCGGTCCAGCCGACGCAGGCACCAGGAATGCTCTGGATCGGCTTGTCTCCCGCTTGTTACCGAATTGCTGCGCCACCGTGATCAACCTGCGATTGCGGCGACGGTCGCCCAAGTCTGCCGTCGCCCACTCATGCGCTGCCCATTCCATCGCTCAACCGATCGAGAAAACAAGGAAGCTGCAAAGATGGCGGAAAGCTTCAATTGTGTACGGCCCGGACTTAACCCACCCTCCTCCCCGCCTCGCTGGCTCGTTTGGAATTCACGTTGTGTCATGAAATGGGCTGCATCGGGCGTGCAAGCGATACGCCGCCAGGCCAGCAGATCATCTGGCAGGCTATGCAGAACTGCAATCCCCTTGCAGAGGTCAGTCTCTGCGAGACTGGACTGCGGATCAGGAAGATAAACCCGGGTAGAGGGCAGGCCCAGCGCCCAGGTCCAGGCGCTGCAAGCCATGGTGACGCGCAGGGTGCAGTTGATCGGCATGCGCACCGGGGGGAAAAGACGTCCTGGCGGCGCCATTCGGGTGCTGAAAGTCAGCATCGAGGCAGTGATCAAGACGCTGGAAAAGCAGTTTGCCAAGCTCTACAAGGACATCGACGCGCAGCTGGACAAGCACTTCAAAGAGCAGACCAAGCGGTTCGTTGACATCGAGGGCGTCGGCCCGATGACCTGCGCCACCGTACAGGCCTTCAGGCCCGAGCTCGGAACGATCAGCTTGGGACGTACGACCAAGCTCGCCGGGTTGGCCCCGTTGAACCAGGACTCCGGCAAAGCCCGTGGCAAGCACCACGTCTGGGGCGGCCGCAGCATCGTGCGCAGCACCTTGCACATGGCCATGTTCAGTGCCGGGCGCTGCAACCCCGTCATCAAGGAGTTTTATGACCGCCTGATCGTCGCAGGCAAGCCCAAGATGGTCGCCCTCTCCGCCTGCTCGCACGAGCTGTTGCGCATCCTCAACGCCATGGCCCGCACCGGCCAACCCTGGGACGAGGAATTTCAAGCCGTCAAACCTTGACGCAGAACACAGTTGCTGGGGGGGCGGACGATGCAGTCGTCGGCCTGGTGCCCTGTCAGACTCCAACCTCCAGGTGAACGCCGATTTATCATCGGCCCCGATGCAACCCGGCCCTCATGATCTTGCGCAGGTGCGCCTGAACAACGCCTTGGCGCTGTTCGAAGAATTCGTCCGGCAGACCGCCAGACATGCCGACGCCGCCACGCTGCGCGGGCTGGAGCGCCGCTTCGCCGAGCGCGTGCAGATTCAGCCGAGCTACTGGAGCCAGATCAAGGGCCGCTCGCGGCAGATCGGGGAACGGCTGGCCCGCCAGTTCGAGCAGCTCTGTCAGAAGCCCGGCGGCTGGATGGATGTGCCACACGGCGCGGGCGTCGGCACGGCCATGGGAATAGCGGCCGGCGCCTCGGCCGCGCCCGTGTCGAGCAACGCAGCCGATGACAGCGGCCCGCGCGACGACGACGAACGTTTCATCCTCGGCCTGGTGCTCACCTACTACCGGCGCCATCCGCAGCGCGCCCGGCAGCGTCTGCTCGACCTGCTCGGGGAGGTGCTGACGCCGGCACCTCCTGCCACCACCGCAGCGCGGCCCGGCACGCCCGCCTCCAGGCTGCTGACGCCTGCGGCCGAAGACGCGCATGACCTGTGGCAACGCAGCCAGAGCGGCGTGGCGCCGCTGAAAAAAGGTCGATAGGCGCGCGCCGCCGAGGCCCCCGGCGCGCCGTGTCGCCGAATCGCATCGATTTGATACATCACCCTTGCCTTTTGATAATCACTTGTTTATCATTTGCGCAAGCGTGCGGTGGTGTCGGTTTTCCCGGTCCACCGCGTCCGATCCACCTCTCACCCGGAGTGCCATGCTGCTGACACCGTTTTCGAACAACCCGGCCACCCGCCTTGTGTCGGCGCGGCCAGCAGGTTCGGTCACTCGCCGCGTGCATTCCATTGCCAAGCATGGCGCCCGACCCGTGGCTGCGATGGACTGACGACCCCCTGAACTTTGCGGGGCGTCTTTCATCAGGCCCGGGCTGCGCGAGCAACCCGGGCCTTTTCAATTTCTGCGGCGTTCGTGCCGTCAAGGAGACCACCATGATTTTCAAGCTGACTCTGAAGACCCTCAAGCCACGCAACCCGCTGGTGCTGGCCTGCCGCCAACGCCAGGCCGGCTCGCACCGCCGCTGCGGCGGCGCGCTGCGCCAGCAGGCGGCCCACGCGCTGCGCCGCGACATCCACCGGCTGCACGACAGCCCATGAAACCCATGCGGGCGCACCCCTGAGCGGTGCGGCGCCTGCCGGAGACCGATCATGCTGATGAAAGACCTGCCCTGGAGCGATGCGCTCCCCGAGAGCCCCAAAGGCCAGCGCGCCCGCCTGCTGGCAGCGGCTGCCTTGCACGGCGCCAGCCTGGCGCTGGCCCGGCTGGCACGCCATCTGGCGCTGGCGACCCGCAAGCACACCGGTGCGGCACCGATGCTGGAGTTCCACGCCGAGGCCGGCGCGCCGGAAGGCGCCTTGTACGTCGACGGTCAGTTCGTCGGCCACCTGCCGGGCGTGAACAGGCTCTAAGCCACGGGCCGCGCGCTCACCGTTCGTTCGCCGCCGTTCTCTCGCGTCGCGTGTGCGACAGCGGGGGGTGCAGCGGCTGCGTCATGCTCGGCTCCTTTTGCCGAGAGCCGAGCATGAATCGAAACAACGCCTGCCGATTTGTCGTCGGCCGCAGCCAATTGCGGAACACCCGTGTGGCCGCAGACCCCGATGCGCCCGAGTTTCGTCCGCTGGCCGAAGGCGAGGCCCGGCTGAACATCGAACAGTTCGCGCTGACCGCCAACAACATCACCTACGCCGCCTTCGGCGAGACGATGAAGTACTGGCAATTTTTCCCGACCGGCGAGGCCGAATGGGGCTGCATCCCGGTCTGGGGGTTTGCCGTCGTCAGCGAATCCCGTGTGCCCGGCATCGAGGTCGGTGAGCGCGTCTATGGCTACCTGCCGATGGGCAGCCACTTGGTCGTGCAACCCGGCCGCATCGGCCCGGGCGGCTTCACCGACATGGCGCCGCACCGGCGCGAGCTGGCGGCTATATACAACCAGATCACTTTCTGCGCCGCCGACCCCGGCTACCGGGCCGACCAGGAAGGCCAGCAGGCCGTGCTGAGGCCGCTGTTCATCACGTCTTTCCTGATCGACGACTTCCTCGCCGAAGCCGGCTTTTTCGGCGCCCGCCAAGTGCTGCTGTCGAGTGCGTCCAGCAAGACCGCCTACGGCACTGCGTTCTGCCTGTCACGCCGTCGGAGCGCGGGCGGCGCGCCCCGCGTGGTCGGCCTGACCTCGGCCGCCAACCTTGACTTCACGCATGGGCTCGGCTGCTACGACGAAGTACGCACCTATGACGAAGTGGGGCAGCTGGATCCGTCGGTGCCCAGCGTGTTCGTCGACTTCGCCGGCAACGCCGGTCTGCGGCGGCGAATGCACGAACACTTTGCCGTCACCCTGGCCTACAGCTGCTCTGTCGGCGGCACGCACTGGGACGCGCTGGGTACCGGCGGCGGATTGCCTGGGCCGCGGCCCACGCTGTTCTTCGCCCCGGCACAGGTGAAGAAGCGCGGCGCGCCGCCGCCCGAGGGCTGGGGCGCCGCCGGGCTGCAACAACGCATCAATGCGGCCTGGGCAGCGTTCATGGTGCCGGTGAACGACCCGGCGAACCCCTGGCTCCGCATCCGACAGGTCCGCGGCGCCGAAGCCCTGCAAACCGCCTATCGCGCCATGCTGGCCGGGCACACCGATCCTCACGATGGCTGCATGTTGGCACTGTGACCCAACGCTGACCAATTCCGTAGAGGGCGCAAGAGCTCAAGCCGGCTGGGCAGCGGCCGATAACCGGATACGACCCGGGCCGAAAGACCGCCGAATGCTTGACACCACCCATTTCATCCAGCACGCACCGCGCGACGTCGCCGGTTGGGCGGCCTGTTTTGACCCGGCCAGCCTGCCCGTCCTGGAAGACACCGCGGCGGCGCTGGAGGACATGCGCGCGAACGAGGACGCCGTCGACGCCCACCTGCTGGCCGAGGTCGTCGGCATCGACCCGCTGATGACTCTGAAGCTGCTGGCCCACGTGGCCATGCTGCGCCGAGGCCGCGAGGGCAGCGATCCAGAGACGGTGACCGCAGCGCTGGTGATGCTGGGCATCACGCCCTTCTTTCGCGCCTTCGGTCCGCAGCCGACGGTGGAAGCCCGGCTGGCCAGCCAGCCCGAGGCGATGCAGGGCTTTGCACAGGTGCTGCGGCGTGCTCACCGCGCGGCCAACTTCGCTATCGGCTTTGCCGTGCACCGCATGGATCACGACGCCGCAGTGATCCACGAGGCTGCGCTGCTGCACGACTTTGCGGAACTGCTGCTGTGGGCGCGAGCGCCGGCGCTGGCGCTGCGGATCGCCGAGCGCCAGCAACTCGACCCGGAACTGAGGTCGGCCGAGGTCCAGCGAGAGTTGCTGAACATCGAGCTTGCCGACCTGCAGCACGCGCTGATGACGGCCTGGCGGCTGCCCGCGCTGCTGGTGCACATCACCGATGACCACGGCCGCAGCGATGTGCAGGTGCTGAACGTGCGGCTGGCGATCAGGGTCGCGCGCCATAGCGCCAACGGCTGGGACAACCCCGCCCTGCCCGACGACGTGCTGGAGGTCGCCGACCTGCTGCACCTGGGCAACGAGCCCGCACTGCGGCTGCTGCGCGAGATCGACGGCGACTGACATCAGGTTCGCGGTCTACGCGCCGAACGCGCGCACGCAGCGATCGAAGCCGGCTCGCCGGGCCTCCCCACCATGCACGCCGTTCGCCCGCCCCGGGTAACGAGTCAGCGAAGAAGGAGGTACGGTCATGAACATGCAAGCGCTTCAAAGTTAACCGAGCAACAAGCCCACCGAACTGGGAATCAAGATCCTGTCCGCCATCGCCTGAAGCCCTGAACATCATCCGAGTCATCGGCATTCTGGGCTGCTTCGGCGTTCAGACGACCTCGTTCGCCGCCATGCCGGCCGGTGCGGGTGGGCCGATCGGCGCAGCCTGGAGCGACATGCTGGGCGACTTCGAGGCGGGCGCCTTCATGCTTGTGCTTCGGCCGTTCGAGGTGGGTGAATTCGTCGACATCGGCGGCGTCACCGGCACGCTGCGTGAACCGGGCCCTTGCGGCACCACGTTGGTGACGCCCGACAACGAGATGACGCTGGTGGACAACGGCTGGCTGTTCGGCGATGCGGTGCAGAACTACTCCGCGTTGCCGGCGCGCCGCGCCGAGCGCATTGCGCAACCGGCCGGCGGGGTCGACCCGATCGATGCGATCGCGCGCATCACGGCCGCCGTGGCGCTGATCCCCAGCGTGAGCACGACACCGGCGCCGGAAATCAAGCTGCTCGACATGAACCTGGTGGGCACTGTGATCGGCGTGCGCCCGTGTACGCACACCGACCACGGCCGGCAGGTCTACTTCGACCCAGTGAAGCCATCGTGCGCGTCTGCAAGGAAGCCGGCTGGCCGGCCCCACGCCGACGCAGAACATGAAGATGATCCAGGCCTGAGACAGGGCATGCACCCGGTGATGTTGGCAAACGCCGACATCACTGCGGCCTGGTCTCAGACAAAGGACAGCAGGCCCTTCAGTCCCAGCACGAGCAGCAGGTAGCGCGTGCCCTTGCCAATCGCGATCCAGAACAGGCTGCTCCACAAGGGCATCTTCAGCCAGCCCGCGGCGAGCACCAGCGCGTCGCCCACCAGCGGCAGCACCGACAACACCAGCGCTGGCGGACCACGCCGGCGCAACTGCAGGATCAGCGGTCGATCGAGGTCGACCTTCACTTTCTGGAAACGCTCGTAGCCGTCGCGCGCGGCATGGCCCATGAAGAACGTGAGCAGGCAACCGAGCAGGTTGCCTGCCAGCGCCACTGCGAAGCCCTGCCAGGCGAGCGCCGGCCAGGCCGTGATGAGCGCGGTCAGCACCACTTCGCTGGAGCCTGGCAGGATGGTGGCCGACAGAAGTGCCGAGAAGAACACACCCGTGAGACCGATGTCGGCGCTCATCCAGGACTTCAACCATGCAGAGATGGCAACGAACCAATCAGTCATCGGACTGATTGTCGGCTGTGCGCCATGCCCACAGGACGGCGCGGGCTGAGCGGCTCAAACCGGGAGCGCGGTGGTGGACTTCAGGCGCTGCAGCACGAAGCTGCTCTTGCAGTCCTGCACGCTGGGGTGCTTGAGCAGCGTGTCCATGATGAAGCGGCTGTAGTGCGCCATGTTTTCCACCACCACGTGCAGCAGGTAATCCATCTCGCCGGTGAGCGCGGCGCATTCCACGACCTCCGGCCAGGCCTGCACGCTCGCACGGAACAGGTCGATCGGGTTGCGCTGGTGCGCCTCGGAGTGTTTTTCGAGCCTCACGTTGACGTACGCGGTGAGCGCCAGGCCGATGCGATCGGGCCGCACCAGCGCGACGTAAGACGAGATGACGCCGCCTTCTTCGAGCCGCTTGACGCGCCTCAGCGTCGCGCTGCCAGACAGGCCGACGATCGTGGCGAGTTCGTCGTAGGTCATGCGGCCATCGATCTGCAA
>Ga0163144_10006283_pt1 | contig 26247 bp, 25 predicted proteins | sample OliLak19BULKMAT1_FD_123175 | JGI IMG/M metagenome (GOLD analysis project Ga0163144, IMG submission 123175) | Freshwater microbial mat bacterial communities from Lake Vanda, McMurdo Dry Valleys, Antarctica - Oligotrophic Lake LV.19.BULKMAT1 | ecosystem: Environmental > Aquatic > Freshwater >...
AGATTTTTTGACGTCAGTTACACGCGCCCTATTATCGTAGGTTTTCACGTTATAGGTGACACTAGTTGCCCCACGGTAGGGTTCTACGTTGTAGGGGATGCGATCACACCCGCTGTTGGTTTTTGCGTTATCGGCGAAGCACTAACCCCCACGGTAGGGTTTTGCGTTATCGGCGAGGCGCTAACCCCTGCGGTTGGTTTTTACGTTATCAATGTACCGGAGGGTTATTAATGATTATAGTAGGATGGGGGCCGTATTCTGCGACGGTTGGTTTTTATATCGTAAACCCTATCCTAACCCCTGCTGTTGGGTTCTACGTTATCAATGTACCGGAGGGTTATTAATGAATATACTAAGGTGGGCCCCATACCCTGGTGCTACTATTTCAAATTATAACGTGTACCGAAGCATTATAGGCTTCCGCACGTTGTTGCCATCTTCTTTGTCTTTGGTTTCTGGAAAAACGCTGCAATTAAAAATGAACGACCTTGCTACACAGACCATTACTTTCAACGGGGTTACCCCGGTGATAGATAAGATCAACGCCACCTTACTAGGGGGCAGGGCGTACACTTCTGTGGTAGACCCTCTTTATTTTCTAGTCAGATCAGACATCCGAGAAGGGGCTGGGGTCGTCCAGATAGTTGGCGGGACCGCGCTTGGGCCACTAGGGCTAACTGCCAGGACGATCTCAGAGAAAAGTGAAAGCTACGTGATTGCCACTGTGGCCGCGCTAATTGACCCGCTGTTATCACTGGAGTTCCAAGACCTAGACGGGGTACTTCAAGATTGGTATGCCATAAGCACGCTTGACAGCTTTGATAATGAGAGCATCAAAACCGCGTTCCGACAGCCGCTGTCTACTGCTGGTCAGATATGCGTCCTTGAGGGTGTCGTCGTAGACGTCCAAGGTGTTAGGATCCCCGATTCAGAAGTAACTGCTAGGCTTGTAGCCTACCCGCAGCTAGCTAGCACCTGCGCAACCGGAGTAACGATTGCCCCGGTTAGCACTCTGTCAGGCCCTGACGGACGCTTTAGCCTCCCCTTGCTGCAAGGGGCATTGGTCATTTTAGAGATCCCGGCCATGAACTTCTCAAAAAATATTACAGTTCCGGCTAAAAGCTTTGAATTTATTACAGACCTTGGGGTTGATTTAGATTATCGTTACCCCCTAGGAACTGAGGTGTAAATGTCAGGTTTAGATTCATCTTCAGACGGCAGTATGAACCCGAACCTCTCGCTTGGAAGCATGCGTGGGAATCGGTACCCAAATCAATTCTTTGACCTGTCGCAGCAGTACATGCCGCCGACGATCAAAGAGCTGTTTCGTTGGTGCACGTTTTACTTTTACAACTCCCCGATCATTGGGGCATCAATAAAAAAGATCAGCCGCTACCCTATCACCGATCTCATCTTTGATGACGAGCACGAGTCAGTAAGAGATATCTGGAAAAAGGTACTGGTGGACTCTTTAAAAATTAAAGACCGCCTTATGGAGATCAACCTTGACTACCATGTATATGGTAACGCCTTTGTTTCTCTGCACTTACCGTATACTCGGTTCCTGATTTGTGGCTCTTGCAAAGCACGCCAACCAATCCGTCAGTGGGAGTGGTCCTTTCGCATGGCGACGTTTCAGTTCCAGGGGCAATGCAACAAATGTGGTGTTAGTGGGCCAGTAGAAGTAAAAGACGTGCCCTACAAGGATTACAAGGCCGTTAAGCTGATTCGCTGGAACCCCGAGAACATGCAGATCAAGTTCAACGAGTACACTGGCCGGTACGTCTACATGTACACCGTGCCTGCAAAACTAAAGAACGCGGTCAACCGCGGTGACAAAGACATCCTTGAAGACATCCCTTTGATTGTACTTGAAGCAATCCGCAAGCGGCGCATGATCCGCTTCAGCGAAGACAACCTCAGGCACCTTAAAGCCACCACCCTAGCTGAGCAAGATCAGGGTTGGGGAAAGCCCGCGATCATTCATGTTCTAAAAGACATGTTCTACTTTTACACTCTACGGCGCGCACAAGAGGCGATCGCGTTAGAACACATCGTTCCTTTTGATGTGATCTACCCTCTGCCCAACGCACAGCAAGATCCGTATATCCATACTGACCTCGCAAGCTGGCGTCAGCAGATTGAGCATGTAATCCGAAAGCACCGTGCTGACCCTAACTTCAAAGCTGTTATCCCTATCCCTGTTGGCTTCGGTCGTCTGGGCGGAGATGGCAAGGCACTGCTTCTTTCTCCAGAACTGAACTACCTGACCCAGACAATCGTCGGCGGGATGGGTATGCAGTCAGACATGATTTTGGGCGGGATGAATTGGACTGGGTCATCTATCACACTCCGCATGCTGGAAAACGACTTCATACAGAACAGGTCACAGCTACTAGACCTCACATGCTGGATCAAAGACAAACTCAGGATTTGGCTAGGCCTGCCTGATTGCGACAGTGTGCGTTTCTCGGACTTCCGAATGGCGGATGATGTTCAAAAGAACCAACAGCTTATTGGTTTAAACGCTCAGGGCAAAGTCTCTGATCAGACCCTTCTTATTGAACTTGGTTACGATTATGATCAAGAGATCAAGAAGAGAATTGAAGAGATCTATGTCTCTAACTACCTCATGGATCTGCAGTCTAAGGGTGGCGCGAAAAGTCAGGGCGAGGCCCAGCTTATCCAGTTCAACTACCAGCAAAAAGTTCAAGAGCTCGCGGAGAAGGCACAGCAAGATGCACAGGCCCGAGTTGCAGCCATGAGTAAAAACCCAGACGCCCTTTCCAAAGGCTACGGAGAAATGGCCCAACCAGGCCAACTAGAAGATCAATCCCAGATGGGTGCTCTAGGTCAAGGACCACAAGCGGGGCAACAGCAGCAGGCACAGGGCCAACTAGCTGAGCCGCAACCAAGCGGCGGAAGCAGCCAGGTATCTGAGTTTGCTCAAAAAGGACCGCAAGACCAGATCCAGGCCAAGGTCTCTTCCTGGGCTAACCAGCTTACAAAAGTAGATCCAAACCAGGCGAAGATGACGATCGCTGAGATCAAGGCCAAGATGCCGGACATCGGCAAAGCCCTAGAAGACCAGTATAACCAGCTGATGTCTGCTCCGGCGATGTCTGGGGGGTCCGGTGGAAATAACGCGGCAGGTGTAGCGCCCAACATGGCCCCTCTGCCCGAACAGGGTGCTCCTCGTAGATCTGGTGTAGTATAATGTACAAGACGATCAGGCGAACGAACGCATTTAACTTAAACCTCGCAGGAGATCGTGCTGCTTACGACGAAATTCATAACAACCCTCTTTGCACCATCCTTGAAAAAATTAAGGAGAAACTAAGACAAGAGCAGCACGAGGGTGAGACTAAAACAGTGACGGAGCAACTTGTTCTTATAGTAACGTGGCAAGAGAAACAACTTTGTTAAGGGGGGTATTGAGATGAGAAGTTTTAAATCATTTTTCAAAACAACTATTGGGATGAAGGGTCAAGACGAGTCTGTCTCAGCCAAAACAGCATCTGCAGTAACAACCGAGGCAGCTCCTCCAGCAGAAGTTGGTGGGGAAGTCAAAAAACCTTCCGATGTCTCTATGGGCACGCAAGACGTTGGCACTAGCGCCAGCTCACATAGCGTCCAATCTTCAAGCATCTAATACGTAAAAAAAAGAACGAAGTGGTTTAGACTTCGTTCTTTATTTTTGCTTACGTTTAAGAACCTTATGCGTGCGTCTAAGGTGGATGTGTAGTCCACGGCTAGACTTGCCAACAAAGGAGCATAGGTGACAGGCCAGCTCAGAATCAGGGACTCCTTTTCCAGAATGCTTGGCCTGAAGACCGCCAAAAAGGGTGGACTGTATGAAGTCCCCCTCTTTTGGCTTTGCGTACTGCTTCTCTACAATCTCTTGATAATCCGGATGTGCGTCTGTGTAAGCCTCAAGGCTTTTACACTTTCTACGGCAGGCTTTGTACCTGTCGTAGTGAATGCAAGCTGGGGCAGGGCGCTTGCCACCAAACTTAGGGCACTCAATAAAGTGTTCCAACATATTCATAAGTTATCTCGCTCCAAACCCAGGCCACACGCCTTCTTGGCTTATTGGGGCCGGTGGGTTGTTAAGAGAGCCGTAACCTTGGCTTGGCGGGGGCGAGTATCCTCTACTGAACGCCTGCGTAGCCGGGGAGGGCTGTTGTGGTCTGATGTCGTAAATGTCTGGTGTCTCCGCACCACCACGGCGTTTACCGTACTTGATCAAGGCATCTCCTACTGCGATAAAGAACGCTGTCACCGATGCCTTAACAATGCCTTCCAGCAGCTCAATCCAAAACTCCCTTTTGGTGAAATGGCCGAAAATCTGGGCAGACGCACTAATTTTGCGCGTTGCTGGCTTAACCTCTTGCTTTTCCGTGAAATTATTTTCCATCTTCTTGACCTCCCTGTGATAAAATCCATACTAATAACTCTTGAAACGCGTTCATCAACTCATGCAATGTGCCACCTCCAGCTCAGAAATAAGATTCAACTCAAAAGGCTTATACCAAGAATATTATGAGTAATTTTGATTTACAAAAGCAGTTTGATGCGATTAAGAAATCAGCCGTAGACGCTGTAAAAGAGATCTTTCCTGTTGAGGGGAAGATCCGGTCGATCAAACTTAATCGGGTTTGGGTTGAAGATAGCCTCAGCAGCACCGACTACACTTCCCAGTCAGCAGCCAAGAACAAAGAGACCACCTGGGGGGCTCCTGTTTACGCATCCTTGTCTTTAATTGAGAAGGGGTCTGGAAAAGAGATCGATAAGCTTGAAAAGGTAAAGCTTTTTACCTTGCCAAAACTAACTGAACGCTACAGCTACATTGTAAGCGGCAACGAGTACCAGGTTCACAGCCAACTTCGACTAAAGCCTGGCGTATACACGGTCCGTAAACAAAATGGTGAGCTTAAGACTCAAATAAATCTATCCAAAGGTAAGAACTTCGACCTGTCGTTTAACGAACGAACAGGCGTGTTCTACATTCAAAAAGTCGGCGGCGGGCAAGCAAACATACCCCTGTACCCGGTGCTAGCCCACCTAGGGGTTTCACCTGTGATGGTCACAGACAGGTGGGGAGGGAAGCTAGAGTCTGCAAACCGTGTCACTGACCCTAAAGCTGTTGCTAAGGCAGCGGCAGCTTTTGGTGCAAAGGACGGAGACCTTAAGGGGTATTTCAGCAACACCGAGATAAGCCCTGAAACAACCAAGGCAGTCCTAGGACAAAGCTTTGACCGTGTTGATGGCCCTATGCTTCTTGAATGCTCTAAGAGCCTCCTTGACGTGCACTTAGGTAAAAAAGAACCAACTGACAGGGACTCACTTGCCTTTAAAGAGCTGCACTCCGTAGAAGACTACATCCATGAACGGATCCAAAAGAATAAACAAAGCCTTGGGTTTAAACTCAAGCGCAACATTGATAACGTACGCCGTGTGAAATTAAGCCAACTGGTTAACCCAGGGTCGTTCAACTCTGTGGTAGAGACGTTCTTTACCCAAGACGACAAGTCATCTACCCCCGAGCAAACAAACCCCCTTGAGATGCTTACTGGCCAGTACAAAGTTACGATCATGGGATCCGGCGGTATTAAGAGCGAGCACGCAGTTACCCCTGAGATGAGGGAGATTCACCCCTCTCACTACGGGTTCATTGACCCAATCCACACCCCTGAGTCAAGTAAAATTGGGGCTAACCTCCACTTACCGCTTGGTGCTGTTAAAGATGGAAAAAGCTTGAAAGCAGTCTTGCTTGATAAAAACAATAAGCCCGTAACACTGGACTCCACTGCAGTCTTTGACAAGTACGTTGCCTTCCCTAACCAAAAAGGCGACATGGTTAAAGCTATTTACCGCGGCAAGGTAGAAGAGGTTGCCAGAAGCAAAATCGACTACACCACTCCAACCCCGCAGGCACTGTTGTCCTGGAGCACAAACCTTATCCCGTACCTACCCTCTAACCAGGGTAATCGTGCGATGATGGCGTCTAAGATGCTTGAACAGGCAATCTCTCTTAAACACAGGGAAGCACCGCTTGTTCAAGTAGGCTTCGGAGCCACTACTAGCGAAAAACGTATTGGTGAGGGGCTTGTGGTCTCTGCTCCGGTCGACGGCGTCGTTAAGAAGGTGACCAAAGACTTCATCCTGATTAAGGGCAACGACGGCAAAGAGGTAAAGCTGGACCTCTATAATAATTTTACTCTCAACCGCAAGTCGTTCCTAAACCACGAGTCTAAAGTCAAAGAAGGCGACACAGTCAAAAAAGGTCAACTCCTTGCTGACAATAACTTCACCAAAGACGGCACCCTAGCACTTGGCACCAACATGCGCGTTGCCTATCTGCCGTACAAAGGGCTGAACTTCGAGGACGGAGTCGTCATTACAAGCTCTGCAGCTAACAAGCTGACGAGCGAGCACATCCATAAAAAAGCTATTGAGGTCAGTGACACGCTGATCCTCAACCTCCCCGCGTTCACGAGCTTCTACCCGAACGCCCTAACTGGCGATAACATTAGAAAGCTCGACAAAGACGGGGTTATCAAAAAAGGTGCTCGCATTAAGCACGGAGAGGCATTAGCCACCGTACTGCAAAAAAGAGTGGCATCCGCCATGGTAGCTAGCTTCAGCCGAGTGCTGTCTGACCGCCCTAAAGACGTGAGCATATACTGGACGCTTGAAGACGAAGGCGAAGTTATAGACGTTCAAAGAAGCGGCAACCGAGTCACAATCCTAGTGAAGACCGAGGAAGCCGCGAAGATCGGAGACAAACTCTCTGGACGTATGGGCAACAAAGGCATCATCACTAAGATCATCCCAGACGCAGAAGCTCCTCACGACAAGAGTGGAAGGCCTGTGGACATCCTGTTGAACCCGCACGGAGTCATCAGCCGAATAAACATAGGACAAATCTATGAATCAGCCGCAGGTAAAGTTGCACAAAAAACAGGGAAACCAGTCCGCGTCGACAACTTCTCCGGTGAGAATTATCTCCAATCTACGAGAGATCTTCTCAAGAAAAACGGCATTGACGATAAAGAAGAGCTATTCGACCCCACTACAAAAAAATCTCTTGGCAAAGTACACGTTGGCTCCCCATACGTTCTCAAGCTCTTCAAGCAGGGGACCGCGAACTTTTCGGTGCGTCAAGGGGGACCTGGCCAGCCTTACGACGCAAACCAGCAGCCCCTTAAAGCTGGTGGAGCCGAAGCGGCCAAATCGATGGATCTACTCACCGTCTACTCCATGCTCTCCCACGGTGCACGCGCTAACTTAAGGGAAATGTCTTCGGTCAAGAGCAACCAAAATGATGAGTTCTGGAAAGCACTAAAAAGTGGGCAGCCGCTACCACAGCCGAATGCACCGTTCGTTTACGAAAAGTTCCTGCACTACCTTAAAGGTGCTGGCATCAACCCTATCAAAGAAGGTAGTAAGGTCATTCTTGCACCGCTCACTGACGCTGACGTTCGCGAGCAGTCTAACGGCGAGATCAAGAAAAACTTCTTCTACCGCGGTAAAGATATGGAGCCAGTCAAAGGTGGCTTCTTTGATAAGAACTTAACTGGTGGCTACAAGGGCGTTCGCTGGAATCACATTGAGCTAAAAGAACCTGTCATCAACCCTGTGTTTGAGAACGCCGTAAGAAAACTTACAGGTCTAGGCAAAAAACTAGACGAGGTTATCGCAGGAAAAATGCACGTTGACAAAGACGGCAACCTCAACACAGACGGGAAGGGTGTAACCGGAGGCCACGCTGTCAATAAGCTACTTAAAGCAATTGACGTGGACGCAGAACTAGCCTCCCTTCAAAAGAAAATAACTAAAGCATCTGGTGCGGTACTTGATGACATCAACAAGCGTATGCGGTACCTGAAGGCTCTCAAAGACAACAAAATGAAACCTGAAGACGCATACATGCGCAAGGTACTTCCTGTCTTACCTCCTGTTTACCGCCCAGTGTACCCTTTGCCAGACGGGAGCATGACCACCTCCGACATCAACATCTTGTATCAAAGCGCAGGCGTCGTAAACGAGATGATGCACCTTCCTGTTATGGACCTCTTAAAAGAAGAAGAAAAAGCAGACATCAGAAAAGACCTGTACGAGCACGTAAAGGGCGTATCCGGCTTAACGGACATGAATATCAAAGGACGAGACCGTAACGGCTTCATCTCTGAGATCAAAGGCGGTACTGGTGGTCAGCCGAAAGAGGGCTTCTTCATATCTAAGATGCTTTCTAAAAAGCAGGACTTTGTAGGACGAGGTACCATCATCCCAGAGCCAGAGCTAGGCATAGACCAAGTTGCGTTGCCAGAGGAAATGGCTTGGAAACTGTTTGAGCCTTTTGTCGTAAAGGAGCTTAGATCCCACGGCAAGATGCCACTTCAAGCAGCAGACGAAATCAAGCAGAAAACACCTCTTGCAAAGCGTGCCCTTGAGATCGTTATGAAAGAAAGACACGTGCTGCTTAATAGAGCTCCGTCTCTTCACAAGTTTTCTATCATGGCGTTCAAGCCTACCATTACAACAGGGCGGGCTCTTAAAATCCCACCGTTAATCGTTAAGGGATTTAATGCTGATTTCAATGGAGACTCAATAGAAATCAGTGGGTTATGCCATACGAGGCTGTTGTCCCCTGATGGGGCCTGGACGTATTTAAGCCTATGCGCTGGAGAGCTGTTCCCCTTCCTTACAGGTAAAAGCGTAGAGGAGATGGTAGTGGATGCTAAAGGCTACACGGCTATTTATGAGTTGGCCCCTGGTAGACTACAGACCATCTCACTAGTCAACAACCTCCCTACTTGGGCTGATGTAAAAAACCTAACCGTTCACACATCCCATGGCCCTTGTTTTCAAATAGATACGCACACTGGCACACGCATAATCACTACTGAGCATCACAACTTTAGCTACATAGATGAGGAGTTAAATCTTCAATGCGTAAAAACCGAGGTGATGCCAACTAACGTATTGGTACCAAAAGCAAAGCCACACCTGAATGGCGGGTTACAGTCAATAGAGATTCCTGGAAGAGGTAAAATAGTCGTAGACGAGCGTATGGCGTGGATGCTTGGGCATTACGCTGGAGACGGGTGCAGTACGGACAATACAGTATCTGTCTGCGATACGGAAAAAGAGTTGCTAGACAAAGTCTGCTCAGTAATAAAAGAAAAATTTGGCTATGAGTCTAAAAAGCAAGGAACCAAAAAGCACGCTGAGTGTATTACACGGATCTACGACAAGGAGGTTTCGGAGTGGTTTGCTAAAGAGTGTGGTGCGCGTTGTACAGACAAACGCATCCCTTCATGCGTTATGTCTAGCCCCAATGACGTGCGCCTTGCTTATATACAGGGCCTATTTCAAGCTGAGGGCAATATAAGTAAAGACTCTAACGGAAACTGGATTGCTAGGGTGGAAATGAAAAACCGACCCTTTCTCGAATCGTTACGTTTTATTATGGCAAGTGTAGGTATCGGATCCTATATCCGTGATAGTAGCCATAACGGTATAAGCGACTACACAATCGTACGTATTGTTAAAGACGACATGCACAAGCTTCAGCTGCTAGAGGGAAAAAAGGCAGAACTTCTAAAGACGGCGTGTGATGTAAAAGACGGCAGACTTCGTAAAAACTCCTATGACATTGTTCCATTTTGCGAAAGCCTTTTGCTTGAAATAAGAAAGATCGGGGAAAGGCTACGTAAGCCGGATCAAGAACTTCGTACAAAAACCTCTTTGTGGAGAGAGGCAATCCCTGGAAGGCAGATCTGTATCAATGACCACTTTAAAACAAAAACGCACTCCGTCTCCAGGCACATAGCAAAAGATATACTCCACACCTATGGCATGCTTGCTACCGGCCTATTTGAAAAGTGGGCTCAAATAGTGATGAACGAAGACCTTCTCTGGGAGGAAATCACATCCGTTACAGAGGTCCCAAGACATGAGGTGATGTTTGATTTTACCGTACCGGAAGGGCAGATATTTTGTATTCAAAACGGTTTGCTAACTCATAATACCATGACCGTCCATGTGCCAATCACAGAAGAGGCAAATGAGGAAGCAAAAAAGATGCTCCCGTCGAGAAACCTCTTCCAGCCAGGCACCGATAAGCTCATGATCGCTCCGTCTCAGGAGGCACAGGTAGGTATCTTTTACCTATCTCAGACTCCTGCCGGCAGAGCAACCCTCAACAAGATTCTTGGGCCAAAGTACGCGATAAGTGCCACACTTGATAAAAAGGGCACTGGTACGCTCCTGCACCGCATTGCAAAAGAGATGAAGGCACAAGACTACGGCCGCATCGTTGCCGAGCTGAAGAGTGCCGGCGAGGGCCATGCCTACGACCGAGGGTTTACATTAGGACTTAACGACCTTGCTAATATTTCGAGTGCACGAGATAAAGTTGTTGCGCTTGCTACAAAGTTATCAAAGGGTGTTACAGATCCAAAGAGGCTTGCTGAAATCAATAAAAAGTCTACGGATCTTATTGATAAGGTTATAGAAAATAAACTCAAGGGTACTAATAACCCGCTCTACGACATGGTAGAATCAGGAGCAAGGGGAGAGAAGAGCCAGCTTCGTTCAATCGTAGCAACACCTCTTTTCGTAACCGACGCTCGTGGCAATACGATTGCCCGCCCTATCAAGAAGTCATACGCGGAAGGTCTCGATGTAAGTGATTACTGGCTATCCATGTACGGCGCACGCCGAGGCGGCATGGACAGATCCATTCAGACTAGTCTTCCTGGGGCGTTCTCCAAGGACATCATGGCATCCACGGTTGATAACGTGGTAAGCGGGGTGGATTGTGGAACAACGGATGGCATCAAGCTCAAGGCCGATGATCGTGATGCACTTGACCGGTATCTGGCTGGCGCCCAATCGGTCCTCGCGCATAATACCCTTATCAACAATCAGGTACTTAACCAGCTTAAGAAAGCCGGGGCAAAAGAGATCAAAGTCCGCTCGCCTCTTACTTGCCATCAATCCCGAGGAGTCTGCGCAAAGTGCCATGGACTTGATGAACATGGTGAACTGCCCGGTATGGGAGAGAACGTTGGAGCTAAAGCAGGCCAAACTATTTCTGAGCCGCTCATCCAGATTGTAATGAACACTCGCCACACTGGCGGTGTCGCAGGGACTGGGGCAAGCGCCGACGGCTACCAACGTATTAACCAGCTGCTTCAGCTCCCAAAGATCGTCCAGGGGGCAGCATCCCTGGCACCGCACGACGGCTACGTCACCAAGATCGAAAAAGGACTCGCTGGCGGTTTTAACGTCTATGTCGGAAAAGAGAGCGTGTACGTATCGCAAGGCCTTCCTCTTAAGGTCAAGGTTGGGTCCAAAGTCGTGGCTGGGGATCCTCTTTCTGAAGGCGTGATCAAACCTCAGGACTTGGTGAAATATAAAGGCATGCAGCCTGCGCAAGAGTACATCGTTAATTCTCTACAAAATGCATACAAGGACCAAGGCGTCGGCATTCAAAAGAGGATCTTTGAGACCATCATCCGAAGCCTTGGTAACACAACACGTGTCACCAACAACTCAAAAAATAATGATTACATCCCAGGGGACGTCATCCCCTACACAGTGGCGAGAGCGTATAATCGAAATCTCATTTCGGCCGTACCTACAGAAGAAGCTACTGGATACAAATTGGCAGAGGAGGGGACTGGTCTGAAAGCTGGAAAAATCCTAGCCAAAGATGATATCCTTCTATTAAAGTCTAAGGGTTACAAAGAAATAAAGGTGGAGAAGGAGGCTATTCAGCACACACCATTCCTTAAAGGGATGAGTGCTCTACCTCTTCTTAAAAAAGACTGGATGGGTGCTTTAGGGTACCGCTATCTTGCTAAGTCTCTCACCGAGGGCGCAAGCCAGCGTTGGGAAACAGACCTAAGTGGGCATCATCCAATACCTGCACTCGCTCATGGCTCAACATTTGGACAAGGGAAAGAAGGGAAGTACTGATGGGACTATCTTCAAATGAGCTAGCCGCTCGCATCGCTTTACTAAAAAAGGACCGTGCTATGTCTACCGAAATGATGGAGGAGAAGTGTGCATCGTCTATGTCTACGGAGAAGGCTCTAACTTTATTTAAGAGTCTTGGTAAAGTCTCCCCTTCTGTAAAGGCAGCACCTGCTGCAAAAGAGAAGGCTCTAAATTTATTTAAGCGTCTTGGTAAGAATAAAGAGTTCGTTATTGTTGGCAAACCTGGTGCAGACGTATATGACACTAACAAGCATATATGGAGAGCTGCAAGGCAGCAGCGCCCTATTCAAGCTATAAGAGGCACGGTTCGCAAACTGAGTAGCAAGGAAGGGCTACAGTCGTTTGATGAGGGCATGAGAGGCATGGCCGACGCACAAGTCCTCGGGGGGACTATCGCACCTGGTCGCAAAGGAACGAAATCCTATATAGCCAGGGGGATGGCTTCTGGTGATCGTTCCGGCAGGCCTGGCCTACGTGAGGTTCTTCACCATGAGGGGTTTCACGCGAAGGTCCCAATTTTAGGCAGTTCAGAGATCTTAGCACACGCCTACGGAGGACTAAAAAGCAAGAAAGGGCGGCTTGACCCTGCGCAGAGTGTTAACGCTTTAAAGCACCTTTGGGCGACTAGACCAGGACGAGCTACTTTCGAGGCCGGAGTTGGGGCCGGAGTTGTTGGTGGTGGTGCAGCATTAGCTAGTCACGTAAAAAAGAGGACGGATAAAAAAGAAGTGGACTCTGCGAAGACCGCAGGCCTCAATATTGGTGTGATGCACAACATCGACCCACACCTAGCGGACAAGCTAAAATTCGGCATCGACCCAAAGATCGTTGACGGTATCAAGAAGACTATGACTTCTCCACGCACTGCGATAAAAGCCCTGCTGGGCATCGGTGCGGTTACTGGCGCAGCGTCTCTTGGGTCATCTCTTGGTAAGGGAGTGGGGGATCGTCTGACTAAAAAAGCGTTCTGGGAAGGGTTTGCTAATCGCTCCATCTAAGAAATGGGCGCTAATAGCTAAAAAAACGGCGTACTTGGTTTTTACCATGCGCCGCTTTTCTTTACGCTTTTACCCAGTAAAACGCTATTGCAAAAGACCTATTAGTCATGTCAGTCTTCGCACACCACCACTCTCGTGGGTGTGAGATGAGTACGTGCTGAACTATCCTTCCTAGTAAAAGTGCAGCGTCTCTTTCATTTTCCCCTGTAGCCTCGTAGACTGAGATCAGCGGAGCATCCCATATCTTAGGGACTATCATCCCAACAAAGAACTTATCTTTGTCTTCTACTGCACCCTCTATCCAAGTTTTAACATTCTCATAATTTTCTTTGCCAAGCTTTCTAACCCACATGTTGTAGTTAGTCTGGTTCGGTACCTGCTTTACCTCGTAGCGAGACCCGTCTTCCCCTATCTTTGTCAGCATCTTTCCCTCCTAAGAAAATATAAGTTTAAAATTATATGACTCAACATTTGAGCCTATGCCCCTTGCGGGGTAGCAACACATGTACTAGCGGTGGCATTTGTTTTTTCATTTCCGTTTGATAATTAAGAATCAACAGCCACAACTAACACGCTCCGTGTAACCTCCTAGACTACGCAGCAAAACCTTTGCTACATTGTCACCGCTATATATCTTATACCAAAAATAAAGCTTAAATATTAAGCTGGTGGCGGGTTTGACGTAATACATAAAAAAACGCCACACATGTGTGAGGCGCTTAGCGTGGATTAAAACTACTGGGTACTAGCGTGTCTTTGCGATCTTCTTGCCAGGGGTCTGTTTGTTAGCAGCTGAGAATGCTTTAACTGCTTTCTTAACAGCTGAGAATGCTTTAACTGCTTTCTTAACAACAGGAGTTTTGATCACTTTCTTCTTAGGTACGGCCCGTACCGCAGCTTTTTTAACAGGGGCTGCTTTGCGCGCAACTGCTTTGATTGATGTGCTAGAAGCGTGTGTTCCACTTTGGATAAGTGCCTTAAACTCTTTTCCAGGAACAAACTTAGGGACGATCCTAGCTGGGATTGTGATCGCCTTTTTAGTTTGTGGGTTAAATCCTGTGCGAGCCGATCTGGACATCTTCTTAAATGTTCCAAACCCAACTAGTTTTACGGTTTCGCCTTTCTCCACTTCAGACGAAATCACCTTGAGTGTGGCCTTTAAAGCACATTCTGCCTTCGCTTTACTTAGCCCCGTATTACGGGCAATTTGAGATGCCAATTCTGCCTGGTTCATAACTTCTCCTCACATCAGTTGTACTTAGGGTTCAGGCGTAATGCCTATGCCTACAGCAGTTCACACTATGTGAGAAGAAGTTAGTTGGCAAGATTAAAACTTAGCCGCTCAAAACGGGATGTCGTCGAGACCAGCATCGCTAAATGATGCCGGCGGTGTGTACCCGGATGGACCTGCGTTAGCGTTATCAGCTGGGCGAGGCGACGTGCCTTGGCCGTCGTCCTTACTACCTAAGAACTGCACGTTTTGCACAATAACTTCTGTCGTATACTTTTTAACGCCGTCTTTGTCGTCCCACGAGCGTGTTTGAAGCTTACCCGTAAACCCCGCGAGGCTGCCCTTCTTAAGATATTTGCCGCAAAGCTCCGCGGTCTTCCCCCAGGCTACGCACCGGTGCCACTCTGTTTTCTCTTGGGTCTTGCCCTCTTTGTCTGTCCACTTTTCGCTAGTGGCTACGCTAAGAGTAGCCACTGCTTGTTGGTTAGCGGTTTGACGAACTTCTGGATCTTGGCCTAGACGTCCTACAATGGTAACTTGATTTATTCCTGACATAGCTTCTGGTCTCCGTGGTTATATTTTTGTTTTTACAGATAGTAAACACACTCTTTTAGCCCACCTCCTGTATTAGTTGAACCTGGTACTCATGCGGCCAGTAGAGACTTTGACGCTCATTGGTTTCATCGTGAACAGCTATAACGAAACTCCTAGCACACCTCAGTCCTGACGACTGTGTAAGCTGTCTTTTCAGCCTAGTCGTCTGGTATTTTTTAGAGGCATCTATGAAATCTCTGTTAGTCACTCTTTTCAAAGCAGGGATCACCATGACCACCTCCCCTTCACGTACTCTCACGACACCTCCGGACTTGCTAGTCCAGCCCACGCGGTCTCCTATGCTAATTTCCATGTTTTTTTACCCCTCTTAAGGTAGATATTAAAACTGCTTCATTGAGCTTATACCGCGCTTTTGGTAACCTTTGGAATTGCACGAGGGAGGCTGTTTTGGAAAAAAGTATCTATGAAAGCGGGAGTCGGTCCAGAAGAGATCAAGCAAACGGTATCTGTTTGGGCCGCATTACCGATGTTGATATCGACACTAGGCTTTGCAGGGTTAAAACCTTTTTTGGCCCACAGCCTTTTTTAGACCTTGACCTTAAAAACGTCCAGTGGGTAAACGTCGACGGGAACTCAGACGGCGATGAGTCAGGAAGTATACCGCGCGAGGGTGCCGTGGGGCTGGTCTTCTTCATTGAAGGTGAGCCGTACATTTTTGGGTTTATTAAACCTTTAAACGGAACCAAAGGTGCGGTTACTGGCAAAGAGGCTGTAAGCAGACTTGTTCGCGGGGACAAGCTTATAAGTACCAAGTCTGGAAATTTCATAACAATAAGATCAAACGGGTCTATAGAGCTCCAGTCCAGGGAAACGCTTAAAACCATTTACATCCCTACCGACAGCCGCATCATTGAAATATACCGTAACTTCAACTTCAAAACAGACGGCGGCTATATTAACTGGGAGGCAAAGGGGCCTGTCCTTCTTGGGCAGCAGCTCTACACCCAGGAATTTAGAAAAGACCTGGCTAGAAGCTTTGTTGTGGTTGAGGAGCGCGGTGCAGTAAGTTCGTCCACCATTTACCGCACATCAATTGGTCCTGGGATACCAGGCGTACCTGGAGTACCGGCTGCCGTTTACAAGTTTGAGGTAGATGTCACAGGAAGGACTCTACTAGAGATAGGTGTGGGCATACCGGTCTTCAGCGCGGAGATTGGTATTGATGGTTCTGCTACAATTAAGTCAATCTCTGACATCAGTATTTCAACGACTCTAGGGAACGTGGACGTAAGTCTAGACGTTGGATCTCTGGCTGCTTACGCAAAACTCGGGGATATATCAGTCAAGTCTGACGCAGGTAACATCTCTGGAAAAACTACGGCAGGGAACATATCTTTTGAAACTACGGCAGGGAACGTCTCTGGAAAAACTACGGCAGGGGATCTCACCCTAGAGGGTTCTCTGGGGAAACTTAAGCTTGGTAAAGGCAAGGTCGGGCTTGGTGGACCTGCGGCTGAGATTGTAGACTCTGTTATCCAGCTCATGACCCAGCTTGATGCTCTCCTTACTGGGCTACAAGCCGAGACCCATATTGGAAATTTAGGTTACCCCTCTAGCCCACCACTTAACGTGGCCGCGTACATCGGCGTACAGGTGCAGATCAACGTCCTCAAGTCTTTGCTAACTACAATCAAAGGCGGGGTTTAACCTCTTATGGCGATGGATATAGATAAGCTTGCGAAGGCTTTGCATGAGTCTCAGGGGCTCCCTGGGGACCCCTCTAAAGAAATGAAGGGTATGGCCGATGCGATCATCTCTGAGATGAAGACCATGGGTATTGTGAGTATGCTGCCAGGCACGGTTATGGGTACGGCAACTCCGGAGGGCGGGGCTTTAAAAAATGGGTCCGCAGGGCCAGGTCTAATACTAGGGCCATCCGGCCCAACCCTTGCGGCACAAATGGTGTCTAAGATGGGGAAGGGTGGCTCTACCCCACAAATGATCGGATACGCCGCTGGGATCACTACACATGTGCTCACCGGAAAAGTTATGTTTGCTGGGGGCAAGATCACTGGGGTCTGCGGGAACTCCCCAGCCTCTCCTGGTCCTGTTTCCGGATCGGGATCAAAAGGAAAGATTGTTGGCCTCTCTGCCGGCGGGATGGCGCAGCTGGTTGTGCTTGGCATTGGGCAAACACAGGTCACTGACACAGTTAAAAAAATGTGCGAAGCTATCGTTAACCACTTGCAAGACGATGCAGAAGTGTCTTTCATGATGGGTGGGATATTAGGGACTGCCCCCTCGGGTGGCGGGCCTATCGCAGGCAGCGGCGCTGGCGGAAAGATCTCCTAGCTATGACACATCTCATAGGGCTAGTATTTAAGGGATCTAAATTATATAATGATGTTAGCTGTTTGCCAAAACAACGCAGGCAAACCTTAATAGAGGGGATTGTTTACTATGAGTTTACCAGCAAATCTGTTCATTGACACCCCAGAAATGGAAGATAACTCCCTTCAGCAGCTGAGCAATGATGCTGACACCTGGGCTGAGGACATCATCCAAAAAGTGAAAGAAAGAGTCCCTTCTTGCAAAAACTTGAACATGATGGTCAAGTTTCAAAAGAAGGATGTTGAAAACGGCACTGCTACTGGTTCCGTGGCTATTCACTCGGCTGACAAAGCTGTCGTCATCCCTGTCATTATTAAAGACTTTATGATGAGCCCTTTAGACATCATGATCGCAAATGGCAAACTTGTCCCCTTAACCCCTGATTACTTTATGTCTGTATTTTCAGACAACAAACTATTCGATAAACTCGAAGAGTTCCCTACATTCGGAGGCCTTGGTCGCTTTGAAGACGCTAGCCTTTGGAACGCTATTTACCCTCCGTCCCTTGGTCGGTACGCGTACGCTTCTGCCGGCTACCCAATCTTGAATGATATTAGTAGCAGCATTGACGGCAGCACACTAAAAGAGTTCCTAAACAACCCCAAAAATGAAAAGACTGCAGCTCGCCTGCTTACCGGCCCACACGCAGAGGTCGTTCAAAAAGTGGCACATTTGCAGCCAGTAAACATGAATGAGTTCCGCCAAGGTGTTGAAAACCTCATCCCTAGATCTCTTGTCATGCTGAAGTATGACGGCCCTAACAAGTACACTCTTCTTGCCAATGCAGATCACGTCTACCACCCGTCTATTACTTCTAGCCTGACTAGGGCGCAAGTCACCTCCATGATGAGCACGCTGAGTGACCGCGTTGAGGATGACATTAACGACGTGGACCAAAACGGTGAAAAAATGCTCTCCCTTCCAGAAGGGCATGACGCTGTAATTTTAGCCAAGTCTGACTCTGAGATCCCAGTCGATGCCAAAGAATACGGGCACTATTCGGTTAAGAATAAAAACGGCGTAAGCATTGAGGGCGTAGTGATCCCTAAGGTCATCGACTTTAATATGAAGCCTGTTGATATGAAGCTCTTCGTTGGGAAGACTGCGTCCAATTATCAAGAGCGTGTCTGGGGGGTTCGTCTCCAAAACAGTAGGTTCAAGCCACCTGTCTCTGAGCCGCGCACTGGCCAGACTGGTTGTTTCATTTACCAACCAGATCAAAAACATGCAATTGTCACAGTCCCAGTAACCATTGAGGGGCTGATCGAGGACTGCGGCCTTCTTATTAAAGCTGTCGATATGACTGGGGCACCACTTCGTCTTAAGATGTTTGAGGCATCTGGTCCTGGACACGAGCTTCAACGTATTGCTCAGACTGGACCAAGACAGTACACTTTGCCTGCACGCATGAAGTGGTTGCCGCTTGATGTGTTTGATCAAATGACTGACTCTGCGGAAAGTTACGCGGTTAAGCAAGCAGCTGAAACCCTTACCGACAGACCAGTTCACTTAATCCCTACTGGCTACGATATGTTCTCCATCCGAGGTGTTGGTAAGTATGCATCCGCGTGCGGTTGGGATCCGTCCTGCCTGCAGCGCTACCAAGCTACGTTCATTCTTTCTTCTTTGGGTTGCGGGCAAGAAAAACTTGCTCAAGCCTATAAGACGGCAAGTATGAAGGGGATGGCTGAGCTTCATAACCTAAACTTTAAACCACTGTCTTCGGAAAAGGTCGCGACCGCCAGACCACTGGCTGAAGCCATGTACAAGGTTGCACTCAGCCTTAGATCTAATCTCATCAAAGAAGCCAGCTACCTTGAAAACTCACAAACAGTTGACGCGCTCCTCGCACTCAACTTCATAACACCAACGAACATTGCCAAGTTCATCAGCAAGATCCCAGCACTGAAGTCTGCGATCTCGAACCTGGCTAGCTGCCTTATTGCAAGCAGACTTGGTGTAAGAGACATCCCAGAGCAATCCGCAAGTAACGCAATAATGAGGCTGGTTGAGGTTGTAACCGGCCTTGAGAAGCTAAAGGCCGCGCAGACAGTGGGTGTGTAATTGGAGTTTAAATGAAGCATTTCTGGCAGGGGTTTGCCGACAAGCAGGCGTCAAAGATCTCTTTTAAAAAGCATGTCATCATGCTTTTTTGGGAGCCTGATAAGCATTCCGGAGTTGTTAAGGAAATTAAGAAACTTTCTTTTAGATACCCAACTGTTAGAGTGAAGATAATAAATGCTGTTAAAGACCCCACAAAGCCAACTAAACATCACGTCAGGGAGTTTCCGACTGTGCTACTTCTTAAAGATGGAAGAGAAGTTGACCGAGTTAGTAATAAAGCTAGTCCAATGTTACTTGAACAGCTTTTCAGAAAAGCCAACGTATGAAATGCTTAAAATATGTCTACCCCTTATGACCTATACATTAGATTTTTAATTACTACTGGTGTCAGTACTAGGGACGACATCGACTCAAAACTTAGAGAACTGAACCTTCCTGGTGGCGGCAACTACCTCAATAAAGCGGTTGAAGCCCAAGAGGCAGTAGTCACTCAGACGTTACCAGCATCCATCTGGACTCAGATACAAACCAAAAGATTCTCTGGCGATTTCATGCAGTACATGAAGGTGCTGGAGGTTGATGACCTGTGGTATATGGAGAGGCCTTTTAGGGATAAAGAGCCAGCTCGTAGGTCAGCTGTAAAGCTCACATACGACATAAATCAAGACCCCCAGCTTCGTCTTTGCATGTCTGCCCTTCTTATGAAGGGGATGCCTCCGGCTGAGCTATCGCAGCTTCTTAGTGTGAGGTTTGCTTCTTTCCTTCGAGAGGTGCACGTCGCCCTTTACGAGAAGTACTTCTTTAACGTCCGCAGGATGACCAGGCGGGACTGGAAGTGCTTTATGGGGTACTGTGACCCTGGCGAGAATAACATCTACTTCACCGCACTCTCAGAGCCGCTAGATGTACTTAAAACTGAGCTTGAGCTCCCCGCTAAGGTGTCGGCTAGCGAGACCCTGCAGTACCTACTAACCAAGTCCTACCAAAAGGCTAAAGAGTACCTAGCCCACAGCACCCCTGAGTCTAATAAAGAGGCACGTGAGTGGATAGCTTCAGTTGTGCAATTAGTAGACAAATATGAGAAGTACCGGTCAGGGGATGCCACAGATTTCAGCAGTGCCTTGCAGCTTGAGTTCAATTTTGTCGAGGGTGAGTTCGATACCCCCGATAAGGACGTGCTGGCTGAAATTTCAGCAAAGATTAAAAAAGATGCAGAGGAGGCAAAAGCTGCCATGGAGGACAGTGCCTAAAGAAGTGGCACCGCTCAGGCTGTCTGCTTAAAAAGTAGACTTGTCACCGAATGCGGTCCGCAAGCGGTGAAAACACTGGTGACAAGCATGATTCGTTAACGGTATTAAAAGGTTAGGGCTTAAAAAGTGGGGAAAGTGAAAAATCAATCGGTGACAGGTAGTAGTAAGGTATATAGTAATATAATTATATACTTATACTTATACTATATCTATTGTCACCACTGTCACCGACTATTTCCTTATGTACTAGCTATGCAGTCTAACTCATTATTTATTTCCCCAACACAATTTACGTGTGTATGTCCTTATATAACCGCTTACATAACCCCGAATCAGCGGTTCTTCGGTGACAAATGCCTTAAGCCTTTGAATATACAAGTAAATAGCTGTACCAGAGCACCGGTGACAGACCCCCCCCAAAACACCCCAACCGGTGACAAATGGGAGGTGGCGGCGTGAGTAGTGGCAAAGACTTAATGTTATCAGAAGGTTACGACGAAGACGAGCCAGACTCTAACGAAGAAATTGGAGAAACGACCAATCACTACCACGACAAAGTGGACCTGCCTAAAATTGATACAGTGGCTAGGGTCACTGAGGCATTCAATGCCGATGGGTCTGTCAAAAGATTCATCAAAGCGACCAAGTCTGACTTCGTCCACAACCTTGTCTTCCTGGATGGGGTTAAATTCGATTTTACGGGCCGTGAGTACCTGCTACCCATCTACAACCGTAACGACCACGACATCCTACTCAAGACGGCTCGTCAGGTTGAAAAATGCTCGATAAAATCAACCACTTATCTTAAACACGATGGTTCTGTTGTTACAGTTGAGGATTTACGACCGGGGGACAAGCTTGTTGCGTTTGACGAGAGGCACAGACCCGTCATAGCCCGTGTGAAGGCGGTAGCTCCCAACGGAGTCCAGCAGGTCGTCAAAATAACAACCAGGGAGAGGCGGAGCACCACCTGCACCCTCAACCACCCTTTCCGTACTCTCTTCGATTGGACACCAGCTAGAGACCTCCTGGTTGGAGATTTCATAGGCCTCCCCCATCGGGCGGGACGGTTCGGCCACAAGCACTGCCCTTTGGAGGCGGAGTTCGTAGGCCTTATGTTGGCGAAGGGCATACTCTACGAGAACTCTGCCGTCTTCACACAAAACTTTGGTCCAGCACTAGACCGGTTCTTAGAGGTTTGCTCTCTGCTCGACGTAAAGCTGGAGCAGAGAAGATTACCAAGCCGGCCAAGCATAGCTAGCGTAACAATACGGAGTGGAGCTTTTGAGCTCTTCGATCTGATCTCCCCTCACACGGATGAGAGAAGCTCAGGATCTATAGCGTTACCAGGTTGGGCTTTTGATCTTGACCATGCTAGCGCAGCGGCCTTATTACGAGGGTTGTGGGCCGGGGACGGGCACTGTAAAAACGTAAGAGATGGGAAAATAGATCTTTGCTACTCGACGACCTCAAAAGAGCTGGTTGGGGGGATTGAGCGGCTTCTTCTGAAGTTTGGGATCTTCAGTCAAACTCGCATTAATAAGCCTACGCTTTGTAAAAACACAGACAAGGTTGCTTACGTACTCAGTGTCATCGGTTCCAGATCAATACGGCGTTTTTTTCGTGAAATAGGACCTATACCTGGCAAATTATTTACACTTAAAAAAGAGTGCGTGGACAAAGATCAGTCGGACATTATCCCAAAAGAGGTGGGTAGACTGATCAGAAAAATTGTAAAGGAGCGCGGGTCTAGAGTGCACAGTGAGACTCTATTTGCAGACGGCCTGCGGAGTACACCTGAATACAATCTCCAGAGAGACAAGTTTTTAAAATATTGTGAGTTTTTTGATGATGCGCGTCTGTGGGACATATACCACGGCGAAGTGTACTGGGACAAAATTGAGTCTATAGAAGTCTCACAGCCGGAAGAGACTTTCGCTGTAGAGATGGAGGAGTATTATAATTTTGTGACTGATGGCATCATCACTCACAACACCACCTTCCTCGCCAACAACCTCGTAGTCTCGTCGGTGGTCCAGCCATACAACAAAAGCCTGTACGTTTCCCCATCACATACCCAGACCCGTCAGTTCTCAAACGAAAAACTCAGACCAGCGATCGAGAAGTCCCCTTTCATCAAGCGGTACTTTCAAGACCACTCGGTCTCAACCCAAGTTTTCGAGAAGGGCTTTACCAACGGAAGTTACGTCTTCCTCAGGTCAGCGTTTAGGTCAGCGGATAGGACGCGTGGAATTTCAGCACGTAACCTGGCGTTGGACGAAATACAGGACATGTTGGGATCCGAGATCCCAGTTATCATGGAGTGTACCTCCCACTTTCCAGATGCTAACCGCCTTATGGCCGGTACACCGAAGTCTTTGAACAACCCTATCGAAGCCTACTGGCAGGAAACATCTCAAAACGAGTGGTTAGTCCCATGCTCTTGCGGCAAGTGGAACTTCCTAGATGAGACCAACATCGCGCCGACTGAGATGTACCTTAAAGATAAGTTACCACCTGGCCCTGTCTGCAAAAAGTGCATGAAGCCCCTTAACGTCAGGGCTGGCAGGTGGATGACCACTTGCTCGGGGAAGCTCATTCAAGGGTACCGCATCCCGCAGCTCATGGTGCCATGGATCATTGGGCTAAAAGACCAATGGATGCGCATTCTTTGGAAGAGGGATAACTACCCACTGGGGCAGCTCTACAACGAGGTCTTGGGGCTGTCCTATGACTCAGCATCGAAGCCAATTACAAGAGATCAGCTTATCGATCTTTGTCAGCCATACGACCTATGGGACCCAGAAAACCTGACCCCTGAGAATCTTCAAGAGTCACATGGGTTGCTGCTTACGGCCGGAGTTGACTGGGGCGAAGGTAACGACGGGACCGAGAAGTCACCTACTGGCAAGATAAGAAACGCGTCATACACGGTTCTTACCATCGGCGCCTACATTAACCAGAAAACGTGGTCAGTCAAATTGGTAAAAAAATATGAGGGCAGGGAAGTAGACCCCGACCATGTCGTTAAAGACATAGCCAGGATCTGCAGAGTACTAAACGTTCAGCTGGTCGGCGTCGACTGGGGGCACGGGTGGGGGGTAAATAACCACCTGACTAGACTGATGTCTCCTCAAAACAACCCACGAATCGTAGATGCTTATGGAAAACATAAGGTCGTACAGTTCCAGTATCTGCCCAAATTAAAGCAGCGAATGAAGTGGGATCCTACTGGGTTTAGATATCATCTTCAAAGAAACTTTATGATGTCAGAACTTTTCTTTGATATGAAGCACGGGTTCATTCAGTTTCCGCGATGGGCCCAGATTGAGCGTTATGCCAAAGACGTTCTTGCGATATTTGCTGAGTACGTGGAGTACCGCCGTGAAATGAAGTATGACCACAGGTCTACTGATCCTGACGACTGGTTTCACAGTCTTCACTACGCTAAGCTTGCTTCGGACATCCTATCAGGGAAAAGCCGAAGGTATACACTCGACATCCCGCAGGAGTAAAAAGTCAAGGGCATTTAAACATACCCAGGTATGTACTGGATCTCGCCCACAAGTACGGCTAAGCTTATAAGTGGAAGAGGTGCGGCCTGCAAAACGACCCACGACGACACTCTTAGGCTTCGGTCCGGTGCGGTGCCCGCTTCAGCGTCCGCCATCTTCCTTAATTTAAATGTCCAGGGAGGACTATGGGTACCCCAGCGTGTAAGGGTTGTGGGAAGTGCTGTGAGTTTGGCTGGAAGATAGACGTCCTAAAAGAAGAGGCAGCAAACATACCGCCGGGGCTGCTAAACTACAAGCCAGACACAGACACCTGGGAGATGAAACTCCTTGGCAGAGCGTGCATAGCCTTTGATAGAGCGTCCAGGACTTGTAGGATTTATGAAAGCAGGCCTAGAGTTTGTAGTGATTTTGTCCCAGGCGAGATAGACTGCTTGGAATCACTTGCTGCTAAATAAAAAAAAGGAGTACACGGGGACCGCCCGGATGGCGTCGAACCAACCTCTCAATCAAGGTGCGCACTTGAATGCGTTTTTCCTACTAAACTACGAGCGGTACTTTTACTTTACAAATATTTGCATAACTTTACAAAAGGTGCGCTGATGATGGATAACGCTGTTGACAACTTTATTAGAATATTTACGCCACTATTGGAAGCAATGGTTGACAACCCAGAAAACTTTAAAATGAAGGGAGAGGGTACGCCATCTGGTACCACACTTATACAACTCTTTTCTCACCCAGAAGACGTCGGAAAGCTTATAGGGAAGTCTGGAAGGAACGTTCTGGCTATTAGGCAGTTAATGTTTGCTGTAGGGGCACGCTACGGGTACAGGGTGATCTTAGAGGTAGTAGAGTAGACGTCTTCGATCTCCTTTAAAACATTCTTCGCTTTCCTGCTAAACTGTGCGTAGACCTTTAAGCACTCAACAGCAATAGCTAGCTTCTCTTCGGTCGTCTTTTTAACTGCGACGGGTGGTACGTCACAGCTAGCTTCCATCTGCGAGTCAATCTTCGTAGCACTCATAGCACCCTCTCCTAAATGACCCGAGAAGGAATGCCTTTACGAGTCCCCATTTGCTACTTATCTTGACCTCTTGGTACACCAACTCCCTGTGGATGATGTGCTTCCCCATAGAGGTAACCTTGCCGTTCACGATAATGTTCTTCAAGAAAATAACGTCCTTATCGAAGTGAACGCTCGCGTTGAAGTAGATAGTGCCATCCTTAATCTGAATGAAGCCCTCTCTCACTAAGTCGTCTACGCTCACTCCGGCGATAACTTCGTCCATACTGGTCATGTGGTCCTCCTATCATATTCTTCACACCTGTCTCTTAGAGCGGCGAGCACGTTTCTTGGCACTCACATTACCTCTCTCTTTCTCCTCTCGCGTATTCTTTGCCGCTAGAGTTGTGTAGGCAGCGATGATCTTGGGGCATTCCCAGGGCCCGCCGAATTCATCGTCACACATTTCATGAATAACGTAAGAGATAGCCTCACTCGCAGCACAAATCTCTTCTCTAGCTGCTCTTAGCTCTGCAACAAGGCTGTCAATGTTATTGCGCATAGCGGTGATTAATTTGGCGTCCTTCTCAGCGTCTAAGTCCCACCAGTACTCACCGTCGTCGTCATCCGTATCAGTATCTCTATCTTCATATTTGTCGCTGTCATGGAACGGACCGCAGGCATAGGCCCCCGTAGAGTCTTCATACGTTGCAGTTTCTTCTCTCCAAGGGGCTGGTGCCGCGTTTTTCGATAGCTTATCTAGTTCATCCAAATCAACTTTCATGGCCGCTCCCATCGTCATTATGTTTCCTGCCATACAGAGCCGATTGCTCTGCATGAAATTCAGCCTCGCGGTACATTTTTAACTCTGAGATCATCGCGTCAATACTATTGCGCATAGCAGTGATTAGCTCAGTGTTCTCGTCCCACCACACCGTTTGATTTCCACCTGTCGGGTAACCTTCTCCCCAAGGAGTTGGCGTTGCGCCTTTCGATAGCTTATCTAGTTCATCCAAATCAACTTTCATTTCACAGCATCCTCTTCTTGTTTGTGACAAGCCGCTTCTTGCGCTCTCGCTTTTGCAACGCAGGGGAAAAACGGGTCACTCTTTTCAGCATCCAATTGCAGCCTAAATATGACGTGGATTGCAACCGGTATACTTAACGCCAATGTGATTAAAATACCTAAAACAAGGATTGCCCCTTCTTTCATTTCACCGCCCCTTTC
>Ga0163144_10006285_pt1 | contig 26245 bp, 22 predicted proteins | sample OliLak19BULKMAT1_FD_123175 | JGI IMG/M metagenome (GOLD analysis project Ga0163144, IMG submission 123175) | Freshwater microbial mat bacterial communities from Lake Vanda, McMurdo Dry Valleys, Antarctica - Oligotrophic Lake LV.19.BULKMAT1 | ecosystem: Environmental > Aquatic > Freshwater >...
AATCGCGGTGGTGATGGCCGCGGTGGTGACAACCGCGGTGGTCGCCCTACGGGAAGAGACAACAATCGTGATCGCTCCCGAAGCAACACTAGGTCTGAGGATCAAGGTGCTCGCCGACCAACCCGCGTGGAACCTCCCAAACCGGTTACGCCGATTACCGATGCGATGCAAACCGGCAAAGAACCTCTCCGTTCTTTCTCCGACCTGCTGCAATTCATGAAAAAGGATCGCGATGAACCGGCTGTCGAAAAGCCTGTCGTCGAAAAAACAGTTGTCGCTGAGAAAGTTGTCGCTGAACAAGTTGTCATTGAACAAGTTGTCGCTCAAAAACCAGAATCTGCGAATCGTAGCGAGGGCGGCACAAGCCCAACCGATGAAAGCGTAATGAACCGAGTCGAATCGACAGAGCGCGGAGACGCGTCCGACACCTCCGCTTGAGAAACCCATGTCTGAATTCGACGACAAACTAAAACAGGCTGCCGCGCGCGGTGCAAACCGAGCAAACCACTCGCAATCGGAAACGGAACGGAAAAAGGCCGAAGTGGAGGAGTTTCGTAGCTTGCACAGCAAGTCGAGACTTGAGCTTTCCGACCGAATCGAGACAGTGATCAAGAAGATCGCCGATCTGTTTCCTGGATTTCAATTCACTACCGTGTTTGGTGACGCTGGTTGGGGAGCTGCTTGCTTGCGCGATGACTTAATCATGGAACGCGGTCAGAGAAGGAACAAGTACAGCCGCTTCGAAATGGCAGTGCGACCAGTGAACGAGTTCCACATCCTGGACCTGCAGGCCAAGGGTACGATCGCAAATCGAGAGTTGATGACGCGCAGCTTTTATCAACCGCTCGGCGAAATGGATCTGAATAAGTTTCGCGAACTGATCGATGCTTGGGCTTTAACGTACGCAGAGCTCTACGCAGCCAATCGCTAGGAGTGTTGACCTGATTGGCACGCCCAGACCTGATTGGCACGCCCAGACATGGGTGGCACGCCCTGAGGTACGAAGGGCGTGTGAGTCGCTAGAGTCGTTTGCCATGCTTACCTCGCCCAGACTATGTTGGTGCACGAAAAATATGCATCGTGATATCGGATCTCCCTAGCCGTAAAACTGGTGATACCGCAAGCAACGCGAAATAAGAAAGCGTCGCTCGGACAATGCTAACTTTAGAATCCATGAGTATTCGATTCCAAAGTCCTCGATAGTGAAACGAGGGTAAATCCGTTTTTAATTCAAGTTGAAATCCTACTCCTTGCAAGATCGCTTCAAGACCAGTCGGTGAATAGTAATGTCGGTGCGGACATGGAAAGGAACGCTGCCACAATCGATCCCATGGTCTTCGCATTCCGAATCTCCTAAGCTGGTACGCGATCCGAAACAGAATTCCACGACTTGACGGCAGGACGATCACGAGCAACCCGCACGCGTTCAAGTGGCTTCGACATGCTTCCAGTATTTGAACCGGATCCGAGAGGTGTTCGAACACGTCGTTAAAAGTCAAAACATCGAACTGCTCCGAAGTTGCCAAGCATTGTGGGAATTCCCCGACCCGGACTGGGAGCCCTTGCTCAATCGCAACCCTCGCCACGTTCTGATCCGGCTCGATTCCGATCGAATCGATTCCGGTTTTTTGAGCAAGAGACAAGAACCAGCCGTATGCCGTTCCCACGTCGCATAGTGATGGGTTCTTGACTTCCACACGCGAAAGGATCTCTTCCAAAATCTTCATCGCGTTTCCGAGTCGGAGTTCTCGCAATGCAGCGTGGCGATGCATTTCGTCGAGTTCGTTGCTCTGGCGATTCGCAGTGATCGTCGGGAAAGTTGAAGTCCAATGAGCACACTTGCCACAACGCCAAATGTCGTCGTCAATCCAGTTGGCCATCACGTTACTGCAGACGACGCACTGCAAGACGGCTTTGGTCGGCTTGAACGAAGGACTGTTCAACGATCATTCTCCACGAGGATTGCGTTTCGTCCAAAAGCGCATAGAACTCCTTGCGCGGCCTCGGCTCCGGAACGGAGCGCTCCCTCCATCGTCGCTGGCCATTGCGTGGTGGTCCAATCACCGGCAAGCCAGATTCTTTCGTTCTCGAGAACCCCGCTGGCAAGGCGACTTGTTTCGTGACCCACGGAAACGGAAAAGACTGCGTTGGGGTCGGTTACCACTCGGCCTCGTAAAAGAGTTGCCACAGCCGACTCAGGAAAGATCTCAGCAAGGTCTTGCTTGACGGTTTTAAGGATCAGCTCGGAGTTACCAATCGGAAGATTGCTCGAGGCACTGATTACGATTTGATAGTAATGCTCTTTGGTTTGATGTGTTGCGTTCGCGTCCGCATTCGCAACCAGTCCGTACGATTGCGGAGCAGGGAAAACCCACTGGCAAAAGCGATTGATCAAAATCGCATGTGGCTCCCTCAGCCAAGGTCTGTCCCACCAAGTGTGAATGCCCGTGATCGGGGAGGATTGCAATCGACCGGCTATTTGGACCCTCGATTGCAATTCGGCAGGTAGTACTTCGGTCACCTTGTTCCAGGGTAAAGCGACCACCACGGCGTCGTACGTTGTCTCTTTATCCCGCTCGTCAACCGGAACGTCTAATTGAAAGTCGCCCGCTTCGTTCTTGTAAACACCCTTGACGTTCTGTCCCTTCCTAATTTCGACACCCAGGTCGATCAGTGTGCGAGAAACGTTTTCGTCAAGCAAATCCGAGAGGGGTCGATTCGGTACGAGCAAGTGAAAGCCATTTCGATCGGTTGCGAATCCGTCGATGAGGACTTTGTGTGTCGCCTCCAGAGTGACACGATCGACTTGTTCACCGAGTGCACTTACCAGAATCGTACCCCAAAAATTTTGAATGCAGCGTTCGTTCTGGCCATTGGCTCGCAACCAATCGATTGCCAGCTGCGAACCCATGGTCGAATCTCGCTTTAGTCGCTTCAAGCGAAGCAGTGCCATTCCAATGCGAACGCGATCTGAGAAAGAGAGTTGCGGCCATTGGAACAATAGTCCTGCCAAATGTAGCGGCGCTGGCAGTGGCCATGCTTCTACGCGTATCCGCTTTCCTCCCGGCGAGACAAAGTGAAGCGTATCTTGTTCGGTCCAAAACGGACCTTGGTCCGTGTCCTGGATCCATCGTTTTAAATTCGTGCAGCAGTTCATTCCAACATGCTGGCAGTAGTCGATTGGCTGCCCCGACTCCGAATCCACAAACGAGCCAACCCGGCCACCTATGCGGTGCTTGGATTCGAGCAAGGTCACTCGGCATCCATGTCGAGCAAGATGCAATGCGGCGTTGATTCCAGCTAACCCAGCGCCTACAACTGCGACTCGCAGATCAGCCGCCGGCCATGCATGGCGTTCCACGCGGATGAACTTATCGCAGGTCGTCGCCTTGTCCTTTAACAATCTCTTAAACAGGGGTGTAAATAGATGCTGACCAATCAAGCGCACCTTCTTTGTATTGGTCAACTTAACGCGGCTTTGCCAAATCAACTCAGGCTCTCGTTCGATCGTTTCAAGCAGTTGACGATACGAATGCCACATGAGCGAAAACATGCGTTGGCCATCGAGTGAGATACTGTTTGCCACTTGCCATCCGCTCTCGTACATGGCTTTGGTTCTCTCGATCTGCAAACGGATCAGGCCACGCCAGTCCCCTACGTCATTGATTGCAAAGACCGTCGGCGAAGCATGCAACCCTAGCCATTTCGAAGTATCGATCCTAAATCGTGCAAGTTCATCTTCGGGCAAGTAAATTCGATTCCGCCCACTATCCTCGCGAATGTCCCTCAGGATGTTCGTCATTTGAAAAGCGACACCGCAGTCCAATGCCGCTTGGGCGATAGCGGGCGAGGGGGGGTCGCCGACGTTCTTGGCCCAAATGGATAGACACGCGATACCGACACTCGAAGCGACTCGATGGCAATAGATCGACGTCTCCTCCCAGTTCTTCATGCGAATGGGTGGTTGAGGATCGGCGGCTGTTGGGCAGCTACTTGACGTAGCGGTCGGTCTTGCACACACGTCGGTGTCGACGCCTCGCACAATATCGTGCAACGTTTCGAGTGGGATGCAGAATCTGGAAACGGAGTCCGCTAGCGCCAGCCGAATCGGTGCAAGGGTGCGAGTCGATTGCGAATGGAATTGCGAGTCGGCAGAAAGTGAGTCAATCCAAGCGTGCCATTCCGTTGCCGTCCAAGCGTTCGCATTTTCACCGATTTGCGAATTGCCATCGGTTGCGTCATCCGCAAGTCGCGCGAAAGCGTAGAGCGCAGTCATCGCGTTGCGTCGTTCGCGACCCAGGAGGGAAAACGATCGATAGAAACTAGAGCCGCTATGCCGTGCGATGTTTTCACAACGGGAATAGGAATCCAATAGGGGAATCGTCATACCGATTTGGAGCCTTGGACGCTGACGAGTTGTGGGACTTTGATGGATCGAGGGAAAAGGATCGCGAGGACGAGCAACTTGAGCTTTTGTTTCTTAGAGACTTGGATAGGTTGGTCCCAGACATTGTAATTGGCGTGAGCGATATTATTGAGGATTGCCAATCCACCCCGTGTAAAGAGTTGGATGTCGCGCGCTAACCATCGGGGAGTGATTTTCACCAATGGTAGTCCGCTGACCAAACAAGTTCGAGCCAATTCGACCCATACTTTCAATGCGTAGCGAAGATTGTTAGTGGCTACGCCCGCTAGGATTTCTGCTTCTGTCAGGTGAAATCTTGTCCACAGGTCTTTAGGCAAATAAACTCGCCCGATGAGTGCATCCGTACGAATGTCTTGGCAGAAATTGGCGATTTGCAAACCGCTGCAGATTCGATCGCTGAGGGCCAACGCGTTTTCGTCCTTGACCTTGGCTAATTGCAACAATATTCGACCAACGGGATTGGCGCTACCGCGACAGTATTCGAAGACATCCAGTTGAGAAGCATATCGGACCACGTTCTGATCTTGAACAAAAGCGTTCAGAAGATTTTCGAAGTTGTCGGTCGACAACGCATGCTTGGAAATCGTCTCTTTCAAAGCGATGAAAACCGGGTGAATCGCTTTTCCCAAAACACAAGATTGCAACTCAGATCGCCACCAGTTCAATAAAAGCAACGAGTCGGTTGTGTTTCCAATTTCATCTGCTAGATCATCGGACCAGCGGCAATAGGCATAAATGTTGTAAAAATCTTGTCGAATGGCAGCCGGAACGAGCAGGCTTGCTACGGAAAAATTCTCGTAGTGGCGTTGGGCAAGCGATTTGCAGTACTTTTTTGCATCACGGAGGTCCATCGGGGCATTGGATGCGTTCGGGCCAAACAACTTTAGATCCTCAACAACAATGTTTTTGCCGGGTCTTGATGGTGGATCTGCGGTTGGAACGGCTTCGCTTGGGGCTGACATGCCGCTATGATAACGTGGAATCCTTCGAGCCTTCACTGACCTTAATGTCCTATGAAAATAATTCTTGCTGCACCGCGCGGTTTTTGTGCTGGCGTCAACATGGCCGTTCAAAGCCTAGAGTTGGCGCTGCAGCACTTTGGTCCTCCAATCTACGTCTACCACGAGATTGTCCACAACCAGCATGTCGTTCAATCGTTCCAAGGAAAGGGGGCCGTCTTCGTCAATTTCCTTGAAGAGATCCCAACTGATTCCACTGTTCTATTCTCGGCGCATGGAGTCTCGCCTGAGATCCGGCGAGTTGCCAAGGAACGTCGGCTCAATGCCATCGATGCAACTTGCCCGTTGGTTACCAAAGTGCACTTGGAAGCCATCAAGTTTGCGAAAGAGCACTATTCGATCGTTCTGGTCGGACACGAGGGGCACGATGAAGTCATCGGTACGATGGGCGAGGCACCGGAAGCGATCATTTTGGTAGAGGACACCGATGCGGTCGACGCTCTCCAGTTCACACCGGATACAAAACTAGCCTACTTAACCCAAACCACTTTGAGCGTCGACGATGCCAATCGGATCATAAAACGGCTTAAGGAAAGATTTCCATGGATCATTGGTCCACCCAAAGAAGATATCTGTTACGCGACTCAAAATCGTCAGGAGGCTGTCAAACTTCTATGCCAAAAAGCGGACGCGGTCATCGTGCTTGGCAGCCAAAATAGTAGCAACTCGCAACGCTTGCGCGAGCTGGCGCAGGAGTTCGGACGCCCCGCTTATCTCGTCGATGGCCCGCAAGACCTCAATGAAGAGGATTTCAAAGAAATTTCAACAGTATTGATTACAGCCGGCGCAAGCGCTCCAGAACTTGTCGTGCAGAACACGATTCGATGGCTGCAGGATCGATTCAATGCAACCTTAGAGGAACAGGTCGTACGAGAAGAACAAGTGTATTTCCCTTTACCGAAAGTGCTTCGTGCTCTCGTAAAAGTCACTTGAGGGTCAGTCGATCAATCAATGTCCGATTTTTTAAGTGGGAGAGGCTTCCAGCCTGTCAATTTCAACGCGACAGTCTGGAAGCCTATTCCTCTCATTGATCGAACGATGCTAAGCGATCTGAAGCCAAAATAAATGCGAGGAGCTTGACCACCTATGCGTTTTCCGTGTTTCCTACGAATCGTCTCAGTCAACCAGCCCCAGGCCGAATAGGATCATGTTGATACCGATGTGAAACGCATCGTCTCGAACATAGCCTCGGCATTGCATCGAGTGTTTGCTTTCCATAGCACAGCTCATATCGTTGGGGCAAAAGAGCATGACGATTCGCCCTTTCCACTCGAGCGCTTGAATCTCGGCTGGCCCCTCCCGTTTGGCTCGTTTTAAATCGGAACTGTCGTTGGAGGGATCGATGAGCGTGACGTTTCCGAGGTCAAAACTTCCGAATGGATTCTTCTGCAGCAATGGGCTTTTCGGTTCGAGTGTTTTCCAAAATGACTCTGGCAGCGCCTTGGCAAACTCCTTGCGGACACTCTCGGTAAAATCAGCCGATGCGCAAATCGCATCTCCCATTACAAATCCACCGGTTTCAAAGTGCTTTCGGAGGCCACTTGCTTCCTCTTCGGAAAGCGAAAACTTATTCCGGCCATGGATGTAAAGGAGTGGGTATTTTTGAATCTCCGCACTGCTGAGCGCAACCATCGGAGTCTTGCTCTCCACAAGTGCATGCGTCCAATTATGGTATACCTCAAGAAGGTTTGAAACGGCTCGAGTGGTGTCATCAGCGCCACCGGCGTGCATGATCTTGCCGATAGCCAGCGAGCCGCGATCGAGCGACTGCTTATTGCGTTTTGGCTGCACGACTTGTACGGCCTCCAGTTTATCCTTGAGCTCACGGCCCGTTGCATAGGCGGCGACGTTGACACCCAACTTGACTGCGTTCGAGATGTCCGCTTCTACGGCTGGGCTATGTTTTGTGCGAATGCCAAAAGGTCGAGCAAGTTCCCAGCGACAGGAGAGACTAATCGGTGAATAGACGACGCTGGTCCGACAACAGGCCTCCAAACCATACAACCAAAAATCTTTTGGCAGAGCATTGGGATCCACTTTCGTTTCGGCGGCCCAAATCGGGTGCGAGGGAGGAAGCTTTTGCATCGGTTTGTCGAATATTTTTTCCATTTCCATTCGAAACGATTTTTCGAACTCGTCCCCTTTGCAGCCATCGCCATTGCACGCTTCCGCAAAGATAAACCCGTTTTGTTCAACGTATTCCTTGAGCAGTTTTCGCTGCGCGTCGTTGAGCTTGAACTCTTGAGTACCGCTGATGAACAGGATTGGGGTCTCAAGCAATGACTCTAGGGTGGCCTTTTCCAGTCGGATAGTTTGCCATGCGAGTTCTCTTTTCCAGACCGACTCGATTTGACCGGTCAGATTTTGAACGGAACGTCGATGCTGCTGCCAGTCGTTGCCGTTGCCAAATTGCAAATGCCCGATGACTACTTGGCGTTTGCCTTTGCTCAGAAACAAAAGGGCCATGGCGGTTGCAGTGACGTCACCCTGGCTATCTCGAAAAGCGCCACCCAACTCTTGGGTCTGCAGGAGAAACTCAGCGCCCTCGCGATACCAATCGCTCGCTCCAATAAATCGTTGTCCTGTCAATCTACCAACCCGTTCTAGTGCATACATATAGTAGAGTGTGTATGCACCTGGCGAATTCACGTTTCGACTTGCAGAAAAGTTCCTACCCAACCACTCAAGTGCCTGGCTTACATCGAATGGGTCGTTCTCTTTCTCACTTCCGCAACAGTAGATTTGATCCTTGGTTGCTGTGGCATCCCGGCTCGAGGCTGCATCCTGCAAGATGATCATCGAAGCAATGCCAGCGCAAGTCATGCTGCCAGATGGCCCGGACCCCATCCCCCTATAACCCCATCCCGCACCACTCCGAGCGTCTTTCCAGTACCGCGCGCATTCTGCAAAGACTTTATTGTCGATTGCAATCCCAAGCTTACTTGCTTCCCATAACGCGAGAACGGCAAACTGCGTATTGGACTCATCTCCTTCTCCTGGCGAATCTCCGTACGCCCAGCCACCTGACTGGGATTGCCGTTTCACCAACCAATCAACCAGTTCCTGTATCTTCCTTTTGTCCTTAGCAGGTTCAGCAGAACAAAGCACCATGACCATCAAAGCGGCTTCGTATGTTTTCCGAGGCTCGCGATTGCGGATGAAGCTGAGTGCCCGGGTTACCTCGGGGGACTTGATGCTCTTTCCCGCGCTAATCAGCGCGAGCGTTACCAGCGAAGTCTGTCCTGCTCCATAGTCAGCGTGACCTTCCCAGGAACCACTTCCTTGCCCGTCTTTCTTTTGTTGGAAAGACAAGAAAGACACGCTTTTCTCTATGGCTGCGGCCACGTTGGCTGACGTAGCGATGCTTTGTGACTCGCCTCGAGAGACGAGTAATAATGCAGTCGCTATGGAGATAAACGCTATTGTGGCACTGCGCATTTTCGTCACTTGGCGTTCCTGGTTCGATACTCGTTATTCGATGAGCGGCGGTTTGATACGCTCCAGCACGTCCTCTATTCTACACAGCTTCTTACGTTTTCTTCACAAACGGGAGCGATAATTCCTCGTTCCGTAACGATGGCGGTAATGAGTTCAGCCGGAGTGACATCGAACGCAGGATTGTAGACATCGATTCCAGTCGGTGCGGTTTGGCGACCTAATCCATTCGTGATTTCCTCGGGCTTGCGCTGTTCAATAGGAATGGCTTCGCCGCTGACAATCGACAAATCAAATGTGCTACGCGGTGCGGCGACATAGAACGGTATATTGTGATACTTTGCCAAAACGGCGACTCCGTAGGTACCGATCTTGTTGGCGGTATCCCCTCGCGCTGTTATGCGATCAGCCCCTACGATCACGGCTTGCACCCGCCCCTCCCGCATGACTTGAGCGGCCATCGAATCGCAAATCACCGTGCAGGGTATCTGTCGCTGTTGCAGTTCCCAGGCTGTCAATCGGGACCCTTGCAATAGTGGACGCGTCTCGTCCGCAAACACATGGATCTTTTTGCCTTGGTCCTGAGCCGTAAAGATTGCGGCGAGGGCTGTTCCGTACTCGGAGGTTGCTAGTCCCCCGGTGTTGCAATGGGTTAAAACCCCGGAGTTGTCATCCAGCAATTGTGCTCCGTATTCGCCAATCGCATGGCACACTTGACGATCTTCGTCATGAATCAAACGTGCTTCGCGAAGCAAAGCTTGAGCAAGATCGACAGGGGACGCAACGTTTGGGTTGCGATTCACGATGCCTCGCATTCGATCGAGAGCCCAGAACAAGTTCACGGCAGTTGGACGGCTGGTGGCCAGGTACTCACACGCTTGGAGAGCAGCCTCGCGTGATTCACTTACACTTCTGACCCCGTCCAGACTTTGCTGAAGTCCCAGTACGACTCCATAAGCTGCCGCAATCCCGATGGCAGGTGCACCGCGGACTCGCAACATGATGATCGCTTCGAAAGCTTCTGCGATAGTGAAAATCGACAGGACCTTGAGCTGCATCGGGAGCAGCGTTTGATCGATCAATTGGAGGCAACCGCGAACGTCACCGGACCATTGCACCGAATAAACATGTTGAACGGGAGATGAAGTGGCGGTCATTCGGATTGCGATTCGGCTTCTATTGAATTTTCGCCATCAGCGAATGGTTGAGCAAGGAGTTCTTGGACGCGGGCGACGAGGCGATCCATGGCAAACGGTTTATGCATATAATCGTCCGCCCCGAGCGTACGGGCATAGGCCTGATGACGTTCACCCTCGTTGCCAGTCACCATGATGACGCGAACGTAGGGTCTCATGCTGCTGCGCAAGTGCTCAAGCACCAAAAATCCGCTGCGGCCTGGCATCATCATATCCAGCACCATCAAGTCTGGATTCACGGTCGCGATCGCTGCCACTCCCTGATTGCCGTCGGGGACATGGGTGACTTCATACCCGAGCTTTTGCAGTGCAAACTTAACGGGTTCCGCAATCTCGAAGTCGTCGTCCACAATCAAAATTCTTGGTGTACGGTTTTCGGTTTGCCAACCAGGAGCAATAGGCATAGTTTACCAATCAAGGTGGGATGATGGCTGACGGGAATTGCCGCGTTCAGCACACGGAAGACTGACAGTATAGCAGTCTTTCGAATCAAAGCACTATCGGCTGAGTCCACCATTGCTTCCAAGTCCATCCGGGTGGTGGAATGAATGGGATCGCTGTCCACCAGGGCATTTCTTTGATATCGCGAGGCGGCGAGGTTGGCACTTGTTCGGGGCCGACCGATTTTGGTGGTGAGGCAAGCGTCCAGCCTGACTCAGGTGTCGGTAAATTAAGGGCTTGGTGGTGATCGCGCTGGCGTTGTTCGATCCACGTTAAGGTTGGGAAAGTGGAGTCACCCGGCAAAAAGGTATTCGCGTGCTTCAATCGGTTGCGTGCCAGTTCGAAATCTTCTTTTGCAACTGCGGCCAAACTCAAGTTGGTCCAGGCCGCAGTGTTCCATGGATGTAGCGACGCGGCCTCTTGCCATTCCCCTTCGGCAAGATCCCATCTTCCCTGACGTGCGTAACCGTTCCCTTTTCTGACTTGGGACGAACCCTGCATCATCCAGGGCAAGTCCAAAGTCGCATTGACGGAATCGTTAGTCGGAGCAACCAAAGCCCACGATTGACGAGCGGAGGCCATCAAAACGCGACCCTCTCCACCTTGAGCTTGCATCGCCAAATCCGGAAACTGCTTCTCTGCCTGCAATCGATTGGTCGAGTAGGTTTGCTCCTTGATTTTCATACCGCTATTTACATCGGTAACCGTCCAATGGACCGCGATGCTTTCAACTTTCGCTTTCGGCTTGAAGATACGAAAGCGTTTGTTTTGATTGGGATCCGGAGGTGGAGCGTCGAGATCGGCGTTCAGAACGTAACCCTGCAAAATGTAGTCCATTCCGGCTTGTCGCGATGCGCTCAGGGTTGCCATGTCATTCGGTTGGCTGTCATATGAAACTAGTTGAATTCCGCCGACTCGTTCCAAATCGGCCGGATGCAACGCCGAAACCAAAGGGTTTGGATTGGGCTGTGCAATCATCATCATGTTTTGAAGCCGCTCCGCCAAAGCGGGATCGCCACCGATCGGCGCAACCGCCACGCGAACCGACCCAGCCTTAGGAACTTGAGAGGCTCGCCAAGTACGCATCGGAGCTGTCATGTGACAACCAACGCAATGGACTAACCACACCGCCATCAGGCAGACATGGCCAATGCTGAAATTTTTGGTCGGGTTAGCGTCTCGCATTTTTCAAATCCTCGGGCGCCACATTAGCCGAATTCCAATTCCATGAGCAATACAACTTTGCGCCCGGTTGCATAATCTCACTCTCGCGGTAATCGACCTTAATCCAAGCTGTGCGACGTTGATAGAACCCGGTACACTTGTGCTGCCTCACTTCACTCATTGCTAGCAAAAGTAAAGCAGGAGTGGCATGGGAAGCTTAGTTGCACGACGCTCCGCGTCGTGATTCATACGACGCGGAGCGTCGTACAACTAAGGGCGAGCCGCACATGTCGCCCACACCTTTCATCCATACCGAACTCGCTTCCAACACAGATATTTGAATCTAATGAATTTGACCTACGATCGAAATGCCCTCATCTCCCTTGTTCGAGAACATGCGCTTCAATTTGGGGACTTTACATTAGCCAGCGGAAAGAAGGCTTCGTATTACTTGGACTGCCGGACCATCACGCTTCATCCACAGGGGTCGAATCAAATTGCGGCAGGAATGCTTCAGATGCTGCTGGCCAATCATTTTGGATCTGTTCCGGATGCAGTTGGCGGATTAGCGATCGGAGCTGACCCGATCACTGCCGCCATCGTGGTTCACGCCGGCTTGCAAGGTCAACATTTGCTTGGTTTCATGGTTCGAAAAGAGGCCAAGCAGCATGGCACGGGTAAAATTGTCGAGGGGCCCGTCAAACCAGGAATGAAGTGCGTGATCGTCGAGGATGTCATCACCAGTGGCGGTAGCGCCTTAAAAGCAGCCATGGCGGCCCGCGAGTTCGGTTTGGAAGTGATCGGAGTGCTGGGGGTCATCGACCGACTTGAGGGGGGCGTTGCGGCGTTTCAATCCGCGGGTATTCCGCTCGCTACACTACTAACGATTGACGATTTTCCAAAGTAGCTACTTTCTAAAAACGGGTTATTTGGCAGTTGACATTCGGGATAGATCGAGAGACGCTAAGCGTTCCAAAACCAAAGCAAGATCAGGTCTCGCTGCCGACCAAGGAAAGCAGCGAAACGCAGGATTTGTACACACACACACTTCGATACGCAAATTGGTGGAGATAGTCGGTGAACTTAGTTATTAATTCGCAAGCGGAAAACAGTTTGGAAGGTGATTGCACCGTTCAAGATCTCCCCTATCCCACTGAGCCAATCTGTGAATTCAGTTTGCAGACAGTGTTGGATATTGGCCCCGCTGACACCGGCAACGGGTATTTGGGCTTCATAGAGCCAACCGTGGAGTTTGGACAGCCGCTGCAAGATTGGTTCGAAATGGCGCTTCAAGCCGAAACGCCTAAAAAAGGTTCTGTTCGCGCATCCTGGGGCGAGGATGAAGACGAAACCGAAGAAGAGCCCGTCAAGGAAGATGCCGAGGAAGAAGAGGCAGATCCGTTTGAAGACTTCGATGAAGATGATTTTGACGACGATTTCGATGACGATTTCGAGGAAGAGCTCGACGACGAATACGAAATTGAACCTGCCGACGACGGATTGGTAACCGATGCCGACGCCGACCTAGCAAACGGCGAAGTTCTCGACGAAGACGAAGAAATCGGACCAGATATCGACAAAGTCGAATGATGGTTGGGTCTGCCTTAGTTGTGCGACGCTCCGCGTCGCAGAGATCACGACGCGGGGAGACTGTGATTTTTTTGTTTCCGAAGAAAGTACCCCATCACACTCCGTGTGATGTTGCCTCAAAAACCAAATGTTTTTGAACTGCGAAAATCACACGGAGTGTGATCGGTACTATAAAATCACAGCCTCGGAGTGTGAACGGTACTATAAAATCACGACGCGGAGCGTCGTGCAACTAACCGGCATTTTGACGACCCTTTTCATCTGACCCCGATTTTTTAGGTCATGTTTCAAGCTGTAAAGACGGATATCAAGTTTCCTAAACTGGAGGACGAAACCCTCGCTTTCTGGAAACAAAATCAAATCTACCAAAAATCGCTCGCGCTTCGCAAAGACGCGCCGGCCTTTGTCTTCTTCGAAGGCCCACCCACCGCCAACGGCATGCCGCATCCCGGCCACTGCCTAACCCGCGCAATCAAGGATCTGTTCCCACGTTACCGAACCATGCGGGGCTACCGCTGCGAACGGAAAGCGGGCTGGGATACGCACGGACTGCCTGTCGAAGTTGAAGTTTGCAAGGAACTCGGCATCCACAGCAAAGAAGAAATCGAAGCCTTCGGTATCGAAGCGTTTATCCAACGTTGCCAACAAAGCGTTTGGCGATACATGCAAGAATGGGAACGGATGACCGAACGCCTCGGCTTCTGGATCGATCTGTCTCAAGCCTATGTGACTTACCACCAAAGCTATATTGAAAGCGTTTGGTGGTCGCTCAAAAACTTCTTCGATCGTGGTCTTCTCTACCGTGGCCACAAGATCGTTTGGTGGTGGGCGCAAGGTGGTACGGCACTCAGCGCCGGTGAAGTGGGACAGGGCTATCGCGAAGTGGCCGACCCTAGCGTCTACGTGCGGTTCCCACTCGAAGGCGTTGCGAATACGTCCCTGGTCGTTTGGACAACGACACCGTGGACACTGCCAAGCAACCAATTCGCTGCCGTCAATTCGAAACTGGACTACGCGTACTGCACCGATGGCGAAACCGGCGAAACGATTGTCGTTGCCAGCGGACTGGTCGCATCGCTTGCAGAAAAGACCAAACGTACGCTGACGGTTCAAAAAACGGTCAAAGGGTCTGAACTGCTGGATCTAAAATACGTTCCTCCGTTTCCTTACTACTACGATCAGCAAGCAAACGACTTGGCCGAGACCGAGAGCGGTGCGGCGCTGCGACCTTCTTGGCGCATCGTCGAAGCGAACTTCGTAACGATCGATTCGGGAACCGGCCTTGTTCACATGGCGCCTCCGTTCGGTGAGGCAGACTACGAGGTTCTCGTCGCTGAGAAAGCGCGTTTCGTTTCGGCTGAACAATTGCCGCTGCTTTGTGCCGTTGCACCTAACGGTCGCTTCACTGCCGAGGCACCTGATTACGAGGGTACCTGGGTCAAGGATGCGGACAAACCGATCACGCGCCGACTTCGCGATGAAGGCAAGCTTTGGCATCAAGAACAATACTTGCACGATTACCCTTTCTGCTGGCGTGCAAGCGAGGACCCACTCATTCAATACCCCCGCGAAAGCTGGTTCATTCGAACGACTCAGTTCCGGGATGCCATGCTTGAGAATAACAGGGCAATCGGTTGGTTGCCCGAACACATCGGCCCAGGACGCTTCGGGAATTTTCTTGAGTCAAACGTCGACTGGGCTCTGTCGCGTGAACGCTATTGGGGCACACCACTTCCTATTTGGGTTTGCGAAAAATCAGGCCAAATGGAAGCGATCGCTAGTTACGAGGAATTGCTTGCCAAGCCGGGTGTTACGGGGACAGAAGTGTGGCTCCAAGCCAAAGCCAAGAACCCGGAATTGGTCGACGACCTACGTGTCCACAAACCTTATATTGATGCCGTTCATTACGACTCGCCATTTGAAGCCGACTCGCGTATGCGACGCGTCACGGAAGTCATTGACTGCTGGTATGACAGCGGTGCTATGCCCTTTGCTCAGTGGGGCTATCCACATCAAAACGCGGAATCGTTCAAAGACCAGTTCCCCGCCGACTTCATCAGCGAAGCACTCGATCAAACGCGAGGTTGGTTCTATAGCCAACTCGCGATCAGCACGATGCTCTTCGACAAACAAGAGGTCGCTTATCCGCATCCGTTCAAGAACTGCATCGTCCTCGGATTGATGCTGGCCGAATGGTACGAGAGCAAGGACGGCAAACAACGCTTCCTGACCGAAGAAGAAGCTCGCGGGGCATTAGGCAGCGATTTTGTTGCCAAGTCGGGCAAGATGTCGAAATCGCTTCGCAACTACCGAAGTCCACAAGAAATATTTGACAAGTATGGAGCGGATGCTCTGCGTTGGTACTTGTTTGCCAACCAGCCACCGTGGAACTCGATCCTCTACAGCGAACGCGCGATCAAGGACAGCATCCCTGAGTTTATATTGCGACTCTGGAACGTGTTCAGTTTCTTTACGATCTACGCGGAGATCGACGGCTTCGTCGGCCCATCTGATATCGCTGGCGGACTGGATCAATTGAACTCCGCCGAATTTGCAAAGTCGCCAAGTTATCGCCCCATCGAAAAACGGAGTGAGCTCGATCGTTGGATGATGAGCGAATTGGCCGCGGCTTGCAAAGACGTCGTCGAGCGGATGGACAAGTACGATAGCTACGGCGCTTGCCAAACACTCAATGCGTTAGTCGATGCGCTCAGCAACTGGTACGTTCGTCGCAGCCGATCACGTTATTGGGCCGCCGACAAGCAGGCGCCCGACAAGCTGGATGCGTATTGGACTCTTTACGAAAGTCTCGTCGTCATTTCGAAATTGATCGCACCCTTTACTCCTTTTATTGCCGAAGTCCTTTGGCGAAATCTCAAAGGGGAACTGCCGGGCGTTCGCGAGAGCGTCCACCTGTGCGACTTCCCGGACGGTGGCTTTGCTACCACAGATCCAGTTCTCAATCAACGCATGAACTTGCTTCGTGAAATCGCATCGCTTGGTCGATCGGCTCGCATGGAAGCCAAATTAAAAGTGCGACAAACGCTTAGCCGTGTTGAGGTGACCCTGGCGGACGAATTACACATCGATTGGCTTATGAAGCACGATGATATTGTTCGGGCCGAGATTAATGTCAAAGAGATTCACTACGCGAGCGGCGCAAGTCCATTCGTCGAATACTCTGTGCAGCCTAACTTCCGCAAGCTGGGACCTCGCGTCGGGCCACTGCTGCCCAAACTCAAACAAGCCCTCGCAGCCGCATCCGGCGCTCAGTTGTTGGAGCAAATGACGCTGCATAGCAAGATAACATTAGTCATCGACGGAAAGACCATCGAACTGGACAACGAGGACATCCAAGTTCGCATGAACGCCAAAGCGGGCTGGGCTGCCTCCCAGGGCAAGCAATGCGTTGTCGCCCTCAATACCGAATTGACGGACGAACTGATCCGCGATGGAATTGCCAATGACGCTATTCGGCTGATTCAAGATATGCGAAAGAAACGCCAGTGCAATTTCGCCGATCGAATTGAGGTCGTGTTGCTAAGTCCCGAAAGACTGATTCAAGAGGCCATCCTAGAAAACCGAGAGCACATCTGTTCAGAGACCCTAGCGGTACAACTGAGCATGGAAGCGTTGTCCACCGGTGTCGAACTCGAAGAAGTAGAACTCGCCGACTTCGCAGTCCAACTCGGGCTAAGAGTTGTTGGCGGTTAGTTGTTAGATGTTCGATGTCCTAACTCCCCTTCTCCTCCTCGGGAGGAGTCGACCGATTTGTTTCCAATACGAATTCCCATCCCAGTGAGCGGCAGGGCGCTAGTGCCCAAAACCGGAAGTTCCTTTCGGTTTTGGGCACCGCAATTGCTGTTCGACCCCCATGGCCTTTGGCCGTGGGTGAAGGAGCTTAGTAGCTAAGGCAAAGGCCCCACTGCTCTCCCCATTCACGCATCCCGCCTCCAGCGGGATGCGTGAATGGGGGATCTTTCAACTACGCTATTTGGCCACTAAGCTTATTCACCAACCAGACAAGCTGGCTGGGGTCTCAATCGCGGACAGTGTCAATGGACGCACTGCCACCTGCAAATTAAGATCCCCAAAACCGGAAGGAACTTCCGGTTTTTGGCGCTAGCCGCCGGTTCATTGTGATTGAAAGAATACCGGCGGCTAGCACCCTGCCGCTCACCGAATAGGACGACCTCGGGAGGAGAAGAGGGAGTTCGATCCCCAGTCAACTAGTCACAAATCACACCTGTCATAAATTTCCAATCACATCCACCAAACCCCAAGCTTGCTATGACAAATTACCGTACAGAAGTTGATTCGATGGGCGAAGTGCAAGTGCCCGTCAACGCGTATTACAGCTCACAAACACAACGCGCCGTTGAGAACTTTCCAATCTCCGGTTGGCGGCTGCCGACGGCGCTTATTCGAGGTATGGGGCGAGTGAAGCTGGCCTGCGCAATCGCTAACAATGACCTTGGGAAGCTCACTGGATCTGGCAAGAACACGCTTAGCCCAGATCAAGTAAATGCCTTGTTCGCCGCTTGTCAGGAAGTGATCGATGGCAAAATGGATGGCGAGTTCCCTGTCGACGTTTTCCAAACGGGCTCCGGCACGTCGAGCAACATGAACATCAATGAAGTCATCTCGAATCGAGCGATTGAGATCATGGGTGGCGACCGGTTCTTAAAGACGAAACCGATTCACCCAAACGATCACGTTAACATGGGCCAGAGCACCAACGATACTTTCCCCACCGCTATTCACGTCGCAACCGCCAGCGAGATTCACAACAGCCTGATCCCGCAACTGGTACGACTCGGCAAGAGCATGCGAGAAAAAGCTGTGCAATGGGACAAGATCATCAAGATCGGTCGCACGCACTTGATGGACGCCACGCCTCTGCGACTGGGACAAGAGTTTGGCGGTTTTGCACGCCAGATTGAGCTTTCGATCGAACGCGCTAAGCTCGCTGCCAAAGCGGTACTTGAGCTGCCAGTCGGTGGGACCGCTGTCGGCAGCGGTATCAACACACACCCGGAATTCGGTCGCCGTGTTTCCGAAAACTTAGCCCAGCAAACCGGTATTCCTTTTGTCGAAGCGGCGGACCATTTCGAAGCCAACTCGCAACGGGACGGTCTCGTCGAATCGCACGGACAGATCAAGTCGATTGCGATGACATTGTTTAATGTGGCGAACAGCATTCGTTGGCTTGGCTCGGGCCCGCGTTGCGGATTTTACGAAGTGATTTTGCCTGACCGCCAGCCTGGCTCGTCGATCATGCCGGGCAAAGTGAACCCTGTCATGTGCGAAAGCATGATGCAACTGACGGCCCGTGTGATGGGAAACGACACGACCATGACACTTTGCGGTGCGTCGGGCGGCAATTTCCAACTCAACATCATGATGCCCGTCATGGGAGACGCGATGCTTGAAAGCGTTGCGCTGTTATCCAACGGCGTGAGTGCATTCATCGAGTTCTGTATGGACGGTTTGGAAGCAAACCCAGAGGCTTGCGAAGCAGGCGTAGAGCAGAGCTTATCGATGGTCACCAGCCTCAACCCCTTTATCGGTTACGAAAAGGCTGCGAAGTTGACAAAAGAAGCATTTGCATCGGGCAAGACTATTCGCGAGTTATGTGAGGAGCAGAGTGTGCTGCCAAAAGAAACTCTCGACGCCGCCCTAGATCCCTTCACAATGACGGAGCCGCAGGCGTAAGGGTCAGTCGCTCAATAAGTGTCCGGTTTTTGAAGGTGGGATAGGCTTCCAGCCTGTCATTTTTGAAGTGGGATAGGCTTCCAGCCTGTCATTTTTGAAGGTGGGATAGGCTTCCAGCCTGTCATTTTCAATGCGACAGGCTGGAAGCCTATCCCACTCACGACGCGAAGCGTAGCACAACTAAGCGTAAGATGTCTTACTTGAGTTTGATGAGGCAATGGAATCCATAGCAAACCTCATCCTCGACCCGCTCTTGTTGGGCTTCCTCTAGCAGTTCGTTGACCTGCGACATGCGTTGAGGGTTTAGAGACGCCGAAACGATATGTTGCTCGCCGCTGGGCCCAATGACGATCGTGGTTAAAACCGCGACTGTATCCGGGTGCTGAAGGGCCGCCAGTACGTGCTCGCCAATCTGCAAATCCAAGTTCTTGATTTTGCTAACAAACCGAGCGACCTGGGAGCTGTTGTGTGTCGATTGGCTTGGAGTATTCGGAGCATCTTCGGGTTGGTTCTGCATTGAGTTGGCTCTTGCTCTACTTGACTCGGACCAATTTCATTATGCGTCCTGCGACGTTCCAATCTTGGACATACAGGTTGCCATCTTTATCCCAGTAGGAACCGTGTGTCCCGCTAAATACGCCCTCAACCCATTGCGCTTGCGGAACGTTGAAATTCCCCCCTTTTGCTTTGTCGGCATTGTGGCCCAACACGGCGATGATCGTATTGGACTTGTCCAATATTACCACACGGCCTTGGAGATCAGGGACGGATACATAGTCTCCTTGAACAGCGGCAGAGGTAGGCATGCCCAATCCCGTGGCGATCTCTTCGATGAATTCGCCGTCGAGTGAATAATGGAGCAGTCGTCCCTTTGGCTGATGGTTTCTGTCGCAGATCAACAGCCGCGCGGGTTGGTATCTAGTATCAAGCGTCATTCCGTGCGCAGTGTTGAATTGCTTTAGTTCATTTCCTTTGACACCGAAGTGCATTAAATACTTGCCGGTCTTGTCGAACTTAAAGACATGGTTGCTCGCGTAGCCGTCCGATAAGAAGATGTCGCCGTTGGCAGCCACAGTGATGGCCGTTGGATTAAACTTATCGAGGTTGAGGCCTGATTCCTTTGGGAACGGGAGCTTCAAGACGATTTCACCGCTCTTGATATTGAACTTGATTCCTTCGGCATTTGCGTTTCGTGCACCATAAATAAACTCGCCATCTGCCTCTTCGCGGATCTCCATATCATGCAAACGTGAATATTCCTTACCCAAATAGGAATGAATGACTTGCCCCTCCGATGAGAAAACAAATACTCCGGCATCCGCGCTTGTGTAGATATTGCCAGCTTTGTCGACAACGACCGCTCCGTGTGTTGGCCCTATGGCGGACATTCCGTCTGGTCGAAGCCCCCAACCAGGCACCGTATCGAAGGTCATAACGCCGCAACCCATTCGAACCGGCTTGGCTTTGTCCTGTGCTCGCAAGGGCGAGGTCAACATAGCACTCAGGCATGCAGTAAAACAAATGGCTATGTAGGTCAAATGGATTTGCCGTCGGTGGGTGGCTTGTTGGTGTTTCATAATAATTGGGTTGGAAAAAATCCGGCTGGAGAGAGATGGCGTTCGACAAAAGCAAAAAGGTTCAAAACGAGCAATTATTGTATCAGAAAATAAACTTCAGCTCGCATAGCACCCTGAATCGTTTGATTCCCGCGAATCGCCAAAGGTTGAATCCAGAACAACGTTGTAGTATGATAGAGTGCCGTTCATTGCGGAAGCAAGCCAACCATGCAACCCTCCATTAACTTCCTGCCGCTCTCATAGCTCGAATTTATTCTAGCTCCCGCCTCCCCTCCAAACGATTGAAAACTTCTATGGCACCACGATCTTCGCTCGTGACCGGTTTTCTCACGACTTGTTCGATAGCGACAAGCTTATGGCTAGTTTTTGGAGCTGCGCCCGCTTTTGCGCAAGAGGCGAAAACGTCAGTCGGAGTGCTCCCCGTGGACCCGGTGGAAGAGGACTTGAAACTCGCAGCTTCAGACCCGGCAAAACTCGTTCGGTTGTCATTTCGTGAACAAGAATGGCTGCCTGCTTTAAAGTGGCTCGCAAACGAATTGCGACTCAACCTGGACTGGCAGGTGCTGCCGACGGATACATTTAGTCTCCACAGCACCCAGGAGTACTCGCTCAAAGAAGCCGAGGACTTGATCAACATGCAGCTTCTCGCCCGGGGTTTTACGCTGCTCAAACGCGGAGAGGTTTTGCGTGTATGCCCATTGAAAGACATGGACATAACCCTGGTTCCGCACGTGGATGCCGAGGAACTGTCGGAACTGTCACGCCATCAGTTTGTACGGGTATCGTTTTCATTGGATTGGATGATTGCGGAGCAGGCCGCGATCGAATTCAAACCATTGATGAGCCCATTCGGCCAACTTTTTCCTATGATCAGTTCGAATCGACTGGAAGCCATGGACGCAGTCGTAAATCTTCGTGAGCTAAGTCGACTGCTAAACTCGGCAGAATCGGATGACTTGCGAAGAGAGCGAGTTGCGGAGTTCAAGTTGATACATCGGCGAGCCGAAGAAGTTGCACTTAAGGTCAGGCAACTTATAGGCCTTCCATCCGAATCCACACTGACTACATCCGGCCAAACTCAGCTCGATATCGAGCAGGCGAGATTCAAGGTGGAAGCGGTTAAGCAAATGGGATCCAAAGCGACCGAAGTCATCAAGGACAGAAAGCAAGATGTCTTTCTCGTCGTCAATGACAAAGAGAATAGTATCTTGGTCAATGCTCCACCGAACAAAATGGAGGTGATTCGACAAGCCATCAAAGCGATGGATAAAGCCGTCGCGCCGTCTGATTCGACTTGGGAAACCGTTAGCCGTGTCAAAGTACACGAGGTTAGCGGATTCGATCCTGATTCAATTTCTAAATTGTTAATAGCCCTTCAGGAACGTGGCAATCTTGCAAAAGATTCTCGTATTCAGCACGAGGCCGCTTACAATCGCATTATCGCATTCGCTTCCCCGGAAGATCACCTGACCATTTCGCAAGTGATCGATAGCTTTCGAGCACAAAAGCGAACTGCGGCAGTTTTGCCTCTGGCCTCGCTCGATCCTGTTTACGCGGTGAAATCAATTCAAGTTGTTTTGAAAAGCCCAGAGCGTCCATCGATGCGACCAGGGGTAGCTAGCGATGGAAAGTTTCTGATCGAAGCCGACCCGGAACATCGACGATTATTGCTTTGGGCCACGGAAGACGAACTCAGCGAGGTCCAGAACTTTTTGAAGCAACTTGGCGAAGACGGAACTGCTGGGGTTGCAACATCACAAATGCACGTCATGCCCCTAAATGGTGGCGATGCCGACCAAATATCAAAAAGGTTTCTGAACGCATGGAAGAGTTTCAGCGACACGCCCGTTCAGATTGATTCCGTTCCCGCCAGCTCGCCCGTTCCACGCTTGAAGGACTCTAGCTTTGTCGCCCCAAAGGAAGATTCGCCTGCGTTGGCAACCGACGCGCGCGAGACAAACCGAAGCCCCGGTGCTGTTCAAGACGGATCGGCCAATGTCCGATTCATTTCTCGCGAGGCCTCCAGTGTTCAAGGTGGAACATCACCTGTCCGCCTCGTGCTGGCAGAAAGCGGCGATCTCATCGTGATGGCTCGCGACCCGATTGTTGCTGAAACCGCAAAACGATTGCTTGAGCAGTTCATTCCTAGCCCAGGCGATTTGAAAGTGATTTACCTAAAGCATTCTCATGCGATCCTGGTCAAACGACAATTGGAGGCAATGCTAGCGCCGACGATTTCGGTTCCTACGTCGAAGTTAGTAACTGCCACCGCGACCGTTGTGTCCATCGAGGTAGATCAGCGCGCCAATCGACTCTTGGTTCTAAACGCGTCCGCAAAACAATTGCACATGATCGAAAGCATGATTCCCACACTTGACCAAGCTGCCCCAGACGACGAGCGATTGGTTCGTAAACAAAAGGTGCACCGATTCCAACACCGAAAGGCCAGTGAGGTGCTGTCGGTCATTAAGGATGTCTATCGCGATCTACTGTCGACGAACGACAGGTCCTTTCCAAGCAGCTCGTCATCGCGATCAATGAATTACAATCGAAACGTTGCAGCGACTATTTCCAACCCTGAATATCAAGGAATACTATCGGTCGGAATCGATGAGGCAGCGAACCTGCTAATCATTTCTGCACCGACTTATCTCATTGACGAAATCTGCGAACTTGCGACTTCCGTTGATACGCCATCGGATGGCAGAGCCGTATCCGTCATTCCCTTCAATAGCAATCCTACCGATACCAAAGCCCGCGACATGCTTTCCAAGATCTTCAGCGAGAAACGTAAGTAGGGCACTGCTCGCGTGGCACGGGCGTCTCGCCCGTGATTTTTTAAGGGCGAGACGCCCATACCACTTTCGTTTAAGCGGCCTGTCGTTCGATAGCTGGATCGCCAATGTGTATCCAATGATCACAATTGATAAACCGGTCGTCCAGCGTATTCGCGTGGTACCAACTCTTTGGTGCGTAGATAGTGCGGTCCTCACGCTCGCCTAAGTAGGCTCCCCACCAACTGAATGTACTGTTGGCGATGACCATGGAATCCGCAGCGGTCATGAGCCATAGATCTTCGTGCGCAGTCGCATTGTCCGTGTGCTCAACGAAGTGAACCGGGCACGTAAGTTTCAGGTTGTCCTGGCACCAAGGTATATCATTGGAAAAAACGTAAACCTCGCTGTCGGGTCGTTTTTCAAGCTGCGATAGGACGCACTCGCGGTAATAGCTTAGACTCAAATTCCTAATCGCCATTGGCTTGTCAGTAATGTAGTCGCCACGGCGAATATGAATCGCAATGCTGGACGCGTTTAGCATCTTGTCTCGAAGACGAGCCGACTCCAGGCTCATTGGACCGCAGGGCCGAAACTGAGGTCGAAGGCTGGACTCAACGCTCGGAAAGTACCGCTCGCTTTGCCAGTATCCCACCAAAAAACTATCGTCCGGTGCCGAGAGATATTTTTCTGCAAAACCGAACGGTCGCTCGCGAAGTCGACGCAGTTCCTTTCTTCCTAGTGAAATCAGAGGGAAAACGGACCGACGGTCGCTTTGATAGCGAGTCGGAATGCGTTTTCGTTCCTGTGGACTCAGTTCACGTGCCGTAATTGAGAATCGGTCCAGCATATAGCCATGTTGCGGGTGGCTGGCATAGCATGAAAGGTCTAGGACGAGTTCCGTATCGTTTATCTTTGCTAGCTGCGTTCCAAAGGCATATTGAAAAAGCTGGTTTCCAAGTCCACCCTCAATGCGAGCAACAATCATTCCAGCGATCCAATGCCAATAAGTTCCCGAGCTGCAACCAAACGATTAACGCGTTCAACTCTTTTCGGCAACTTACAATCGTTAACTTCTGCCTAATCGGCAAAATTTAACAAAAAGTTTAGGGTGGTGGATCTTGCGAAAAGTCCTAGCTTGGGACCATCGTCCCGAGCCGAATTGGACGATTGGACGGGACAGATGGCCCCATCCTACTTAAGTTCGTGAGCAAACACCACGCCATGCTCAACCGAACGAAATCCAAGACGTTCCAGCAGAGTAATCGTACGCTGATGGTCTGCAGAAGCGAACGTGCGGACCGCTCGCCTACGCTCTTGTTGAAGCTGCCTCAGAGATTCTGCCATCAAGTAAACAAAGCGTTCTCTGGACTCGTCCCCCTCAGGAATGTCAGGGAGCCACAGCCGAACGACACTCGAATCGACACCCATAATCGTTGGGTCTGGAAACCAAAACATAATTTCGCTTTCCACCTTCGAGGGCGAACGCAGTACCAAATTAAAGCGAATCTGCTCGCAATGTCCCAGCACGGTGCTCAACCACCATTCATGAGTGTCCTCGTCGAGAAGTCGGCCAACGGTGCAAGTTCTGCGAATACCTATTTGAGTTCGGTCCATCGGCGGACGAAACGAAGACAGGTCAAGCTCCCAGCATTCCGTTGGACGCGTCGGTACAAAGCCAGCAGTGGCCAACCATCTTTGTGTACGCGCATCCTTTGCGATGACCCCCATGAGATTGTCACCCTCACCCACACCCAAATAGAACGCGTTCGACTCGGTCGTCCCCAGAGCCGTGCAATGAATGGCATCGTGCGCACGCAAGTGATTCAAAGCTCGTTCGATTAACACTCCGGCAATCGCGTCCTCATCGCCATGCGGAGCCACACATATCTTATGCAAAATAGCCGTCGAGTCGCTCGCTCGGCTGCCATCCCTATTGCTTGAAAAACCAAAGTGCACGAAGCCGACTGGAACCTTCTCAGCATTGATCGCCAGAAGAAATTCGTTGCTATGAAAGAACGGCTTACTTAAAACGCATTGATCCCAGACGCTGATTGGGCAAACGCTTTTCGAGTGAAAAGCAGAATGGTGGTCATGCCAAAGTTTAGCGAGCGCGGGAGTATCAGTGTTCAGAAAAGACCTGATCGTCCACACGGCATTCACCCAAGAACCGCAGGGACTCGAAAGCATTCCGAATCGGAGGACGGGGCATTCTGAAGGGCTTCGACGCGACTCAAAGATAGTTTGCGCACATCGGCAGCAAGCACGTTTTGAAGATCGAAAGCGTGAACCATCGGCTCAACGTTTTCTGTGTCCACCTCGGCTAGCTGTTCAACTAGCCCTACGATTTGGCCGAGCTTATCTGTTAGTTCCACGATTTCAACGGGAGTAAGAGACAGTCGGGCGAGATTCCCAATGCGAATCACATCTTCGGCAGATAAAGCCATCGACGGACCTCTGTTTCGCTTACTTAGGCAAAGCGAAAGGCTTGGCTCGAACGGCCTTGCGAATCCGACCACTTCGGATGCACTGGGTACAAACTCGAATCGTTCTCACTTCGCCGTTTGGCAACGAAACCTTGCAATTTTGAAGATTTGGAGTGAACCGTCGCTTGGTGATACCAGTAACCTTCGTACCCACACCGCCCAAGTATTTCGCCTTACCGCGAATTTCAACTTGATTACCCACGGACGCTACTTTTGCGCAAACTTCACAAGCCTTGGACATGATCTACCTTAAACCACCAACGGATCGAACCTTAAACCACTGACTTTTGTCCCTCAAGGGGGCTCGAAGTATAGCCGTCCCGTGAAGAGCCGCAACGTCAAAACAGATCTTCGGCACCCCGATTGATGAAAAATCACTGGGAAATTACACTCACCGGCGACTAAATGTCGCAAATCAACCT
>Ga0163144_10006286_pt1 | contig 26238 bp, 32 predicted proteins | sample OliLak19BULKMAT1_FD_123175 | JGI IMG/M metagenome (GOLD analysis project Ga0163144, IMG submission 123175) | Freshwater microbial mat bacterial communities from Lake Vanda, McMurdo Dry Valleys, Antarctica - Oligotrophic Lake LV.19.BULKMAT1 | ecosystem: Environmental > Aquatic > Freshwater >...
CCGAGTTGAGCCTGACGGCGGTGGCGAGCCGGTCGGCGAAGGCCGTGGTCGCGCCGGCTTTGCCCCCGGTGACCGCTCAGCAGCCGTTGCCGGACACCGTGAACCGGGCGATCAACCGCGAGGAGATCACCGACGAGGAGTGGCATGCCTACGACGAGGAGGAGGAGCGTCGCATCAGCGTGCTTCCGCTGCCCGGTGGCTGCCTGTTCAGTGTTGGTCCGCGGCGCTCGTCGATGTGGTGACCCTGCTGGCACGCTGAGCCGGCGAGCGGGTGGCGTTGCAGACGAGCGCGCGGACGCGAGGGCGCACTACAGCGGCGGCGAGGGTGCCCAGCGGGCGGCCGAGGTGATACGCGAGCAGATGATCACGTGATACGCGCGCGCCCTGCCACCAGATCGTGGCCACCGGGCGCGGGGCGCCCGACGTGCTGCTTCTGTACACCGGACGCGCCGTCGGGATTGCAGCCCTGACAGCGACGGCCGTGGCGCTGCTGGGGTCGTTCACGCCGCTTAGATCGCCACTCGCAGCCCTGAAGAAACACGAACGCTCAGAACGGGGGCTGCAGCTCCGCGAACATCGGGAAGTGCCGCACGTTCAGGGTCGCCAGCGGCGCGCCGTGAACGCTCGCGGTCGCGGCGATGAGGTAGTCGGGGATGCCGATGGCGGCATGGGAGCGCCGGAACCGGCGCCGGTACTCACCGGCCCGTTCGCCGACCTGCTGGTCGGCGGGCAGACACGGCAGTGTGTCGAGCAGACGGCGGACGTCCTGGCGCTCCCCCGACCTCATGCCGCCGAGGATCTCTGCGACCGTCACGGTGCTGACGGCGAGGACCTCACCGGCACCTCTGGTCTCGAGCAGCCAGTCCTGGGCCTGGGCGTCGCCGCGCAGATGGCGGATGAGGACGTCGGTGTCGACCAGGATCACGACGCCCATATGACGTCGAGGTGCTCGCCACGGGCTCCGTCCGCCCTGACCGGATCGTCCAGGTCGCCGCGCAGCGCGCCGAAAGCCTCGCGGAGCACGGCGAGGTCACGGTCGACGGTTGAGCGGTCCTCGGCCAAGCCGCGGTCGATGAGGCGCCGCACCACCTCGGCGCGCGTCGTGCCTTCGCGGCGGGCGACCGCATCCAATGCAGAAACCTGGGAGTCCTCAAGATAGATGTTGGTGCGGTGCATACACCGGAGTATACGCCGTGACGAGATGGCGGATCCGGTCGTCGACGTGGTCACCGGAAAGTGTCAGGAGTTCCCGCCCCCCACGTCTCCTCACCGTCGACGACCTGCGTCGGCACCACTCGGAGGAGGAGAAATGCACACCACCATGATCAGGACCACCACCGTCCCTCGACGCCGCCCCAGCAGCGGCCTGGGCCGCGCGATCCGGGCCGGAGCCGCTGCCGCCGTTCTCGGCGGACTGCTGGTCCCGGCCGCGGCGGCTCCCGCTTCCGCCCAGCCGGGCCCAACCGGTCATGCCTGGCCCGAGATCTCCGACGAGATCGACGACCTCGTCACCGATCTCATCGAGGACCACGACCTGCCCGGCGTCGGTGTCTCGGTCAGCAAGGACAGCCGCCTCGTCGTCTCGCGCGGCTACGGCTACGCCGACGTCGAGGAGGGCATCGCCTTCGGTGAGGACTTGCGGAGCAAGTTCGGTTCCAACACCAAGCCGCTCATCACCGGGCCGGCGGCCTGGACCGCTGTCACCGAGGCCGGGCTCGACCCCGCCACGCTGCGGGTGTACGGGCCGGGCAGCATCTTCGGGTCGGCCTTCGACGAGGACATCGAGGCCGGATCCGAGGCCACGGGGACTCCGCTCGACTGGTACTACGAGATCACGGTGGCGCACCTGATCGACCACCGGTCCGGATTCAGGAGCGGCGGCGACGGCGGCGGCGCCGCCGAGATGTTCGACGTGGCGGAGAAGGACCTGACCTACCCGCAGTTCCACAGCCACTTCCTGCGGACCCGCGGCCTGCTGTACGAGCCCGGCGACCCCAGCACCTATGACGGCAACCCCTACGCCAATCACGGCTACGGGCTCCTGTCGCTGGTGGTCGAGACGCTGACCGGTGACACCTTCCAGGACTACGCCGATTCGACGATCCTCGCCCCGCGTGGCCTCTCGCCCGAGATCGAGTGGACCTTCGGGCCTGTCACGTCCTCGACCGTCATCCCGCACCGGCGGGACGGTGAGGGAGACCCCGTCCCCTACGCCGACACCATCGTCAACACCCTCGGGGTCGGCCCCGGCGGCTACCGGGGCTCGACCCGGGACGCGGTCGAGCTCATGGTGAAGCTGTCGCAGGACCACACCGACGCGGAGCTCGACGCGATGGGGTGGAGCTCCGGCGGAATGCTGCAGCACAGCGGGCGCGTCAGCGGCGGGACCTCGCGCGTGATGGTCACGAGTGACGGCATCGTCATCGCGCTCCAGACCAACATCGACGACAGTGACGCCCCTCTGACGAGCGTCGCCGATGACATCACCGCACTCGTCCGCGCCGCCGAGATCCCCGAGCACTACAACATCTGGAAGGGCTGCACCCTGCCCGCCATGACCCCCGGCCTCGCCCAGGTCGCCCGGCACGGCATCCGGGCCGGGTCGTACCAGTGCACGGTCGACCAGATGGTCGGGGCCGGGTACCAGGTGGACCGCGCGGACGCCTTCGACGTCGCCGGTACGGTCCGGTTCAACGCGCTGTTCTCCCCCGACCAGGGCTCCCCGTGGCGCGCGTTCCACGATCTGACCGGAAGCCAGTACCAGGCCCTGTTCGACGACCTCACGTCCGACGACTTCCGTCCGCGCCAGGTCGACAGCTACCGCTCCGGTGGCGGTGTCCGCTACGCCGGGGTCTTCGTCCGCGAGGACGGTCCGGACTTCGACGCCTACCACGGGCTCACAGCAGCCCAGCACCAGGACCGCCTGGACGATCTGACCGCCGACGGGCTGCGGCCGGTCTCGATCTCCGTCGTCACGGTCCGCGGCACCCGCCGCTACACCGCGATCTACGAGGCGGGTGGCAGGGGCAGCTTCTGGATGAAGTCCGGGCTCACCCCCGCCCAGTACCAGGACACGTTCGAGGACCAGCTCGCTGCGGGCCGGGTGCCCATCCACCTCGACGGGTACACCGCCGAGGATGGCAACCCGCGGATCGCGGCCATCTTCTCGTCGCAGCCCTGGTCCATCCGCGGTCGCCACAACCTCGCGTCGGCCAAGTACCAGGCCGCGTGGCAGGACGCGACCGACGACGGCTTCCGAACCGTCGTCGTGACCGGGTATGACGGCGGGTCGGGCCCCCTGTACGCGGCCGTGTGGCGCAAGGGCTGACCGGCTACAGGCACAGCCCCTCGGGTCGCGGCGTCTCCATGGAGGCGTCGCGGCCTCGGTCGTTACACCAGCGCAAGCTCGTTGGCGCCGATGTCGAGGTGGCGCAGCACCGTGGCGGCATGCAACCTCGCGGGGACCTCGCCGGTAGTCAGGGTGAGAGAGCGCACGAGGCGCCCTCCATCACGAAGGAGTCCTCATGCGTTCCGTCTCGACCCACCTGCTCGTGCGTTCCGTCTCGACCCTCCTGGCCGGCGCCGGTGCCGTCGCCCTCGTCGCCCTCGGTGCCACGTCCGCGGCGGCCGACACGATCTCGGTCGACGACCTCGACGAGGGCGAGGCCGGCGCCTTCGTCAACGTCAGCTACAACAGCTGCGGCGCACTGCCCGGCGGCGAGAACCTCGCGGTCCTGATCAACGGCGAGGACACCGAGGGCGTGCAGTACGCCCTGAGCACCGAATCGCTGCGGCAGGGCGAGACGCAGACGTTCTTGTTCCACGCGGGCGGCTACCGGATCACGGTGTCCACCGGCCAGTTCGTCGCCTCCAAGGACGTCACGGTCGCCGACGTGTCGGACACCACCGTCCTGATGTCCGACATCTGCCGCAACGTCGAGACCCCGCCCAAGGCCACGACCGTCCCGACCGTGACGGCCACGGTCGCCGCCGTGCGCACCCCCAACCGCGTCGAGACCGGCGAGGCGGCCGTCGACGGTGGGGGGCCGCTTGACGACGTGGGCATCGGCCTCGGCGCACTCGCCCTGGTCGCCGGCGGTCTGGTTGCGGCACGTACCCGCCGGAGCACGTCCTGAACCGGTCGCGGCGGATGATCGGTGCGGCGGCCGGCCCCAGGGCCGCCGCACCGGCCACGGCCGGCCTGCTCGGCGCCGCGCTGGCCCTGGCAGGCCTGCTCGCCGGGTGCGCCGTGCCCGAGGCCGCCGGCACCGCCGCCGGCACCGCCATCAGCACCCCCACCGCCGCGATCACCCAGTCGACCACCCCGACAGGTGCCGCCACTGCCGCCACCGGCTCCGACGACAGCACGGACGACAGCACCGTCGACTCGGCAGCCGCCGATGACCCCACCCTCGCCCCTGCCGCGCCCCCCGCACGCGTCGTCATCCCCAGCATCGGGGTGGACGCCGAGGTCGTCGCCGTGGGCCTGACTGACGCGGGTCAGATGCAGGTGCCCGACTTCGGCACGGCAGGGTGGTACACCGAAGGCCCCGTGCCAGGCGACCCCGGTCCGGGTGTCGTCGTCGCGCACGTCAGCTCCCGGCGCGGGCCGGACGTCTTCGCCCGGCTGGCCGAACTGAGCGAGGGCGACCTCATCACCGTCCGTGCGACGGACGGCGTCGAGCGGACCTGGACGGTCGTCGGCACCGAGCAGGCGGACAAGGACGCCCTGCCCACGGACAGCATCTGGAATCAGACGACGGAGCGCGTGCTCCGGCTCATCACGTGCGCGGGAACCATCGATCCGGACACTGGGCACTACGAGGACAACTGGATCGTCTACGCCGAACCCGTGCTTGCCGATCTGTAGGACACGGCATGCTCGACTACCTGACAGGAGGACCGTGAACAGGGACGCGTTCGATGCGCTCTACGCCCGGGAGTGGGGGCCCCTGGTGCGCCAGGTCACCGCCCTCTGCGGTGATCCGGTCGAGGCGGCCGACTGCGTCCAGGAGGCCTTCGTGCGGGCCTGGGAGCACCGCCGCGACCTGGCCGACGAGTTCGGCGGCTGGGTGCGGACGGCAGCGGTGCGGATCGCCATCAATCGCCGGTCGACGTCGCTCAACGCCGCCAAGGCCTGGGCCAGGCAGGCGCTGCGGCTGGACCGCGGCCGCAAGGCCGACCTCACCGACCAGATCCCCGTCGGCTGGCAGGGACCAGTGTGGGCGGCGTTGCAGACGGTCGGCCGCGACCATCGCGACACCCTGGTGATGCACTACGTGCTCGACATGTCGGTGACCCAGATCGCCGCGGCCGCCGGCGTCGCCGAGGGCACCGTCAAGGCGCGGTTGTCCCGTGGCCGCGACGCCCTCCTGGCAGCAGTATCTGCCGCGGAAACGGCAGGCGGATCGGCCCGCGAACCGGCGGGGAGACCGACCACCATCGATGACGGGAGGAGGCACTCATGACCCATGACCCCGACGAGGTCCGCCGGCTGTTGCGCAACGCGCTGGCCGACGTCGACGTCCCCCCTGCCCCCGGTCCAGGACGTGCCCGCAGGGTCGCCGGGCGGCGGGCGACCATCCGCACGGCCGGTGCCGCCGCGGTCGTCGCGGCCCTGGTAGCCACCCCGATCGCGGTGTTCGCCACCCTGTACGGGCAGCGCGACCTGGGGCCATCGGTGCAGCCGACCGTGGCACCAGCCCCCAGCACGGCGGCGACGGCGGCGCCGCCGACGGTCACCGCGGCCCCCACGGCCGACGCCCTCCTCGGGCCGATCACCTCGGCCGAGACCGGCGTGCTCGCCGTCGGCACCCTTGCCGGCTTCACCCCGGAGGGCGGCCCGGCCACGGTCGACCCCGAGTTCGTGGCGGGGCCGGCGACCTGGGCGCTGTCCCCCTGTTCCTTCCCGAACCCGCAGGACTACGACTCCGACGCCGGGCGCACGGGCTGGTGGTCCAGCAGCTTCGGCGCCGGTGACAGCGGCACGTCCTGGCAGGTCGCCACCTACGGCGACGCCGCGACCGCGGCCGCTGCGGTCGACGAGATCCGCGCGGCGATCCAGGGTTGCGGTGCCACCAGCGCAACGGTCACCGTGGGCCGCCAGTCGTGGGGCGTGTCCGAGGTCACCGCCGCCGGCACGCTGACGGGCGGGTTCCGCTCGTTCGGAGACGCCTCGCGCGGCGACGGCACCTACGGGCCGCAGTTCGGCGGGCTGTTCCACATCAACCGCGACGACGCGACCGTCACCCTGGTGGTGACCGACGGGCTCATCGGGACCACGATCGCCGTGTCCGGCGGCGACACCCGGCCCGAGACCGGTGCCGTGCCGCCCGTTGACGAAGCAGCCGCCGACCGCGAGGTGGGCGACCTCAGCGGCACCATTGCAGTGGACGCCGCCACGCTGCGGGACTCGGCAGTGTCGTACCTGGCCGGCTGACGACCGGTCGTGGCGGGTGGATCTCCCTCACCCGCCACGACCGGCCATCGTGGCGCCCGTGACGATCCCCCACCGCGCAGCCGTCGCCGCGGGCACCCTCGCCGCCTGCGGTCGGGATGGAGAAGCTCAAGGTCCGAGGGACTGAGACTCGCGGCGGCGGCAATCACGACGCCGCACAGCTGCGGCGACAGCACGTACAAGTCGGCGCGCAGATCCCACTCCTGGAGCTGACCCAGGCGCTGCTGCGGGACGCACCGCCGGACGGCGTGACCGGGGCGCAGGAGCTCACCGGGGTGGTGGCCGACCTGTACCGGCGCCTGTCGGCGAGCCGGTTCGCGATCAAGCTGGTCGACCGGTGCGCGCCGGAGTTCTCGGAGCTGCGGCAGGTCTGGTTCGTGGACGGCCGGTCGCTGCAGATGGGCGCGATGGCCGAGTACCTGCGCCGGCGCGCCGGCACCGGGCACCTGGTCGTCCCCAGGGTGGTCGAGCTCGTGGCGCGCACGGTGGTCGAGCTGTGCGTGCTCTGGGCGGTGCACCGCCACTGGGACCCCGCCGGAACCCCGGCGGGCCTTCCCGCCGGCCGTAGCGACTTCGAGGATGACGAGGTGGTCGACATGCTCACTCAGCTTCTCGCCCGTGGCACCGCCCCCGCACCGCCACTCGCACCCGAATCGGCGGGCCGGTCATGACGGCGACGGCCAGAGCGCGGCTCAGCCATCCGGTGTTCGCGGCGCTCTACCCGCGGATGGCTCGCGGGATGGAGGCCGGCCCGATCGGCACGACCCGGCGGACGCTGCTCGCCGCCGCTCGCGGGGTCGTCGTCGACCTCGGGTCCGGGGTGGGGCTCAACATGCCGCACCTCGGCCCGGAGGTGACCACCGTCCAAGCCGTCGAGCCCGACCCGCACATGGTCCGGCGGCTCACCCCGAACCTGCCCCCGGGCGCCGTCGTGCACCAGGTCGGCGCCGAGACGTTGCCGCTACCGGACGCCAGTGTCGACACGGTCCTTGCGACGCTGACGTTGTGCACCGTGCAAGACCTGGCCGCCGCGGTTCGGGAGATCCGCCGCGTCCTGCGCCCCGACGGCCAGGTCCTCGTCCTCGAGCACGTCCTGTCGACCGACCTTGGCGTGGCCGTCTGGCAGCACCGGATGCGGCTGCCGTGGCGCTGGTTCGGCGCGGGCTGCAACCCGACCCGGGGACACCGCAGCGGCGTTCGCCTCGGTCGGTTTCGACGTCGCCGGCCTGCGCCGGATGGACGTCCCCGGGCCGCCGATAACCCGCGAGTGGATCACCGGGACCCTGCCCGCGCCCGCGGCGACACCCTAATCGCGACTCAGTCGACCGCCAGGGCGTGGGCGATCGCAGCCGTCAGCGCGAGGGATGCGACGGCTCCGTTCCCCTCGCCCTTCTCGAAGTCGTCACCGTCGACAGCCATCGAGTTGGTGATGTGCGCGATGCACACGACGTCACGGGTGCGGGCGGCGGCGTAGGCATAGAGGGCGGCCGCTTCCATCTCCACGCAGACCGCCCCGGCGTCGACGGCCGCGGCGATCGCCGACTCGGTCTCGCGGTAGGGGGCGTCGGTGGTCCACGACGCGCCCCTGAGAACTATGCCGCGCGACCAGGGGCCGGCCGTCCCACGGTTGCGGTGCACGCGCCCGGTTGGGTTCTCGGGTTCGCCTGTGCCCCCCGGGACCACGAAGTCCTCCAGTGCGGCGGCGAGATGGCCGGGGAGATGCGCCCAGGTGCCGGGTGACTCGTAATGCAGGCTCGTCCCTTCGTCGCGTAGGGCGCGGTCGATGAGCACGAAGTACGGCGGCTCGGCGAGCGGGGTGAGCTGACCAGCGGAGGTGATACTGACGACGAGCCTTGCTCCGCTGGCCGCCAGCTGCTCGGCGACGAGGACGGCGAACGGCGCTCCGACCGCGCAGCCCACGACCCCGATCCGCACGCCCGCCATGTCGCTGGTCCACATCTGTGTGTGGTAGCAGGCCCACGCCGGGTCCAGGCGTCCACGCCCGGTGCCGGCGAGATGGCGCACGACGTCGCCGTCGGGGTCGAGCAGGCAGACAGCCGGGACCGGCAGGTCCGGGATCTGCTTCTGCCGGCGCGCTTCCCGCAACAGGTTCTCGGGCCGGAAGACCGAGGGCGCGGTGTGCTCCTTGGCGCGGAGCAGAGGAGTGTCACCGATTGAGGCGGAGTTCACGATGCGAGATCCTCCCGGCCGGCGGCCCTTGTCGGTTCGCCAGGGCGCCGCAATAGAGTCGTCCACCAGGCGATGTGGCCTCCCATCGAGGTCAGGGTCGGGGGCGACTTCCACGATCCTGAGACGAAACTGGGCGTGAGTGCATCGGCGGCCGTTGAGCTCGCCCTGCTGCATGCGACCGCCGAGCTCGAAGCCGCCATTGGGGAGACCGCCGTGACGAAGCCCTCGTGCATCACGGGTGGGTCCACCTCGGCGAGCAGGTCCTGCAGCCGCACCGCGGGCCAGGCGATGCCTGTAGCGCTTGCCGGAGCCGCACGGACAGGGGCCGCGCAGTCCGCCACGGGGAGCAGCGAACTCGTCGACCGACGAGCCTGCAGTCTAGGTCGTCACCGCAGTCTAGGTCGTCACCGCAGTCTAGGTCGTCACCGCAGTCTTGGTCGTCACCGCAGTCTTGGTCGTCACCGCAGTCTTGGTCGTCACCGCAGTCTTGGTCGTCACCGCAGTCTTGGTCGTCACCGCAGTCTTGGTTGTCACCGCGAGAGCATGGCACGGACCTCCGAGGGCCGGTTGGTGATGACGGCGTCCACGACGGCCGCCACGCACGTCGGCGGCGGGCCGCTCGGTGATGTCGGCCATGGGGCAGATGGGGTCAGACGGGGCGGCCCAGGGTGGCTCCGTCGTTGCGGCGCGGGTCGGGGGTCGTGTCCAGGTGATCGCTCAGCAGGCTGCGGGCGTGGCGGATCGCGGCAGGAGTGTCGGCGAAGGTCAGCCCGTTTCGGCGCAGGTGCTCACCGAGGCCGAGGGTGGACAGGATCGTGTCGTGTTCGGTATCGATGCCCGAGAGAAGCACGGTGATCCCGCGGCGCTCGAGGTCGGTGATGGCTTCTGCGAGCACATGAGCGCCGGTCGCGTCCATCGTGGAGATGCGTGACATACGCAGGATGATGACCTTGATGTCCGACACCGCCGCCAGTTCGCGCAGGAAGTGCTGTGCGGCGGCGAAGAACAACGGCCCGTCGAGCCGGTAGGCAACGATGTGCTCGCGTAGCAGAGCGTGTTCCTCGCTGTGGTGGTCACCGAGCTCAAGGGGAATCGGTTGCAGGTTGGCGGTGCGCGCGACGGCCCGCAGCGCCAGCACGACAGCTACACCCAGGCCGGCGATGACGGCGGTGACGAGGTCGAGCGCAACGGTGAGCGTGAACGTCAGTGCCAGGATCACGGCGTCGGTCCGGGTCGCCTTGGCGATGGCGCGCAGCGAGCCGATCTGCACCATTCGCACCGTGGTCGCGAACAGCACCCCGGCCAGCGCGGCCAGCGGGATTCGCGAGACCAGTGGCGCGATGGTGAAGACCACGATCAGCAGAATCACCGCATGGGTCAGGGCCGCCAGTTTGGAGGTCGCGCCGGCACGGACGTTGACAGCGGTGCGGGCGATCGCCGCGGTGGCCGGGATCCCGCCGAACAGGGGTGCGGCCAGGTTGGCCAGACCCTGACCGAACAGCTCCCGGTCGGGATCGTGCTGCTCGTTGACGCTCATCGCGTCGGCGACGGTGGCGCTGAGCAGGCTCTCCAACGCGGCCAGCGCCGCCACCGCGACCGCTGCGGTGGCCAGCGGGGCGACAGAGCCCAGGTCCACGAAGGCCAGCGACGGGCGGGGAAGTCCCGATGGCAACGACCCCAATGATGTCAGCCGGCCGGGTAGCACGACTGCGAAGACGGTCGCCGCAGCGACGGCCAGCAGGGAGTACGGCGCCGTGGGATGCCACCGGGCACCCACCAGCATGATCATCGCGACCGCGACCGCGACCAGTAGGGGCACCGGATCGGGATGGAGGGCGAAGCGGTAGACGGCGTCGGCGGCGAGCGCCCAGACCTTCTCGCCGTGTGCGCCCGAAACCCCGAGCGCGGCCGGGAACTGTTGCAGGGCGATCACCACCGCGATGCCAGCGGTGAAGCCCTCCACCACGGGCAGCGGCAGATAGCGGACGTAGCGCCCGAGCCGGGCCAGCGCCATGGCGATGAGCAGCACGCCCGCCATCAGCCCGACCATCAGCACCCCGGACGCCCCGAAGCGGTGCGCGATAGGGATCAGGACGACTGTCATGGCGCCGGTCGGCCCGGACACCTGGAGATTGGAGCCACCGAAGATCGCCGCCACGCCGCCGGCGACCACGGCTGTGGCGAGCCCGGCCGAGGCTCCCAGGCCGGAGGCGACGCCGAACGCGAGCGCCAGCGGCAGGGCGACCACCGCGACGGTCAGGCCGGCCAACAGGTTCTGACGCCGATCGCGGCGCACCGCCCGCAGATCCTCACGCCCTGGCAGCAGCGCCCGCATGCGGTCACGCGTGACCACCAGCGCTGCCTGGGCCGCGCCCGGCCATGTGGCCCAGCGCTTGCCGACGTCGGCCGTGCCGGCCCGGGTCATCGGACCACGGTGTCGGCACGCAGAGTGGCGAGCAACTGCTCCTGCTCCGAGAGCACCGACGTCAGGATCGCCCGGGCCGACCGCAGCAGATCCGCCACGTCAGACGTGCTCAAGGTGTACAGAACGGTGGACCCGTCCCTGGAGGAGGTCACCAGGCCGGCCCGGCGCAGCACCGCCAACTGTTGAGACAGGTTGGAGGACTCCACCTCGATCTGCGCCAGCAACTCGTGCACCGGGCGGGGACCGTCCTGGAGCAGTTCCAGCACCCGGATCCGCACCGGGTGCCCCAGCGTGCGGAACAGCTCGGCCTTGGCCTGCGGCAACGGAATCACAAGAACATGGAACCATGAATTGAAGAATTCTTCAACTCATTGACGTCTGAGCGGAGTCGTGCGGCTGGTCACGCCAGGATCAGCTGCCTGGCGCAGCGGACTCGGTCGCCAAAGCGGGCCTGGTCGTCGGGGTGGTGACCGGCCGCCGAGAAGGCATCGGCCAGTAGGTCGAGGTGGGCGAGCAATTGCTGCTGCAGCTGCGGCGCCTCGCCGGGGGCAGGCGGCCTGACGTGCGCGGCGACCCGCTCGATGAGCGTGACGCAGGATTGCATGACCGACGGCGCGCCGGCTCCGTACCAGCGGAGCTGGTCCAGCGATGTGCCGAGGAGGAGGACCACGTCGGGGGTGGCGGCGTGCACCCGGACCACCCCGTGGTCGTCCCGGCGCCAAGGGGAAGGCGGCGGGCGTGAGACAAGCACCGACAGGCCGGCGGACAGGTCGTCGATCGCGTTCTGCGCGGTGTAGGGGTCATTGGTGCCGGGCGACAGCGCGCGGACCGCCATCTCGGTCAGCTGCTGCATTGCGAACCCGACGTCCTGGTACGGGGTCCGGGCGTCGGTCACCAGCAGCGCTCGGCGCAGCGTCCGCACCAGCCGGTCGTTGACCGCCCGATCCGGGCGGATCATGGCCAGCACGGTGTCCGGGAGCACGTAGTCGCCTGGCCGCACCGTGAGCTCGACAACGACATCGCGGCGTCGGGCCGCCCGCATGAGAACGTCCTGGGCCACCGACTGCAGGTAGCCCGCGCGGCCGGCGGTCACGGGGCGGCCGTCGCCGGACAGGTCGGGCAGTGGCGGCCCGCCGGACGGACCGAGGTCGGCCGGGTAGAGCCGCTCCACCGTGTCGAGCAGCTCCATGCGTACCCGCCCGGCCAGGGTGGCCACCTGGACCGAATCGCTGATGTGATGGATGAAGTAGATGAGCATGCCGACGTTGGCGATCGCCAACAGAACGGCGCCGTTGACCGCGAGATGCGGGACGAAGACGTCGCCGTCCCCGCCGAGGTCACCCAGCACCCGCACCGAGCGGAGCACCAGCAGGCAGTAGACGAACGTGGCGACGTACACGCCGAGGACCGTCTGATTTCCCTTGTCGGCCATGAAGTTGCGCACCAGGCGCGGGCCGTAGCTGGACGAGGTGAGCGCGAGGACCGCCATGGTGATGGAGAACGTCGTGCCGGCCACCGCCAGGCTCGACGTGGCGATAGCGCCGAGCAGGTCTCGGCTGCCGTCCGATCCCACCCGGTACAGCAGGAAGTCGACCCAGCCCGGGGTGAGCGGCTCCTGCGAGACCCGGTCCACCGCCACGAGGGCGGCCGCCACCACCACAGCCGCCACGCACAGGAGAGCCGGCACGAACCAAAACTGCTCAGCGAGACGGCGAAGGAGGGTCACGTCATCGAGGGTCCCAGTCGGCGGGCGACCCGGCCTCTCGACCGCTATTGGTGCACCGTTGCCCCGGGCCACCTCGCGGCAGGTGGTTGGTCACGGAGCCCGATCCGTCAGATGCGCCTCTTGCCGCGTTCGTCCTGCTGCGCCGCTGTTCAAGGAAGACGAACGTGCCAATGGGTGAGCGGGTCAGGGCATCGTCACGGCCGCGTCCCGAGTCGCTGTCGACGCCACCGCCGCGGCGCGCGGCTGCGGCACGGCCCGCCGCTCGGGCGGTGTCGTCCATCGCCACCCGGCACGTGCGCCCCCGGTAGTACGAGAAGATCCATAAGCAATCTCAAGCCTGGGCTCTCGCCACCCGACGCGATGTTGCGCGTGCCTCAGAGGGTTTCTTCCGGTGCTGACGAATCCGTGGGGGGCGCGACCCCGCTCCGAGCATCTGCTACACCACGTCGGAGAAACGCGCCCAGGTCCGGGTCGTCAGGTGGCGTCTGCGGGTGGGCCGGCGCCAGCCCGGCGTCGATGAGCAGGCGGTTCATCTCCCGGAGGGGCAGCCCGAGGACCGAACCGGCAGATGTGATGGGACGGTGGCGCCGACGCGCTGTGTGTCCGGGCACACAGAAGCGCGGTGCGACCGTTCCTAGCGTGGTGGTCAGAGGGGCGCGAGTGCCGCCCGCAGACGAGGTGAGAGCCATGACGGCAACCACGACGACGACCGGCACCGGACTAGCCACCGGGCTGGGGCCCGGTGCCGCCTATGGGCTGGTGTGGTGGGTGCTCGGGCCGCTGCTGCTGATGCCGGCTGGCATGGGGATGCCGCTGCTGAACGTCGACGCGACGGCCTGGCAGAGCCTGCTCGGCCACCTGATGTTCGGGCTGGTGCTCGGCACCGTCGCGGTCCTGGCCGCGCGACGCGCCGGCGGCCTGGCCCACGCATGACCGCGACCGCGGCGCTGCTCGTCCGGCCTCGTACCTTTGGAGGCGTGCCCCTCGAGCCCGGCGCCACCCGACAGCCTGTGTTCTGCCTCAACGAGGTCGAGATCCTGCGCGACCTCGACCAGCGCGAGATGGAGAACATCGCGGCCCGCGCTGCCATGCGGGTCCTCGAGCGTGGCAGTCTCGTGTGGTCGCCCGCGGACGGACGCGAGGTGCTCTACATCGTCAAGTCGGGTCGGGTGCGCCTGGTCCGCTCCGCCGCGGGCGGTCGCACGATGACCATGGCGGTGTTGGGGCCGGGTGCATTGTTCGGTCAGATGCGGCTGCTCGGCCAGGACATGCGCTCGAGCAGCGCCGAGGCCTTCGAGGACGTCGTGCTGTGCCAGATGACCGAGCCCGACGTCCGGTCGTTGCTGCTGGCCGACCCGCGGGTCGCGGCGCGCATCACCGAAGGCCTCGGTAGGCGGCTCGCCGAGGTGGAGCAGCGCCTGGCCGACGCGCTGCTCAAGACGGCACCCCAGCGCGTAGCCGCGACGCTGGCCACCCTGGCCGGCGCCGCGCCCTCGTCGGCGCGCCTGTCCGGGCCGCGTGGGCACGAGGTCCGCCTCACGCACGCCCAGCTCGCGGACCTGGTCGGCACAACCCGGGAGACGACCACGAAGGTGCTCGGCGACCTGCAGGCTAGGGGCATGGTCGCGCTCCGACGCGGCAAGGTCGTCGTGTTCGACGTCGAAGCGCTGCACCAGCTCAGCGAGGACCTGTTGTGAGCGGCGGTGACCGGCTGCGGGCCGGCCATCACGCGGGGCTGTCCAAGGCAGCGCTGATCGTCGGGGCCGCGGTGCTAATGGCCGGCTGCGGCAGTGGCGCGACCGAAGGCGCGACGCGGGACGCAGGCTCGGGACCACCGCCGCTGTCGGCCGCCACCACGTCGCTGCGGGAGACGCTCGTCGGCTCCGCCCCGGTCCGCTACGACGCCACAGCCGTGTCAGGGACGACGCTGGACGGCGAGCAGATCGCTGCGGCCGACCTGGACGGCCCCGTCGTGTACTGGTTCTGGGCACCGTGGTGCACGGTCTGCCGTGCCGAGGCACCCACGGTCGCTGACGTCGCCGAGCGCTGGGAGGGTGAAGTGACGTTCGTCGGCGTGGCCTCCCGCGGACCCCAGGACGACATGGACGCCTTCGTGGCCGAGACCGGGACCGAGGGCATCCGCCACATCGCCGACATGGACGGGACCATCTGGGCGCAGTTCGGGGTGTTCGCCCAGCCCGCCTTCGTCTTCGTCGACCGCGAGGGCTCGGCCACGGCCTGGCTCGGTGGCCTCGGGGAGCCGCTGCTCGACGAGGCCGCCGCCTCGCTGGCGGGCTGAGAGGTGGGCCTCGACCTGGCCGCGCTGACGCTGGCGCTGGCGGCCGGTGCGGTCGCGGCGGTCAACCCCTGCGGCTTCGCACTGCTGCCCGCCTACGTGACGCTCGCCGTCGCGGGCGACGACGCCCCGGTGTCACGAGGCCGTGCCGCGGTGCGGGCGCTGCGGTTCACCGTCGGGATGACCGTCGGGTTCGTCGTCGTCTTCGCGGCGTTCGCCGTGCTGCTCGCGGGGCTCTCCTCGGCGCTGCAGCAGGCGCTGCCGTACCTGACTGTCGTCATGGGCGTCGCTCTGGTCGGGGTCGGGGTCTGGCTGCTGGCCGGTCGCGAGCTACCTAGCCTGCCCAGACCAAGGGGCGGCCGCCTGGGCGGCGCCCCCGGGCAGGGCTTCGGCTCGGTCGTCGGCTACGGCGTCACGTTCGCGCTTGTCAGCTTGTCCTGCACGATCGGCCCTTTCCTCGCCGTGGTGTTCTCCTCGCTGTCCGCGGGCGGGTACGCCGGGGTCGTCGTGTCGTTCGTTGTCTACGCCGTCGGAATGGGCACGGTCGTCGGCGCCCTCGCGCTGGCGGTGGCCCTGGCGCAGACCCAGGTGGTCCGCGCGATGCGCAGCGCCGGCCGGGTTGTGCCCAGGGTCGCGGGTGGCCTGGTACTTGTGGCCGGGCTGTACGTGGCCTGGTACGGCTGGTTCGAGCTGCGGGTCCTCGCTGGGACCACCACCTCCGACCCCGTGATCGATCGCGCCCTGGCCGTGCAGGGAGCCCTGACGCGCCTGCTGCAGGGCGTCGGCCCAGGGGTGCTGCTTGCCGTCGCCGCTGTGGTCGTCGTGCTGGTGGCCATCGCCTTCCTGACCCGCAGGTCGAGGCGGACGGAGCCGGTCCGGTGACCGCGCAGCCGCCCCCCGGCAACACCCGCCGTCGTCGCAGAGCCAGCCTGGTCGCCGCGCTCGTCGCTGTGGTCGTGGTCGTGGTCGTGGTCGTGGTCGTCGGGACGGCGTTTGGTCTCCGCCTCACACCGGGCTTCGGGTCAGGCGGCGGGGATGCCGGGGTCACGGCCAGCGCAGCCCCGGCAGGAGGCGACCCTGACGCAGCCGTCGAGAGTGCACGCGAGGACGTGCCGTCCGCGCTGGACCGGATGGACGACCCTGAGCTGCCCACGCCCCTGATCGACCCGGCTGACGTCGTGTCGGGCGGTCCCCCGCCCGACGGCATCCCCCCGATCGACGAGCCCCGGTTCCTCGCCGTGGACGAGGTCGACTTCCTCGTGGACGAGGAGCCGGTCGTCGTGCTCAGCCTGGACGGCGACACCCGCGCCTACCCGGTGCAGATCCTCACCTGGCACGAGATCGTCAACGACGTCGTCGCGGGCCGGCCGGTCACGGTGACGTACTGCCCGCTGTGCAACTCGGCTCTGGCCTTCGAGCGGACGGTGGACGAGCGCGTGCTGAGCTTCGGCACGTCCGGCCGGCTATACCTGTCCAACCTCGTGATGTACGACCGGCAGACGGAGTCGCTGTGGCCGCAGGCCGAGGGCCGCGCCGTCGCGGGGGTGCTCACCGGGACCGAGCTCGACCGGCTGCCGGTCGCACTGCTGCCCTGGGGGCAGTTCCGTGATGGCTTCCCCGACGCCTTGGTGCTGTCCCGGGAGACGGGGACCAGCCGGGACTACGGCCGCAACCCCTACGTGGGCTACGACGACGTCGAGGCCTCGCCGTTCCTGTTCCGCGGCGATGTCGACCCACGGCTGCCGGCGATGGCGCGCGTCGTCGGGCTGGGCGACCCCGCGGACCCGGTGGCCGTACGGACCGACGAGCTGCTCGTGCGCGCGGTGGTCGAGCTCGAGGTGGCCGGTGAGCCGGTCGTGGTGCTGGGTGCACCCGGGCAGGCCTCCGCCCTGGACACCCAGGAGATCGCCGACGGGGCCGACGTCGGCACCACGGGGGTGTTCTCGGCGACGCTGGACGGGCGGACGCTGTCGCTGCGGCCCGGGGAGGCGCCCGGGGAGTTCGTGGACGACCTCACCGGCTCCACGTGGGACGTGCAGGGTCGCGCCGTCGCCGGCTCGGAGGTCGGACGAGCCCTGCAGCGCCGCCCCAGCACCGACACCTTCTGGTTCTCGTGGCAGTCGTTCTGGCCGGAGACCCTTCTCGAACCGTGAGGCGCTTGTGGGAAGGGCCGCACAGTGTCCCGGCCCGACGCCGGCGTTCCCCGGTGGCGTGACCACATCGCACCGTCGAACCATCTGCGCCCGCGTGCCCGCTCCGCTGTGGTGCCTGCGAGCCTGCTCGAGGACGGCCCGTTCGAGGTGCTGCTCGTCAACGCCCGGCACGTGAAGAACCTGCCTGGTCGCAAGAGCGACGTCTGCGACGCGGCATGGCTGGCGCAGCTCGGGGCGCACGGGCTGGTCCGCGGCTCGTTCGTGCCGCCGGAGCCGATCCTCCAGCTGCCGGACCTGACCCCGACCCGGAACGCCGGACTGCGGCAGCGGGCCCGAGAGATCCAGCGGCTGGAGAAGCTCCTCGACGACGCCGGGATCAAGCTGTCCTCGGTCGCCACCGACATCACCGGGGTGTCGAGGCGAGCGATGCTGGAGGCGTTGATCAACGGACAGCGAGACCCGGCTGAGCTCGCCGACCTCGCCAGACGCCGGCTACCAAGGCCACCGAAGAACTGAGCGCTCGGATCGAGGTGGTGATCGAGCCGTTTCGCGGCACCCGAGACCTGATCATCACCATCCCGGGGTTTGAATCCCTCGCCCTGCGCGCGTCTGATCCCCGGCGATGACCACGCCGGCAACGAGCCTCGATCGCGTGACGGCGACAGCGCGAAACGTGGCCGCCATCGATCACGGGACCTCAACGCCCTGCGGAAACGCCGCCAGGAGGCGGGCTCGCGGCCTCGGACGTCCCCCTCCAGGCCAGGCCCGGGGGGGAGGGAGCCTCACCGGCGATCGCCGGTGAGGTCCCGCCTTGCAGGCCCCGGTCGAACTCCTCAGGGTGCAGCGATCGTTCGCTTCCGATCGGACACGATGCGCTGGCCCCAGCCGTAGACGACACCGAGCAGCAGACCGAACAGGAGGTGCCCCCACAGGCTGCGCACGGCACCCTCGTTCAGCTGAAAGATCATCTCGTTCATGCCGAGCCACGTCGGCATGATCAGCAGTGCGCCGAGCACCCACCACAGGGCTCCGTAGGCCAGCCCGAGGATGACGGCGCGCGCCGGCGTGGTTGCCCAGCGACCGGCGATGAGGGCGAAGAGCAGGCCGAAGAGGGCCGAGTTGAACAGGTGGACGGCCCAGCCGACGGCGGTGGACTCGCTGCGAAGTAGCATCGCGACCATCGGCAGCATCCCCCAGGCCTGCATGAGGCCGCCGAAGGCGACGCCTCCGATGAGGCCGCCGGCAACTCCGGCGACAAGGCGGGCGGGTAGGGCGCTGATGGGGCGGGCGGGTGCGTGTGTGGCGGCCATGGGGGGATCCCTCTCTCTGGACGGCGCCGCGTCGTCGGCGGCGGACACTGACTGGGATCGAGGCGGGACCGGATTGATTGCACCCCCCTGAAGGCGGGTCGGCTGCAATCAGAGTGGCGATGCCGGCGTCCTACCTTTCGGACGAGGCGACAAAGACACGACGAAGGAGGTGAGATGGCGGACGAGGAGTTCGTGCTGGTGCTCGAGGAACACCTGGACCTGGTTTACAATCTTGCCCGCCGTCTGACCAGAACCCGCCCAGAGGCCGAGGATCTCGTTCAGGAGACGTGCCTGCGCGCGCTGCGCGGCTGGCGCCGTCGGCCCCCAAATGACGCGCGGGCGTGGCTTGCGACCATCTGCCTCAACGCCGCCCGGTCGGGTTGGCGGCGCGAAGCATCGCGGCCGGTCGTGGCCTTGGACCCGGACGTCGCAGCGCGGATCCCCGGTGACCACGACCCGGAGTCCGAGGCGATCGCCAGCACGGTGCGCGACGATGTGCATCGTGCGCTGTGGTGCCTGCCCGCGGCGCAGCGGGAGACGATCGCCCTCATGAATCTGTGCGGCTTCACCGCCGCTGAGGTCTCCGCCTTGACGGGCGCCCCTCGCGGGACCGTCCTGGCGCGCGCCCACCGTGGGCACAAGCGGCTGGCGGCGCTATTGCAGGCCCAGGGAGGTGCGCCCCGATGAGACGTGAGCATGATGAGGCAGCTATCGGCGGCTATCTGGCGGGTGACCTGTCCCGCGACGAGGTGGAAGAGGTCGAGGCGCACCTCCTTGCCTGCGATCGTTGCTGGGGCGAGGTCGAGGCCGGCCGTGAGGGAAGGACCCTGGCCGAGCAGGCTCGCGAACCGCTCCCACCAGGGCTGCGGGACCGGATTCTCGCAGTTGTGGGCGCCGAGGACCCCGGGCTGCCCTCGCATCGGCGCCGCATGCGCGTCCCGCTCCGCCTAGTGCCGCGGCCCCGTCGCTGGGTCGCCCTGGCCGCGGGTGCCGCCGTGCTCCTGGCATCAATCGCCGTGACAATCGAGTCGACGCGCGGCGATCCGACGTCACCCGCTCAGATCGCCGCGGCGGTCGCGGACTACCAGGCCGACACCCTGCCCGGGCCAGCGATCCCGGCGTCCTCGGGACCCGACCTGTCTGCTCTGCGGATGTCCCTGGCGGGCGCGGGCGACGGCGAGCTGGCCGGTCAGGCAGTGACGGGCTACGGCTACCGCGACAGCACTGGCCGGCGGGTCATCGTCTACTACTCCGACAAGCCCTTTCCGATGCCGGTCGGGGCGGGCGCGGACCCGGCCGACGCCGCTCTCGAGGTCCACGACGGTGTGAGCGTGCTGTGCTCCCGTGCGCCACACACCATCCTCGTCCTCAGCGACGACGGGAAACTGGTCGAGGAGGTGGCGGCCTTGCTCGACCTCGTCTGATCGCGACACCCCGCGAGCCCTGCTCCAGGGGTGGCCGCCTCGGCCTGGTCGTCGGCCCGCATGGCCGTCAATTCTTTCAATAAAATGAACAAGACGTTGAGGTGTGAGCCGCTTCGCGGCACCGACTTACAGTGGCGGTGTCGCTCTGTCGTCCAGGAAGGGACCAAGTCGTGAATCGGGCATTGCTCGCTGTTGGATTGTGTATCTCCGCCGCCGCGCTGGGCGTATCCGCCTGCGGGGAGGAGTCCGCCTCGACGCCCGCAGGGACCTTGTCGGTCCCGGCGAGCGGGGCCGAGGAATCGACGGCAGACGAGTCGACGACGAGCGAGTCGATGGCTGAGGAGTCGATGGCTGAGGAGTCGATGGCGGAGGAGGCGATGCCCGACGAGGGTGCCGGGGTCGACCTCGCCTTCACCGCCACGACCCTCGACGGCGCCACGTTCGACGGCACAACCCTGGCGGGCAAGCCGGCGCTGTTGTGGTTCTGGGCGCCGTGGTGCCCGACGTGCGCCGGCCAGGCCGCGCACATGGGCGAGGTCGCCGACGCCTACGCCGGTGAGATCAACGTGGTCGGCGTCGGCGGGCTGGATCAGGCGGACGCGATGCGCACCTTCGTCGACCAGCGTGACGTCGGCAACTTCGTCCACCTGTCGGACGAGGCCGGTGAGGTGTGGCTGCGGTTCGGCATCACCGCGCAGAGCACGTACGTGGTCCTGGACGCGTCCGGCGTCGTCGTGGCGGAGGGCAACCTCAGCGAGGACGAGCTGGACCGCGCCCTAGCCGCGTTGGCCTGACGGCCTGTCGTGCTCGACGCCCCGTTCGGCCTGGCCCTCGCGGCGGGCATGCTGGCGGCCGTCAACCCCTGCGGGTTCGCGCTGCTCCCGGCCTACCTGTCCTTGCTCGTGACGGGCGACGCCCCCGCGCGTTCGGTTGCCGTCGGCCGCGCCCTTGTCGCCACCGCGGCGATGACCGCCGGGTTCGTGACCGTGTTCGGGGTCTTCGGCCTCGCCATCGCACCCGTGGCGGGGCAGGTGCAGAGCCGGCTGCCGTGGGTGACGATCGCCATCGGCGTGGTGCTGGTCCTGCTCGGGGGATGGCTCGCGGCGGGGCGCGAGCTGCCCGGGCTGCGCCTGCCCCGCCCGGGAGGCCGACCCATCACCCGTCATCCGGGGTCGCTGTTCGTGTTCGGCGTCGGCTATGCCATTGCGTCGCTGAGCTGCACGATCGGGCCCTTCCTCGCCATCGTCGTGTCGTCGCTGCGTGCGGGGTCGCTCGCGTCGGGGATGGGGCTCTTCGTCGCGTACGCGGTTGGCATGGGCGTGACGGTCGGGCTCGCAGCGCTCGCCGTCGCGCTCGCCCAGGGAGCGCTCGTCGCCCGGCTGCGGCGCGCGGGGCCGGTCATGGCCCGTGCCGGAGGGGTGCTCATGCTCCTCGCCGGGGCCTATGTCGCCTACTACGGCTGGTGGGAGACGCGTGTCCTGGCCGGTGGGCCCGCCACCGACCCGGTCGTCGGGGCAGCGTTGTCGGTCCAGCGCCGCCTTGCCCAGTCGCTACAGGAGGCGGGCTTCCCGGTCGTCATCGCGGCCTTCGCGGTGCTCCTTGCGGTCGGAATCGCCGGCATCGTGGTGGCCAGGCGCGCCCGCGCCAGCAACTCCGGCGGGACCTGATCGGGCTCGTCACCGAGAGGCGGCGGCGACCGCTTCCCGGACGGCGGCGACCGGGGCGGGGGTTCCGCTGGGGTCCTCGAACGAGCCGTACGGCGTGCCGTAGGCGGGCGCGCCCGGCTCCACGCGCCAGCTCTGCGCCAGCGGGCCGACATCCACGGCGTCGTAGCCGATCGAATCGAGGAAGGTGTGCGCCTGCGCCTTGGCGTCGGCGTCGTCGCCCGCGATCGGTAGTGCGCTGCGGTCGGGCGCCCCGGCGGGACGAGCCAGTGCGGCCAGGTGGCGGTAGTAGATCGAGTTGAAGGCCTTGACGAGGCGGGCGCCGACCAGGTGCTCCTGCTCGAGTTCGGCGCTCGTCGTGGTGCCCTCGTCCAGCGCGGCGACGTGGCCGTCGCGGTCGGGGTAGTAGTTGTTCGTATCGAGGACGACCTTCCCGGCCAGGCGGTCGGCGGGTAGGTCGCGATAGGCCTTGAACGGCACGCTGACCACGACGAGGTCGCCCGCCTCGGCTGCTTCGACGGCGGTGGCGGCGCGGGCCCGCGGTCCGAGCTGGTCGACGAGTTCGGTCAGGGTCTGTGGTCCGCGCGAGTTGGCGAGGACCACGTCGTGACCGGCGTCGACTGCCAGCCGCGCGACGGTGCTCCCGATGAATCCGGTCCCGATGAAAGCCACTGTGGTCACCCAGCCAGTAACCGCAGCAGGCGCCGACGTGTTCCTGCCGGGCAGTGCGCGGTCGATTGCCGGCTGGTCGGCGCGTCGAAGTGCTACGTGGTGCTACATTCAGGCGATGCGTTCGATCAGCCAGCGCGAGCTACGCAACGACAACGCTGTGCTCATCCGTGAGGTCGAAGGCGGCGAGAGCTTCACCGTGACCCGGCGCGGGGTGCCGGTGGCGCGGCTCGTGCCGCTGACCGAGGTCGAGGACCTGGCCTGCGAGCGGCCGGCGCGCCTGCGGCACAGTTGGAGTGACCAGCCACGGGTCAGCCTCGACGTGCCCACGGGCGAGCTGCTGGAAGATCTCCGGGGGGATCGGTGAGCCGTTGGTACCTCGACACCTCAGCTGCCCTGAAACTCCTCGTCGCCGAGGCGGAGTCAACCGCCCTGGCCCGTGTCATCGACGACGAGGCGCCGGACCTCGTCGCCTGTCACCTGCTGGAGACCGAACTGCGCCGGGCCGCACACCGCGCACCGACGCTCGCGCAAGAGGCCGTCACCGGATTGCTGGACGGAGTCTCCCTGTACGCCGTCCCCGCATCGCTGTTCCGCGAGGCGGGGCTCCTGCCCGGGTCCTCGCTACGATCCCTGGATGCCCTTCACCTGGCCGCAGCCGTGCGGATCGGGGTCGACTGCCTACTCTCCTACGAGCATCGCCTGATCGAGGCAGCCCGCAACGTTGGTGTTCGCGTGGTCACGCCCGGCTAGGCCGCAGCGCCGCGGAGCGTCGCGCGTCAGTGGCCGAGGACCAAAGCGGTGCGTTCAGGGCAACCGCTCCGGGAGCCGGATCGGCACAGGCGGCATGGGCGGCGAGGACATGCGCACGTCCTCGCGGAGCAGTGCGACGAGGCCCGACGCGTCTGGCGAACGGGGCCTGAGCGGGCTACTCGGGAGCGTCGACCGCCAGGAAGGCCAACACCGCCAGGACCCGCCGATTGCTGGCAGAGTCGGTGCCGAGGCCGAGCTTGATGAAGATCGCGCTGATCGCCGGTTCGACGGTCTTGATGCTGAGGTGCAACTGCTCGCTGATCGCGGCGTTGGAGAGGCCGCGCGCCATCAGTTCGAGGATCTGCCGCTCCCGCGGGCTCAGGTGGGCCACGTCGCCGGTGGCCCGCTGCCGGGCGGCATCCCGCAGCAGGGCGAGGTGGTCGATCACGAGGACGGCCTGCGCGGCGATGTCGGCCACGAGCTTCTCTTCCGCCAGGGACAATCGCAGAGCCGTCGGCCGCTCGACGGCCAGCGCCCCGATCACTGTGGCGTCGCGACGAACCGGACGGACCACGAGCCCCGGCGTGGCCCGCAGCTGCGCGAGATCCGTCGCTGAGCCGCCCCCCCGCTCCGGCCACACACCGACGGCGTGCAGCGTCTTCTCGGTGCCCATCCACAGCGTGGCCGCCTGTGCGGCCAGCGACTCCGTCACGGCCCTGGCGAGATCGCCAGGGAGCCGCTGGGACGACACTCCAGACCGGGAAAGCCAGCTCAGGGCTGCGTAGGCGGCGAGGTGCTCGCCGTGGACGATTGCCCAGCCCGCCGCGACCGGCACCAGCCAGACGGTCAGCAGTCCGAGGCGCGGTGAGCCCGCCGCCACGAGGCCCACGACGAGTGCGACGGCGGACAGGCAGACCGCGAGGCCCACCCAGGCAAGCTGTGCCCGCACGAGCGGGGGCGACCGTCGCCAGCGGACGACGACCGCCGGGACCCACAGCAGCTGGAAGACGATGTAAGCCGGATGAGCCACCGCGCCCCAGACCGCAGCCGCAACGGACCCGCCGGGCAGGGACAGCGGGTGCCCGGTCGCGACACCCGTGGCGGCATACTCCACCGGCCACAGCGCCGACATGACAGCGCACGCGCCGGCGACCGCCACGACGGCCAGTACCACCGACCGCCATCGGGGTGACGGCAGACGGCCGTCGGGGAAGCAGATCACCGCGACCGTGCTCAGGGCCAGCCCGACGGCGACGGGCCACACCCCGGCCCAGCCCCACCAGTCGCTCGCGCCCGGCGTGCGCGCCACCTGCCTGCCGGCGAAGATCACCGCCTCGACCGCGCCGGTGGCGATGAAGAGGACGCCCTCCGGATGCCCCGGGCGCTGGAAGAGGATGTAGGCCCCGACGGACGTGAAGGCCAGTGCCAGCAACCCGTTGTGCAGGTTCGCCAGCCACACGCCTTGCTCCAGGCCGCCTGCCACGAGCACCACGACCACGCTGACGAAGAGCAACGGCACTATCCCGTTCCGGCCGGCGGCCGCGCCGAGGTCGGGAATGCGCACAACGAGAGCCTGGCATGAGCCCCCGTCCGGACGCCGCAGGGTTCTCCCTGGACCCGCGCACCGGATCCCAGGGAAAGCCCCGTGGCCGGGGCGTTCCGGCGCGGCGACGGTGGATGACGTCGCTGCCTCACTCCTGGAAGGGTTCCCATGTCCACGACGACTGACCACCTCGTCACCGAGCCGCACACGGACACCCCCGTCGACCGGTTACTCACTGCCAGCCTCCTCGTTGCTCCGCTGCTGTACCTCTCGGCGGACACGACCTACGCCGTCCGCGGCTGGGACGACGCCGTCGCCGGTGTCCTCCACGTCTTCGCCGCCATCGCCTACGGCTTCGTCTCCCTCCGCGTCGCCGCCTGGCTTCCCCCCGCCTCGAAACTGGCGGTGGCGGTCCTGGTCACCGGGCTGATCGGCCTGGGGGGCAGTGTCGGCTACGGGTTCGACACCATTCACTCCTCCCTGGGTGACGTGGCGCTCGTCGACCAGCAGGGCGCGGCAAACCTCATCAAGCCACTCGGCCTGTTCTTCCCGCTATCGCTCGCGGTGATCGCCCTGGCGCTGGCCGCCCTCGGTCGCCGCTGGCAGGCGCTGGCCGTGCTCGTCGCGGCCATCGCCTGGCCGGTCGGACACATCGCGAACATCCCCGTGCTCGCTGTCGCGACCAACGTGGTCCTCGTCGTCGCCCTGGGCACCCTCGCCTGGGCCCCGCCCGGTCGTGCCGGGCGGTCCGCGACCTAGGGGAGGGCAACTTCGGCGGCGTTGGAGATCGCCCGCTGCATCCAGGCCCAGGCCGGGAGTTCGGCGTCGCATACGTGATCTACGAACAGCAGATCTGGCAGGCCGGTAATCCCACGAGCCAGTGGAAGTACATGGCGGACCGGGGCAGTGCGACCACGAACCACCACGTCCACGTCCACGTCGACGCCGACGCTCTCGGCATCCCGCCAGAACCACACGATGGCGCCGATCCAACCGAAGCCGTAGACGGCACCCCAGCCGTCTGAACCGCGGCGGGCAATGGCCGCCCTGACTGCGTACTCGGCGGCGCTCGGCTGACAAGCGCAGCTGGTGTCCTACCCGCTCTTCGCGGCGGTGAGCCCCGACGACTTCGCCGCCTACCACTCGCAGTACAACGCCGCTATCCCGGTCGTGGTCATCCTGCCGGGCTTTCTCGCCTTCCTCGCTGGGACGGCCTTCTACTGGACCCGCCCGCTCGACGTGACCCGCCCGGTGGCCGCGCTGGTGGGGGCAGCCGGAGTCATCTCACTGCTCTCGACGGTGTTGTGGGCCATCCCGATGCACGACCGGCTCGACCGCGTCGGGCTGTCCGCCGCCACCATCGACAGCCTGCTTGAGGCCAACCTGCTCCGCAGCCTTGCCCTGACCGTGGGAGCGCTTACCCTCGCCTGGTGCGTCGCGAAGTCCGGGCAGGTTCGGGCCCAGAGCGGGTCAAACGGTCCGGCCACGCAGTGAGACACAGGCGACCTCCGGCCCTTGTCGGCGCATGCCGTTCCTGAACCCGGCATCCCGATGTGGTGTCCCACCAACTCCCGGTGGAACTGGCGCTTGGGCTACGGGTTTCCCGCCGCGGGCATAGCCACGTGTCG
>Ga0163144_10006287_pt1 | contig 26237 bp, 20 predicted proteins | sample OliLak19BULKMAT1_FD_123175 | JGI IMG/M metagenome (GOLD analysis project Ga0163144, IMG submission 123175) | Freshwater microbial mat bacterial communities from Lake Vanda, McMurdo Dry Valleys, Antarctica - Oligotrophic Lake LV.19.BULKMAT1 | ecosystem: Environmental > Aquatic > Freshwater >...
GAAGGCTTTCAAAAGCATGGGATTCTCTTTGTTGATTTTCAAAAATGGTTTGAGCTTATTGACGATACTTCCCGCTATCCTATTTATAGCAATCTTGGAGTACATTGGGGCAATTACGGTGCTATGCTTTGCTCCGATTCATTACTTAAATATATACAATCATTGGTGGGCAGAAAAATTAATATACCTGTCATAAGAAAGGTATTTTTTTCTGAGGAGCCGGGAGAATCAGACTACGATCTTGCCAATGTGTATAATCTTATGTTCAATATAAAACCAAGAGATCCCTATGTTGGGTTTTCCTGGGATTTTGTACAGGATACAACAAATTATTTTCCAGATGTAATGGTGGTTGGTGACAGTTATTATTGGAATATTATGAATTTTGGAATTCCAAAATTATTTTCTAAAAATTTCCGGTATCTATACTATAATTCGATGGCATATTATAATGACGGACAGTCAAAGCCTGTTGAGCAATTGGATATTAAAAAGGAAGTTTTTTCTCAAAAGGTAGTTTTTTATTTGTATACCGAACCTAATTTGAAAAACCTAGGCAATGGCTTTGCAGGAGAAGTATTAAAACCCTCTGAACGTATTTCATCCGAGGTATTTGACTTTGAACGCATAAGAAAAGATGAATTTGGGAATTCATTATCCAGCGAAAAATCTTTTTCTGGAAAATTTAGTTCTAAACTGACCTCGAAAAATGAATATGGTCAAACTATAATTAAGTATCTGAAAGATTTGAAAGATCTTAACGAAGTCCATGTAAAGGCCAAAATATTTTCATTGGAAAACTTGAGCGATGTGTTTTTTGTGATGGAGATTCTGGATTCTGATGGCAATAATATTTCATGGATAGGAAAGGAGCTGAAAATGGAGAAATCGAGTAAAAATGAATGGAGAGATTTTGAAACCACGATTATTCCACCAGTAGATGTGCATGTGGGAAAAAAAATAAAATTGTATTTCTGGAATAAGGCTAAGAAAACATTTTTTGTGGATGATGTACAAATCACTTATTAAACTTGCTTTGGTTTAATTTTTAAAAGTATATTTCCAGTTAGAGGGATCGGGAAAAATAAGAATTGTATTGAGTAACCAAAACAGTGTTATAATGCAGAATGAATGGGGTTTTCTAAAAAAGGGTAATTTCTTTTACGCAAAATTACTGGCCTGGACCTGCTTGATTTATTTTCCAATTTTTTTTAATTTGGGGGGGCTATGTATCATGTTTTGGGATGAAGCTAGATATGGTGCGAGTTCATTTGAAATGCTTCATGGTAAGAACCCATTTGTTGTAACCTACAATTTTGTACCTGCAATGGATAGTACCAAACCGCCTTTATTATATTGGTTGCAGGCTATATCTATTTACTTGTTCGGATTTGATGAATTTTCAGTAAGGCTTCCAAGTGCTCTTGCAGGTTTTATTATTTGCCTGTTACTAGTCTTTTTTACAAAGAAAAATTTTAATTCCTTTTCAATAGGTGCGGTTTCATCTTTAATACTATTAACCACGGAAGGGTTTACGGGAATAGACCATTCTATTCGTGCGGCTGATCACGATGCGATTTTAACTCTGTTCTCTTTTTCGGGGGTGTTGAGTTTCTTTTTATATAATCAGGATACCGGGAGGAATAAGTATTTATGTTTTACTTTTATTTTTTTCGGTCTTGCTATCTTGGCAAAAGGTGCTGCCGGGCTATTTTTTTTACCGGGCTTGTTTATTTATTTGATCATTAAGAAGAATCTGTTTCCACTATTAAAAACAAAATGGTTTTATATTTCACTTGGGTTACTTGTAGCAATGCTGGGGTTGGTATTCGGTATCCGGGAATATTACAGCCCCGGGTATTTAAAGGCCTTGAACGAAATGGAGATTTTGGGCAGGCATAACACTACATTAGATTCTCACCAAGGGGATTGGTTATTTTACATTAATTGGTTTAAGGATTATAATTTTACTTATTGGTGCTATTTAATTCCGCTAGGCTGGATTTTTGGTTTCCTCAACAAAGATAAATGGATACACAGCTACTCGCTGTTTTCACTCATAGTTACAGTATCCTTTTCCATTCTGCTTGCAAGTGCTCAAACCAAACTGCGGTGGTATGATTTGCCCTTGTATCCGATAGTAGCTTTACAGGCAGGTATTTGCATTTGGGTGCCTTGTAAATTTATAGCTGATTTTATCGGCAGAAAACTTAACGTGAGCTCAGGAATTATTTATTATATTTTTATTGTATCAATTTTTATTGTCCCTTACAAGAATAGTGTGGCAAATGCAAGCGGACGAAAATGGGATGAGGGGTTTCTGGATTACAATAATATACAGAATTACCTTAAGCTTGAACGGGATGCAATAAGGAACGGAAAACTGATAGTCAATGGCTATGCCGGTCATTATTTATTTTATTACTATAAATTAAATGAAAAAGGATTTAACATGCAATTGCAATATGGGATTTCCGACTTTTCTCCTGGAGAGAAGCTTATTATTGGAGATGATAGTCAAAAGGAAATAGAAGAAATATATAATGTTGAAATACTGGATCAGTACAGGTATTTAACAGTGTATAAAATTATCAGCAAAAAAACATGGACCAATAAGATCATATACCAGTTAAATTTTGAGGAATCTCAAATGAATAAGGAAATTTTTACTTATACTTCCGATGTTTCAAGTAGCGGAAAGCATTCGGTTTTGCTAACGGAAAAAAATCCATTCTCTCCTTCCATTGTTTTCGCGGGGGAAGAGTTATTAAAGGACACCGCGGTTGGGAAACGAATAGCTTCCGTTCAGTTTTATTGGAAGGAAGGAAGTATCCAGCCCGAGGAGGGAATACTGGTTGTTTCTATAGAGTCAGATTCAGGGATATATTATTATAAAGAAGTTGGTTTTAATACTGTTTCTCCTGTGGTTAATAAATGGAACAGGGCGGCAATGGAAATCCCTGTTAATGAAATTAGGGCGAATCGCGATGTATTTAAGATTTATGTTTGGAGCCCCAAGCTACATAAACAAATCTACATTGATGACTTGCAATTTGAAATAGCATATTTGAATCCTAAATAGGATAACTTTATTTTTTTTACTAGCTATAAATGGAATAGTTTGTTTCCACTGTTCTTAAATTTTCAATTCTTATAACGCCAATGAAAGCAAGAAAAATAATATTTAATCTGTTATTTATATTCCTGTTAATTATTATTCCTTTGTTCTTAGGCGAATGGCTCTTTAGAAGTATAATTTTTTCCAAGGCCCCCTTTTTGAAAAATTTAAAGATCCGGGGATGTATGCTAAGCCTACCTCGGATGATTACTGGAAGCTCTATTATAAATTTGGCGGCAGTTTTCTTCCCCCGAATAACCCGCATCCTCTATTGGGTTGGATAGGCTACTTTGACGGAAAGACATTGGACCACTGGGATATCAATCCTCCCAGTAATAGGCGAAAAGTTTTGATCTATGGAGATTCATACATCATGTGCGCACATGATTCCATTCAGTGTTTTGATGAAATATTAAATGCTGATACAGTGTTTAACAAAGAAAATGTATTGCTCAATTACGGTGTAGGAGGGTATGGAGTTGACCAGATATACTTTCTCTTTGCAAACACAGTAGATAAATTTGAAAAACCCTTTGTTGTCTTCAGTGTCATGCCTACAGATATGGACCGATGCTTACTTTCGGTACGTACAGGACAAAAGCCTTACTTTATAGAGGAAGAGGATTCCTTAAAATTGTGCGGAGTTCCAATCGATTCTGTTCCCGATAATTTTTTCCAACAAAACCGCACGGAAATTACTTCTTATTTGTGGAGACGCATCATAAATAGTAATATAAATCTCTTCTATGATCCAATCATTATCAGTGATAAATTGAAAACAAAGATCATGCAGCTGAACAAGAAGCTATTATTGCGTGCATATAACGACATTAAAAAGAGGAATTTGGAATACGTTTTTCTTATTTTTGATGAATTATGGAGCAAAGATGGAAATTGGAGAGTAGATTCATTGCAGGCATTTTTTGGAAAGGAGAAAATGGCATTTATAAATACCAGCAACCTGGTTGCGGAAGACAGTACTTTCAGCACATATGCTTATGATCACTATACAATTAAAGGGGATGGGCATCCTAATTCGCATTATAATAGGCTGGTTTGCGAGGAAATTAAAAAATATATTTTTGAATATAACACGTATTCACGTACACGACAAAATATATCTGTGAAAAGAAAGGAGGACCATTCAGTTAATTTTATGAAAGAAGTATACGGGCGGACGCTGCTTGGCTTAAGGCCGTAAGTGAAAAAGAAATAGCAAGAAATATGTCCCTTGATTCCATGATACGAACAGATGCCACCTGGGCCTATGAAGAAGCGATGCGTAAAAATTAGCTTTGTTAGTTTATGAAAATACTGGGAATATCTGCGCTTTATCACGATTCTGCTGCTGCGATAGTGGAAGATGGTAAAATAATTGCTGCCGCCCAGGAAGAACGCTTTACACGAAAGAAGCACGATGCTTCTTTCCCGAAGGAAGCAATAAAATTTTGCTTAAAATATGCAGGCACTTCACTGAATGAACTTGATGCAATAGTTTTTTATGATAAACCGCTTTTGAAATTTGAACGCTTACTCGAAACATACTATGCATTTGCACCTAAAGGGCTGCGATCTTTTCTACTATCTATGCCTGTATGGTTTAAAGAAAAAATGTTTTTAAAACGCTTGATCCATGAAGAGCTTTTACAGGTAGACGAAGGTTATGAAAAGGATAAAGCAAAACTGTTATTCACCGAACATCATTTATCTCATGCTTCGAGCGCGTATTATCCCTCTCCTTATGAAGATGCAGCCATTCTTACTATTGATGGAGTAGGAGAATGGGCAACAGCATCCATTTCTCATGGGCAAAGGAAGAATATAAAAATTCTTAAGGAACTTCAATTTCCGCATTCGTTGGGCTTACTGTATTCTGCTTTCACTTATTTTCTTGGATTTAAGGTAAATTCCGGAGAATATAAATTAATGGGGTTAGCTCCCTATGGTAACCCTGATTCGCCTTTAGTGGAGAAGTATATTTCTTCCATTAAGAACGAAATGATCGATATTAAACAGGATGGGTCGATATGGCTTAATCAGGATTATTTTGATTATGCAACAGGTCTTAGAATGGCGGATGATGAAAAATGGGCCCAGCTGTTTGGTTTTAAAAAAAGGAATGCTGAATCGGAATTAGAACAACATCATTGTAACTTGGGTCTTGCAATCCAACGTGTTACAGAGGAAATAATAATAAAAATGGCCCATGAAGCAAAGCGTCTTACCGGTTCAAATAATTTATGCCTGGCAGGAGGGGTTGCTTTAAATTGTGTAGCAAATGGGAAATTAATTAATGAAAATATTTTTACGAATGTATTCATTCAACCTGCGCCAGGAGATGCAGGGGGGCGCTTGGTGCAGCATTATCGGCCTACCACATATATTTTTCAAAAGAACGTTCTCCACTTGTGCCGGATGCAATGTCCGGTTCTTATCTGGGCCCTGAATTTAGCGATCTTGACATTAAGTTAATGGCAAAAAAGTATGATGCAAAATTCATATATCATGCTAACACCTCAGGTCTGTCTGTAAATACAGCTCAGTTAATATCTGAAGGAAACGTGATCGGGTGGTTTCAAGGCCGAATGGAGTTTGGGCCGCGAGCATTAGGCGGCAGGAGCATTTTAGGGGATGCCCGCAACGAAGACATGCAAAAGAAATTAAATCTTAAAATTAAATATCGCGAAAGCTTTCGCCCGTTTGCTCCGGCTGTGTTGGCAGAGGATTGCCCAAAATATTTTGAATACAAAGGAACTTCGCCTTATATGCTAGTTGTGCAAGACGTGCTGAAAAGCAGACAAAATAAGTTACCGGATCATTTTAATTCTTTAGGCTTGCGGGAAAAACTCTATTATAAGCGTTCTGATATTCCTTCAATCACACACATAGATTTCTCCGCCCGGATCCAAACGGTTCATAAAGAAACCAATCCTCGTGTTTGGGATTTGTTAAACGAGTTTAAAAATGTAACAGGAGAAGGAATTCTTGTAAATACGAGCTTTAATGTAAGAGGAGAACCAATAGTATGTACTCCTGAAGATGCGTACAAATGTTTTATGCGCACGAAGATGGATTATTTGGTAATTGAGCAGTTTGTTTTTTCCAAGAATGAGCAGCCTGCATGGAAAGAAGAAAAAAAATGGAAAGAGGAATGTACACTCGATTGATAATATGAAAACAATTAAAGAAAGATCCCTTGAAACATTGTTGGTGCTCACAGGAGCATTGATCCTGCTTTTCTGGATCTTTAACAAAAAGATTTTTTTGTTGTTGGCTCTGTTATTTGTTTTAACTGGGATATTCTCTCCTTATCTAACCGTTCCTCACCAAATATTATATTTAATAATACACCACATCGCCCTCACGCCATCCTGCCACTTAATTTTTTTGCCCTCAGCGTAAGTGCGCCCATAGTAAGAAATACCAACCTCGTAAATACGTATATCGGGTATGCGGGCAATCTTTGCTGTTACTTCCGGCTCAAAGCCAAAACGTTTTTCCTGCAATTTCATATTCTTGATTACACCTGCACGGAATAGTTTGTAGCAACTTTCCATGTCGGTGAGGTTCAGGTTGGTGAACATGTTTGAGAGGCGCGTAAGGAATTTATTCCCTATGGAATGCCAGTAGAACAGGATCCTATGTGGGTTTCCTCCTATGAAACGAGAGCCATACACCACATCGGAAAATCCATCCAGCATAGGTTTGAGAAGTATGTTGTATTCTTCAGGGTCATACTCCAGGTCAGCATCCTGTATCACGATATAATCTCCGGTAGCCATTTCAATTCCCTTATGAATAGCAGCTCCCTTTCCTTTATTTTTAACCTGCGAGAAGAAACTAAATTTTTGCTCCGGATGGGAAGCCATATACTTTTCAATTAAATCTTTGGTATTGTCTTTAGAGCCATCGTTCACTATTACAATTTCTTTTTGTGTATCTCCAATAAGTTTTACTGAAAGGATTTTATCCAGAATAAGGCGGATGGTCCTTTCTTCGTTGTAGGCAGGAATTATGATGGACAGTGTTTTCATTGTTATTCGTCATTGCTGCGACCTGATGCTTTGATCAGGGCGAAGCAATCCCATGATGAGATTGCTTCGCTCCGCCAAAGCGCTTCACAAAGGCGAGTTGCTCGCAATGACGGCTCCGATTGTTATATTTTTATGTCAATCCCAAAAGAAGAAAGCAAAGATATAGTTCAATTCTTAATGAGAGCACTCTTATTTCTGATGATCTCCAGATCATCAAAATATTCCGCCTCACCATCAGGGTTGAATGCATACACTACTAGTTCCTGGCCGTCTAATTCAGGCGGTATTACACATATAATGGATATCTTTTGCCATCCGGCAGAATCTGTTTTAAGAACAGCATAGTCATTATTATAATATTTATTCGGAGAACTGGATGCGACCAATCCGCCTTTTGCCTGGCCGGTTGTTTTTCTCCAGACAGAAATTCTGAAGATCTCTCCACTCTTTACATTTTTAAATTTCATGGTCATCCCATAAGGCAAATCTGTATTTAGCCGGGAAGAATATTTTCCGCTGTGGAAAAATTTATCAGTGCGGCTGTTCCCATATTCAAACAAGGCGCTGTCAGTTCCACCGGTAAAATACTGCCCGTCAGCACTCAGCGTTTCAGTGTTGCAGTAGAATGTTTCCTCGATGGCCCGGTTCTTCAGGTCAAAAATTAAAACATTATTGTACCATCCTATCAAACTGGTGCAATAATTTTGCAAGTAGGGTTGACTTTTAAGAAGAGATATTCCGTTAAGAATAAGATATTTTGCCCCTCTGTTTATGGAAGTCTGTATCCCCGCACTATCTTGATTATAATGAATGCGAGTGCCGGCATTAAATTTTTCATCCGTGTATTCTGTCCACCCCTTTTGATCCATCAGATACAGGGATGCATGACTTCGATCAGGAATTGAAATAATTGTATCAGCAGCCGAAATACCTATTTGCCTCAGGTAAGGAGTAATTTCATAAATGTCTTTATTCTGCGAATAATCATTCATCCAGCCATTGTACCGGTCGTTACTCTTTTGCCGGGCAGAATAAACATTGAAAAGAAAAAATAACGCAAATGCTATTTTAGATATCGGAGAGTTGAATATGTTAAAGAAATTTCTTTTTAGCGTGTCAAACGTAGTGACGATGATCAGCACCGGTAATATGTATATGTCGATGGTATAATAATCGTGGTCTCTGAATGTCCAGAACTGAAGGAGAATGTATGCGATCACTTCCAGGGATATAAAAAGCACGCAAAAGAGAAGGGCCGCATTGTTCTTTCTGAAAAATACAATGACGAATAAAAAGCAAATAGCGAGGAACAGTAAAACAGAAATATGAAAATACTGATCCAGCCAGATCTGCCGGATATTATCCAGGACCCCGCGTATGCCGGACATATCCAGGTCCCAAATAGGAAAAACCGTGGTTGAAAAATAAGTGCTTCGGTGCTGCTTATTAAAAAAATATGCATACCCCAGCCAAAAGCAGATCAAAAAAAGACCCGATACAATCGGCAGAAAAAACGGAACATTCCGATCGAATAGTTTTTTATCTCCTTTAAACTTCCTGCGCCCCAACAGTTCCCAAATATACATTGCAATAATTGCAAAAAGACTAAAGAGTGCTGTTACTTTAAAAGCAGCAGCCAGTATAAAAAAAATTACTGCGAGGTAAAACTTCCTGTTACCGGATTCAGAATAAAAACGTAAAAAATAATACCAACCCATGATGGAAAAAGCCAGGGCAGAGGAATTCGATAGGAAATTATTTCCGTAATACACCAGCACAGGAGAAGTGAAAAAGAGTAGTGTTAAGGCGATCGACCAAAAAACATCTTTCAGGAGATAATGTAAAAGACGGAAAAGAAAGAACAGGCCAAGAAAAAATAACAGCGTGTTAAATATCCGATAGATGTATTCGTGATATCCGAAGATTCCATACAAAGCAGCCACCGTATAATATAATATGGGGATCTCGCTGGTACAGCATTTGCCACTTGTTCCGCCATCGGAAGTAAGATTATGTGTTTGGGGAGAAAAGAAATTCATTCCTCCCCGGTGGTAATTAAGTGCAATGGATGCACAATCGGATTGCCTCCATTTATGAACGGATTGTGGCCTTAAAAAGGTTATCTCATGGTAATTATAAAGGAAGGAAACACAGAGGAGTATTGCGGTGAATAGTATTGAAGGGAAAACTTTTTTCATAATTGAAACGTCATTGCGAGGAATCCAGACTCTTCCGTCTGGATGACGAAGCAATCTCTCAAATGGGATTGCTTCAGTCGAAGACTTCTTCGCAATGACGGCTCCGTATTTACTACGTCATTGCGAGTCCCTGATGCTTTGATCAGGGCGAAGCAATCTCATCGTAAGATTGCTTCAGTCGAAGACTCCTTCGCAATGACCGCTTCGAATTTAATCCAGCTTCATTTCAGGCACATCTCCCTCCACAATCAATTTGCCTGCAGTGGATTTACGTATATGGTCCACAGAAATGCCCGGGGCGCGCTCCAGTAATTTAAATCCTCCCTGAGGCAGAATATCATATACGCCAAGCTCAGTCACAATTTTTTTAATGCAGCGTACGCCTGTGATCGGTAGCGTACATTTAGCAAGCAATTTTGATTCACCGGCTTTATTTACCTGCTGCATGGCTACAATAATATTTTTCGCAGAGGCTACCAGATCCATCGCGCCTCCCATTCCTTTTACCATTTTGCCGGGAATCTTCCAGTTTGCAATATCTCCGTTCTCGCTCACTTCCATGGCCCCGAGAATAGTAAGGTCTACTTTTTGCGCGCGTATCATTCCAAAGCTCATGGCAGAATCAAAAATGGAAGAGCCTTTTAGCAGTGTTACTGTTTGTTTTCCTGCATTGATAAGATCCGGGTCTTCGTCTCCTTCAAAAGGGAAGGGCCCCATGCCAAGTATTCCGTTTTCCGATTGCAGTACGATATCAATTCCTTTCGGAACATAGTTAGCGCAAAGAGTTGGAATTCCAATCCCTAGATTTACGTAGTATCCGTCCTTAATTTCTCTTGCGATGCGTTTTGCGATTCCTTCTTTGTCTAACATAATTTGAAATTTACGTCATTGCGAGACCTGATGCTCTGATCAGGCGAAGCAATCTCTTAAATAACAGATTGCTTCAGGCGAAGACTCCTTCGCAATGACGGGTGATTATTTTTTCTTTCTTACAGTACGTTGCTCTATCCGTTTCTGGTAATTGCTCCCCTGAAAAATGCGATGGACATAAATTCCCGGAACGTGAATATGATCCGGGTTTAATTCTCCCGGCTCTACCAAATGCTCCACTTCTGCAATCGTGATCTTCCCAGACATAGCCACAAGAGGAGAAAAATTTCTGGAAGTCAACCGGAAAACAAGATTACCTTGCGAATCTCCTTTCCATGCTTTTACAATAGCAAAATCAGGCTCGAAAGCATATTCCATCAAATATTCCTTTTCCGTTCCATTGAATTTAAACTTGCGCACTTCCTTTCCTGCCGCTACTTCAGTTCCCACCCCTGCAGGAGTGAATATTGCCGGCATGCCATATCCGGCCGCCATTAAACGAGTGGCAAGCGTTCCCTGAGGAATAAGATCTACGTCCAGTTCTCCGCTGAGCATCTGCCGCTCGAACTCGGCATTTTCTCCCACATACGAAGAGATCATTTTTTTTATCTGCTTGCCATGCAGTAAAAGTCCCAGGCCAAAATCATCCACCCCTGCGTTATTGGAAATGCATGTGAGATCTTTCACTCCGAGTTTTACCAACGAAGAAATGCTGTTCTCTGGAATTCCGCACAAGCCAAATCCGCCAAGCGCAATGGTCATTCCATTCTTAACATCTTTCACCGCTTCGTCCGCGTTCTTAACTGTTTTATTCATAGAAATAATACTAATATACTAATTGATGCTAATGATACATATCCTATACGAATGATAGTAATTAAGTATTTGTAGGATTGGTATAATTCGTATGCCATTCATATATTGGCATTACCCTGTTGTTTTTTAAAAGTCATCCCCAAAATCTGTGCTCTCTCCTGTTCCTTGCTCTGATTCTCTATCGTATTTATCACAATCCATTTCCACAGTAATTTTCTTAGCAGGCTTTTCAAAATCTCCCTGGTACAGATTTATTTTTTTGTCGGCATACACTTTCTGCATGTAAAGCGCAAACACAGGAAGGGCCATAGATGCTCCCTGCCCTGCATCTAACGATGAAAAGTGAATAGCGCGGTCTTCTCCGCCTACCCATACGCCCGATACCAAGTCGGGCGTAATGCCCATGAACCAGCCGTCAGAATGATTCTGTGTTGTTCCGGTTTTTCCGGCCATAGACTGCAGAAGTTTGTAGCGATAGCGAAGCCTAATCCCTGTTCCAAATTGTACTGCTCCTTTCATCAGCTGAATCATGACATAGGCTTTTTCTTCGTCCATCACTTCTTCTGTATGCGGACGGAAATCAGAAAGCACGCGGCCGTGCTTGTCTTCTATTCGGGTAACGTAAATAGGCTCAATGCGGGTACCCTGATTGGCGAAGGTGCTCATAGCACCCACCATTTCGTATAATGAAATTTCTGCAGTGCCCAGGCAAAGAGACGGAACAGCTTCCATAGGAGCTGTAATGCCTAATCGTCTTGCTAGCTGCACCACAGGTTTGGGCCCGAACTGTTTCATAATATAAGCAGTAATAGAATTAATGGAAAGAGCCAAAGCAAAACGGAGCGTAAGCATTTTTCCTTCATATTTTTTATCGGAAGAATTTGCCGGAGTCCAGGCTGGCTGATCAGGAATTTCGAAAGTAACAGGAACATTCGGAATTCGCTGGCAGGGGCTCCATCCTTCCATAATTGCAAGTGCATACACAAAAGGTTTAAAAGTAGAACCCACCTGCCTGCGTGCAGTTTTTACCTGGTCGTATTTGAAATGTTTGTAGTTGATACCGCCCACCCAGGCTTTGATATACCCCGTATGCGGATCCATGGACATAAATCCGGAACGTAAAAATGTTTTATAATAGCGGATAGAATCCATCGGGGTCATGGTAGTATCAAAATCTCCCTTCCAGGAGAAAACAGTCATGGGAACAGGGGTGTTGAAACTTTTTTCTATCTCTTCAGCATTCGCTCCTTGTGTTTTCAAAACACGGTATCGTTCCGAACGCTTCATTGCCGAGTTCATGATGGATTTTACTTCGTCCTTTGTTAAACTATAGTCGAACGGTGCGTTTTTTTTCTGCTTACACTCCTTGAAAAATTTTACCTGTATTTCTTTCATGTGCTCTTCCATGGCTTGTTCCGCATATCGCTGCATGCGCGAGTCGATCGTGGTATAGATCTTCAAGCCATCGCGATAAACATCATACTGCGAGCCATCCGGCTTTGGGTTTTCGGCACACCATTTTTCCATGAAATTATCCCGCAGAGATTCCCGCAGGTAGGGAGCCAGGCCCAAGTTATGATCTTCCTGCTGAAAACTAATTCCCAAAGGCAATTGCTTGAGCGAATCGTATTTCTCCTGAGCCAGGTAGTTGTACTTCACCATCTGGTACATCACCACATTTCTGCGGTGTAATGTAGTATCCATTCTCCTCAACGGATTGAACAGCGCAGGATTTTTGCACATCCCTACAAGCATTGCAGCCTGTTCCATTTTCAGAGAATCCGGGGAAGTATTAAAATAAATTTTAGCAGCAGATTTTATTCCTACCGCCAGGTTTACGAAATCGAACTTGTTGATATACATCGTCAGGATCTCCTCCTTTGTATATTGTTGCTCTAATCGCGCTGCGATGATCCATTCTTTTATTTTGCGCATCGCCAAATCGATCTTGGATTGATTTTTCGCACGCGGGAAAAGCATTTTTGCCAGCTGCTGTGAAATCGTGCTGCCGCCTCCACCGCTTTGATCGCCTCCGATCACTGTACGGAACAGCACCCGGAATAATCCGCGCAGATCGATCCCGGAATGTTCCTGGAAGCGCGCATCTTCGGTAGCTACAAGTCCATTGACAAGGTAGGGGCTCAGCTCCCTGAATTTTACGTTGACACGGTTCTCCGCGTAATATTTGCCCAATATTTTCCCATCGGAAGAAATAATTTCTGTTGCAAGATTGATCTGGGGATTCTGCAAGTCTTCTACATGAGGCAAAGGCCCAAACCATTCCATGGACACCATGAATACTATGAGGAAAACCAGAAGGAAAGGCGCTGCCACCAATACCCAGAGAATACGCAGATATCTTTTGCGTTTTTTTTCCGGCAAGGTCTTTTTTTCGGATCTTCTTTTTTCGTCCACCACCTGAATTTAATGACGCTAATATACAAATGATACCCATGATGCAGCCCCGCATTGTAAGGGCCGCATGGTGATAACGAATATTTCTTTGAGATAGTGGATGCTTCTAAATTTTATATATTTGTTTTATTCCAACCACAGACAGACCTTCTACCTTATGACAGACCCAGATATAAAAATATTCTCCGGAACTGCTTCGCAGTCGCTTGCCGAAAAAATTGCAAAATCATGCAATAAGCCGTTGGGGAAAGTGGCGATAAACCGTTTCAGCGATGGGGAATTTGCTCCTTCGTTTGAAGAAACTGTTCGCGGGAATAATGTTTTTTTAGTTCAATCTACATTTCCGCCTACGGAAAACATGTTTGAGCTTTTACTTATGATAGATGCCGCCAAGCGCGCTTCGGCAAAAAATATTGTAGCCGTAATTCCTTATTTTGGATTTGCACGGCAGGATAGAAAAGATCAGCCCCGTGTTCCTATCGGTGCCAAGTTGATGGCGAATCTTTTAACAGCCGCAGGTGCAAATAGGATCATGACCATGGATCTGCATGCCGATCAGATACAGGGGTTTTTTGAAATGCCGGTAGACCATCTGTATTCTTCCACTATATTTATTCCGTACATAAAAAAACTGGCTTTAGAAGATCTGATCGTAGTTACTCCCGATATTGGCGGATCCAAGCGGGCTCATGCGTATGCAAAATATTTAGGAGTAGAAATAGCCATCTGTCACAAGCAGCGCAAGAAAGCGAACGTGATAGATAGCATGACCGTCATCGGGGAAGTAGAGGGTAAAAATGTGATCCTGGTGGATGACCTGGTGGATACTGCCGGCACTCTTTGCACAGCTGCTGACCTGCTGATTGAGAAAGGCGCAAAAAGCGTACGTGCTATCTGCACACATCCTGTTCTGTCAGGTAAAGCATACGAGAAAATAGAGAAATCAAAATTAATGGAGATGATTGTTACAGATACCATTCCTCTTAAGCAGGAATCCTCCAAAATAAAAGTGATATCTGTTGCGGACCTCTTCGGCAGCGTGATCGGAAAGGTGCTGAGCCATGAATCCATCAGTGCGCATTTCCTGATGTAAGCATATTTGAATGTTGCTTTTGCAGAAGCTGGTATGAAATCAGCTGCGTAGAAACTGCAATTCCTATAAAAATAGTTGAACCCGGATTTTGCAATCAAGAAAGGGCATATTACAAATATTTGACGCAACCTATCCAGGCGGTTTGAAGGACTCCTTTGGAGTAAGCGCCTGGATAGGTTGGTCAGGGTTAACCCAGACATTGAAAATGAAAAATTCTCTTGCCTTAAAAGTACAATGTATATATTTCATTTTCAATCGTCTGCCCATGGGGCAAAAAGTTCATTGAACTTTTTGGGTTGAAAATCGAAGGTGTCGGCTTTGATTTATTTAAGGTATTTGCTACCTTTATGTTCGTTTTTCAGGAGGCAGACAACTTTTACCCAAAACAATTATTTATGAAAAGATTGCAGCTCAAAAGCATTTTTTTATCGGCTACATTTTTATTTACTACATCCCTGCTTTCCCAGGACTGGGTAAGCAAGATGCAGGATCCAAGCGTAAATTTTTTTGAAGTTCAAAAAACATTCAACGAGTATGTTGTAAACTATAAAGCAAATTACAAGCAAGCCAATGGCACTGAACCTGCACGCATCCCCGGGCTAAAGCTTTATAAGCGCTGGGAGCATTTCATGGAACCCCGGGTTTCTCCAACGGGAGAGCGCTTTGACCCATCCATTGTATGGCAGGAAATGAAGAAATACCAGGAGCAATATGGAACTTTTGGTGCCGGAAACTGGACATTGATAGGGCCTACTAACTCAATACCGGCAGGGGGAGGAGGATCGGGGCGTACAAATTTTGTTACTCAGCACCCAACAAATCCTTCCATCATATGGACAGGATCTCCGAGCGGAGGATTATGGAAATCATCGGACGCAGGAGCTACCTGGACAACAAATACAGACAATGTGGCTCAGGTCATTGGCTGCTCCGATCTTGCGATAGATCCGGTAAACCCAAACATCATGTATCTCGCCACAGGAGATGGAGATGGCGGAGACACTTATACGGTAGGAATATTAAAAACTACAGATGGAGGAACAACATGGAACACAACATCGTTTTCTTTTATTTCAGCCAACTACAGGCAGACCTATAAAATCATTATTGATCCTACAAATACAAATGTACTTCTTGTAGCAACCACGGCAGGAATATACAGAAGCACAAATGCAGGAGCTACTTTTACTCTTACGCAAAGTGGAAGTTTCAGGGACATTGAATTTAAACCCGGAACACCTGCAACGGTATACGCTGTTGGAACAGAGTATTTCAGATCTGTAAATAATGGAGTTACCTGGACAAAGATTATAACTGCTCCGCTTCCGGCATCTTCGCAAGTTAGCCGCATGGCTCTTGCTGTATCCGCAGCCAACCCAAATTACGTTTACATACTTGCTGCTAATCCTGCTGCAAGCCCCGGATATGGCTTTCAGGGGATCTATCAATCTGTTAACAGCGGAGTAACTTTCACAAAGAAAACCACCACTCCGGCAAATATTATGTGCTGGGTTTTAAGCGGAACAGATGTTGCGGCAGGCGGACAAGGTTTTTATGACCTCGCTTTTGCAGCCTCACCAACCGATGCCCAGGAAATTATTGTGGGCGGAATTAATGTCTGGAGATCTACAAACGGAGGAACATCATTTAACATAGTTTCTCATTGGGCAGGATCAGGCGCTCCATACGTACATGCAGATCAACATGAGTTGGAATATGTAAACGGCACTACTTTTTTTTCTGCGAATGATGGCGGATTAAATAAAACCATTAACAGCGGAGCCGTGTGGACGGATTTAAGCCAGGGCCTTCAGATCGCACAGATGTATGGCTTTGGGCAGTCTGCTACAAATCCCAATCTATTCCTAACAGGATGGCAGGACAACGGAACTAACCATTATAACGGATCCACCTGGAGCTATCGCTTGCCTGGAGATGGAGGATTGGCCTTCATAAGCCATGCCAATGATCAGATTCAATGGGGATGTTTTCAATTCGGAAGTTTTAATAGATCCACGGATGGAGGAGTAAATTTTTCCAGCTGTACATCAGGCATCACTGAATATAATGGATCTACAGGCCCCGGCCCTTTTATTGCTGAATGGAATGAAGACCTTACTACCGCTAATACGCTTTATGCGGGCTTCACCAATGTATGGAAAAGCACCAATGGAGGAGCTTCCTGGACTCAGCTGGGCACTGTTTCTACCAGCACAGCATATGTAAATGCAATTGCTGCGGCACCAACCACGAATGGGCAGGTAATACTTGCTTCTAAGGGAGGTACACTGTACAGAACCACGAATGGCGGTACCAACTGGGCACAGGTTGCGGGCCCTCCGGGCGGCATAATCGATATTGCTTTCCATCCCACAAATCCCAATAAAGCATGGATCACTTATTCCGGTTTTATAGCTACCACCAAAGTATACCAAACAACGAATCAGGGTGTAACATGGACAAATATCTCGGCTTCCTTGCCTAATATTCCTGTCAATTGTATTACTGTGGATAAAAATGGGAATGATGCTTTATATATTGGTACAGATGCAGGAGTGTTTTTTAAAGATGCTTCCATGACCATATGGCAGCCGTTCTTTCAAGGGCTTCCTAAAGTACGTGTGTACCAACTCGAATTATTTTATAGCGGAAACAAAATACGCGCAGCTACTTTTGGAAGGGGATTGTGGGAATCAAGCCTATATACTCCCGGTGCGTATGCTCCTGAAGCAAATTTTACAGGCAATAATTTTATAGGCTGTCCGGGATTGGGAGTGCAGTACACGGATTATAGCGCAGGTTCTCCCACTTCCTGGAATTGGTCCTTTCCCGGAGGAACACCACTCACTTCTACTGCTCAAAATCCATTTGTAGTTTACAATACACCCGGAACATTTTCTGTTTCTCTTACTTCAATGAATGGAAATGGAACAGATACCCAAACAAATGGCAGCTATATTTCGATAAGCAGCACACCCAGTGCGCCCCCAACTGCCGCAGGTAAAACTATGTGCGGCCCTGCTACCGTAACGCTTACTGCTACTCCCGCTGCACCCGGCACGGTGCGCTGGTGGAATCAGCCTGCAGGCGGATCCGTTTTAGCAACAGGAAATACCTACGCCCCCTCTGTTAACGGAACCACTTCATTTTATGTAGATGAGGCATTTCCTGCTTCGGGGATTGACTTCATAGGAGCTCTTGATAAATCCATGGGCGGTGGAATGAATTTCACAGGGAATGATATCCGGGGACTATACTTTGATGTGTTTAAGCCGGTAGTGATTAATACAGTGAAAGTATATGCACAAAATGCCGGCCCGCGAACCATCGAGATCATTGACTCAAACGGAAATTTAGTATCCGATACCACAGTAAATATTCCTGCAAGCCCTACGAATCCTGCAACTGTAACGATCAACCGTACAGTATATCCGGGAACTAATTATTTTATAAAGTTCCGCGGAACAGTGGATGCTTTTAGAAACTCGGATGGCGCATCCTATCCGTATGTTGATGGCGGAAGCAATGCCATCACCATTACGGGCAGCAATGCTACCGATCAGTATTATTATTTCTTTTATGACTGGCAGTTCACTAATATTGTGTGCAACACAGGCAGAACAACGGTTGTGGTAACGGACACGTGCTCGCTTACCGGAGTGAAGGATCTGTTTGCAAACGGAACTTTAGAGATTTATCCCAATCCCAATAACGGCCAATTCACTATATCGTTTAATGTTGAGAAGCAGGATAATTATACGGTGAAAATTTCAAATACAATTGGCCAGAGTGTATACGAAGAAACACTCCAGGGATTTAGCGGCAAGTATGAAAAGAGAATGGATATTGAGAATTATGGCAAAGGGGTATACATGCTTAGCGTCACCAACTCTAAGAATGAAACCGTAAAGAAAGTGATGGTGTATTAAGTGCCTCTTTCTATATAAAGAATTTGATAACAAAAAGGGTTTGCATTTATGCAGACCCCGTCAGCATAGTTTATAAAAATAATACGAGAAGCAGTTAGGCGAAGACTGCGCCTTCGTCTTAATATTAATGTAGCTTTGAGCTATAACACTTCATCAGATTTTAATGTCCACCGGATATCAAATACCAGATCAGTCGGCATTGCATTTTCTACCTTTCAAGTGCTGCAATGGTTTGTAGCTTTAAGCTGCATGGATAGCTTGACGAAGGCGCAGCCTTCGCCTAACTGTTTGGTAATTAATTTAAGTACGCTCAACGGGGTAATGAAAATGTATAATAAAAAAAACATCAAAAAAAATAGATGCCAATTGATAAGGCTCCAGTAATATTTATCAGAAAACCATTTTTAGATTAGAATTCTATGGAAATCATAAAAATACCAATAGATGCTCTTAAGCAAATTGAACTATTTGATATTATCGTACTTCATCATGGTTTTGAGGTGTACAAGCGTGATTATTATTTTGTTATTGAATCTGCAACGAAAAAGGAATCAGGGCGATTTAAAATTTTGTTTACTCATTGTTTTGATCTTGATTACCGACATAAGTTTGCTGACAAAAAATTCCCTGATCTTGTTAGGAAATCGTGGGGAGACAATTTAATTTTATCAACTGTACCTAAAGAGGAGGGTTCTTATTGGTGGGGGTCAGGGTTTTACCACTGCGTACCCTGGTTTTTCATATCATCCTGAAAGTGTAAAAGCTAAAGAAATGACTGAGATTACAGGTCATCCAATGTATGCTATTTCATTAAACACTGATCACTATGAAATAAACTTAATTTTTCATGATTTCAAATTTCAATTGATAAGTATGGATACTCCAATAACTGACAAAGCATTCATTAATCCTTTAGATAAAACATTTATACATAAAAAGTGAGGTGGGTAAATCCTTTGCCCAGCTCGCTTGGATGTATCCTTTTCAAAGAAAAAATATCCGCTATAGGACGAATCCGACTCGCGGAAAAATAGAAGGAAATTGCTTTGTTGCGTTCGCCATAAAGTTTACTTCCTGATAAAAATAAATTGGCCTCCTTCATCTCCTGCATTTTTTACAGGCTGTAGGTTTGGCTTTTGGTCGGAATTATTAGCAACAGGGATCTTCAGCTTCTCAAAAATCTGCGAGGCATCAACAAAAGGCCCTTCGTTGTTTCTCAGGGCCTGTAAAAAATAATAGGCGAATATGGAATGCCCGTCCTTTCCTCCATCCATTACTGGTTCTATTCCACCGGAGGTCATCGCCTGGCGCGATTTAAGATTGTATGTTTCTGTATAATATTTTTCCGCAGTTTCCATTTTTACTGTCACCGTATTGCCTCTGAAAATATCTCCGCTGAAGCAGGCATCGGAAACAAGCAAGGTATGCTTTGATTTTATTCCGCCCAGGAAAGTCTGCAGGTCAGAATTAGAAATATAGGCGGAGATGGAAGTTGTCTGTGCATCGGCCGGCACCCAGTATCCCTTGTTAAGGGCTTTGTTGAACTCCCCATGCCCTGAATAAAAAATTAAAACATTATCGTTCTCCGATGCATTTTCCACCAGCCACACCATAGCGTTCATAATGTTTTCGCGGGTAGCTTGTTCATCATACAATGCTTTGAAATTATCGAATTTGTATTTATTCTTCAGCATAAGTTCAACGCCCTGCGCATCACGTACGGCATTTTGCAGCGGGGGCCATTGGCCTTTGTAGTTATCTATTCCGATTAAAAGAGCAAAATATTTTCCCGTTCCAATGATCGTTTTGCTCTTGGAAATATTCAACCCTTTGAGGGGGTCTCCGCTTCCGCGATATACTGTTCCATCGGCACTCTTACGCTCACCTGTCTGCACAAATACATTCGGCACCCCGTCCTTAATTGCTGGCTGACGCGCAGAAAGATATTGATACTCCTTGCCGCCAACAACCATCATTACTTTTTCCAACTCAAATTTTCCGCTTTGTAAGCTGTATTCAGAATTTTCAAATTGAACAGATGGAAAGTTTTCTTTCAGCGCCTGTGCTCCTTCCATTGAAACACGAACACGAAGAGGAGCTAATCCCTTCACAGAAATAGCATATTCTTCTTTATCGGCATCGTAATCGCTGAGAGTTCCTTTTCCCAGGTCGATCGCTTGTTCCGCGTAGTAGGTGACAGCTTCGCGGGTATGTTTTTCAATTATTTTTTTCTTGTTATCATTCGTTACACGTTTTTGAAAAGCTTCTGTCTTCTCAAATTCCCCTTTCTTTTCCCAGGCCTTTACTTTCAGGCTTACATAATTCTCAATACTTTTTTCCGGTGTGCCTACAAGCTTTACCACGCTCATGCCGCATTTCACCGGCTGAGAATCATATTTGTAATGCGAGCATCTTTCAGAAGCTATAACGAAGCCACCATCAGCAGTGGCAAGCATTTGGTACGGGCGCTCGTTCATCTCTTTTCCGATAGCAGTTGACCACAAAAATTTACCGCTATAATCATATTTTACAATGGATATATCAGTACTATTTGTTTCACGTGAATCTGTTTGTCCGCAGATCACAAAACCATCTTCTGCAAGCACTATGCTCTGCGCCACATCTTTTGAAACATCCCCGAACGTCTGTTCCCATATCATATCCCCTTTTTCGTTCAGCTTCATCACCCAAAAGTCTTCGCTGCCTTTTCCTTTTGAGCGGGTTAGTCCTGCCAGCATTATTTCATTTTGCTTTGTAACCAGCACATCATTGAACCAGTCTTCCTCTGCTCCTCCGAATATTTTTTCCCATACTTTATTTCCATTCTGATCGAGCGCGATCACTTGTCCTTTATCTTCCTTGTATTTTTCTTCGTTGAGGGGTTCCATGGAGCCTGCTATGATGTATTTGTCATTCAGTTCAGCTGCTGCAAATGCCCGGCTGCGGAAATGCCCTCCAAACTGCTTGTCCCATATTTTTTCTCCATCCGCAGTTAGCTTCAATACCCAGCCTTCGATCGTACTGGAGGAAACCGTCATTTTGCTTCCGCTTACGATCAGCTCTCCGCTTTTAGTAACGAAAATATTTTCAGCTTTGTCCTCGAATTTATCTCCGTAAGTTTTTTCCCACAGAAGATTTCCCCTTTCATCAATTTTAATTACCCAGAAATCGTCCGATCCCGCACCTTTTGAATCGGTATATCCCGCAGCCACATATCCTCCGGAAGGAACAGTGGCAATGGAATTTAAAATATCCGTATTTCCATATCCGAAAACTTTCTGCCAGATCTTGTTGCCCTGAAAATCCATTTTAATGATCGTGCCCTCATAAGTTCGGTTGGAGTCATTCCAAGTGGATCCGCAAAGCAGCAGCTCTCCCATGGAATTGGATGTAATACCGTAAGGGCGGTCGTATGCACTTTTAGCAAATGTGGATTCCCATTCTGTATTTGGCTGAGAGAAAGAGCCCTTGATTCCGATGAGGGAAATGATAAGTGTAAAGAGTATGTTTTTCATGGTTCAAATTTACAAAAAAGGGAAAGAAACGTCATTGCGAGGAATCCAGACGCTTTAGTCTGGATTACGAAGCAATCTCACAATTATAAAGAGAGATTGCTTCAGTCGTTCCTCCTTCGCAATGACGGCTTCGAATTGTAACTACTTCTTCATCCAGGCATTTATCACTTTGGTCAGCTTTTCCCATTCGATCAGAAAGCCATCATGACCGTAAGAAGAATCTATGATCCGTAAGGATGATTTGGGAATATTTTTTGTTATGTATTTCTGCTCTATGTTCGGGCACAGGATATCGCTCGAAATACCAGTTACCAGTACTTTCGCCCTTATAGACTTTAAAACCACTTCCATTTTTTTTCGGTTGCGGGAAAGATTGTGCGAATCCATGGCTTTTGAAAGAATCCAGTAGCAATATGCATTGAACCGGCTTACTAATTTATCTCCTTGATGATGGATGTAAGAAGATGCTTTGTAATTATCCAATTTCTGATCTTCATCGTCCGTTTGCTGCTGCGCAAAAGTTGCGTAATTGCGATACGTAAGCATACCAATGGCACGCGCAGCTTTCAATCCTTTTGAACCTGCATCATCTGCAAGATACTTCCAGGTAGCATCCGCTTCAATGGCCAGGCGCTGCGCAGTATGGATAGCAATTCCCCAGGCAGATTCCCGGGCAGAAGTGTTCATCAGTATTTGTCTTTGAAATAGTTTTGGCTCTATCACTGCCCATTCCAGCAATTGGTATGCACCCATGGAACCGCCTACCCCAATGGCTATTTTTTCAATTCCAAGCTGCTTTCTTAAAATGATGTGCGCATTCACCATGTCGCGAATAGTAACCTGCGGAAAAGAGCTGTAATATTTTTCTCCTGTAGCAGGATTCACGCTCAAAGGGCCGGAACTTCCATAACACGATCCCAGGATATTTGCACAAACGATAAAATATTTGGTGGTGTCAAAAGCTTTCTTGTCACCCACCAATCCGTTCCACCAGTCAGCAGCATCGGAGCTTGCGGTGAGTGCATGGCAGATCCAGATGACATTGCTTTTCTTTTGGTTCAAAGATCCATAGGTATGGTATGCAATATCCAATTCGGGAAGGGATTCCCCGTTTTCAAGCGAAAAGGACTGCGGATATTTATAATTCTGTTTAGACATGGCTGATTGGTTACTAATAACGAATAGTTGCGAATATTACAAATGTGAGCTATTCGTATAGTTGGTAGTCATTAGTTATTAGTATCCGGCATGCAAATATAAATCTTTATCTACCTTTGGCCTCATATGAAAATATCACTAAAAAGATTGGACGATGCTTTTCATTTTGAAGCAAAAAATGAAGATGGCAAAACAGTCCAAATGGACGCTGCTGAAAAAATAGGCGGAAGGAATCAGGGAGTACGCCCCATGCAGATGCTTCTTATGGGTTTAGCAGGCTGCAGCTCTATCGATATCATCCTTATTCTTAAAAAACAAAAACAGCAGATCGATGATTTCCAAGTGGAAGTAGAAGGAGAACAGGAAAAACTGGAAGATGCAGCAAAGGTTTTCACAGATATTCAAGTACATTTTCAAATGAAGGGAACTATTGATCCGGCAAAGGCCCAGCGTGCTGTTTCTTTGTCTATGGAAAAGTATTGTTCTGTAGAAAAAACTCTTAGGTTGGCAGGAGCAAGGATCAGCTCCAAAATTTCCATTAATGGGGAAACGATATAATTTTAAGGTAGTATGAAGGAAAAAATACATAAGCTTCTGGCAGACGTGGAAGAAATAAAAGTAGAAAGCAAGGAGCAATTAGAGGAGTTCCGCCTGAAGTGGCTTGCCAAAAAAGGAGTTGTTACCGCTCTGTTCGATGACTTTAAAGCACTAGCGAATGAAGAACGCAAGGAAGTGGGTAAGCATCTCAATGACCTCAAAAATAAAGCCCAGGATAAATTCAATAATTTAAAAGAAAAATTTGAAGGGCAGGAACAAGTTTCCTCCTCCGATGTTGATCTTACAAAACCTGCAGAGCCGATCGCTTTTGGCTCGCGCCACCCTATTTCAATAGTAAGAAATCAAATCGTAGATATTTTTTCTAGAATAGGATTTACGGTTAAGGAAGACCGCGAGATTGAAGACGACTGGCATAATTTTTCTGCGTTGAACCTCCCAGCGGACCACCCGGCTCGCGATATGCAAGACACTTTTTTTGTGAAAGCCTCACCCCAACCCTCTCCAAAGGAGCGGGAGGAGGAAGGGGGCTTCGTATTAAGAACCCACACCTCCTCCGTGCAAATTCGCGTGATGGAAAATTCAAAGCCTCCCATACGCAGTATTTTTCCGGGACGTGTTTATCGCAAAGAGAATATTTCTGCACGTGCCCATTGTTTCTTTCACCAGGCGGAAGGATTATATATTGATGAAAATGTTTCTTTTGCTGACCTCAAACAGGCTCTTTTATATTTCTCCCAGGAAATGTTCGGAGAGAAAACCAAAATACGGATGCGTCCTTCTTACTTTCCTTTCACCGAACCTAGCATGGAGGTGGATATTTCCTGTTTTATTTGCGGAAGCAAAGGCTGCAACATCTGCAAGCACAGCGGCTGGGTGGAGATATTAGGCTGCGGCATGGTGAACCCCAAAGTTTTAGAGAATTGCAAAATAGATTCTAAAAAATATACTGGCTTTGCCTTCGGAATGGGTATTGAGCGTATTGCCATGCTCAAATACCAGATCAACGACATCCGTCTGTTCTATGAGAATGATGTGAGGTTTTTGAGTCAGTTTAAGAGCGCGTAAAGTCCCTCATAGCCTCCCAGAAGGGGAGGGAATGCGCGATTTTGTTTTTCAATTTCTTATGTTTACCTTTAGAGGGTTAATTTCATTGGATGAGGAAAACCGTACTCTTTATTTTATTTTATTTCTCACTTCGTCTCTTTGCTCAGACAAATGTGTATCATCCCTTTCCGGATTCGAATGCGGTGTGGAACGTTTGGTTCAATAGGAATTGTTTTTCTTATGGCATGGCGAATTCAGAGTATTCAATTGTTATGTCGGGCGACACATTAATTAATAGCATAGTTTATCATAAAGTCAATACTCCATATGTTATGTCTTATTCAACGGGTACTTGCGGTAGCTCAGCATCTGCAGGGTACAAAGGTGCAATCCGACAAGAGGTATCAAATAGAAAGGTATTTATAATTCCACCATCAACTGCTGTTGAACAATTATTGTATGACTTTACTCTGCAGGTGGGCGATACTGTAAAAGGATATATAGCGACCTCTTTTGTTCCTCCGGATATTGTACAGAAAATCGATTCTGTTTTAATTGTCAGTACTTACCGCAAGAGATGGGCAATAAATCCGTGTTTTAATAGCTTATTCTTGATAGAGGGAGTAGGATTCAACTATGGACTGCTCCAGCGCTCGCCTGGTTGTATTATCGATGAAAGTGGTTTTGAAGTTACATGTTTTAGGCAGGATGGTACTACTCTTTTTCCTGATACAATTACCAGCTGCGACTTTCTCCTTACGGACGTAAAAAATATTTCTTCAGAAAGTATTTCATTTTCTATTTCTCCTAACCCTACAACAAGAGTTTTTAGCATTAGCACTTCTGAAGAATCAAAATTCTCCATTTATGATGTTTTCGGCAGAGAGGTATATCAATCTACAAGCCAATTGGCCAATCAATCTGCAACAGTAAATTTATCTTCTCAGCCCAAAGGAATTTATTTTGTGAGAATAAAGGCGAATGCCAAAATCTTTACTCGAAAAATAATCTTAGAATGATTTGCCAACTGCTTATTGCCTACTTACCTTTCCTCCCCACCTATACGTCTTCACATCCAATCCGCACAAATCTAGGATGCGGCTACTTTCTATGAGGTGAGGATTCTAAGAATAATGTATAATTTCTTATCTTTGTAAGGTTAAATAAATAAAGATGAGAACTGTAACGCTTCACCTTCCGGATAATGTTCATGTATCTTCCAAAGAGATAACCATGATGTTAGCCGCACAGTTGTATGATCAGGGAAAATTGTCGCTTGGCCAGGCAGCAGATTTAATTGGCATCTCAAAAAAGCAATTTATGGAGCGTATTGGCAAATACGGAGTATCTGTATTTGGGGAGACGTTAAAGGACATAGCTCGAGACCTTAAGCATGACTGAATACATCATTGCAGATACTTCCTGTCTTATCCTTTTCGATAATATTGATGAACTGCTTATTCTTATACATAAAACGGGATAAATTTCC
>Ga0163144_10006291_pt1 | contig 26230 bp, 20 predicted proteins | sample OliLak19BULKMAT1_FD_123175 | JGI IMG/M metagenome (GOLD analysis project Ga0163144, IMG submission 123175) | Freshwater microbial mat bacterial communities from Lake Vanda, McMurdo Dry Valleys, Antarctica - Oligotrophic Lake LV.19.BULKMAT1 | ecosystem: Environmental > Aquatic > Freshwater >...
ACAGGCTGGACCGCGGGCACAACCTGGGTCCTGCAGACCTACTTCCGCGATACACCGCACCCCATCGGAGCCAACACGTCGAACGCTCTGCTGACCAGCTTCTATTAGAGCGACCGGCCGTTGCCCGAGGTGCTGCTCAGTGTGTATTGACGCATGATTGAGTGCGCGCACTTGTCGCTGCGGAGGACTCGGGCGCTCCGCTCGCAGCCGAGGGCATCGAGGTGGCGCGCCGGACCGTGGCGAAGTACCGCAAAGAGCTGGGCATCCTGAGCAGCTACGAACGCCGTCGCTGAGTAGCGCCTTTGCTACGAAATTTGCCACGAAGCGAAACGGCGCCGCGTACCTGGTACCGTACGCCGATTCGACAGCCCACCTGACACGGTACGACCGAATCGCCTCCGCGGTACCGTACCCGGATGCGCAACGTCCGGTTCGAGGTCGCTTATGACGGCAGCCGCTTCTTCGGCTGGCAGCGACAGGACGGCTTCGAGAGCGTCCAGGGTGCGCTCGAGGAGGCCCTCGCGACGTTGCTCGACACGGTGGTCTCGGTGCAGGGCGCCGGGCGGACCGACACCGGCGTGCACGCGCTGCGCCAGGTGGCGCACGTCCACGTCGACACGCGGCTCGACGACGACCGGTTGCGGCACGCGCTGAACGCGCACTTGCCCGAAGGGGTGATCGTGCGCCGCCTCGAGACCTGCCGCGATGATTTCCATTCGCGGTTCCACGCGACGGGCAAGCGCTATCTGTACCTGACCGCGACGACGCGCTTCCGGCCGCCATTCGGGCGCGCGTTCTGCCACTGGGTGGCGCAGCCGCTCGACCGGCGATCGATGGCAGCGGCGGCGCGCGTGCTCGAGGGGCGCCACGACTTCAAGGCCTTCGGCAACACCGGGTCGGCGCGCCGCACGACGGTCCGCACCGTGCACCACGTGCGCCTCGTCGCGCGCCGGGAGCGCTTCGCACTCGTCGTGCAGGGGGACGGGTTCCTCTACAACATGGTCCGCAACATCGCGGGCACGCTGATCGAGGTCGGCAAGGGGCGCCGCGCGGTGGAGGACGTCGCGGAGGCCTTGCGCAGCGGTCGCCGCGAGCTCGCGGGCGCGACGGCTCCCGCGGCAGGACTTTTCCTCGTGCGGGTTTTCTACGCCGAGCCGACCTTCCATGGACCCGATGTCGGGCCCCACGGCGCGCCGGGGCTCTTCGGCGCCCCGAATGGGGGCGCTGGTTGATTGCCCGGGACGCCCAGCGCGTGAGCCAGGTACGATGACGCAGGTAGGATCCGAAGAGCGGATGGACTGGCATCGACGATTCAAGGTCAAGGCCTGCAGCCTCAGGCTCGCGGCCAAGGACAAACACGCTGCGCTGGCTGAGGTCGTGCGCGGCCTCGTCGCGTCGTCCGCGCTCGACGCGGCCCTCGAAGAGAGCGCCCTCACCGCGCTCGTGAATCGCGAAGAGATCGCCTCGACCGGGGTCGGGATGAATGTCGCGATCCCGCACGTGCGCCTCGAGGGGCTCGAGGAGGCGGTGTTGAGCCTGGCCCTGGCGCCGGCCGGCATCCCGTGGGCCGCCGTCGATGGCGAGCCCGTCCAGATCCTGTTCGTGGTCTTGCGGCCGAGCGAGGCCACCGATCGCCATGATCCGGAAGACCACCTGGAGATGATGCGCTGGATCGCGCGCCTCGCGCGTGACCCCGATTTTAGGTCGTTTGCGCTGCACGTGAAGACGCGCACGGAGCTCGTCGCGCTCCTGGCGGAGATGAAGGCCCCGACATGAGTCTCGACGGGCGCGATCCAGGGAAACAACAGGAGGCGGAGCCCCAAGTGGTCCGCCGCGCGAAGGTGATCAATCGCGCGGGATTGCACGCGCGGCCGTGCCATGCGTTGGTGACGACGGCCATGCGCTTCGATTCGAGCCTCGAGATCCGCGCGGTTGATCGCGGCCGGTCGGTCAACGGCAAGAGCATCCTCGCCCTGATGACCCTCGAGGTGTCCGAGGGCTGTGAGCTCGAATTCGACGGACGCGGACCGGACGCCGAGGCGCTCGTCGAGGCGCTGGTGAAGCTCGTCGTGAGCGGCTTCGGCGAGCTCCCCGGTTCCTGAATCGCCTCCGGTTCCCGAATCGTCGTACGGTTCCCGAATCGTCGTACGGTTCCCGAATCGTCGTACGGTTCCCGAATCGTCGTACGGTACCAGGTACGCGGCGCCGATTCGGCACCCCCGCGTGGGTGACGGGAAGCTGGTTCCGCACCGCCACGTTCCGACTACCGAATCACGATTCGGCAACCCCGCGCATCCGGAATACTTTTCCGCATGGCGCCGGATTCGCGCCCGCACCGCGCCCGCTCCGCCCGTTCGGTGCGCTTTTCCGAGTCACAGCCTCAACCCCAAGGCGGGACTCGGTCGACCTCTACCGCGTAGCCGCTGGGGCGTCGCCCCTCGTCAGCGGTTCAGAACTCCGCACACGGGCAGGGATCGTGTTCCACACCAAAAAGAGCGTCGTCGGCCTGGACATCGGGTCCTCAGTGGTGAAAGCCATCGAGATCACCCTCGAGGGTCATGAGCCTGTGATCACAGGCTTCGGTCGCGTCGAGTTGCCCCCTGGGGGCAGCGTCGAAGAGGCCATCCGCCAGATCTTCAAAGAGAACAAGTTTCGCACCAAGCGTGTCGTGACCGGCGTGTCCGGCCAGGAGACGGTGGTGCGTTACGTTCCCATGCCGCGCATGAGCGACGCTGAGCTCAAGCAGGCGATCCAATTCGAAGCGGACAAGATCGTGGCCTCCGACGAGGAGGTCGTGCTCGACTGCCAACCGCTCGGCACCCGCGGCGAGGGTGAGCACGCGACACTCAACGTGCTCGTCGCCGCTTGCCAGGCCGAGCGCCTGCACCACCAGGCCAAGATGATCCAGCGAGTCGGCTTGACGCCGATCGCGATCGACCTCGACCTGTTCGCCGTGTCGAACGCTTGGGAGCTCTGCGGTTTGCCCGAGGAAGACATGCCGGAGGGCGGCTCGGAGCGCGCGGTCGCGCTGGTCGATGTCGGCGCACGCGCCGCGGTGATCAACGTGATGCGCGGCGGCATGAGCTGCTTCAGCCGCGAGATCCCGATCGGCGGCGCCAGCATGACCCAAGCCGTCGCTCGCCGCCTCGGCGTCGAGGGCTTCGAGGCCGAGGCCATCAAGCGCTCGTCCGAGGCCCACGCGGCCGAGGTTCACACCGCGATCACGCCCGTGCTCGAAGACCTCGCGAGCGAGTTGATGCTCTCGATGGACTACGTCGAGCACAACGAGCAAATCCAAGTGAACGAGATCCTCTTGTCCGGCGGCGGCATGCTCGCGCCGGGCGCCGTGCACTACATCGAACAGGCCGTGCAGCGTCCCGCCCGCGCATGGCACCCGCTCGAGAGCTTGCGAGTCGACGTCAACCGCCTCGACGTCCAAGAGCTCGAAGCCTGGGCCCAGACGATCGTCGTCGCAGTCGGCCTGGCGGCCAGGGTACGTCAGCAATGATCACGATCAACCTACTCCCCGACGAGTTCCGCAAACGGGCGAAAACGCCCGCGCGCATGGTAGCGGCCGTCGCTGTCGCGGTCATCGCGAATGGCGCGCTCTTCTCTTGGTGGTGCTACTTGCACTTCGGGGTCCGCGCGAACGTCGACACGACCCGCTCCGTGCTGCAGCTCGACATGGATGGCCTGAAGCCTCAGGTCACCTATCACGAGTCCCTGCAGAAGGAGATCACGACGCGCTCTGCTCGCGAGACCGCGCTCGCCGACATCACGAGCAATCGAATCCTCTGGACCAAAGTGGTCGACGAGCTCGTCGACGTCGTGCACGCAGGCCGCGAGGGCATCGAGCACTACGTCTGGTTCGACGACATCAACGTCAAGATGGAGGACGCTGGCGCCAATCGACGCCGCTCGTCGTTCGGCACGTTGAAGGCCGGCGGGCACTCCGGCTCGACCGAGTACGAGCAGGTCGCGAACTTCCTCGGAGACATCGCGGACGTCGGGCTGTCGCCGTTGATGAAGACGTTCGAACTCCCTGCGGACCCACAGGGCAAGAGGAACGAGCCGGACGTCGACCTGATCCCGTCCGTGAACTGGTCCTTCCCCCTCGATCTCGAGCTCAAGTCGCCTGACGAACGCAACGGCGTCGTCAAGAAGGCCGAGAAGCCCGCCGCCAAGAAGGAGGCCGCCAAGTGAGCGAGAAGAAGATCTGGACCGGAATCATCGCCGGTAGTGTGGTCATCGCCGGGAGCTTCGCCTTCATGGTGCACACCGAGAAGGGCAAGATCCGGGAGACGCACGCTGCGGTCGATTCTCTACGTACAGAGATCGACAAGTCGCGCACGACGATCCGCACGACGCCGGACCTCGAACGCGAGGTCATCGTGTTGCGTGAGATCGCCGAAAGGATCAAAGAGGTCCTCCCCGACACGAAGGACCTCAACGACTTGATCCGCAACTTCCAGGATTATTCGCGGGAGACCGGCGTGCGCCCGTCCTCGTTCAAGCCCAAGGACACGGCCAAGGACCGCGGCCGCGGCAAGTTGGCGTCGGCGTTCGAGAAGGTCGCCTACACCTTGACGCTCGAAGCGGACCTGTTCCAGTTCCTCGACTTCGTCAACAAGATCGAGACGCACCGGCGCTTCATGTCGATCAACTCGTTCAAGCTCGACGCGACGTCGCGCCGCAAGCTCGAGTCCGAAGGCTTCGCTTCGCACAAGATCCAGATGGAGGTCGAGACGTACAAGTACGTCCCGAAGGCCGGCGACACTCAAGAGGTCAAGATCGAAGGCTACGATCGCAAGCGCGATTTGCTCGCGGGCGAGATCAACCGCCGTCGTCAGGCTGTGTCCCTCGCGAGCTACACCTATCGCGGGCCCCGCGGTCGGCGCGATCCCTTCATCGACCCGCGTGTTCCGTCCAAGGTGACGGATCCCAATGCGTGGACAGTCCAGCGCCAGATGGACGAGGTCGACGAGCTCGTGCGACGCCTCGACGAGGCCACCAAGTACTGGGACTCGTCGAAGAAGGCCGCGAGCGTGCTCGACCGCATGGTCCAACGCAGCGAGCTCGAGAAGACTCTCGCGCTCCTCCAAGAGGACTTACGCCGCATCGAAGGCGAAAAGAAGATCAACTACAAGCCCGCGGAGAAACGCTTGACGCTCAACGTCGTCGAGCCTCTCGCGGCGCTGCGTAGCGAGCTCGAGGCCAGCCGCGCGATCGCCGGCCCCTCGCGTGAAGCGCTCGAGCAGGTCGGAGCCGCCATGGAGCGACACATCCTCGCGGGCGAATACGACGCGGCGCTCGACTCTTACAAGGCGATCGAGAGCGGCCTCGGGCTGATTCACCTCGACCCGCCGCGTGAAGAGCTCGCCGAGTGGATTCGGCAGCTGGCGTTCGATGCGGGCACGTTGCGCGACTTCGGCAAGATCAAGCTGACGATCTACGGCTACGTGATCATCGGCGAGAACCCGCCGGTCGTCATGATCAACGGGCGCACACGCAGCATCGGTGACCCTGTGGGCACCGAGTTGATCGTGGAGGCGATTCGACCCTCCGAGGTCGACTTCATCTACCACGGCGTGGTCTTGACGCGGCATTACTGAGTGCAACGCCTGTCGCGGCGCCCGAGCGGGCGCTGCGGTGGGCTCAAATTTGGCCGGCGGTTTGTGGTGAGCGCGCCGGAACGTCCGAGAACAAGTCAATGAAGTGCAGCCGCCTGGAATTTCCGGGCGGGGAGGAATCGTGGTTAGAACCATTCAAAAACTCGTCCTGTCCGCGACGTTCGTTGCTGGCCTAGCTCCGCTCGCTGCGGCGCAAGTCCCAAGCCTCGACGCGCGAGTCAGTCTCCAGATCACCGAGCGTGATCTGTCCCAGATCGTGCAGGAACTGCGCGATAAGTCCGGCGCCAACATCGTCCTCCTGGAGGGCGGTGACCAGAAGGTCAAGGACCTTCAGGTGTCGGACATCTACTGGCGTGATGCGCTCGACTATGCCGTCGAGCTCGCGCGCTGTGTTGTCGAACAAGACAAGTCTGGGGTCCTCGTCATCTCGAGGCCCCTGCGCGTCGGAATCGAATTCAACGACAAGGACAGCGACATCCGAGAGATCATCTCGGGCATCGCGACGGCGGCCAACGCCAACGTCATCATCGGCCCGGAAGTCACCGGTACCCTGCGGGCTCGTATCAAAGACGTCCCCTGGCGCGCCGCCCTCGAGGAGATCTGCAAGACGCGTGGCTACGCGCTGATCGAAGAGCAGCGCGGGATCCTGCGCATCGTCGATCCGGTCAGCCTCGAGAAGCAGAAGATCACGAAGAGCTACCAGCTCCGTTACGTGCGCCCGAAGAGCGTGCGCGTGCCGCAGATCAAGTCGGAGTTCATCAAAGGCAACTCGATCTCGCCGGTGGGCCCGGTGACGCAGCACTTCACCGTGCTCGAGGCGCTCCGCAAAGCGCTCTCGAGCCAGGGTGAGCTCGACTTTATCGAGACCCAGAACGTCATCATCGTGCGCGATACGGTGCAGGTGCACGAGACGATCCAGGAGATCGTACGGCGCCTCGACGTCGAACCGGCCCAGGTCTTCATCGACTTGAAGTTCGTCTCGACGAGCAACATCGACATCCTGAATCTCGGCGTCGACTACGGTGACGGCGGACCGGCGATCTCCGTGTCCGGAAGCCAGATCCCGATCGAGCTGCCCTTCGCAGTCGGCGGCCGCGGCTGGGAAGACGGCATCATCGCGAGCGACTTCGGCCGCGGCCCCGTGGCGGGGGACGGCGGCGGCATCAACGCCGGTCGCACGCTCGCGCCCGACACGATCTTTGGCGCGTTGTCCTTCACGCAGGTCCAGGCGACGCTGCGGATGCTGCAGCGCGACACCCGCACCGAGATCATCCAGGCGCCGAAGATCATCACGATGGACGGCAACGAGGCGACGATCTTCGTCGGCGAGACCGTGCGTTACGCCGAGGCCAAGTCCGAGCAGGGTCAGGCCGGCGGTCTGCAGTTGACAGTGCAAGAGGCCTCTGGCTCGCCGGTCGAGATCGGCTTCCAGCTCCTCGTGCGCCCGAGCGTGATCCCTGGTACCCGCAAGATCGCGATGGAGGTCATCCCGAAAGAGACGAGCCTCTCGGGTACGGGCACCTCGAACCTCGCTCCGGCGGGCTTCGACGTGTTCACCGTGGGCTCGGCCGGCGCCGAGGGCACCATCGCCCTGCCGCGCACGCGCGCCTCGACGATGATCACGCAGATGTTGCTCGAGAGCGGCCAGACCGCGGTCATCGGCGGTCTCACGACCGACTCGGAGGCCAAGACTGTCAGCCGTGTCCCGTTCATCTCGCGCATCCCGATCCTCGGCGAGCTGTTCAAGCACCGCTCCGAGCAGCGCGACCGACGCAACCTGATGGTCTTCATCACCCCGTCGCTGGTGCACAGCGCCGAGGACACCGAGTTCCTGTTGCAGCAGGAGCTGCAGCGTCGCCGGACCCGGTTGACCGACCAGATCGAGGCGCTGGTGGACCCGGCGTCCAAGGTCGAGGGCTCGAAGAAAGCGAAGTGAGCGACAGACCTGCGCTAGCCCACGGGACCGATTCTTGGGGCACGCGGCGCAGATTCTGTTCATGACCCCCCGGCCCTCGGACTCGCGTCCGAGGGCCTCCCCCTGAGAAGTCCCAGCCCCGGGACCTCTTCCGGGCCACCCCCATGGCCCGGCGCACGGCCGGCAACCCCCTTCCTGTCGGCCGTGCACCCTTCGAAGCGGAGCCGCGCGGATTCGCCGCGCGGCTCCGCGCTTTTCTGGACACCTCGAGTCGCCCCAACGGGCTGGCCTGCCCTGGCCCTCGCCGCGAGGTCCACGCCCGGAGGTCCACGCCCGGAGGCCCACGCCCGGAGGCCCACGCCCGGAGGCCCACGCCCGGAGGCCCACGCCCGGAGGCCTTCGCCCTGGGGATCCAGGTGCTCCACGCGTGTCCCAGCTGCGGTGCACCCCATCCGGCGCCAACACGAGGCCCTTGGGCCGCACGGAGCGGGTCTCGGGGCACCCGGTCCGAGCCTTTTCCCGTTCCGCCATCGACTCGGCGGACGTCAGTTCGCAGCATGGAGCGTCGCCCGAGGCAAAACGCCCCGCGGCGCACCTCTGAACTGACCCTTTCACTCACACCGCGCGGTCGCCTCTCTCCATGGGGCGGCCCGGTGCGAGCGCTCCCAGGGGCCTCTGGCCCCATCTGAAAACCCCGCCCTCAAACGAGGGCTCCACCCGGATCTGAGCCGGCTGCCGCACATGGCGCTGGGCCTCGGCCGTTCCCCGTGTTCCTGAATGGAGTGCGCGGAGCGTCGGTGCCCGCCCACGCGCGCCTCGTTCATCCGGACCCCTTTGACATGAACGAACACCTCCTCCCGGGCGACGCGAGCCCGGATGAGCCCGCAGATCGGGCGCCCGAACGCGAACTACCGTTCGACGACGACACGGCCTCCGCTGACTCCGCCGACGACGAGCTCGAAGGTGGCTTCGGCGCTGGTTTGAGTGGCGGTGGCGACAGCGCGCCCGCGCCCAAGTCCAAGGCGCGCGGCGCTGCGGCTGCGGCTGCGGCGCCCGGCAAGAAGAAGGCGCGCCGCACCCGCAGTAAGGCCGGTACGAGCGCCTCTAAGAAGGCCGCAGACGACGCCGACGCCGCCGACGATGATGATGAGGCCGACACGGCCGCCGCGAGCGCGCCGAAGGCTGCCGCGCAACGCGAGTCGGTCACCAAGGACGCGGTGAAGGACGCGGCGAAGGACGCGGATGACAAGGCCGAGGCCGACGCACCGCAACGCAAGAAGCGCCGCAGTCGCCGACGCCCGAGCACCAAGGCGGCCGAGCCCGAGCCCGAGCCCGAGCCCGCAGAGGAGCCCGAACCCGAGCTCGCGGACAACGAGCCCCCCAGCGACGACGACGAGGACCGCGACGACGATCGTCCTGCTGAGGTTGTTCCGTCGCGAAGCGCGGCGCGTCACACAACACGCGGCGCAACGCGGGTCACCGTAGCGGCGAAGGCCTCGCCCAAAGCCGCGCCCAAAGAGCCCCAAGAGGAGGACGAGGACGAGGACGAAGACCTGCGCGATCCCGAGGACCACGACGGCGCCGAACGCGACGAAGCGCCTCGTGATGCCGACAGCGAATCCGCCGAGTCGACGACCCAGGCCGAGCGCAAGCGCCGGCGCCGCGGATCCCGCGGCGGGCGCCGTCGGAAGGGCCAGAAGGCCGAACCCGACCGCGAGGCCGCCGAAAGGGACGAAGTCGCTGTCGCGCCCAAGTCGCGCGCCGCGAGCCGCCCGGACGCTGGGCCACGCGAGCGGTCACGAGGTGGCTCATCACGGGGCGACTCGTCACGGGGCGACTCGTCACGGGGCGACTCGTCACGAGGTGACTCGTCACGAGTGGGCTCATCACGGGGCGACTCGTCACGGGGTGACTCCCCGTCGAGTGTTCGCCGCGTCGCCAGCCGCACCTCGGGTGCGGCGACGGTGGAGTCGATCCCCGGCGAGGACGAGGACGACCTCCCGGTGCTCGCCGGCCAGAAGGGCTCCGCCGGCCAGAAGGGCGGCCCACCGAGCGGTGAACTTGACGCCGAGAGCGACCGCGCGGGCAAGAAGCGCCGTCGGCGGCGCAAGCGCCGTGGCGCCGAGGGCGACGCGCCGCGCGAGCGCGGGACCGCCGCTCGCGACGACCAGCGCGACGAGGACGACGACGATGCGGACGAGCTCGACTCCGACGAGGACGGGCACACCGCCGTGGAATCTCCGCCGGAAGAGAGCGCTGAGCGCGCCTCGAAGCGAGGCCGCCGCGGGCGCAAGAAGTCCGGCGCGAAGCGTCCGGCGGACGGCAAGGACTCGGGGTCCGGCGAGAAGACCCCGGGCAAGTCCGCCGAGGAGCTCGCGGAGGAAGAGGCCGCCAAGGCCGAGAAGCTGCGGACGCAGGAGATCCTCGTCAACGCGGTCGAACCCGAGGAGAAGCGCGTCGCGGTGCTCCAGGGCGATCTGATCATCGATCTGTTGATGACCGCGGAGAGCCAGAAGACGCTCGTCAACGACGTCTATCGCGGCAAGGTCGTCAACCTCGAACCCGCCATCGGGGCGGCGTTCATCGACTTCGGCCAGGGCCGCAACGGCTTCCTGCACACGTCGGACGTCCTGCCGAATTACGGCGACGACGACTTCGAGCTCGAGCACCTGCTCACGGCGCGGGTCGACATCGAGGAGTGGGGCGAGGACGAGCGAATCGATGTGCGCGACCTCGTCGACGAAGAGGACCGCGACGCCAGAGACGGCGCCGCCGAGCTCGCGCCCGAGTTGTCCGACGACTTCCACGACCTCGATGTCGAGGAGGCACACGCCGACGGAGGCGACGACGGCGCTGCCGAGGCGCGGGACGAGGAGCATGGCGACGACGAGCACGATGAGGCTGGCGGGGATTCCCACGGCGATGATTCGGGCGCGGCTGAGGCTGATTCTGAACGTCCTGGACCGCCGCGAAGCGCGGCGGGCGGACGCGGCAATCCACGCCGTGGGGGCGCCGCGCGCGGCCAGCAAGGGCGCGAGGTCCGAGCCAAAGGGCGCATGGCCGAACGCCGCAAGGGCCGCGATCGGCGACCGATCACGGACCTGCTGCGTGTCGGGGATCCGGTGGTCGTCCAAATCACGAAGGACGCGATCGGCGACAAGGGGCCGACGCTCACGACCTACATCTCGATCCCGGGTCGTTACCTGGTCTTGATGCCGTCCATGTCGCGCACGGGGGTCAGTCGCAAGATCCCCGACGAGAAGGAGCGCCGGCGCCTGAAGAAGATCCTCGCCGGCATGAACGTGCCCGCGGACATGGGGGTCATCGTGCGCACTGCCGGCATCGGCAAGAAGAAGGAGGACCTCACCCGCGACCTCAACTACCTCCTCGGAGTCTGGGAAGGGTTCGGCCGGAAGCTGCGCGGCAGCCGCGGTCCGTCGCCGCTCTACCAAGAGTCCGACGTCGCCACGCGCACGATGCGCGATCTGTTCAACCAGCACACCAAGCGTGTGGTCGTCGACGACTACACCGTGCACGAGCAGATGTGCGAGTTCGCCGGCAAGCTCATGCCGGAGCACGTGAATCGCATCGAGCTCTATGACGGTGAGCGCCCGATCTTCCACCAGTTCGGCATCGAGCAGGACTTCGAGCGCATCTTCGCGCGGCGTGTCGAGCTGCCGTCCGGAGGGTCGGTCGTGTTCGACCAGGCCGAGGCGCTCGTGGCGATCGACGTCAACTCGGGTCGCACGCGCACGGACAGCTTCGACTTCGAGAAGATCGCTTTGAAGACGAACCTCGAGGCCGTGACCGAGATCGCGCGCCAGATCCGCCTGCGGGACCTCGGCGGGATCATCGTGTGCGACTTCATCGACATGATGAAACCCTCGAGCAACCGCCAGGTCGAGCGGGCGCTGCGTGACGCGCTCGAGACCGATCGGGCGCGCTCGAAACTCGGGCGCATCAGCCAGTTCGGCCTCCTCGAGATGACCCGCCAGCGCCTCGGGCCGGGCACCCACAAGAAGGTCTTCCAGGCTTGCCCGCGCTGTCGCGGCACGGGCCGGGTGCGGACGCTCGAGTCCCGCGCCCAGGCGATCCTGCGGCGCCTCGGCTCCGCCCTGACCCAGAAGGGGTTCACGACCGTCGAGGTCAAGGCCCACCCCGAGGTGGTCAAGTACCTCAAGGACCGCCTGTACGACTACATCCGCGCGATGGAGCACCGTACGGAGCGTGAGATCCGGCTCGTCGCGTCCCCGGACCAGACCGAGGACAGCGTGCTGAACTACATGCGGGCCGACGGCCGCGAAGTGCGGCCGGGCGGGCGGCGCAAGCGCTGAGGAGGCGGACTCCTAGGCGCCTACTAGCCGTGCCGCGCCCGGCAGCCCGGACCCACCGCGGTCCGGGCGCCAGGTGGTCCGGGCGCCAGGTGGTCCGGGCGCCAGGTGGTTGGCAGGGCGACCTCGCCCTGGTATCGTCTTCGCCCCCGCGTCCCTTCCGACCCCTTCCTGGGTCCAAGGTGCTGAGGGCCCGCGGGTGGATTCACCGCGGGAGAGCCGGGCCTCGCCTCCCATTCTTGGGGGCCCCTGGAGATCACGACCATGTACGCCATCATCAGCGACCGCAACAACCAAGCGAAAGTGAAGGTCGGGGACGAGGTCCTCTGCGACCTCACCGACGCCGAGCCCGGCACGACGATCACGTTCGACCACATCCTCCTCGTCGGGGACGAAGGCAACGTGCGCATCGGCAAACCCGAGGTCGCCGGCGCGACCGTCACCGCCGAGGTGATCGGCGAGGACCGCGGCAAGAAGCTCGTCGTCTTCCGCTTCCGGCGCCGCAAGAACGTGCGCGTCAAGAACGGCCACCGCCAGCGTTACACCCGCGTGCGCATCACGGCGATCAACGGCTGATCGTCTCCTTCACCTCGACCCCATTCCATCGATCACGGCCGGCGGGCACCGCGGGCCGAACCCTCAGGGAGCAGCGAACATGGCACACAAGAAGGGCCAAGGCTCGACGCGCAACGGGCGCGACTCGAACGCTCAGTTCCGCGGCGTCAAGCGCTTCGGCGGGCAGCAAGTCACCGCTGGCACGATCATCGTGCGGCAGTGCGGCACCAAGTACAAGCAAGGCCAGAACATTGGCGTCGGCAGCGACTACACGCTCTACGCCCTCGTCGACGGCACCGTGCGTTTCCAGTCCGGGCGCCGGGTGCACATCGACCCGGCCGTGCAGGTCTGATCCACGGACCCGTTCTCGGCGCGGCGCGCGCGCAATCGAGAGAGCGCAGAGACCGCGCGCAATCGAGAGAGCGCAGAGACCGCGCGCAATCGAGAGAGCGCAGAAACCGCGTGCAGTCGAGAGAGCGCAGAGACCGCGCGCAGTCGAGAGAGCGCAGAGACAATGTTCCGTGACGAGGCCGAGATCGAGGTCATTGCAGGTGATGGGGGGGACGGCGTCGTCTCCTTCCGCCGCGAGAAATACGCGCCCAAGGGTGGCCCCGACGGCGGCGACGGCGGCGACGGCGGCGACGTCGTGCTCGTAGCGAGCAGCGACCTGCACTCGTTGCTCGAGGTCGGCCGCAGCTTTCGCTACGCCGCCAAGAACGGCAAGCGCGGCGGCTCGCGCACCAAGACCGGGCGCTCGGCGGAACACGTCGAGATTCTGGTGCCCGTCGGGACGATCGTGAAGGACTCCGAGCGCGGCAACATCCTGCGCGACCTCGACACACCCGGCGCCCGGCTCGTCGTCGCCGTGGGTGGACGTGGGGGCAAGGGCAACGCGCGTTTCGCGACCTCGGTCCGCCAGGTGCCGCGCATCGCGACCCTCGGCGTCCCCGGCGAGCGGCGCCGTGTGCTGCTCGAGCTGAAGCTGTTCGCCGAGGTCGGCCTGCTCGGCTTCCCGAACGCCGGCAAATCGACCTTCCTCGCGCGGGTCTCGGCCGCGCGCCCGAAGATCGCGGACTACCCCTTCACGACCCTCTCGCCGCAAGTGGGCATCGTCCCGGTCGGTGGGTACGACACCCTCGTGATGGCGGACCTGCCGGGCCTCATCGAAGGCGCGGCCGAGGGCGCGGGCCTCGGACACCGCTTCTTGCGCCACGTCGAGCGCTGCCGCGTGTTGCTGCACTTCGTCGACGTCTCGACGACCGCGGAGCCCGCGCCGTTGGAGGCCTACCGCGTCCTCGACGCGGAGCTCGCGCGTTACTCGCCAGAGCTGCACAAGAAGCCGCGCCTCGTCATCGCGACGAAAGCCGGCGAGGACGACGACAGCGAGCCGCGTGTGGCCGAGCTCGCCGCGGCGGTGGCGGCGCACGGCGGCGGCGAGGTCCTGCCGATGTCGTCGGTGCTCGGCACGGGCGTGCCCGAGGTCTTGCGCGCCGCGCGCGACATCGTGCGCCGCGCCGCGGCGACTCCGGCCGCAAGCGAGTCCGAGGCCGCGGCCGAGACCGCGGCCGAGACCGCGGCCGAGTGAGCCGAGCCGAGCCGAGTGAATCGTGTGGGCTCGGTGGGCTCGACGGGCTCGACGGGCTCGACGGGCTCGACGGGCTCGGTGGGCTCGGTGGGCTCGACGGGCTCGACGGGCCGGACGGGCCTCGCTGCCTAGGAACCTGCGCCACAGAAGCCAACTCGCAGCGTGGTGTCCACGTGCGTCCCAGCAAGACGCAGCAAGTTCCCCATAGCTCCGCGCTATTTGGAACCTCGCTGCAACGCAGCGGGGGCGTGCGTGGGGCGCCGGGATGTGAGTTGGATTCTGTGGCGCAGGCTCCTAGACGCGGGCGTCCCGATCCGAGCAGGGCGGCGTGGAGCGACGCTTCGGTCAAGGGGCGCATCGAGGAGGGTCGATACTCCGCTGGCGTCCCCGCCCGCCAAGCCTCGCAACGCCTCGCCTATGCCTCCCGCTCACGACATCACCGACGACGAGTTCAGCTTCCGGGATTTGAAGGCGGTGCCGAAGGCCCAAGGCCAGCCGCTGCCAGCCGGGACGACACCGCAGAATTCCGTCGGCGAGGTGGCACCCGAGGGGCCGACACCCGGCGCGCCGCCGGGACAGGCACCGGGGCCGCAACCGGGAGGCGAGAGTCCGCCCACGGCCGCGCCGTTGCCCACGTCGCGCTCAGCAGACCGACTCGCGGCGCGCCCGCCGGTGCCCGCCGACGGCGCCGCACCCGCCACTCCGGAGCCGCCGCGCCCGTCCCGAGCGCGCGAAGAGTCCGCCGCGCGCAGCGGTCGCCACGATCCGCGCCACCTCGTCCAAAGCTGGCTGCGCGACATGGTCGACCACCAGGCCAGCGACCTGATCCTGCGCTCCAGTGGGCGCCCCTCGATGCGGGTCGACGGCAAGATCCAGTTCTTGCCCGGCGAGGTGCCGGGCCCCGGGCCCATGCGCGACGTCCTCGAGGGGATCCTCGGTCCGTCGCGTCTCGAGCGCTGGAACGAGGACGGCTCCGCGGACGCCGCCATCCAGCTGGACGGGCTCGGCCGCTTCCGAATCAACGCTTACAAGCAGATGGGGGAGCCGGCGATCGTCATCCGGCGCATCACCGAGAACGCGCCGACCCTCGACGACTTGAACCTCCCGGTCGCGGAGCTGAAGGACCTCGCGCTGCGCAAGCGTGGGCTCGTGCTCGTCACGGGCGTCGCGGGCTCCGGCAAATCGACGACGCTCGCCGCGATGATCGAGTTCATGAACCGCAGCGTCGCGCGCCACGTCGTGACGCTCGAAGACCCGGTCGAGCTCTTGTTCAAGGAGCGCTACTGCGTCATCAGCCAGCGCGAGGTCGGCACCGACACGACGTCGTTCCGCGACGGGCTGAAACACGCTTTGCGCCAGAGCCCGGACGTGATCCTCATCGGCGAAGTGCGCGACGCCGAGACCGTCGTGGCTGCGCTCGAGGCCGTCGAGACGGGGCACCTCGTCATGTCGACGATGCACACGGTCAACGCGTCCCAGACCGTCGATCGCATCCTCGGGTTCTTCCCCGGCGAGCGCCACGTGCAGATCCGCCAGCGCATGGCGCAGAATCTCGCCGGAGTGCTCTCGATGCGTCTCGTGCCGAAGGTCGGCGGGGGCATGGTGCCGGCCTACGAGCTTCTGCAGTCCACTCCGCAAGTCCGCGAGCTGCTCGAGCTGGGCCAAACGACCGAGCTCGGGCGTGTCATCGCGCAGGGCAACGAGCCTGGGCTGATCTCGTTCAACGACCGCCTGCTCGAGCTCGTCGGCGCGGGTCTCGTGACCCTCGAGGACGCCCTCGCGGCGAGCGATCGCTCGGATGAATTGTTGCTGTCGATGCGCGGGATCCGCGGCAGCGCGGATCGCACCGTCACGACCTCGGCTGCGAATCGGCCAGCGGCCGCGGCGCCGCCCGGCGCCAAGCTCGGCGCCGGCACGAAGGCGCCGACGGCGGGCCCTGATGGTCTGCAGCGCCGGCGCTCGGACCCTGCGGGTTTCGAGCCGCGGCGCGGGACGCGGGACGAGTCGGCAGGCGGGAGCAGCGCCCCAGGGAGCCCCAGCAGCCCTGCCGGGCAGGGCGGCCTGCGCTTGCGAGGGCCGGATTCCGCGGCCTGATCCCCCGACAACGGAGCCTCGCGATGCCGACCTCGGCGCGCGGGGCCTGATTCCCGCGCCCCGAGGAAGAGCCCCGTCGCGGGGTCGTCACAACGACGAGCGCTCCAAGTTGGGTCGGCTCGGTGCTACGATCGCCGGCTGGCCCCTCGCGCGCCACGCCCCATGAACGTCGCCACGCTGAAATCTATCTTGTTTCTGGTCGCCCTAGCGCTCTTTGGAGGGCTGGTCTACTACGCCTACGACTTCAAGCGCGAGCAGAAGGCGTTGGGCAGCAAGCGGCCCTATTGGGACGAAGCGTACGCGACCTCGGTGCTCGACAATGTCGCCCGCCCGGAGACCCCCAAGGCCCGCATCGTCGACTACAAGGCGGTCGTGTCGCCGGCCTTCCTGACCCTCGATTGGACCGGCTCGCCTCCTAGCAAGGTGGTCGAGGTCGCCCCGACCACCACTGGGCCGGTCGAGAAGCCGAAGGTCGTCGTCAAGGACCTGCTCTCGATCCAGATGGTGCGGGTGTCCAACAGCGATCCGGGCGAGAGCTCTGCGATCGTGGTCTGGAAGGCGCCCGCCCTCAAGAATGCGAACCGAACCTTGAAGATCGGGCGTGTGCTGCCGAGCCCGTTCGACTCCGCCGTCGTGAAGGACATCCGACCCGAGGGCATCGAGTTCGTGTTCACCCGCGACGGTCAGGACAACGAGCTCGTCAAGGTGCCTTCCGGCGCCGACGGTTTGATCGTGACGGTCGACGGCATGGACAAGATCATCCGCCCGGTGCCGCGCCGCACGATCCAGCCGCTCGTCGCCACCGGCAACATTTGGCCGGACAAGACCCGCCTCCTCGCGCCGGACATGTTCGAGGTCGGCTCGGCCGAGCTCGACGAGTTCGGACGCGACTATGCGCGGATCCTCACGGAGGACGTGCGGCTCGAGACGAACCTCGACAAGAACGGCAAGCGCTCGGGCCTCAAGATCGTCGAGGTCAAGGCCGGCTCCCTCGCCTCCAGCCACGGCGCGCGCACGGGCGATGTGATCATCAGCATCAACGGCGAGTCCGTCTCGAGCGAACAACAAGCGATCAGCTTCGTGCGCCGCAACTCCGAGAACACGACGACCTGGCAGGTGGTCGTGGAGAACCTCGGCCAGCAGCGCACGGTCACGTACAACACCCCGCAGCCGAGGTGACCTAACTGAGCGGGGTTGGTGTGCGAGACCAGAGGTACCGAACCCGACCCAAAAAGAAGGTGAGGGTCGCACGCGCGGAGCGCGTGCGACCCTCACCTTCTTTTTGGGTCGGGTTCGGTACCTCTGGTCTCGCACACCAACCCTCTCCGGCCCGGTACTCTGCGCGCCGCTGTGCGAGACCTCGTACTCATCGACGTCGGTAACTCGGGTGTGGGAGTCGCGCTGTGGCGCGCGGCGGACCCGCGCCCGGCGCGCTGGGCTGGGCCCGAGCGCGACGTCGTGCCTGGAGCTCCCGAGGTGCGCGAGATTCACGCCTTCGAAGCCACGCTCCTGGCGCTGCCGGGCGCCCCTTCGGGGACCTGGACTCCAGTGCTCGCCTCGGTGGCGCGACCAGCGCGTGTCGCGCTGCTCGTCGATGTGTTGACGCGGACGGGTCTCAGCGCCCCAGTGATCAACCCGCCGAGCGGCCTCGCGCTCGCGCTGCGGCACCCCGAGACGTGTGGCTTCGATCGCCAGTACGCGGCGCGCGCGGCGCTCCGCCTCGCGTCCGGCCCGGCCCTCGTCGTCGACGCGGGGACCGCGTTGACCGTGGACGCCGTCGTGCCGCGCGGGGACGCGCGCGGAGCTGCCGCCTTGGCCGACGTCGGGTTCACGCGCGAGAGTGAAGCCGGGAGCGCCGCGACCCAGCACGAGGGCGTCTTCCTCGGCGGCGCGATCGCCCCCGGACCGCGGCTCCTCGCGGAGGCCCTCGCCCGCGGCGGCGCGCGTCTCTTCGAGGTCGACGGACTGAGCGCGGACACACCCGCTCTCGGTCGGGACACGGGCTCGGCCCTGCGCTCCGGGGTCGTCCACGGCTTCGTCGGCGCCGCCCTGGAATTGATCCGCGCCGTCGGCCGAGACGCAGAGCTCGAGGACGCCCCCGTGTGGCTCACCGGCGGCGCCGCGCCGCTGCTGCTCGAGGCGCTGACACGCGCCCTCGGGCCGAGGCTCGTGCCCGCGCCGGATCTCGTACTGACAGGCCTCGGGAGCGCCGCGCGCGAGGTGCGACGCTGAGCGGGGTTCGGCTCCTCACCGCTGCCGGGGCTGCCGGGGTCGCGGTGCTCGAGGTGCAGGGCGCGCTGGCTCTCGGGCGCCTCGCGGCGCTCGCGGGTGGTCGCACCGCGCGCCCGGGCGAAGTGCGCCTCGTGCGGCTGGTGCAGCGCGCGCAGGACTCGACACCGGAGGGTGGGGGTGGGCCCCGGTCGCGCGACACGGAGGGCGAGACGCTCGACGAGGCCCTGCTCGTCGGCGATCCCTCGGCCGCGGTCGACGCGGCCGGCGCGGCGCTCATTGTCGAGCTGCATCTGCACGGCAGCCCGCCCCTCGTCGCAGAGGTGATCGCCCTTCTGTGGGGCGCCGGTCCCGGTCCCTGCGACGACATCCGGCCCGGCGACGGTCCCCGGCCCGGCGACGGCATCCGGCCCGGCGACGGTCCCCGGCCCGGCGACGGCATCCGGCCCGGCGACGGCATCCGGCCCGGTGACGGCATCCGGCCCGCGGGCGGCCCGCGAACCCTCGAGGGGCGCGCCAGCGCGGCGCTCGCAGCGGTGCCGACGGAGCTCGGCGCCCGCATCCTCGTCGACCAGTCCGAGGGCGCGCTGCGCGCTGCGTTCGCGCGCCTCGATGGGCTCCCCGCACCCGAGGCGCACGCGGCGCTCACCGCGCTCGTCGCGCGGAGCCGCGCCCTCGCGCCGTTGTTCCGTACCCCGCGAGTCGTGCTCGTCGGACCGGTCAACGTGGGCAAATCGACGCTCTTCAACGTCCTCGCGGGCGAAGCGCGCGCGCTCGTCTCCGACGAGGCCGGCACGACCCGCGACGCGCTCACCGCCGACGTGCCCTGCGGGCCGTATGTGGTGCGTTTCATCGACACGGCCGGTGAGCGCGAGCTCGCGGTCGCTGCCGCGCGCGAGGGTGTCGCGCCGCCGGATCCACCACCCGCTCGAGCGTCGGATCCAGCAATGGTCGAGCGCGCCGGCCAGGAGCTCGCGCGGTCGCTCGCGGCGGGCGCGGACCTCGTGCTGCGCCTTCGCCGCAATGACACGGCGACGGCGAGGGTGACGTCCATGGCCGCGCGCGCCGAGGTCTCGCTCGCGACCTGCGCCGAGCTGGTGCACGGACCCGACCCTGCCGTCTGGCCGCGCGGGGCCGTCAGCGCGCTGGCCGATCCGTCCGGGGCGCGCGCGGAGGTGATCGCTGCCGTGCTCGGCGCCCTCGCGCTCCCGACGGACTTGGCGTGGATCGAGGGCGAGCCCGTCCTCTTCGAGGCCGCCCTCGTCGACCGCGCGGAAGAGGCCCTCACTCGCGCTGCAACCCAGACGGCAACCCAGCCGGGGCGCACCTCCGAACGCGGCCCCAGGGTCGACTGGTCCGCCCTCGTCGCGCTCGATTGAGTCCTCGATTGAGTCTCGGTATCGACCGCGAGTCCGAAACGGTTCACCCCCGCGCGTAGGGTGGCCGCAGACGGCCCCTGAGCATCGCTGCGCGGCGCCAAGCGTCTCTGGTTCGACGGCTCACGCCAGCGCGACCGAGGCCAGGGGCGAACGTTGACGGAGAGAGTCCGGGTACGGGCCCCAAGGCCTCGAGCCGTGCGCGGTGGTTCCCGACGGTGCCTCCCGTGCGTTACCATCTGCGCCCAGACGTCCGCGCGAGCGCCCTCGGCCCTGCTCGCGCGACGCCCTCGATGCAGCCGGTCCGACACCTCGTCTCGATCGATGACATCTCCCTCGAGGAGATGACGGCCCTCTTCCGGGCCGCCGACCGTTTCTCCGCGGATCCGCGCGGCTTCGCGAACTTCGCGCCCGGGCTCATCACCGCGAGCCTCTTTTACGAGCCGAGCACCCGCACGCGGCTGTCGTTCGAGTCGGCGATGCTGCGCCTCGGCGGCGGCGTCCTCACGGCGGCCGAGATGACGAGCTCGAGCGCCTCGAAGGGCGAGTCCCTCGCGGACACCGTGCGGGTCGTCGGCGGCGGCTACGCGGACCTGATCGTGTTGCGCCACCCGAGCGAGGGCGCGGCGCGCCTCGCCGCCGATTATTCGCCGGTGCCCGTGGTCAACGCCGGTGATGGCAGCCACGAACACCCGACGCAGACGCTCTGCGACCTCTACAACCTGCACGTCGAGCGCGGCCGCATCGCGGGCCTCGACGTCGTGCTCGCGGGGGACTTGAAGTACAGCCGCACCGTGCACTCGTTCGCCTACGCGCTCGCGCGTTTCGGCGCGAACATCGTGTGTGTGCCGCAGCCCGGCTTCGAGATGCCGGACTACGTGTTGCGGCGGCTGCGCGAGGAGTTCGGCGTCGAGCCGATGCGCGCGGATGCCAAGCGCCTCGGCGCCCTCGCGGCGAAGACCGACGCCGTCTACCTCACGCCGCACAAGCCGCACCAGTTGTCGCTGTTCACCGACGCCAGCCACTGGGAGGTCGAACACGTCGACGCGGTGTACATGACCCGCCCGCAGACCGAGCGCTACTCCGACGGCGAGCGACAGCAGCGGGATTATTTGCGCATCGAGAAAGGCTCGATGGGGGCCGAGTCGCTGCGCGACGCGGTCGTCATGCACCCTCTGCCGCGCCGCGACGAGATCGCGGCCGACATGGACGACGACCCGCGCAGCATCTACTTCAAGCAGACCGCGCGCGGAGTGCCGATTCGCATGGCGATCCTGTCCTGGTTGCTCGGTCGCTTGCCCGAGGCACCTTTGGCGGCGCCGCGGATCGATGTGAACCACCGCTCGAAGGTCGCGCACAATCCTTGCCCGAACCCCTCGTGCATTTCGCGCACCGAGACACGCCACGCCTCGCCATCGTTCGCGGTGATCGCGCGCACGCCGCTGCGCGCGCGCTGCGGTTACTGCTCGCGCGAGTTCACGTTCCGCTTCGTCGGCTGCGCCTCGACCCGCAACTACCACGCGCCCGAGTCGCACTCGGTGCGGCAGATCTTGCCGGGGAACCTCGTGTTCTTCAGCGATCGCGACCAGGCCGAAGAGCACGGCTTCCACGCCACGCAGAGTGTCCTCGCCTGACACGCCGGTCGCGCCGCGCCGCTTCTCGCCGGCGCGCATTCGGACCTTTAAGGTCCTGGAGCAGATCTTTCGGCGGCTCGGCGGGCGGCGCTTCTACCGCGCGCGATTCCTCGCGCCGGGGCGGCTCGTGCAGCGCTTCGAGGAGGTCCATGTGCCCGCGGGCCCGGGCACGACGCGGCTCCGCGAGGGTTACCGGATCGCGGCGTTGTCGGACTTCCATGCGGGGTCGTTCCTCGGCCCGGGCGACCTCGACCACGCCCTCGAGCTCGTCGCGCAGTTTGTGCCGCATGTGATCTGCTTGCTCGGCGACTTCATCGTCGACGCGACCGAGGAGAGCGCGCGCATCGTGCCGGACCTCGCGCGCCTCCATGCGCCAGACGGTGTGTTCAGCGTCTTCGGCAACCATGATTACCGCGGCCGGCGCGAGCACGAGATCGAGGCGACGCTCGGCGAGCACGGCATTCGGTTCCTGCGCAATCGCGGTGTGCGGCTCGGCGCCGACGCGAGCTCGAGCGAGCGAAACACGCCTGGGCTCGTGCTCGTCGGCATCGAGGACGCCGAAGAAGGGCGCGCGGTCGACCTCGACGCCGCGCGCGCCGCGCTCGTGCCCGGCGATATCGAGATCGCCCTCTCGCACCACCCTTGGATGGCCAAGGCGTTCGCGCAGCCGTCGCCCTCTGGCCGCGGCGCGCACCTCGTGTTGTCGGGACACACCCATGGTCTGCAGATCGATCTACCCTTTGTGCGCGGCCTCGGTCCGGCACACCCGGGCGTGCGTGTGGAGCTCGGCGCGACGACCCTGCTCGTCTCGCGCGGCCTCGGCGTCGTCGGCGCGCCGTTGCGTATCGGCGCGCCCGCCGAGGTCCTGTGTGTGACGTTGCGCGAGACTCCGGCGGCAACACCGTAACACGCGCTCGGCGCGAGGAACCAGCGACCGCGACACGCGCTCGGCGCGAGGAACCAGCGACCGCGACACGCGCTCGGCGCGAGGAACCAGCGACCGCGACTCGCGCTCGGCGCGAGGAACCAGCGACCGCGACTCGCGCTCGGCGCGAGGAACCAGCGACGCTGAAGCTCGGGTATCATTGCGCGGATGCACGGTGCCCTCGCACTGTCCGCGGGCGTCCTCTTCGTAGGGCGCTCCGCCAAGACCGCCACCATCCAGGCCTTCGACCTGGATGGTCGCGTGTTGCGTCCAGGTTTCGAGTTCCGCGACGAGGCCCTCGGCCGCTCGAGTGTCGCGGGCCTCGCGCTCGACGACGACCGCCGCGTTTGGGTGGCCGACAGCGCCGCTCGCAAGGTGCGCGGTTTCACGGTCTTCGGTCGGCCGATCGCCGAGCTCGGTGGGCGCCCCGAGGACCAGCTCGACGCGCGGGGCGCGCTCGGGTCGCCGATCGCTGTGCGCGCGCGCGGCGGTGACGAGCGTTTGTTGTTGCTCGTCGCGTCCGGCGGGCAGAGGCGCCATGCGCTGCAGTTCCTGCGCCCGCTCGACGGGCGGCAGCGCTCGCTGCGCTCGCTCGGCGAGGCCGAAGGGACCTTCGATGATCTGGCGGACGTCCATTGGGCCTCTACGCGCGAATTGGATCCCGCCGCGAGCCCCGCGCGTACGTCTGCAGTCGGCGACACGTCCGACGACGGCGCGGAGAACCGCGCGGATGACTTCGTGCTCGCATGCGAGCGTCGCGCGCGGCGCTTGCAGGTGTTTCGCGGCGCCACGTTCCACTACGCGTTCCGTGTGCCGGGACGGCCGGAGGCTGCGGTGCGACTCGCCGATGGCCGCTGCGTCGTCGCCCTCGGGCAGGACGAGCTCACCGGCGAAATGCGCAACGTGGGTGGAGTCGTGTTGCTCCTCGGACCCGACGGCCGGGTCCTGCGCACGCTCGCTGGACCGGACGAGCTCGAACACCCCACGGCGCTCGTCGCGCTGCCCGGCGCCACAGATGACGAGACCCGCGTCTGGGTCCTCGATCGCGAAGGCTCGCGCGTGCAGCTCTTCACGCTCGATGGCCGCGGCTGGGGCCAGTTCCCAAGCGTCGTCGCGCTGTGAGTGCGGAGAAGAGTGGAGGGGTTCCCGAATCGGCGCCGCGTACCTGGTACCGTACGCCGATTCGGCAACTCCAAATCGCCTCGCAAAGCCCGAACTTGGACTGCTTGCAAGACCTACGTATCGCACAGCCCTCGTCCTCGACGAGTACAGCTCATCACAGTGGCTGCATCGGCATGATGGGCGGCGATGGCCTTCCGCTCGCAAACGCCTAATCGCGCCCGTACAGCGCGTGTCCAAACGAGCGATCGTGGTCGCCCGCGGACGGGTCCGCGCACCCGCAGCGCGCTCGGCCTCGCCGGCGCGCTCATTGCGCTCAGCCTCGTCGCGGCTTGGCTCATCCATTTCGCTGCGGACTCCGACACGACCCACGGACACGCGGCGCTGAGCGGTCTGTCCTCTTCCGGACACGCAGCCGAATCCGACACCGCGCACTCGGCCGAACTTCTCGGCCCCGATCTCGGCCCGGGATTCGGCGCAGCAGGGCGCGCGGGGCTCCCGCAGGAACCACTCGCTCCCGTGCCGTGGACGACCGCGGACAGCGCGGCGTCGAGACCCGGACAGTTCTCGTTCGAGTTGGTCGCCGTCGGCAGCGCCGCGCCGATCGCCGGCGCCGAGCTCCTCCTGCGCGGCGCCGGCGGCGAACGCGCACGCGCGGAGAGCGACGCGTCCGGACGCGCAGTCATCGATGCGCCTTTCGCGATCGCGGACCTCCAAGTGACGAGCGCGACGCACGTCGACCTCGCGCGCCCCGGTGTGCGCGCGGAGGGTGTCGTGTCCCTGGCGTTGATCCCGAGCGGCTCGCTCCTCGGGCGTGTCGATGCCCCAGGGCGCGCGCAGCTCGTGCGCGCGGAGGTGCGCCTCTTCTCCGAGGTCGCCCAGCGCGCAGGTCGGGCCTCGTCGGTCTCGCCGCTCGCCGCGGACGGGACGTTCCGTTTCGCGGACATCGAGCCCGGCGTGATCACGGTCGTGGTCGCGTGCCCGGACTTCCCGCTCGTCGTCGAGCCGAACCTCGTGATCGAGGCCGGCGTCGAACACCGCGTCACCTTGCGCGCGCCGCGCGCCGAGCGGATCCAAGGTCGTGTGCTCGACGCGTCGGGTGTCCCGGCCCTCGGGATCCGTGTGTATGCGCGGCCCGAGCTCGCCGGCGTCTCCGAGTCGACGGAGCGCACGGGGCGCCCCGAGACGGAGTCGGGCGCCGATGGCACGTTCGCGCTGGAGCCCGTCGCGCTCGGCCGCCACGTCGTCGTCGCCGAGAGCGCGGCTGGTCCGCGCGTCGAGCGCGAGGTGCTCGTGCGCGAGACCCAAGGCGCGACGCTCGAGCTGCGCCTACCGGCCTCCGCGACTGTGACCGGGCGCGTGGTCGACGAGAGCGGCCGCGCGCTCGCGGGGGTCGCCGTCGGGATCGTCGCGAGCGATCGTGCGCGGCGGGTCGACTGGACGGGGCTGGAGACTCTCGCCCGCGAGCCAGGCGGCGCGCGCAACGGCGGCGGGCTCCTCGGGCGCACGCTCACCGACGTCGCGGGGCGCTTTCGATTCGAGTCGCTGCCGGCCTCGGCCGCGCTCATCGTCCTCGCCCAGGAGGATCCCCGGCTCGGCGCCGCGGAGCTCCAAACCCCGCGCGACGGCTCCACACCGGTGGACGTCGTCGTCCGCATGCGTCCAGCGCCGCGTGTGCGCGGGCTCGTCCTCGGGCTGGGCGGAGCACCCGTGGCCGGGGCGCAGGTCGCGGCCGATCTGCGGCCGCCGCTCGACGCCGCGGCCGGCGCGTCCGGTGGGCGCCGCGGGCTCCCGATCGTCGGCGTCAGCGGCGGGACGACGACGGATGCCGGCGGCGCGTTCGAGTTGACGTGCCTCGAGGGCGGGAACCTCCGCCTGCGGGTCCGCGCCGACGGCCTCCGCAGCGCGTGGGCCGAGTTCGAGGTGCTGCCCGGAATGACGCAGCTGCCCGAGCCCATCCGACTCGAGGCGGACGTCACGCTCGCGGGCACGGTGTGCGACGAGCGCGGGGACGCGGTGCCGGGCGCTTCGGTGCGGTTGTGGCTCGAGGGCGACGGCCGCAGGCGACGGGGCACACGCGCGGATCGTTATGGGCGTTTCCTCGTCAGCGGCTTGCGCGATGGGATCTGGTCCCTGGAGGTGCGCGCGAGCGGGTACCAGACTTTGCTTATGGACGGCAAGGAGGCGCCGCGCCTCGTCTTGCCGGCGGTCGAGCCGCTCGCGCTCGTGCTCGAGGCCGTGCCCCCTCGACCGCGCGGCGCGGTCACCGGCGAGTTCATCGCGCGCGGCTCGGGCGACCCGGTCGAGGGGGCGCGACTCGATGGCCTCGGCGACGCCGCGGCGCTGTTCGATGGCGCGCGTTTCCGCGTGCTCGGCCTCGCCGCAGGAAAGACAGATTTGACGGTCTCGGCGCCGGGTTTCGAGACCACGAGGCTCGCCTCGTTCGAGCTGCTCGCGGACCGCACGACGGACCTCGGCGCCCTCGAGCTGCGCCCGGCGACCCGCCTCACGATCCGCGTCGTGGACGCCGACGGCAAGCCGGTGCGCGGCGCCAAGGTGACGCTCGAGCGCCTGCCCGAGGAGCGCGCGGGGCGCGGAGGCCTCGCGCGCCGACTGGACGTGCCGGCCGCCCGTGGGGGCCGCGAGCACCGTCTGAACGAGACCCCGCGGGCCCGCTGGCGGGTCGTGGCGACCCACCCCGAGCAAGGCCGCTACCGCGCCGAACACGATGTGTCCGGGGCGCGTACGGACTTGACGGTCAAGCTCGCGCGGCCCTGAGTTCGTGGATGCCCTGTGTCCCTGGATGCCCTGTGTCCCTGGATGCCCTGTGTCCCTGG
>Ga0163144_10006292_pt1 | contig 26226 bp, 23 predicted proteins | sample OliLak19BULKMAT1_FD_123175 | JGI IMG/M metagenome (GOLD analysis project Ga0163144, IMG submission 123175) | Freshwater microbial mat bacterial communities from Lake Vanda, McMurdo Dry Valleys, Antarctica - Oligotrophic Lake LV.19.BULKMAT1 | ecosystem: Environmental > Aquatic > Freshwater >...
CCGCTCGAATGTCGTCGACATGACGATTTCTCGGGCGTTGACAACCGCAAGCATCAAAAACCTCGGGAAAATCGCAGATAGCAGTAGCAGCTTGAAAGGGCTGGGGCAAGCCCTGACCTACGGTCTGGATTCTCGCCTGAAGAGGGAATGACGGCGTGTTGGGAGGTTGAGTTAGGGGCTCTTATTGAACTTGAACTGTGCGACGTGGGATGTTTTGAACGGATCTCAATTGCATTCGTTGACGGAGTCGGATCCAGTCGTTGTCCACCTTGAGCTATGCGTGCATGACCGATGGAAAAGCTTGGAAAACTGAATCAAGCCGTCACGCAGACGTGCTTACGATGCCCTCCCCCACCCTTGACCCCCAGCCCCACAGGCTTAGACTGGGGTGTTTGTGCGTTCACCATCCGGGCGTGAATGCGCGCGCACTTGGTGTCGAACCGATTCGCCCCTGGGCAGGATGCCCTGCGGCCAACCTCGCCTGAAAGGTCCAATCGTGTCTGGGATTTGCGTCATCGGGTTGCAATGGGGCGACGAAGCCAAGGGGAAGATTGTCGACCTGTTGACCCAGCGGCACGATATTGTCGTCCGCTATCAGGGCGGGGCGAACGCCGGGCACACGGTCGTCACCGGCGGCGAAACCTACAAGCTCTCGCTCATCCCCAGCGGCATTCTGCGGCACGACGTGCAGTGCGTCGTCACCGGCGGTGTGGTGCTCAACCCGCCCAGCATCTTGCAAGAGATCGATGGCCTGGTCGCCCGCGGCGTTAAGGTCGGCAAGAACCTGGTCATCAGCGATCGGGCCCACGTCATCTTTCCTTGGCACCTGGAAGAAGATCGCGTGGCCGAAGGCCGGGTCTCCACCGAGGAAGCCATCGGCACCACGCAGCGCGGCATTGGGCCCTGCTACCGAGATAAGGTCGGCCGCACCAACGCCGTCCGCCTGGGCGACCTGTATCGCGACAACATTCGGCAGCGGATCGAGCGGATCGCCGCACACAAGAACCTGCTCCTGGGTGCAATGGCTGGACCCGGCAAGCACACGCCGTTGGACCCCGCGAAAATTTGCGACGAGTACCTGAAGTATGCCCAACGCCTTGAACCGCACGTCGCCGACACTACCACGCTTTTGCTCGACGCGCTGGAATCGGGCCAACGCGTGCTCTTCGAAGGCGCGCAGGGCGCGCTCTTGGACGTCGATCACGGCACCTACCCCTACGTGACCAGCAGCAACAGCTCGGGCGTGGGCATTGCCTCGGGCGCGGGCGTGCCGGGCCGCTACCTGCAAAAGATCATCGGCGTGGTCAAGGCCTACGGCACGCGCGTCGGCGGCGGTCCGTTCCCAACCGAGCAAGATAACGAAACCGGCCAGCACCTCCGCGACCGCGGCAACGAATACGGAACCGTCACGCGCCGCCCACGGCGTTGCGGCTGGTTCGACGCCGTGGCCGTGCGGTACACAAGCCGATTGAGCGGCGTCGACACGCTGGCGGTGATGCTTTTGGACGTGCTCAGCGAGCTGCCGGAAATCAAGATTTGCACGGCCTACGAAATCAACGGTCGCCGCGAGACAGTGTTTCCGAGCCAGGTCGACGACCTGCGCTGCGCCAAGCCGGTGTACGAGACGCTGCCTGGCTGGCAGGAAGAGATCACGAATGTCCGTGAGGTCGCCGACCTGCCGGAAAACGCCCGCAAATATCTCGCCCGGTTGAGCGAAATCATCGGCAGACCCGTAGAAATCGTATCGGTCGGACCGGATCGCGAGCAAACGATGTTCGCGGGCGGCCGAGCCGGCGCGGTGCAAGCGGTCAGTTGAGGCATCTTGTGGCCGACGTGTCATCCAAGCCGAAGCCCGTTCAGGCAACCCCGTCCCCGGCGAGCCTGCCTGCGGCAAGCATGCCAGCAACGGAAGTTGCGGCTCTCGAGGTGCCACTCGAAAGCCGGCCGCATCATATTGCCATCATCATGGACGGCAACGGACGCTGGGCACAGCGGCGCGGACTGCCGCGGATCGAAGGGCATCGCCGCGGCGTGGCTAGCGTCCGCCGGGCGACCGAAGAGTGCGCGCGGCTGAAGATCGGCCAGCTCACGCTGTATTGCCTATCGAGCGAGAATTGGAAGCGGCCGCGGCACGAGCTCGACTTCCTGATGCACCTCTTGGAGCAGTACCTGATCGAAGAGCGCACCACGCTCATTAAGGAAAATGTGCGACTGAGCGTCATCGGCCGCCGCGAAGGGATCCCGGCTTCGGTCCTACGCGAGATGGATAAGACGATTCATATCTGCCAAGACAACTCGGGCCTGCGGCTTTGTCTGGCAATCAACTACGGCGCGCGTGGCGAAATGACCGACGCTGTCCGACAGATCGCCCGTGAAGCGCGCGAGGGGAATCTCGACCCCGAGCAGCTCACCGAGGAAACGATCGGCAACCACCTGTACACGGCCGGCATGTGCGATCCCGATCTGCTGATCCGCACGGCCGGCGAGATGCGCGTGAGCAATTTCCTGTTGTGGCAGATCAGCTATGCCGAGCTGTGGGTGACCGAACACTGTTGGCCGGAGTTCTGCGAGGCCGACCTGCACGCCGCCATTCGCGATTTCGCGGCCCGCGACCGGCGGTTTGGCGGGTTGAACGAGTAGCGAGGGCAACGCGAGCATTTCGTATCGCGCGGCAGGATTATGCTGGAAATGCGCTATCGTGGGTGATTACGTCGGCCCGCAATCGATTCGCGATCGCACGGATCAGGCAGTCTCCAAGATGTCGCGGTTTGCCGTCTCGCGGCACTCGCTGCGCGATTCGTTCGGCTTCGCTCCAGTCCGCGACAGAAATTGCGCGTTTATCCAAAAGTTCAAAAGGTCGTAAGTAGGCATGCGCAAGTTTCATCTCGCGTGCCGTCGTCGCCCCCGCGACGAACTCTATGAATACGGGTGTGACAATAGCACTGCCGTCGTACAACCTTGCCAACTCATTTCCCCACGCTTCCGAGTCGTTCGTTGTGACGTCTGCCAATCGAAGATTTCCCATGTGTCGGCGCCAATAGCGCACCAACACACTGGTATCGAGAACCTTCCTCGGCATAGCGGAACCTCACTCCGAGGCGACCGTTGCGGAGGAAAGCTGCTTGAGGTGCGCGCGCCAGCGCGATCCGACGTCGCGAATCGCTCGCGCAATCTCGCGCCCGCTCACCAATCCCGAAGCCGAGCAGGCGATCGTAATTCGCGATCCCGGGGGCGCGTTCTCGACGGGAACCTTAAGGGGCCAAAGATCGCCATCGATGCCAGTCTTAAGGTTGTCTGCGATACGTTCCGTCGCGTCCTTCAACAGGTCGGCTTGCTGCGAGAGCCACGTATGGACCTTTTCGGGCACACTGGGCACCGACCGACCTTCGCAGAGCACGTCGACGTACCAGGTGAGCGCAGGGTTGGTGTCATCGGTCCCCTCCTCGAATCGGTGGTAAGCTGTTTCACCCCCGATCTCAACGCCGGTCCGAATGCCTCCATCGACGCGACATTGGCGAAAAAATGTCACCTTAGCCATGTCTACTATTCCCCGAAAAAGGCTGGCACCGGCGGCGTGCTTACCCGCGACGGGTCGTCAATATCGACTGACCCGTCAGCGAGTGTGTTCCACGATAGCGTATTTGATTCTATCATGCCTCTACACATTTGGACATTTGGACGCTCGAAAAACCTATGCTTCGTTGGCGAATTCTGCTGGGGACAATGCTCATCGCCGCGATCGTCGCGCTGTGCTGGATCGATGCGCGGGCGAGCGTTCCGGGCATTTGGTTCTTGCCGCTGGCAGTTGTCGTGGGATTGTTGGCCACGAGCGAACTGCTGCGACTGTTCGCGGCCCGCGGTATGACTCCGTTGCCTTGGGCGATGTACTTGGGCAACACGCTGGTCATCTTGTCGAACTGGGCGCCGCATGCATGGGGTCAATTCGGCCATGCTGACAATACGACGCTGGGACCGCTGGCTTGGCCTGCCGTGGCATTGGCCGCGGCGGTGCTTTTGATCTTCAGCGGCGAGATGCTCCGCTATACGGGGCCACATGGCATCACCGAGCGGCTGGCGCTGGCGCTGTTCGCCGTCGTCTACGTCGGATTCTGCCTGAGCTTCATCATCGCGCTGCGGTTCCTTGGCCCGCGCGGCGGGGCGCCAGGCGCGTGGGGACTGCCGGCGCTGGCGTCGTTGATTCTGGTGGTGAAGCTGGGCGATACGGGTGCCTACACGGTCGGGCGGCTCGTGGGCCGGCACAAAATGGCGCCGCTGTTGAGCCCGGGTAAAACCATCGAAGGCGCCGTCGGCGGACTGGCGTTCTCCTGTCTTGGCGCATGGTTCGCGCTAGAATGGTTATTGCCGGCCATGAGCGATGCGACAACACGGAACGCCGTGACTTCGGCGGGCCCCTGGTGGGGCTGGATCGTTTATGGCTTGCTCGTCGGCGCGGCGGGCATGCTGGGCGACCTGGCCGAGTCGTTGCTCAAGCGCGATGCGGGCCTGAAGGACTCGAGCGCTTGGATGCCGGGTTTCGGCGGCGTGCTCGACATTATCGATTCGCTGCTGCTGGCGGCGCCCATCGCATGGCTTTGCTGGGCTCTAGGAATTGCCGGCCGGTAAGTGCGTGTGCAGCGGTGCGAGGAATCACAACGACAAAGCCGTACCTTGTCCAAGCCGTTCAGCGCAGATTGCCATAAACACGTAAAGCACACAACAGTAGCATGTTGCGACGATTCCCATGCGATATACTGGCCTGTCGGGCAGCAAGTAAGGTATAAACATAGCTAGGAGGACACGACTCGACGGTTCCGCTCCCCGGCGCCGCCAGTACATACCTTGATGACTGAAGCAAGCATTTCGGTGGTCGATTCCAAAGCGCTCTTGTCGCTATTTGGAACTCGCGATCAGCACCTGCGAAAGATCCGCGACGTTTTGAACGTTGCGATCTCGGCCCGCGACGACCAAATCCATGTCCAAGGCGCCGATGCCGCGGTCGCCCGTGCCACCGAAGTCTTGGAGCAGCTCAAGGGCATCGTTGAGCACCAGGGAAGCTTGGCCCCGGACGAAGTGGCCCGTGTGCTGGCGTCGGTGACGGGCAACGGCGCGGTCCACGAATTGCCGCCCATCGAGGTGCTCAACCCCGGCCGCAAGGTTTCGCCCCGCACGCCGGGTCAGGCCCGCTACGTCAAAGCCATCGCCGACCATGACTTGGTGTTCTGCGCCGGTCCGGCGGGCACCGGCAAAACGTATTTGGCCGTCGCGATGGCCGTATCGGCGCTGAAGCAAGAAAAGATCCGCCGGATCGTGCTCGTAAGGCCGGCCGTCGAAGCCGGCGAGAGCCTGGGCTTTTTGCCGGGCGACTTGCAGGCCAAGATCAATCCGTATCTCAGGCCGCTCTTCGATGCTTTGCGCGAGATGATGGATTTCGACCAGGTCAAGCGCTACACCGAGCAGGATCTGATCGAGGTGGTTCCGCTGGCGTACATGCGCGGCCGTACGCTCAACGAAGCCTTTATCATCCTCGACGAAGCGCAGAATACGACGATCGCCCAGATGAAGATGTTTCTGACTCGCATGGGACGTGGATCGAAGATCGTCGTCTCGGGCGACACGACGCAAGTCGACCTGCCGCCGCACGCCACGAGCGGACTAATCGACGCCATGCGCCGCCTGCGCCGCATCGAAGGGCTCGCCCAAGTCACGCTCTCGAACGCCGACATCGTGCGCCATCGGTTGGTGCAAGACATCGTCCGCGCCTACGAACAGGGAACTAAGAGGCGGTCTCCGACCGCATGAGCCGCTCGATGTCCAACGGTGGCCGAAAACGCAGCCGCAACTCGCGGGTCGTTTCAATCGAACTTCCTCCCAGTCCGCTGGGACGGGCCTGGTTGCAGTTGCGCCGGGGCGATGTGTTATTGCGCCTCGCGCTGTGCGCCTTTGCCGCAATTCTCATGTGGGGCGTGACGCAGGCCTGGGCGCCGCCGTTCGTCTATCGCACCGGCGATGTGCCCCCCACCGACATCGTGGCCATCGAGCCCGCGCCCGAAATGGCCCTGGGCAGCATGGACGAGGAGACCGCCGCCGAGTTTGCTCGACATCGGCTGCTGCTGGCCAAGGCTAGCGAACCGCTGCAAACCGAAACGGTCGCGGCCCTGCGGCTCGACCAGCTGCAGATGGCGTCACGGCTGCCGGCGTCTCGCAAGGTGGTCCGCTCGCTCGTCGTCTTCGGGGTGATCTTTGGAATGTTCGGCCTCTGCGGTTGGTACATCTACCATCGCGACCGTCGGCTGTTGCGCGATCTGCGCCGTTTTGGCACGCTCCTCGTGCTGGTTGTCGTCACCGCCGCCACGGCGAGTTGGTTTTGGGCCGATCCCTGGCGAGCCGAAATCATACCGATTCTCTTTTTCGGCATGACGTGCGGCATCGCCTACAGTCGCGAGCTGGCGCTGCTCTTGTCGGCTACGTTGTTGATTTTTCTCGGACTAACCAGCGGGTACAGCTTGGGGCACTTCGTTGTGCTGTTCAGTTCCGTGGTGACGGCGATCTTATTGCTAGATCAGATTCGCAGCCGCAGCAAGTTGATCAAGGTTGGGTTCTTCACCGGCTTGGAAGTCTTCCTGCTGACGGTGGGCGTCGATATTCTCGAAAGTCACACGCTCGACCGATCGCTCTTGGCGATCGCCGCTTGGAATGGCGTGTGGGCCTTTTTGGCCGGTTTCTTGGTCACCGGAATGCTGCCGTTCATCGAAAGTATTTTCGGCGTGCTCACCGAGATCAGCCTGTTGGAATTAGGCGACGCCTCGCATCCGCTGTTGCAAGAGTTGGTCCGTCGCGCCCCGGGCACGTACAACCACTCGATCAACGTGGCCTCGATTGCCGAGGCGGCCGCCGAAAGCATTGGCGCCAAACGGCTGCTAGTCCGCGTGGGCGCTTACTTCCACGACATCGGCAAGATGCTCAAACCGGGCTATTTTGTCGAGAATCAAGGTTCTGAGGCCAATCGCCACGACTCGCTCGTGCCGGCCATGAGCACGCTGATCATCATCGCGCACGTCAAGGACGGCGCCGATTTGGCGCGGCAGCATCACGTGCCCGAGCCGATCATCGACTTCATCGAGCAGCACCACGGCACGACGCTGGTGGAGTATTTTTATCGCCGCGCCAACCAGCAGTGCGAAGCGCACCCAGAAGCGGGCAGCGTGCAGGAAAGCGCTTATCGCTATCCGGGGCCAAAGCCGCAAACTCGCGAAGCGGCCGTGCTCATGCTGGCCGACGCCGTGGAAAGCGCCAGCCGCGCCTTGGTCGAGCCGACGCCGGCCCGCATTGAGAGCCTGGTTGAAGAAATCGCCATGAAGCGGCTTCTGGACGGCCAATTCGACGAGTGCGGGCTGACGCTCAAGCAGTTGCGGCTGGTCGAAGACAGTTTGATCAAATCGCTGACGGCCGTATACCATGGACGCGTCAAGTATCCCGATCAGCGTACGGCGTAGTGCGATAAACGGACGCGTCTACCGAGCGGTCGGGCGCTATTGCTGGAATCTCCCCGAACCCGACCCCCGCATCCTGGCCCCTGTCCCCCGACCCCTTCCCCCATGATTCGCGTCGACGTTGCCAACGAACAGGCCCGGCATGAAGTGGATCGGCCGCGGCTTTGCGCCGCGATCGACGCCGTGCTCCGCGCCGAGGGTATTTCCACGGCGACCATCAGTCTGGCGATCGTCGACGACACGAACATGCAGGCGCTCAATCGCCGCTGGCTGAGCCACGATTATCCAACCGACGTGCTGAGTTTCGTCTTGGAACAAAGTACGGAAAGCCTCGAGGGTGAGATCATCGTGAGCGCTGACACGGCGGCGGCTGCCGCGGAGCGGTTCGACTGGTTGGTCGGCGATGAGATGCTGCTGTACGTTATTCACGGCGCGCTCCACCTGGTGGGCTACGACGACCACGAACCGGCCGATCGTGACAAAATGCGACAGCGCGAACGTGAGTTCCTCGGCCGTTTTGGACTCGCGCCCCGTTACGACGAGGCGCACGCACCCGGCATAACGCCCCGGCCGCGCGACGCTATGGAAAAGATGGCCGTGGGCAAGACGGTGGAAGGATCGAAACCGTGACGATCAGTTTGTTGCTTTTGCTCGCAATCGCCGCGCTGGCGACGGCCGCGCTCTCCGCCACGGGCGTGAAGTCGTTGCGAACCTTCTCTCGGCATGAGCTGGAGGGAATCTGCCGCCAAAGAAAGGCCGAGCACCTCTTGCGCGACGTGCTGCTAAACCATCATGAGGTCGCACTGGCCGTCGAATGCTTGCAAATTCTGTCGACCGGCGTGCTGCTTTCGGCCGTGGCGGCCATTGCCTGGTTCGGCCTGATTCCGGCCGAGGGACCGCCCGATCTCACCGCCTTTGCCGCTGCGGTGTTCGGCGGGGGGTTCTTGTTGGCAGTCGGTGTCAGTTGGTTTCCGTGGGCGATCGCCCGTCTGTGGGCCGCTCCGTTCTTGTTCTACACGTGGCCGCTGTGGCGCGCGGCAAGTCGCGTGCTCGTGCCGTTGGTTTGGGGCGCGCATCTGACCGATAACTTCATGCACCGATTGGCCGGTCGCACGCCCGATCAACCGTCGCTCGAATCCATCGAAGAAGAGATCCGCACCATCGTTTCCGAGGGGCACCGCGAGGGGCTGTTGGAAGAAGACGCCCGCGAAATGATCGAGGGCGTGATGGAGCTGGGCGATGCCGACGTCGCGCAGATCATGACGCCGCGGACGTACATGTCGTGCATGCACGTCGGGCTGTCGCTGGATGATGCCGTGACGTTCGTCATCGCGTCGGGGCACTCGCGGATACCGGTCTTCGACAAGAACCGCGACGACATCGTCGGCATTTTGCACATGAAGGACCTGCTGCCCGAGCTGACCAAGAGTCCCGAGGAGCGCACGGGCCGCATCGCCGACATGCTTCGCACGCCGCAATTCGTGCCTGAAACCAAGCCGCTCGACGCCCTGCTCGAGGAGTTTCAGCGCACCCGCAACCATTTGGCCATCGTGTTGGATGAGTACGGCGGCGTATCGGGTCTGGTGACGATCGAGGATGTGCTGGAAGAAATCGTCGGCGAGATCGACGACGAGCACGACGACGGCCCCATCGAAGGCATCAAGAGCATCGACGACCGCACGGCCGAGGCCCGCGCCCGGGTCCGCATCGACGAAGTCAACGAGCACCTGGATATCCACCTGCCCGAGGACGGCGAGTTCGACACAATAGGCGGTTTCGTGTTCAGCCACCTGGGGCACATCCCAGTCGTCGGCGAGGAGATCACGGTCGACGACGTGCGGATCACGGTCATGGACGTCACGCGGCGAAGGATCGAACGGGTCCGCATCGAAGTGCTCGACCGGGCCTCGCACGAGCTGGCATGACGCCCAAATAGGGTAGTGGGTCAGTCTGAATTCCATTCTTCGGGTGCCCGTCGACCACAGGCACCTCGAAATCAAACTGACCCGCTACCCTTTCTTTCTCGCGCACGCACTCCCCCCGCTTTGCCTCCGCTCCCCGCAATCTATAGAATTCCGCAATCCACCATCAGCAGTCCGAAACCCGCAATTCCCCTACTCCCTCCGCATGTCCAGCGAAAAGGCCACCGCCCTGGTATTGAGGGTTGTCGAGTTCAGCGAAACGAGCAGCATCGTCACGCTGTTCACGCGCGAGTTCGGCAAAGTGCGCGGACTAGCGAAAGGCGCGAGGCGTCCGAAGAGCTCCTTCGAGTCTGCCCTTGACCTGCTCTCGCTTTGTCGGATAGTCTTCCTCCGCAAATCGTCCGATTCCTTGGACCTGTTGACCGAAGCAAAGCTGGAGCGGCGCTTTCGGGCCGCGGGCCGCGACTTATCGAGTCTTTACGCGGCCTACTACGTTGCCGAGTTGCTTGCCGAACTGACCGACGACGGCGATCCCCATCCCGAGCTGTTCGACGCCGCGTGCCAGACGCTCGCGGCGCTGGGCGCTTTGGGTTCGCCCGTCGCCACGGTGCTGTTGCGTTTTGAGCTGAATGCGCTGCGATTGCTGGGCCATATGCCCCAATTGGATGCCTGCGTGGAGTGCGGTCGAGAGGTCAACAACGAGCAACGCGTGGCCTTCGGGCAGTTGGCCGGCGGCGTGTTGTGCGCGCGTTGCAGGCCGGGCAAGCGACAAGTCGTGTCGATGAGCGCCGCAGCGCTGCGTTTGATGAAACAATTGGCCACCGCCGGAAGCGAAGGGCAAAGCGCCGGCGACAGAACGAACGAAATCCAAACAACCGAAAACGCACCAGCGACTGACCCGCAAGCGCCGAGCGATCGCCGCACCGTCGGCGAGTTGCGCGGGCTCGTGAACCATTACATGTGCAACCTCTTGGGCCACAAACCCCGCATGCACGCATACCTAACGCATTTGGCAGACTAACAGCAGCGACGAAAAGGGGAGCGACGAAAAGGGGACTGGTGCATTATTCGGACGATAGGACCTGGTCATCGTGGCGATGCGAAGTAAGTCTGCTGAAAGAATTTGCTCAGCACGACAAACCGAATAATGGACCTGTCCCCTTTTCGTGAGTTTGGCGCCGCCTGAAAAAGGGGACAGGTTCATTATTCGGTTGATGGCGTGGAGCGTGCGGTGAAGTCGCTTTGTTACAGGCGCCGAGTCGTCAATGACACGAGGTCCGAATAGTGAACCAGTCCCCTTTTTCTCCTGCGTGTTCCAGCGGCGTTTAGTTCGTCGCTACGACCGCGAATCGATCATTCGACCACCAAGCATTCGTCGGAACACGGAAGTCGGCATGCAATTGGCCTCACTCGGATCCGTTGCTCGCATTACCAGCGCGATGCACTGCGCCCTGGCAGGCTGCGTTGTGACAGCCTGCGTCGTGGCCGGTTGCGCGATTCCGCGCGCCCCCGAGAATCCCACGCCACACGCACAATCGCTGCCTCGGCCCGGTCTCCAGCCGACGGCGCCGCCTCAACAAACGGCCGGGCAGTATCCCGGCCAGCAGACCGCGGCGATCGAGCCGCAGTCACCCCGCTCGTACGACGCCGCGGTCCGCCCCGACACGCTCGATCCCGATGACAAGGAAGATCGCAACCTGGCCGACCGACTTTCGGAAGTGACGCCGACGAAGATTAAGGCGCAGTTCAAGGACGCGGTTGGCCTCGGTCCCGACGAGCCCATCGCCCGCGCGGCCTATGCCCAGGCCGAAGTCTTCTTCAAGAACCGCCGCTATCCCCAGGCCGCCAAGTCGTACAACACCGCGGCCGGCCGCTGGCCCGATTCGACGCTGGAAGAAGACGCGCTCTTCATGCTCGCCGAGAGTCAGTTTCTCGACAACAAGTACTCAGCCGCCAGCGACACGTACACCAACCTGATGAAGAAGTACAGTAATTCGCGTCACCTGGACAAGGTGATGAACCGCCGCTTCGCCATCGCCCGCTACTGGGATCAATTGGGGCAAACGCGGTCGATGATGCGTTTCAATTTCACCGATCGCACCTTGCCCTTCTGGGACACCTCGGGCAATTCCGTCGCACTCTACGAGAGTATCCGGCTCGACGATCCGACGGGCCCGCTGGCCGACGACGCGACGATGGCCACGGCGAACTCGCACTTTCTACGCGGGCACTACGAGGACGCCGCCTTTCACTACGACCTGCTGCGGAAAGAATTCCCCCAAAGCGAATTCCAGCCACAGGCCCATCTGTTGGGCATGCGGAGTAAGTTGCTCTCGTATCAAGGGCCCGTCTACGACGACAAGCCGCTCAAGGAAGCCAAGCACCTTGGCGAACAGTTGACGTCGCAGTTCGGCGGCCAGATGGATAGCGAGAAAGAGCACGTCCGTCAGGCGCTGCGCGAGATCGAGGCGCAATTGGCCGAGCGCGAGTGGGAACGCGGCGAATACTACTACCAGGGCAAGTTCTATCGCGCGGCCCGCGACTACTACCAGGCGGTCTTGAAGGAGTATCCCGATTCGCGTTTTGCCCAGATGGCGCGCGACCGGCTCACCGAGATCAAGGACCTGCCCGACCAGCCCAAAAACGGCGTCGAATGGCTCACGAGCAAATTCACCCGAGACAAACCCAAGACGGCGGATCAACAGCCTCTCCTGCGCTAATCGCGGGAACAGTCTAGCCGCGCGCCAACGGCGAGCGCGGGAAGTAAGTCGAGTGCATCATGCTCACACGCCGCGAACCTTGGTTTCTCGCACCGCGGCCGTGCAAGCGGCTCGATCGTGCGTCCATGGCCGCGGTTGCCCTGCTTTCGTGCCTCCTCCTCGGCGGTTGCGCCGGCTACCGCATGGGCACCGCGACGCTCTATCCGCCCGATATTCACACCGTGTACGTGCCGATGTTCGAGTCCGACAGCTTTCGCCGCAACCTGGGCGAGCGGCTGACCGAAGCCGTCGTCAAGGAAATCGAGAGTAAAACCACCTTCAAGGTCGTCAACAGCCCCAACGCCGACAGCATCCTCACCGGCCGTCTCACCAACGAAACGAAACGACTGCTGATCGAAGGCCCCACGCGTGAAGGCCGCGAGTTGCAATTGGACTTTCGAGTCGACGTGAACTGGATCGATCGCAAAGGCGAGGTCGTGCAGCCCATGCAATCGGTGGCCGTGCCTTCGTCGATCGTTAGTGTCGGCCAAACCAGCGACATCGTGCCCGAAGTGGGCCAGTCAATTGCCACCGGCCAGCAGCAGGCCATCCAACGCGTGGCCGAGCAGATCGTCTCGCTGATGGAAGCGCCCTGGTGATGCCTGGCCTTCCGCTGGAAGCGATGGCAGGGCGCTGTGCGAGTCTCACATTGTGCGATGGCCGAGCCCGATAAATCGGGTCACGTCAGACGGCACATGTAGTGTTATGGCCGGTCCGGGCGTGCGGTCTATTGAATGGATCGCCATCGCAACGTCGACGGGTCGTGTGCTTGCTCGCCTTGTCGTCGTTGCACCGTGCAAAACTCGGCAAGAAAACCATGCCCACACTACGTAAGCCGACCGCGTCTGCGATCGGTCGATTCCTCGCTCGACAACGCGACATGGAGTTGTCTTACGACGACGTTGGTTGCACACGCGGCTGCGTGCCGAACAGCTACACTGTCGACCGATACCGGGTGCGACTGGGTCAGGGACCGCGTGCATTCGCCGCTGCATGCGACGCACTGCGTAGTTGGCAAATGTTTCGCGTAGGTTGGGTTCAGATCAATCCAGACCCACCTCAAGTCGCTGAGGGTGAGCCAGTGGCCGTGTTGATACGAGCCTGTGGACTGTGGTGGCTGAATGCTGCAAAGATTGTCTATGTCGACGATCGCGAATCCTCACCGCGGCAGTTCGCGTTCGCCTACGGAACGCTCGAGCAACATGCCGAGCGTGGCGAGGAACGGTTTTGCGTCAACTGGACAGATGACGACTCCGTTTGGTACGAACTAACCGCGATCTCACAACCCGGCCACTGGTACACCAGGCTCGGCCTGCCACTGGTTCGCTGGTTGCAGCGGCGCTTTGCCGCCGACTCGCAGCATGCCATGCTCACGGCCGTTCAAAATGATGGGTTCAAGTGAGGTCTTGCTACTGGAAGCTTCTGCCCTCGTCAAACGCAAAGCCCAGAATGTTCTCGCACGTCGTAGATACCAGACACAAAGCAGCGACGCTAAAAGCATTGCCAGCAGCTCACGGCCGTAGGAATCGTCTGAAGCCGTCGTGGCGATTTTCCAGTCGGCCGCCGACAGCGCGCCCGCCAGCGATGCCAGGGCCAGCCAACCTTGGCGGGCGGCCAGCGCGGCGGCCATGGCCATCAGGCAAGCGATGCTCGCAATGCCCGCGATCGCCGAAAACGCCAACAGCACGCCGCACACGGTGATGTACTCGAGCAAGTCCGCCAGGCTAAACTGCGCCGGCCTGGGAAGGTCTTGCTCACAAGCGAGTTGCGCCAACACGAACGTACGGTCGACTTCCTTCGCTCGTGTTTCGAGCTCGCTTGAAGGCGGCGAAAAAGGTGTCGGCGATACAAATTGGGCGTCCATACAGAGTCCTCGAGTTTTGGCGATTGGTCGTCCATCAATAAACCGCAGGACTTAACTCCGTATTAACGCCGTTACATCGGCCCGGCCTTTGCGGATTGGATGGTGGCCGCGTTACGATGGCGCGCTCGCCGGAGGCTCGCGACTAAACGAATCTGCTGCTTGAAAGTCCAAATTCATGTCCGGATCGCTCCAACGAAGCATCGCGAATGGATTCACACTTTGGTTCGGCGTGACCGAGCGGGTGTCCCGACCGGCGTATGCGTTCAGCGGATTATTCTTGGGCACGCTCAAATACGCGGTCGAAGCGCTAGCGATTTGGGCCTTCACGGGGGCGGAGTTTTGGCCCTGGGATTTCGTCAATCCGCTGCTCACGTCACGCGCTGCGATGCTCCAGCCGGGACCGGCATGGCTTCCTTGGGCGTTGTTCGTTTGGACGCTGCCGTTTTTGTGGATTGCCGTGACGATGACGGTCCGCCGCGTGGCCGACGCTGGCGGTTCGCCTTGGCTGGGCTTCCTCGTGCTGATTCCACTGCTGAACCTGTTCTACATGTTCGCCATGTGCGTTGCTCCCAGCCGTCCCGGCGCTCAATGGTCGAGCGGCCCGCTGACGACCAGCGATGAAGATTCTGCCCGCAGCGCCGTCGTGGCCGTCGTGTATAGCCTATTGATCGGCGCCGTCATGCTGGGAACGAGCGTTTACCTGTTCGCTTCCTATGGCGCATCGCTGTTCTTGGGCACTCCCTTTCTGATGGGCGCCGTGGCCGCCTTTCTATACAACCGGCCGCATCCGCGCAGCTATCCGGCATCGGTGGGGATTGGCGCCGTGGCCGTGCTAGTCGCCACCCTGGCGATGCTACTCTTTGCGCTCGAAGGCGTGATCTGCATCGCCATGGCGCTGCCCCTGATCGTGCCCATTGGCGCGCTGGGCGGCATCATGGGCAAGGCCATCGCCGACGCCACGCGACGCCCGCGCAGCGAGCTGTTGGTCACGGCGCTGGTGCTGCCGCTGCTGGCGGGGGGCGAATCGCTGTTGGTCTATCCGCACGAGTGCATGGTGCAAAGCAGCGTCGAGATTGACGCCCCGCCCGAGGTCGTGTGGCAACACGTCGTGAGCTTTCCGGACCTGCCCGAGGAGAAGCCTTGGTACTTCCGCTGGGGCATTGCTTGCCCCCAGCGAGCGCGGATTGTGGGCGAAGGCGTGGGCGCCGTTCGGTATTGCGAATTCACGACCGGCGCGTTTGTCGAACCGATCACGGTCTGGGACGCGCCGCGGCGACTGGCGTTCGACGTGACCGAGCAGCCCGCGCCCATGTTCGAGCTCAGCCCCTACCGGCACGTGCATCCGCCGCACCTCGATGGCTTTCTACGCAGCACGCAGGGTGAGTTCCGGCTGATTCGACTTCCTCAAGGCCGCACGCGGCTCGAAGGCCGCACCTGGTACACCGTCGATATGTTTCCGCAAGCGTACTGGACGCTCTGGTCGGATCTGCTGATCCATCAGATTCACTTGCGCGTGCTGCGGCATGTTGAGCAATTGGCCGAGGATTCATCGCCGTAGGCGGGTGCAGGTCGTTCTTTGTGTGGCCGCGTGTGTACTCGCCGCGGAGCAAACTTTTCCCCAGCCCAGGCGTTTACGCCTGGGCTGGGGAAAAGACTGGCGATTCTCCAATTACGTTCACAGGGGGCATCATGACCGTCATTCCCGCGCAGGCGGGAATCCAGTACACCACAAGTCGGTCCTGCACCAGAAGGTTTACAACCGCCGCGTACAAGTCTCGTTCGTCACTACCTCCCCGAATCCCTGGATTCCCGCCTGCGCGGGAATGACGTCCGAGTAGTAAGGTTAAGGGATCGTAGACCGACGATCGCCACCACAATCTCGAATCCATCGCGCAGCACTATCGGCGCGAGCCAGGTTCGCGGAAGCCCCCATGTCCAATCAATCGCCCAACGCCCGTCCTACAATCTCGTGGCGGTTGCTGAAGCGTGGCCTGCTGTTGTTTTGGGCCGTATGGCTTTCTTTGGTCGTCGCCACCAACGTGACCGACGGCCTGAAAGCGCTGGGCGTTCTGCCCGCGTCGTTTCGCTTCGTCTCGGGCAACTACGAAGCGATTCTCGAAGTAGTCGCACCGCTGGATCTGCCGGCGGCCGTCGCCGGTTGGTTGTTTGCCGGAGTCGTGGCGTGGGAAAGCGTCAGCATGCTCCTCTTCTGGTGGTCCGGGCTGACATTTCAAGGCGTCAAGGCCATCGAACGTCGCGGGCGGCTGGTTGCTGCCTTCATGGTTGGCCTGGGGTTGTGGGCAACATTTCAATTCGCCTGCGAGGCGCTGCCCTCGGCCCTGGCCTACCAGATCGAAGGAACGCATCGCGGCCTTTTCACCGCACAACTTGCCACACTGCTGGCCATCGTGCTGCTGCCTGACGAATGAACGCTTCTCAACGCTTCGCCAAGTGCCTGCGGTTCAATCAGATGCGCGAACCGCTCGTATTGAAGTTGCACTAGGAGCCGCCAATCGATTGCTCTCACGCTAGCGCCGAGCTGGCGTGCGACCTGCCCACAGGTAGGGTAAAAATGGCAAATTGCCTTTCACGAGGCCTGTAACCTACAATTGGGCACCCGTCGGGACGGCATGCGCTGTTTTTCGACGCCCTCCTGGATTCAATCATTGAAGGCAAACCCGCCGTGGCCAGTCTCACCGTAGAAAACTACCTGAAGACCATCTATCAGATCTGCGCCGAGCAGGGGAGCGATTCGGCGGCGACCGGCCAATTGGCCGGCGCCCTGCATGTTTCGCCCGGCACGGTCACCAGCATGCTCAAGACGCTTTCCGAGAGCGGTCTGGCAACCTACACGCCCTACGAGGGCGTCCGCCTGACCGCCGCGGGCACGGCCCTGGCTTTGCGCGTGTTGCGCCGGCATCGGCTGATCGAGCTGTTCCTGGTCAAGACGCTCGATCTCAGTTGGGATGAAGTACACGAAGAAGCCGAGAACATGGAGCATGCCGTCAGCGACCTGCTGGTCGATCGCATCGACAAATACCTGGACTATCCGCAGGTCGACCCGCATGGCGATCCGATCCCGCGGGCCGACGGCTCGTTGGACGAAACGGCAAGCCAGGTGCTTTCTGCCTGCACGGTGGGCTATAAGTTCCGCCTGGCGAGGGTTAAAGACCAGTCGCCCGAGTTCCTGCGGTTTCTGACCGAGACGGGCCTGTCGCTGGGCGCCAAGGGCCGCGTCACGGCCAACCGGCCCGAGGCGGGCATCGTCACGGTCGTCGTCGACGGCAAGGAAGCGACGCTGGGCCGCGACGCCGCCGAAAAGGTGCTGGTCGCCGAGATTGAAACTGCCGCTCGACGTTAACGATTGCCACAAGTTAGCCGCCCAGCTTGCTGGGCGCTTCGCTCGTCACTAGATTTACCGGTTCCATCGAAGTCGGCGCGTAGCGAGCCGGAACCGCGGAGCGCCTCGCAAGCGAGGCGGCTAACTTCCGCGGTTTCTGGCCCAGCGCCCCCTCTTTGACGCGCTGCGGTTCACACCGTACAACTAGTCAGTCGGCGCACAGCAGGCCGTCGACTTCCGATGAGAGACCCCCGCGGTGGGGCGCTGTGAACCTGGTCAGGGGAGAAATCCAGCAGCCATAAACGGTTAGCTCTTCGTGCGGTGGGTCTCTCATCGGCAGCCGACGGTCGAAACCTGGCCGATTCAAGCCGGCCGCTGGCCGTTCTCCTTTCCAACCGGCCCGTCCAAGCCAACGGCTCGCCGGGCACGCCCACCATTTCGACGGAGCCGAGGGTGTTATGGCGGATAGTGCAATGGCCCAGATGCAAGAGCCCCCCGACGCCATCAAGCCGCGCGAATACCAAGTCGTTGCCCGGCGATATCGTCCGCAAACGTTTGCCGAGCTGCTCGGTCAGGAACACGTCGGCCGCGCGCTGGCCGGCGCAATATCCAGTTCTCGCGTGGGGCATGCCTACCTGTTCACGGGGGCCCGCGGCGTCGGCAAGACATCGGCCGCACGGATTCTTGCCAAGGCCCTCAATTGCGAACAGGGCCCGACTCCCACGCCCTGCGGCCAGTGCGATAGCTGCGAGAAGATCGCCGCGGGCGACGACGTCGACGTGCTGGAAATCGACGGCGCCAGCAACCGCGGCATCGACGAGATTCGCGAATTGCGGCACAACGTCGGCATTCGGCCTAGCCGTTCGCGGTTCAAGGTCTACATCATCGACGAAGTCCACATGCTCACCCGCGAAGCGTTCAACGCGCTGTTGAAGACGCTCGAAGAGCCGCCCGAGCACGTCAAGTTCATCTTCTGCACGACCGAGGCCGAGAAGATCCCGATTACGATTCTCTCGCGCTGCCAACGGTTCGATTTCGCCGGCATACAAACGGTGCAAATTGCCGAACGGCTGCGGCAGATCGTCGAGATAGAGGGGATCGAGGCCGAAAGCGAGGCTCTGTCGCTTTTGGCGCGACGTGCCGCCGGCTCGATGCGCGACAGCCAATCGCTGCTGGAGCAACTTTTGGCCGTGGGCAGCCAGCGAATCACGGTCGCGGAAGTGCATCAAATGCTGGGCACGGCCGGACAGGAACGCTTGCAGCGGCTCGTCGAGCACATCGTCGAGCGCGACGCCGCGGCCGTGTTGGCCGACTTGGACGCCGCGGTCACCGAGGGAGTCGAAGTCGGCCAGCTCTTGGATCAATTACTAGGGCACTTTCGCGACATGATGGTCGCCGCGGTCGGCTGCTCGGCCGAGAGCATGCTGCACGTCGAGCCCGCACAGTTTGCCGAAGTGCGGCAAACGGCCCAGCGGTTGGGGGTTGAAACGGCCCTGGAGATGATGCAGGTCATCGAGCAGACCATCTCGCGTTTGCGCTACAGCACGCAGCCCCGCGTGTTGGCCGAGTTGGCGCTGGTGCGGATGTGCCACCTGGCCGACTTTGCCGAACTGTCCGCGCTGATCGAGCAACTCTCGACAGGCGTAGTCGTCGAACGGCCGAGAGTCGCCGCGCCGGCATCGCCACGCTTGGCGTCATCAATGGCAGCTTCAGTCGCGTCTCAGCCCACTTCGCTCACGGATCCAAAAAAAAAAGCTGAGTCCTTAAACGGGAATCATGCTGCTAGCGATCCCACAAGCGAAGTCGCGCCGCTACCGGTCACGCCGGTTGAGGAACCGGCCGCTGCTGGCTTATCGCTCACAGCGGAATCGGTCGGCGAGATTTGGCGGCTCGTCCTCTCGCGGCTATCGGATATGACTGCCGAATACGCGGCGGCCTTCGATCGTGTAGCAATTTCCGCGCCAAATCATCTGGTCGTGACCTTCAGAGCAAAGTACAATGCCTGCAGAGCCTTCTGCGAGCGGCCCGAACAGGTCGTTAAGCTCGAACGGGCGCTGGCCGAAGTGGTCGGCCGGACGATTCGCGTGGGCTTTGCGACGCTGGACGACGAGCCCGCGGCGCCGGGAACGACGGGCAGTACACAACGTATGGACCCCCAGCAAAAGCTACGGGAAGCCGCCCAACACCCGCTGGTGCGGCGGGCGGTGGAGCTGTTCGACGCCCGGCCCGTGCGACTGGAATCAGCAGACCGATAGGAACGTAGGTCAGGGCTCGCCCTGACGACCCGACCTTGCACGCGTCGTGTCAGGGCGAGCCCTGACCTACGTGGCTGACACCTTCGGGTTCCCACAATTGAGCGGCAGTGACTTGAGGGACTTACGGATACGAGGAGATGGCCATGTTCGGTGCTTTAGGCAATATGACTTCGATGCTGCGACAGGCCCAGCAGATCGGCGGACGCCTGGAAGGGGTCAACTCCGAGCTCAAGACCCGCCGCACGGTCGGATCGGCGGGGGGCGGCATGGTCGAGATCGAGGTCAACGGTTTGCAAGAGATTCTGAGCTGTAAACTCGATCCCGGGCTCGTGTCGGGAGGCGATCGCGAACTGATCGAAGATCTGCTCTGCGCCGCGGTCAACGACGCGCTGACCAAAAGCAAGCAACTGTACGCCGACGCCATGAAGTCCCTCATGGGGGGCATGGAATTACCGGGGCTGAATGAAGCGCTCTCCAAACTTACTGGGGGCAATTTGCCTCCGGGTTGAAGGCACTCCTGGTTAAATGCAGGCCGCCGAACGGAATAGGGGTCGTCGGGCAGAATAAGGATCGACCGAAAAATAACTTCGTCCGCCAACACCTCGCCCCCTGCGGGAGAGGGTAGGGTGAGGGGCAGGAAATTGGCGAAGTTGTTTTTCGGTTCCTACTAAGGATCGATGCAACCGTGCCGCAGCTCACCGAATCGGTAACCCGACTTATCCAGGAGTTTGCCAAACTTCCGGGCGTGGGCAAGAAATCGGCCGAACGGATGACCTATCACGTCCTCCGCGTCAATAAGGCCGAGGCCCTCTCGCTAGCAGACGCCATTCGCGACGTGAAGGAAAACGTCCGCTATTGCAAAGTCTGTTATAATTTGGCCGAGGAGGAGCGGTGTACGATCTGCCTCGACGCCAAGCGCGATCAGCGCTTACTGTGCGTTGTCGAGCAGCCGCGAGACTTGATGGCGCTGGAGCAAGCCGGAACTTACAAGGGCTTGTACCACGTGCTGTTGGGCCGGATTGCACCGTTGGAAGGAATCGGACCCGATCAGCTCACGGTCGATGCCCTGGTCGAACGGGTCCGCAAAGGTTCGTTTGTCGAGGTCGTGATGGGCACCAACCCGACGCTCGAAGGAGACGGCACGGCCCTGTTCATTTCCAACCGTTTGGCGGAGACGGGCGTAGAAATCACGCGGCTGGCGCGCGGAATTACTACCGGCAGCGTGCTAGAATTTGCTAACAAGGAGATACTGGCCGACGCGTTGGCCAGTCGGCAGAAGTTTTAGATTACTGGCCTAGTTTTAAGTTCTTGACGGGGGCTGTTGCGTCCTTTTCTACGAAGCAGGGCAGGCTAGTACGGGTTCTGTGGGTTGTGTCGGCTGCGCAGGCCAATCGGCCGATGCGCTGTAACTGAGACGAAAGCACCTATGCGACTTTCCTTCGGCCAAGAAATGCGGATGGTCCAGAAGCAAATTCTGGCGCCGCGCATGATCCAGTCGATGGAGATCCTCCAACTCCCCATCATCGAGCTGGAAGAACGCATCGAACAAGAAATCGCCGAAAATCCCTGCCTGGAAAAGCAGGAGACGGATCCCGACCTGCCCGACGAGCCCGCCGACGAGGAAAACCCCAACGCGCCCACTTCCGAGGAGCGCGAGTTGGTCGTCGACGAGACGAAGAACAACGAAGCAGACTTCGAACGGCTGTTGAACCTGGGCGAGGACTGGTCCGACAATTTCGACGAGCGTCCGCGTCCTTCCAGCACTCGCATGGAAGAGGAAGGCGACCGCAAGCACGACGCCATCGCCAACATGGTGTCGCGCCCGCAAACGCTGCAAGACTACCTGACCGATCAATTGGCCTGGTTCGATCTGGACCCGCCCGCGCGGCAGATGGCCGAGCGGATCATCTACGGCCTCGACGCCAACGGTTATTTATCGGGCCGGCTGGAAGACCTGATCGATCCCAACGCCGGGGCCGAGGAACTGGCCCTGGCCAAGCGCGCGCTGTCCACGGTGCAAAAGCTCGATCCGCCGGGCATCGGCGCCCGCGACCTGCGCGAATGCCTGCTGATACAGTTGATTCCCGCGATGCACTTCTACGAGCAATTGCGGACGCTGATCTCGGGTCACTTGGAAGACATCGAGCACAATCGCTGGCCGGTCATTCAGCGGAAGACCGGTTACTCGATGGAGCTGATCCAAGACACGCTGCACGAGCTGCGCAAGCTGAACCCCAAGCCGGGCGCCGATTTTGGCGAGGTCCATGCACCGACGGTCACGCCCGACGTGTTCGTCGACATGACCGACGACGGCAAATACAAAGTCCGCCTCGAGGACGGCCGCACGCCCAGCCTGTTCATCAGCCCGTATTATCGCAAGATGCTGATGAAGGGGGACGCGACCGACGCCGAGAAGGAATGGATCAAGCGCAAGATCAACTCGGCCCAATGGCTGATCGAATCGATCGAGCAGCGCCGCAGCACGCTGACGCGGGTGGCGCAGGCGATCGTCGATCATCAGACCGAGTTTCTCAGTAAGGGCCCCGAAGCCATCGAGCCCTTGAAGATGCAGCAGATCGCCGACAAAGTAGGCGTGCATGTGACGACCGTCAGCCGCGCGGTCGACGACAAGTGGATCCAAACGTCGCGGGGCATCTTTCCGCTCAAGCGATTCTTTGGCGGCGGCACGACCAGCGCCGACGGCGAAGAAGTCGCCTGGGACACGGTCCGGCTTAAGCTGCAAGAAATCGTCGACGGCGAGAGCAAGCAGCACCCCTACAGCGACGATGAGCTGGTCAGGAAACTCGAGAAACGCGGCCTGCCGATCAAGCGCCGCACCGTGACCAAATACCGCAAGACGATGAAGATCCCCAGCTCGCGCCAGCGCCGCGATTGGACGCTGGACGGCGAAGTGCCTGCAGCCGGCAAGGCTGGCGAGAATGGACACGTTAATAACGACGACGATGATGAGCAGGACGACGTTGGTCATATCGAAGCGTCGACTACCTCGCGTCCCCCTGCGACAGGCGAGCGCGCTGACGGGTCCGACGCCTGATCCGAATCGATGCGATCTAATGACATTTCGAATGCGGCGACGCGGCTCGCAATGCGTCTTGCCTCCGTGGTCGTCGCGGTGTCACGCTAAAAGCTGCTACTCGGGTGCCGCCACCGGCGGTTGATATTGCAGCAGGAATGCCACGGCGCTCTCTTTGTCCTGGAAGTTTCCAGAGATCGTATTGCCGTTGTTATACCGGACCTGGATCTCGTAGCGCGTGATCGGCGTCGCGCGGCCAGCGCCATCGTAGTCCTGGATGAAGCGAATTGCGTCTCCAACCGTCGTCGTTTCATGCGCCGCCCCGTGCAGCACGACGATGACGATCCTTTCGATCTGCCGCAGCACGACGGCCCTCAGCGCCGCGATGAATCGCTCGACATCCGCGACCGCCGCATCGAGGAGTGCTTGACCGAGCTGCGTCTTTCGTCGCGCCGAGAGTCGTTGAAACGCCTTGACTTTTCGCCCGAATTCTCGATCTGGCGTGTCTTCATCGAAACTGGCGTCGATGCCAAACTTATGGAACACGGAAACGACTGTTTCGTAAGAAAAGTAGAGGATGCTGAAACCCAGAGAGCGCAACTGGGTCAAAGCCCCCGCGGTGAAAACGCCGGCAAGAATCGCGCCCTTGAAAGGCCCGGAATTCCGAAACGTCTCCGCCAGCGGTTCGATAGCGCCTTGAATCTCTTGCGCCTTGTTCCTGGAATGCTTTGTGTAGCGTCGCCATGCCACCTCAATGAATGCGGCGGGAGAGCCGACCGTCTCATGTGTGCCACCGCGCTCCAGGACGAAATCCAAATCGTGCGAGTTACCGTTGAGGTCGAGCCACGAGCACTTCTTACCGCGACGACATGGCCTCGGTCCTCCGGCGTCCAAGTACAGGTCGTGGTCGCGCGCGAACTTTTCCAGCAATGGCTGGATAGCGGCTTCGAGAACGTCTCCGATGATCTGTCCGAATCGGTGCGCTGGTGATTGAGCCATCCCTACCCTTCAACCCAGAGGCGACCTTCTTGCAGAGGCACGCGATGCTTTCGGTTCTTCCATTTGATGTTTCGATCGCGCGTTTTCTCGAATCGGTACGACTTAAAACCAGCGGCCAAGGCCAGCGTTCCGAGCCAAGGGATAACCGGTACGTAAACGCCATACGGGGCCGAGTCGCCAATCACGAAGCACACCGTCGACTTCTCTCGACAGACGCGACGTAGCGATTGCCAGACCAGTGCCAAATCGCGAAAGTAGCACGCGACCATTAGGTGGTAGGTCTTTTTTCCGCCTTTGGATTTCCTCACCTCGCCCAATTCATTGCAGACGTCGCTCAACTCAGTTCGAATGGGGGCCAGCGGCTGCTCGACGAGAACGTCCTCGAGACACATGGAACGCTCCGGCACATGCTGCGAGCACGAGCGAATCAAGTGCCTCCTCACCGTTTGCTGCAAATCGCCCCAACCGCTAATCTCTTGCATGAACGACATCTCGAGACGCGTCGCGTCGGCGTAGTCGTAGTTGTTCGGATAGGGTGGTGACGTAATGACGACGTTGGCAAATCCGTCCGGCACGCTGGCGCACGTTCGCGCGTCGGTCTGGTCGAATTGTGCGCGTGGTCCGGCCATATCCTGGCCGCGCAGCATGTCTCGATAGATCATTCGGCTGCACTCGTCAAACGCGCGTTCCACTCCCTTTGGAGACCGTTTTTGTTTGCGCGGAAGTATATACTGCCATTGCGCGGTTCCGACATTGCTTACTTCGCGCAAAATGGCGATGATCGTAAGCCATGCTAACTCGGATGCCGGCGATCCGTCTTTGACCAGCTCATATCCGCGGCGAAGCACGTCGAGCGCGGCAAGCGACTCTGCGTCATAGCACTTGTGGATTAGCGGAGGATATCCACTCGTGTCGGGCCGCTCAGTGATCGCGGCCGACCGGACTTCCTTCATAAAGTGTCTATAAGCCTCGGGATCGGATCGCCATTCCAACTTCGCGCGTGCGATCCGCCACACAAACGGGTGTGAATCCAATCCCCAACTCGCGACACCCATGCTTTCCGCCGCGAGGAGCGTCGTACCCGAACCTGCAAAGGGGTCGAAAACCTGCACGGGTCCGTCGGTTTGTGCTGCTCGAATCACTCCTTCGACCCAATCGGCCGAAAACCCGGCGCTGTACCGGAACCACCGATGAACAGGGAGCGACATATTCTTCCCGAACGTGGAAGACGAAGCGGCGCGCCGCGATTCGTCGGGCGTTGCATCGGGGAAAAGCAGTCCTTGCTTCGGTGGATTCATGGAGGTATCGCGGAAGCCCTGGCCTCAAGGAGCACGTCGACGATTGTAAGCGTGTAGGAAACAGGTGTCCATGTGTTCCAGCCGACGCTTCCACATCCCGGTAATTATCGCTGATCGATGTGCAAACCCCGCCGGCGACGCTCGGCTCTGCGGGCGTCGTCCATCAGGTGCGCGACGTGGGCTACGTTCTCGATGCCCTGCAGCACCAGTCTTGGGTCGGTCGGATCGCCCGAGACGATTGAGATCGTGCCCACGTTGACCATGCGGTCGACGATGCCCTGCACGAACGTGATATCGTCGAAGTCGATGACTTCGACGCGATCCGTCACGCGGCGAATAATGCCGCTCTGGTGTACGAATCGCTGGCTTGTCAAATGGTAGTGAACGTTGAAGCGGCGATAGGCAAGCAGCAACGCCAGATACAGATTCAAGGCCACGATCGCGCAGACGGCGGCGATCCACACGTCGCGGCGGTCGACCATCGCCGCGGCGACGATCAGCACCAAGCAACCGACGCCGCAAGCGATCCAAGTGCCGATCATGGCCTTGGGCGAGTAGCTCCCATCCCACAAATCGGTCTCGGCCGGATACGCATTGGCGTTGGCAGGCTGCAACGGCGAACGGATGCCGTCGTTTTCGGCCGGCGCTTCGACCGGCAGGGCGGCGGTTGCTGCCGGCTTCTTGCCCGTGGGCAAGACGGCGGCACTCGCCACGGCGCGCGACGGACCTGCTTCGCCATCCACCCGGTGGCCGCACATGGGGCAGAAACTCATGTTTGGCTGGACGGCCGCGCCGCAGGAAGAACACTTCATGGCAATCGGTTATCTCGCGAGGACGGGGCTTCGGTCGGTTGTCAGAAGTACAAGTAGTGTGGGACGACGGGCACCGCGTACTCGTGGTCGGCGAGTCCCACGTTCCTGAAGCTGAGCTCGTGGGACTCGCGATGCTCGTCCCACCCTGCTTTCAAAATCGGCCCACTGGCCATCGCGGGGGCATTATAGGGTCCGTGCTGTTGGCGGTCACTACAAGCGCTCGTAGTGACCCGAATTGCGTTGGTAGTGACCCGATTTATCGGGTCCGGAAAACTGTCCGACCGCGCTGCGCCGACCGCAAGACCGTCGCGCCACGCCGACAAGCACGCTTCCGGACCGCAGTAGAGTCGAGAAGTGGCGCGGTGGTTTAGGCTTCGGCTTACATCCGTTTCAGGGTTTCCCCGTAGGTGGCGCAATAGCCGTCGGCCGTGCTCCGTTTCCACTTCCCGCTCA
>Ga0163144_10006293_pt1 | contig 26223 bp, 19 predicted proteins | sample OliLak19BULKMAT1_FD_123175 | JGI IMG/M metagenome (GOLD analysis project Ga0163144, IMG submission 123175) | Freshwater microbial mat bacterial communities from Lake Vanda, McMurdo Dry Valleys, Antarctica - Oligotrophic Lake LV.19.BULKMAT1 | ecosystem: Environmental > Aquatic > Freshwater >...
CCGTCGCGTCACAGGCCGCTTCGAGGCTCGTCGGCACGACCTCCGGCAACACCGCGGCGGCGTCGATCTCGGCGGCACGCGCCTGTTCCTTCGATTTCTGCTGGGCCGCACGTTCCTGCCGCTCGGCGCGGTTCTTCGCGTCGAGCTTCTCGCGCGCTTCCTTCTCGGGGTCTGCGACGTGCACCGCCTTCGCGATCGACTGTTCCACATCCGGCTTCGTTGCGTCGTCGCACGCGCTCGTCGTCGCAACGAGAAGGATCGAATAGAGGATCGGCCGCTTCATGCTCGCACCTGGTGTGACACAGCGTACACCGCTGTCCGTTCACTCGACAACGCCGCGCGCATCGGTTTGGGGGCTTGCGGCCACACGCGCGCAGCGAGCAGCTCGAAGCATTTTCGAGTGCGACGCGCGGCGTGGATCGAGTGCCGCGCGCGTGAGCTTGGTGTAGATTCGAAGACCATGCGCATTGCCTTCGCCACTCGCAACCTTCTCGCGTTGTCCGTGCTCGCGTCGCTCGCGATGGCCTGCAAGGAAGACGCAGACGAGATGGGCGAGCTCATCTCGCGCGAGGTCATCGGGCCGATGGGTGGCTCGATCTCCGGCTCGGGCCTCACGCTGCAGGTCCCGGCGGGCGCGTTGACGGCGGACACCGAGTTCGAGCTGCGCACGTCGATGAAGGACCTCTCGGCGCGCATGTTCAAGCAGGACGGCGCGGCGGTCGACATCGGCCCCGACGACATGCGGCTGCGGCTGCCGGCAGAGCTGACGTTCGATCGCGGGCCCGACGAGCCGGCAGTGCTGTTCGAGCAGGACGGCCTCACCGTTGCTGCGATCGGATCTAGCGCGTGGATCAACGAGCTCGGCACCGTCGCGGTCGCGACCGCAGACGTCGTCACCGCCGAGGTGCTCGAGCCGGCGCTCGGTGGCTCGCCATCGTCGCCCGGCATGACGTTCCGCGACCTCGCGCACTTTCGTGTCGCGCTCACCGAGTCGCCGAATTTCAACCTGTCGATGACGCTCTACGACACCGAGCAGGTCTACGACAAGCCGCTCAACGGCAACGGCGACGGGGATTGCGGCTTCGAGCTCGGCAACGTGCTCGGCGGCTCGTTGTCTTCGGGTTGCTCGGAAGGGCCGGTCACCGCGCGCGTGCGAGTGACGAGCGCCGAGATCGAGTACGACGTCACGCCGTATCTCTCGGGCAAGCTCGATACACCGGTCGTCGTCGGTGTCGTCGGTGGTGCCGACGATCTCGCGTTCCACCTCGGCTTCTTCTCGTTCGACACGAGCCCGTGCTTCTCCGAGACCTGCTCGGGCTACGGCACGTGCGAGGTGCAGGGCGAGAACGCGGCGTGCCTGTGCAACGAGGGCTACGCGCCGGGTGAGGAGCTCACGTGCGTGTGCGTGCCGGACTGCAGCGGTCGCGAGTGCGGTGGTAACGGTTGCGGCGATCAATGCGGGCCCGGCTGTGGCGAGACCGAGGTCTGCCAGGAAGACATCGGCCAGTGCGTGCCCAACGGCGACCCGACCGACACGGATGCGACCGACACGGATGCGACCGACACGGATCCGACCGATACGGATCCGTCGACGAGCGGCACGACCGACCCGACCGACGCGACGACCGACGGCGGTTCGACCGACGGTGGCAGCTCGGGCACGACCACCTGAGTCGGTCTCGCGATCGTGGGGCATGCGCATCTTCGGTGCGCGCCCTCGGTCGGCCTCGTCGAGCAGGAGATCGTCGAAGAAAATTTTCGACACTCGCCTGGAGAGGATCGCCCGCGATCGATGGGGCCTGCGGTCCGCACCACGAGCAACGCCGACGTCACGCGACGCATGCGTGGCGAAGCCCGGCACCGATCACGATCGCGCCGTGCATGTAGTCGAGCCCTACATCACGACGCGATCGGGGCGCGGATCGAGCGACCGATGCATCCGAGGTCGACCATTTCGTGCACACACACTGTCGCAGTGGGGTCTGAGAGCGACAGTCCAGTCGCCAGAGACTCGCCAGAGAGTCGCCATAGCGTCGTCACAGAGTCGGCCCAGAACGAAGCAAGTGCGAAGCGACGCGGGTACACGAGGCCCCATCGTGGCCTGGTGTCCCCGGAACCAAGGTTGCCTACACGCACGAATTCGGGCCGCTACGGTGCAGTTCTCGAAAGTTCTCATCTTGCGTAGCGACGCATGATCACGGATAGTGCGACGACGGCCGAGGTGATGCTCGGCTTCACAATCATCCCACGCCAAGATTCAAGATGGGTCGGCCGTTCAACGAGGGGAGCAAGACGATGCGAGCGCGTACACACCGAAGGACGCTCGGGCTGCAACTGGCCACAGGGCTGTTGTCTGCCTTCACACTGGCCGCTTGTGGCGAGTCCGCTGGAGACGACGCCGACGAGTGCGTCTCCAACGAAGACTTTTTCAAAGAGAGGGTCTGGGCCAACATCCTCGGCGCCGGTGGTGGCTGCATCAGCTGCCACAATCCCGGCGGCACGGCCAAGGACGCAGCCTTCATCCTCCGCGACGCAGCCTGGGGCCCGGACTACATCGAGAACAACCTCGAGGTGTTCGAGTCGATGGCCAAGCTCGAGTACGATGGCGTGCCGTGGATCCTCGCGAAGCCATCGCAGGACAAGGGCATCGTCCACGGCGGACTCGTGCAGCTCGAGAAAGGCAGTGACAACTACAAAGCCTTCGAGGCGATGCTCGAGCGGCTCGAGAACCCGGTCTCCTGCGAAGAGGACGGCGAAGAAGAGGCCGAATTCTTCGAGCATGTCGAGCTGCTCGACGAGGTCGCGACGCTGCGCAAGGCGGCGCTCTCGATCGTCGGACGCGTGCCGACGCTCGAAGAGGAACAACGCGTGCGTGACGGCGGCTTCGCGGCGGTCGACGTGATCCTCGACGAGATGATGGAACAAGACGAGTTCCTGGTCCGCGTCAAGGAGATCTACAACGATCACTTCCTGACCGATCGCTACTACCCGAACACGATGGCGCTCGACGTGCTCGAGTCCGTCGACCTCGACGACAACGATGAGAACGGGGGCCTCTACCCGAACGTCCGTTGGTACGAAGAGATGGGCGACGAGGGCGAAGCGGCCGGTCGATTCAGCAACCAGGCGATCTCCCGCGAGTCGCTCGAACTGGTCGCCCACGTCGTTCGCAACAACCTGCCGTTCACCGAGATCCTCACCGCCGACTACACGATGGTGAACTGGTACTCGGCGAAGGTGTACGGCCTCGAGAACGTGCAGTTCCAGAACCCGGGCGACTACGAAGAGTTCGCACCGGCGAAGGTCCCGGGCATTCCGCACGCCGGCGTGCTGACCTCGCCGATCTTCTTGACGCGCTTCCCGACGACGGACACGAACCGCAACCGTCATCGCGCGCGCATGATGTACAAGTTCTTCCTCGCGACCGACGTGCTCGCGCTGGGCGATCGCCCGGTCACTTCCGCGTCGATCCTCGGTACCAACCCGACGCTGAACGAGTCGTCGTGCAACGTCTGCCACAACATCATCGATCCGGCCGCGGCCGGCTTCATGAATTTCGGCACGTTGGGCGAGTACGTACCGCCCGAGAACGGCTGGTTCCCGGATATGAAGCAGCCGGGCTTCGGCGACTCGGTGATGCCGCCCGAGGAGTACCCGCGCGCGCTCAACTGGCTCGCGACGCAGATGGCGAACGACCGCAAGTTTGCGGTGTCCGCCGTGCACGTCGTCTACCACGGTCTGTCGGGTGACGACCCGCTGACGGCGCCGAAGGATCCGACCCAAGAGGGCTACCTCGAGGGCATCCGCGCCGCCGACATGCAGGCCGCGATCTTCGACGGGATCGCGACCAAGTTCATCGACAGCAACTACAACCTCAAGACCATCATCAAAGAGCTGGTGAAGACGCCGTACTACCGTGCGGTCAACGCCAGCGGCCTCGACGAGGCGGGCGAGCTCGAGCTCGCCCAGCTCGGTACCGGTCGACTACTCATTCCCGAGCAGCTCCACCGCAAGATCGAGGCAGTGACCGGCCAGCCGTGGCGCGTCGGTGCCGAGGGCAGCGACCTGCTGCTCGACATGGACGAGTACCGCATCTTCTACGGCGGTATCGATTCCGACACGATCACAGAGCGTATCACCGAGCCCAACGGCATCATCGCGAACGTCGCCAAGCGCATGGGCAACGAGATCGCGTGCTGGACGACTTCGGCCGACTTCGCCCTCGAGCCGGGTGATCGCTCGTTGTTCCCGTTCGTCGATCCGAGCTTCAGCCCGGAGGACGGTAACGGCTTCGAGGTTCCCGCGGCATCGTCGGCGATCCGCGCGAACATCCAGTTCCTCCACGCGAAGCTGCTCGGTGAGTACCTCGAGCAGAACGACCCGGAAATCAACCGCACCTACGAGCTCTTCCTCAAGGTGTGGAAGGAGGGTCAACGCGGCATGAACGCGACGATCGTCGCCGAGGACGGCACCGCGCAGCCGGAGTACGCCGGTCAGCTCCCCGGATCCTGCCAAGCAACCACCGACTTCTGGTCGGGCGATCCGCTCAACGAGCGGGCGATCATCGAAGACCGCGACTACACAATCCGCGCGTGGATGGCCGTCATGAGCTATCTGCTTTCGGACTACCGCTTCCTGCACGAGTAGAAAGAAGGAGCAAGTCAATGGAACGCCGCGATTTCCTCAAACTCGCTTCCTTCACCGGCCTGAGCGTCGTTGCGCCGACCGCATTCGGCGGCCCCGAGCTCGGGTCCAGCCCCCGCGCATCGTTCGCACCGTACGAGGGCATCCTCGTCGCGAACTTCAACGCCGGTGGTGGCTGGGATCCGACCAGTCTCTGTGACCCCAAGGGTGCCAACAGCGACACGGATCCCAACCCGATGAACGGCTCGTATCTCGCCGACGAGATCGAGCAGATCGGCAACATCCGGTACGCGCCTCTGCCGTACGCGTCGTTGTTCAACGACACGGCGACGCAGCTCGGGCTCACGTACTCGATGAAGACGTTCTTCGAGAAGTACTACCAGCGCCTGTGTGTCATCAACGGGCTCAACACCGAGACCAACGGGCACGACACCGGGTCGCGTGTGACCTGGTCCGGTCGTCTCGCGGAAGGTCATCCGACGTTCGCGGCGTTCGCCGCGGGCGCCTTCGGCAAAGAACAGCCGATGGCGTTCATGAGCTTCGGTGGCTACGCCGAGACCGCTGGCATCGCCCCGCGCGTGCGGGCGGCAGGCAACGCGATCAACGTCCTCGGACGCCTCGCGTATCCTCAGCGCATCGACCCGAACACCGAGGAGTCGGGCTTCCACCACGCGAACGTGCAGGCGATGATCGACTCGGCGCAGGCCGGGCGCGATCAGGGCCTCGCGAGCAAACAGGGGCTGCCGAAGATCCGCGCGGCGATCAACGCGATGTTCACCGCGCGCTCGGGCAGCAACGAGCTCAAGCGGTTGCAGGAGTACCTGCCGGAGACACTCGAGCAGGGTCTACGCGGTCAGGCGCAGCTCGTCATCGCCGCGTACAGGGCGGGCATCTGCATCTCGGCAAACCTCGACATCGGCGGGTTCGACACCCACGGTGACCACGACGCGAGCCACATCCCGCAGCTGCTCAACATGCTCGACGGCGTCGACTTCTTCATGGAAGAGGCCGAGCGCCAGGGTGTCGCCGATAAGGTGCTCGTCGCGATGGGCTCCGACTTCGGTCGCACGCCGTTTTACAACAACGGCATGGGCAAGGATCACTGGTCCATCACGAGCATGATGTTCATGGGCCAGGGCATCCCCGGCAACCGTGTCATCGGTGCGACCGACGCGCAGCACAGCGCGTTCGGCATCACCGCCAGCGCGACGGTCGACACCAACGCTGGGGCGCGACACATCCATCCCGCGGACGTGCACCAGTCGTTGCGCAAGGTGCTGGGCCTCGAGAGCAGCGAGCTGGCGGCCATGTTCCCGCTCGAGCTCAAGGGCGATCCGCTGCCGCTGTTCGGCTAGATCACCCACAGCTAGATCACCCACAGCTAGATCACCCACAGGGGTGAGGGACTCGCGGGCGCTCCTTTCGGGGGGTGCCCGTTTTTCGTTTGGTTGTACCCGCGTGTGATTCGTTCACCTGAGTCGGCGAATCTTCGCGACGAGCAGCGGTCCGAGCACGACGATCGGCACCCACGGCCAGCGCGGCACCTCGCCCTCGTCGCGACGCTTCGTCCACGACTCGGCGCGCCGCTGCACCCAGGGCACGAACGCTGCGGGCAGCTCGTGACCGTGGCGCTCGCGGACGTGCAGCGGCGGTTGGCCATGCACCTCGGTCGCGCACGCGCCTTCCCAGACCTGATCGCTCTCGACCGGCCCTGCCGGATCACCCGATGGCGTCGGCAGTGTGCGGTGCATGCGGAAGAGCGCGACACGCTGCGGCAACACGCCGTCGATCATCGCGCGCTCACGACAGAGCCAGCGTCCGTGCCACTTGCGGTACCAGGCGGTCTCTTCGCGCCCCACGATGCGACCCGCCGACTTGCGCGACTTGTCGCGGCCCCACGAGTACGTCCACGGATCGCGTGGCACCAGACCCGAGTCGATGTGCCACATGTTGCCGTCGGGTAGTTGCACGACCAGACCAGCGAGCACCGAGCACGCGACGACCCACGCGATCGCCGGACGCGACAGCACAGGCGCGGCCGGCTCGAGCACGCGGCGCGTCTCGCTGCGGCGCCGCAGTCCGTCGACCGCACGCGCAAGCTCGTCCCCTTCGAAGTGCAGCAGCACCGTCGCGAACGCGAGCGGCACGAACCATCCGAGATCGGTCATCACGATCAACGTGCCGGTGAAGGCGATGTGCAGCGTGCACCACACGCGACGGCCGAGCAGCCACGGCGCAATCCTCGACAGGCCTGACGACCGTCGACTGATCGCAGCGATCGCGACGGCGATCGCACCGAGGGATGCGATCGTGCCCGACAGTCGCCACCGCGCATCCTCCGGCAGTGCAGCGTCGGCGAAGATCCATCCGCACACGGCGATCGCGACCCAGCCGATGCGTTGGGCGCCAGTGACCGCGATCGATCCACCGGCGCTGCGATGCCAACGGATGATCGTGCCGACCACGACCAGCGGATACAGCAGCTCGAACGCGTGGACCAGCCACGTCGCGGGCCGCAGAATCCACAACGAGACCATCGGTGTGATCCACGACGGATCCCAGCGTGGGTAGTCCGGCGTCACGAGCAGGTAGTGCAGCGTGCGGCCCTGGGCCCAGCCGTCGCCCGTCTTCACGAGACCATTCACGAAGAAGAGCGGCAACAGCGAGAGCAGCCCGAGCACGCGCGGCCACGCCGGAATCGCGACGAGTCGATCACGTGGCGCGTCGATCGCCCACGCGCGATCGCAACGCGCACAGCACACGACGAGCAGGCAGCTCGCGATGAGCTGCTCGCCCGCGAGGAACACACGGTTGCGGTCGACGAGCGTGACTAGGAGCGCGAAGGTCAGCCACTTCGCCATCGTCGTGCGCCAGCCGAGCGCGAGCGCGACCGACGAGGCGACCAGCGCGAACCACACGCCGCGAACGAACCTCGGCGAGTCCCACCACAGCAGCGGTGAGAACGCGTGGCCGGCGACCCAGTGGATGAACGCTTCGACATCGAGGAAGCCCGCGGGCTCCTCCAGCGCCGAGCCATCGGCAAGGCCTGCGAACGCCTCGGAGAAGTGCACCTGGCGCGCCGTCTCGCGCAGGAACAAACCCTCGTCGGAGAACAAGTAGTCGACGAGCGGCCACAGATCGAGCGCCCACGCGAGCACGCACAGGCCCGTCACGATGCGGAACGCGGCCATCGTGCGCGGGTCCTCCTCGCGCCATAGCACGCGTCCGATGCCGCGGCGGTGAAGCGCGACCAACACTCCGACCAGCACGACGAACGCAAGCGCCAGCGCGTCGATCGAGGGCTGCGCGCCGGACGGCTCCACGCCGCCGATGCTACCCCGAGGTGTCGGCCTTCGCGGCTGCGACCTCGGCGTCGACGGTCGCGGCCGCAGCTTCGACCGCGGCTTCGACCGCGACGGCTGCGGCCTCGATCGCGAGTGCGCGTTGCTGCAGCGCGATCTCGGTCGCGATGCTCGAGGCGCCCTGCGCGGGCATGCCCACGGTCAGCTCCTCGTAGCGATGCTCCGCGTTCGCATCGAGTGCCTGGTTCTCCGCGTCGAGCGGAACCTCGCCCGGCATCGTCACACGCAGCTCGCGGATCACCATCTGCAGCGCCGCGGCGACCGGCAGCGCGAGCAGGGCGCCGAGGATCCCCATGAGTGTGCCGCCGATCAGCAGCGCCAACACGACGACGGCGGCCGACAGCCGCAACACGCGCCCGTAGACCTTGGGCACGAGCACGCGGCTCTCGAACTCCTGATACGCGAGCATCGAGCCGAGGACGATGAGCGTCACGGTGATGCCGTGGGGAATCGAGGCGAGCACGGCCGGCGCCGTCGCGAGCGCGCCACCGACGAACGGGATGACGTCGGTCAGCCCGGCGAACACCGCGAGCGCGAGCGCATTGTCGACTCCGCACAGCGTGAGCAGGCCGAAGGTGAACACCGTGATCGCAGCCGACGTGATGAGCTGCCCACGCACGTAGCCACCGACGATGATCTCCAGCTCGACGGTGATCCGCGCGAGCCTGACGTGATAGCCACGCGGCACGACGGCATAGACCGCCCCCAGCGCGCGCTGACCGTCCGCCAACAGGTAAACCGCCAGCACCAGCGCCGTGACCGCGTAGCCGACCCCGAGGATCGCGCGCGACGAATACTCGAGGAGCTGATCACCCGCGCCGTCGAGCATCGCCTGCGGATCGAAGCTCTCGACCGAGTGGACCAGTGGCCGTGTCAGTGAGCTCTGCTGCAGCCACGCGACGATGTTCTCGCGATGCGTCGGCGCGTTGTCGACGATGTCGACGACCTGGCGGGTGAGGGCCGGCAGACTGACGAGCAGCAGCAACGTCACTACCGTCGTCATCGCGAGCAGCGTGAGGGCGAGGCCCAGGTTGCGATGGATCCGGCGCCGCTCGAACCATCCGAGCAGGGGGTTCAGCGTGCCGACGAGCACCAGCGCGAACACCACGAGGATGACGACGGCTTTGAGCTCGATCAGCAGCCAGGCGCCCGCGAGCGCAGCCAACACCGCGAGAATCGTGCGCGGCGCGATCTCGATGCGGAGCACTCGAGGCTCGCTCGGCGGCATTCGGGCACACGATGGCACACGGCCGCGAGGAGGCGAGCCCCCGACCGCGGATCGTCCAGCGGTCGCGTGTTATCATCGCCCCCGACTGTGCGAGCGCCGTGGCCTCGTTTCTCTTCTCGCTGCTGTTCGCCGTGATGGGATTCTTCTTCATCTTCATCGCCGCATGCGCGGGGTACGGGTTTTTCCGAGTGCTCAAGTCGAGCGAGCGCGACCGCAAGTACCTCAGCGAGTCGCGCGAAGAGGTGCCGTTGCAGCTCGAGCACCTCGCGTCCGATCTGCAGCACTTCGCTCGCGAGACCCGGACGCTACGGATCAGTCTCGAGGCGCCGGTCCGCGACGTCGCCGAGCTGCGGCGCGGTCAGCTCAACGCGACCGCCGAGGATCTCGACAGCTTCGACACCATGCTGATGAACGTCAGCCGGGCGATCGCAGACTGGCTCCTCGGCGTCGACAGGCTCAGCGAGAACGATCGCCGCGCGATGACCGACCATGGGGCGAATCCCGAGCCGATCCGACGCGCGCTCGCGGAGGAGGGCTTCGCGTTCGAGCGCAAGAACCTCAAGCGCGCTGGCGCGCCGCCGCTCGACGAGCGCCTCAGGGCGATCATGTCGGAGCTCGCGAAGGTCGAGACGGCGCTGCAGGCGTCGCAACGCGTGTATCGGTGATCACGGCCACTTCGCGACCGCTTCCGATCGATGCAGATTGCACGGCCGACTTGGGCAATGCCCTGGGACAACTTGGGCAGTTCGTCGCGAAACGCGACACCAAGCGCGGGTGCGGAAACTAGGCGAGTCGGTGATCGTGGGCTACGGTGAGCGCGGTGCCGCTGGCACGCGGTTGGCTATGAGTGACTACGGCGTCGCAACTCGACGTCACAGACAAAGACGCCATGAACCCGCTCACGATTGCCATCTTGTTGCTGGTCTGCGCGGTCCTCACGACTTTCGCGTACGTCGCCCTCGACGAGCGCGGGTGATGACCACCAAGCAAAGGGAGGGGACGGCCCGTCCCCTCCCTTTCCTTGCATCTAGCCGTTCCGGTTCGGGAACTGCGCGCCGACCTCGCGGAACGCGTTCACTGCCCGGTCGACATCGTCGGTCGTATGCGCCGCGGAGAGCTGCACGCGGATGCGTGCCTGGCCCTTCGGCACGACCGGGTAGCAGAAGCCGACGACGTAGATCCCGACCTCGAGCAGGCGGGCGGCGAAGTCGACGGCGAGCTTCGCGTCGCCGAGCATGATCGGCACGATCGGATGCACGCCCGGTCGGATCGCGAACCCCGCCTCGGTGATCCCACGGCGAAACCGCTGCGTGTTCGCCTCGAGGCGGTCGCGCAGGTCCGTCGATGCGCTCAGTAGCTCCAGCACCGCAAGGCTGCCCGCGACGATCGGTGGCGCGAGCGTGTTGCTGAACAGGTACGGCCGCGAACGATTGCGCAGCAGCTCGACCAGCGGCTTGCGACCGCTGATGAAGCCGCCCGACGCGCCGCCCAGCGCCTTGCCGAGCGTCGAGGTGATGATGTCCACGCGACCCATCACGCCGTTGTGCTCGTGGGTGCCGCGACCGGTCTTGCCGACGAAGCCCGTTGCGTGGCTATCGTCGACCATCACCATCGCGCTGTACTTCTCCGCGAGGTCGCAGATGTTCTGCAGCCGCGCGATGTCGCCGTCCATGCTGAAGACGCCATCGGTCGCGATCATCCGCAGCCGCGCCGACTGCGTCTCTTGCAGCATGTGCTCGAGCTGATCGAGATTGTCGTGGTCGAAACGATGCCGCTGGGCCTTGCACAGGCGGATGCCGTCGATGATCGAGGCGTGGTTGAGCGCATCGGAGATGATCGCGTCCTCGGGCCCGAGCAGCGTCTCGAACACGCCGCCGTTCGCGTCGAAGCACGAGCTGTAGAGGATCGTGTCGTCGGTACCGAGGAACGTGGCGACCGCCCGCTCGAGGTCGCGATGGCGATCCTGTGTGCCGCAGATGAACCGCACGCTCGACAGCCCATAGCCGCGATCGTCGAGCGCGGCGTGGGCCGCTGCGATCACCGTCGGGTGACTCGAGAGCCCGAGATAGTTGTTCGCGCAGAAGTTCAGCACCTCGCGGCCGCCGACCATGATCGCGCGGCCCTGAGCGGACTCGATCACGCGCTCGTGCTTGTACAGCCCGGCGTCGCGAATCTCCTGCAAGATGGCCGCGTAGTGGTTGCTCGCCTGCTCGAACATCGAGCAGAGATTACATGCCCCGCAGGCCGGTCTCGACGCGCGCGACCGTGCGATCGCTCCCGTTGGTCCAGTACACCGCCGACTCGCTGAAGTCGCCTCTGCCGTGGCGCAGGTTCGCGAAGCTCGAGATGCCGGTCCCTACGTCCGCGAAGCTGCGCACGACCTGCGTCGCGCCCGAAGCAGTGTACGGCGCGACGTGGGCCGTGGCTGCGCCGGGCACACCGATCCAGAGGTTGCCCCCCTCGTCGAACGCGAGACCACCGACCGCCTGCAGCGGATCCATCGGATCGCCGAACTCGAGGTACAGCTCCGGGTCGGCGGCCATACCATCTTGCAGCACGCCCACGCGCCACACCTGACCGGGCGCACCGACGTAGAGCACGTTCGCATCGGGCCCGAATGACAACACGGTCGGACCCGTCACTGCGGTGGAGAGCACGCGCGAGATGCCGTCGTCGTCGGAGTAGTGGATGATGCTGCCGCTCGTCGGATCGACGGTGAACACGTCACCGTCCGCGGGCAGCACGACCTCGACCGCGCCGATCGGCGTCGCGTCTTCGAGTTGCTCGGTGATCGTCGTCCAGGCGTCGTTGATCGGGTTGTACGCCGAGATCGCACCCGGCTCGGTCTGTGCCGCGTACAGGACGTCGATGTCGTCGTCGGTGTCGGGGATGTACAGCCGACCCCAGCGGATCGCGCCCGCGCCCTGCAGCTCGTAGCGGGACTGGAACGAGTTGTCGATCGCGAAGCGGGAGATGAAGCCCTCGCTCGACGCGACCCACATGTTGCCGGCTTCGTCGAAGTCGAGACCGACGCTCGTGCCGACCTGCTCGGTGTCCTTGCCGCTCGCGATCAAGAAGTCTTCGAACACTGCGTCGAGGATCGTGATGTTGTAGTCGAACGTCGCCTCGACTGTGTTGCGCACCGCGGAGATCCGCATCGTCACGACCTCGCCGACCGCCGCGTCGGGTGGCAGCGCGACCTGGATGCTGTTGCTCTCGCCTTGCCACTGCACGCTCGGGCCCGACAGCTGCGACCACGTGAACTCGTCGGCGACCACGTCGACCAAGACCGGCACGACGAGACCCGCGAGCACGCTGCGATCTTCTTCGTCGGGCTGGAACTCGGGGCCCGGCAGACACTCGTCGGCGACGCACGTCAGGTTGCCGATGCACTCGCCGTCGAGGCATGCACAGTTCTCGCTACCCCCGATGCAGTCCATCGTCGTCGGATCGACGGTCGTCGACGAAGCGGTCGTCGTCGTCGTCGCGGACGTCGATGGCGAGGTGGTCTCGCTCGACGACTCATCCGCGCCTTCGTCATCGGCCGCCGCATCCTCTTTGCAGGATGGAAGCAGCGCGAGCCAAGCGGATACTGCGAGCAGACGCTTCATTGTCATCGAGACCCCCGACACCGCTACAGCGTACCGCCAGGGCGGGCGACGCTGGAAGTTGATCGCGGTGGTGGGTGTCCGAGGCCCCAGCGCGGTGGTCAGTGCGACGCACGGAGTGCGTCGGGGGTGTGCGCGAGCAACTCACGCACGCGCGGCACCAGGTCGGCGGTCATCGCGTCGAGATCGAACGCGGCCTTCCAACCCCAGTCCTCACGCGCGTTGCGATCGTCGAGCGCACGCGGCCACGAGTCGAGGATGGCCTGGCGCGCGGGATCGGGCGCGAACGTGATGCGCACGCCCGGGATCGCTGCAGCAACGCTGTCGGCGATCTGCTGCGCGGTCGGGCTGAACGCGGCGATGTTGTAGATCGATCGCCGCAGCGACGCGCGCGGTGCATCGGCGAGCTCGATGAGCGCGCGCAGACCGTCGGGCATGTACATCAGCGGGATGCGCGAGTCGGCGCGGCAGAACGACTCGTACGCACCGCGGCGAACGCCGTCGACGTACATGAAGAGGGCATAGTCGCTCGTGCCGCCGCCGGGCAGCGTGGCGCCGATGAGCCCGGGGAAGCGAACGCCGCGGAAGTCGAGGCCCCAGCGGCGCTGATAGTACTCGCCGAGCAGCTCGCCCGCGACCTTCGTGACGCCGTACATCGTCGTGGGTCGCAGCGACACGTCGTCGCCGACGTACTCGGGCAGGCCCGGACCGAATACGGCGATCGTGCTCGTGAACACGAGCTGCGGAACGCCTTTGGTGCGGCAGGCCTCGAGCACGTTGCGCGTGCCGGTCTGGTTGACCGCGTACGTGACGTCGGGGATCTGCTCGCCACGCGCGCTGAGGATCGCCGCGAGGTGATAGACGCGCTGCGGCGCAACCTCGCCGAGCAGGCCCGCGACGCGATCGGCGTCGGTGACGTCGAGTCGATGCCACGGCACGTCGTCGCCGAGCCGTGCCGGACGAGGGCCGATGTCGCTGCCGTGGACGTCGTGGCCGCGCTCGCGCAGGGCGACGATCAGGTCCGATCCGATCTGGCCGCCCGCTCCCGTGACGAAGATCCGCGTCATCCGCATCGTGGGCGGAGCATATCGAGTCAGCGGAAAAACGCGTTGCGCTCGGGGCCCTGATACGCGCGGTAGTCGATCGGCCAAGGCGTGACCTTCGTCTCGCCTCCGCTGCGCGTGATCGTGAGCGCCATCGGGCGCACATCGCGGTAGTTGCTGTCGGGCGGAAGGTCTTCGTTCGCGACGCCGCCCGCGGAGAACAGCGTGAGCAGCCGGATGTCGTCTTTGGGATAGTGATCGCGGAAGCCGGCGTTGACCTTCTCGTGCCCACGCACGAGCAGGTTGCAGCCGATGCGGCCCATGAACGCGCGGAACTGCAGCCGACCGAATGCGAAGCGCGCACTCGCGGCCTGCAGCTCGGTCGGCACGGTGTCCGCGCGGCTGGGATCGGACCACAGCATCTGGAACCGCATCTCGGGATCGTTGAGGCTCGAGAGGTCCTGCCACTTTTGTGCGAGCAGCGAATCGCGCGGGATGCCGCCGTGCACGAACATCAGGTTGTCGTACAGCAGCACGTTGGGCATGCGCTCGAAGAATGTCAGGTAGCGGTGGAAGACCTCGTCGGGGACGAGTGGCTGCAGCGAGCTGATCGCGTCCGACGGCTTCACGCCGCCGTAGATACGGCCCTCGTACTCGATGTAGTACTCGTGATTGCCGCGCAGCACGAACACGTGCTCGGGCACGGCGACGAAGAGCTTGAGCACACCGCGCAGCACGCCGTTGAGCGAGAAGCGCCCGCGATCGATGTAGTCGCCGAGCAAGATGAGTCGCACGTCGGGGTTCGCGCCCGGGTTCGCGCGGTACGCCTTCACCTTGTCCATGAACTGCGACTGCATGATCGCGGCCTTGAGGCAGCTGTAGCAGCCGTGCAGATCGCCGAGCACGATGAGCTCGTAGTCGCGGCCGTCGCGCGGCACCGCGTAGGTGTGCTCGTCGAGGAACTCCTCGCCCGCGAGATCTTGGACGCGGGCCTTGCCGCGCAGCCGACCCGCGCCGGCGCGCCGCTGCTCGTCCCACTTCGCCTCGGCCTGGTCGAGCACCGCGAGGTCGACCGCGAGTTGGGCGCGGATGACCTCGGGGTCGGGGGAGTAGTTGTGCTCGAAGCCGGTGAAGAACGGGTGGTCGACCGAGGCGCTCGGCAAATCGATCGGCTTGGCGATCTCGACCCGCTCGCCGGCCTCGACCTCGGGCTCGGCGATCTCCGGCTGACCGAGCAGCGACGCCAGATCGTTGCGGAAGTCGACCTCGGCCGGGTGCACGACGCCGTCGGCCCCGATGAACTCGTCGACGACCTCGAGTAGCGCGGCACGGCCCTCGGGCGTGAGCTGGCGGAACAGCTCGAAGCAGCGCAGCTTCAGCTTGGTCAGCACGAAGTGCTTGCTGTCCTCGCCGTCCGCGACGACTTCGCTCATCATCGAGCGGACCTCATAGTCGATCGCCTGGAACACCTCGAGGTAGTGCTCGTGCTGGCTCTCGATCTGCTCGAAGCGCAGCTCGGCGTCGATCGGCCCCTGGGCGTCGACGCGGGCGGTGACGATCTTGCGCAGGATCGAGCGGATGAACGACTTCTCGGTGAGGTCGAAGTCGTCGTCGATGTAGCCGCACGTCGTCAGGTAGAACAGCACCGCTTCGACTTGCTGCTCGGCCACCTCGGGGTCTTGGCTCAGCTGGATCATCTGGCCGTCGCAGTATACGGGAAGCCGGTGCTGCGCGGCGTTTGCGGGGTAGTACCGGGGCGCCAATTTGGGTAGCCTCCGTCCTGCACAGTGCGCGCTCGGGCGTACCAGATCCCTTCGGAAGTCTATCGTGAGCTCGAGGCCCAAGTCCTCGAACAGCTCCGCGACGGCGATCTGACACAGCTCCGCCACCTGCTCGGCGATCACGACCTCGAGGTCGAGCTGTTGTCCGGCGAGTGGCGGGTGCTGATGACCGATCTGCCGGACTACTACCAGGTGATCGATCTGCGGCGTCGACTCGCGCGCATGGTCGTCGGGCCCGACGAGCTCGCGGAGTTCGTGAACGAGGTTCGCGACCCGAAGATGCAAGAGCACTGGCGGCCGGTGTCGTTCGGGCTCGCCGAGCTCGCCGATGCGTTGCCGGCCGACAGCGATCTCGTCGCGCTCGTGATCACCGAAGAGGCCGACGACTGGTTGTGGGCCGAGCCGGTGTTCGAGCTCGTCGCGATCCGCCCCGAGGTGTTCGCGCTGCTCGAGCCGCACATGCGTGCGCTGATGATCGCGGGCGACTACGCCTCGCTCGCGCGACTCGCCGAGGATCACGCCGAGGGTTGCGTCGAGTTCTCGCCCGAGCAGTGGCGCGTGCTGCTTCGCCACATTCGCGAGCGCGCACCGGAGCTCGTCGCGGTGTTCGAAGCGCGGCTCGCGGTGCCCGCCGACTACACGAGCATCCGCGAGGCGCTGAACCTCGTCGCCGATCCGCGATTCCAGCCGAGCCTCGAGGCGTGGCTGCGTGTGCACGCGTCGACGAACGAGTACGCGCTGTACTTCCGCGATGCGACGCTCGAGCGGCGCGAGATCGACGGCTCCGGCTTGCACATGCTGCCGAAGCGATCGACGCAGCCGCTGCGGGTGCTGCCACCCGACGTGCGTGCGGGCGATTCGTTGCAGACGACCCGGCCGACGCCGCTGCCGGGATTCCCCGGGCTCGACGACGACGAGGCCTAAGTCCTCGTTAGGGGTCAGCTCCAGTGGACTTGCTGCTGCGGCTCCGTCGCGGAGTAGCGGCCCTTGCTGTCGACGGCGATCTTCGCGGCGGCGACGTGCTCGTCGTGGGTGAAAAATGCCCAGCCGTCGTCGGCGCGGATGCGATCGAGCAGCGCCTGCTTCTCGTCGATCAGTAGCTCGGGAAAGCGGTCGTAGCCCATCGTGATCGGCAGGTGCACCCACGGTGCGCCGGGGACCAGATCGCCCATGAACGTGACGGGGCCACGCGGCGTCTCGACGCGCGTGAGCAACAGGCCCGGCGTGTGGCCGTCGGAGTAGTGGAACGAGTAGCCGTCGCCGAGCACGGTGCTGCGATCGCCTTCGACGATCTCGAGGCGACCGGTCGCCTCGAGCAGCGGCTGTAGTGCGGGGATGAAGGATGCGCGGTCGCGGGCGTGGGGCTGGAGCGCGCGTGCCCAAGCGCGGTGACCGACGACGACGTGCGCGTTGGGGAACGCGAGCTCGGGCGCGGCGCCCTCGCGATACGGCAAGAGCATGCCGCCTGCGTGATCGAAGTGCATGTGCGAGAGCACGATGACGTCGACGTCGGCCGGGGTCACGCCGACTGCGGCGAGCGAGTCGAGCAGGACGTGGCGATCCTCGACGACGCCGAAGCGCTCGCGCATCGCGGGCTCGAAGAACGCACCGATGCCGGTCTCGAGCAGCACGGTGCGGCCGCTGTCTTCGCGAACGAGCATCGCGCGGCAAGCGAGGGCGATGCGATTGTGTGCGTCGGGTGGGCACCACTTGCGCCACACGGCGAGCGGCGCGTTGCCGAACATCGCCCCGCCATCGAGCTTCTGCGTGTTGCCTGCGATCGAGTCGACCTGCACGACGGGCAGCATGGCACCGCGCGGGCCGAGGTGCCACGCCTCACCTGAGCAGGGACCGTCGCAACGTTGGTCGGCCGATGTACGATGGCAACGATGCGCGTCTGTTCACTGGGCTGCGTCCTCGCGCTGGCGGGAACGCTCTCGGCATGCGAGCGCCACTCGCGATCGACCTCGACTCCTGCGAACGCCACGGTGAAGCCCGCGCGCGTCGTCGCACTGGGCGACTCCCACGGGTCGCAGACCTCGCCGTTCGCGGAGCCCGGGCAGTTCGTGTCGGCGTCCGGCAGCGTGTCGTCGCACAAGGGCGAGCAGCACGTCTCGGCGATGCAGCCGGCGACGTATTCGGCGGGCAGGCACGCGTGTCGACCGGCGGCTCGATCGTCGTGCTCGTGGTCGAGCCGTCGCCGCTGTCGCCACTCGGCCCCGCGACCACCGGCCCACAGCCCGCGACCAGCGAGCACGCCACGATTGCGCGATGCAGCGGCATGACGGATCAGCGTACCGTGTCCTGGTGGACCCTGTAAGCGCGCGACCGGCGACTCGTTGGCCGAGCGTGGTGCGTTGGACCGCTCTGGCAGTCGTGATGGTGACCGCGACTGCCTGCGGGCGAACCGGCCTCGTCGCCGGCGAATTCGCGGACGGCGGCTCGATCGACGATCCCTTCGACGATGACGATGACCACGACGAACCGCCGGCTCCCGTCGACTGCGACAAGGTCGACTTCCTGTTCGTCATCGACAACTCCGCCAGCATGTTCGACCACCACACGAACCTCGTCGACAGTGTCGACGTGTTCACCGACGGCATCGAGCGCGTGATCGATCAGAAGATCGATCTGCACGTCGGCGTCGTGACGACCGACATCTACTCCGGCACCGACGACGAGTGTCACGTGCTCGGCGGGCTCGTCACATCGACCTCCGGCGCCCACTCGAGCAGCATGGACTGCGGGCCGTTCGCCGAGGGCAACTACATGACCGAGGCGGACGACCTCGCGACCGACTTCGAGTGCGCGGCGATGGTCGGCACGCAGGGCAGCGACATCGAGGCGCCGATGGACGCGATGATCGCCGCGATCCGCGAGGACGGTACGGCGGCGGAGTGCAACGCGGGCTTCATCCGACCCGATGCGCTGCTCGTCGTCGTGATGGTCACCGACGAGTGGGATGGCCCCGGCGATCCCGAGGACGCCGGATCGACGACCGGTCCCGAGGCGTGGCGCAAGCAGCTCGTGCTCACCAAGGGCAGCGAAGATGCGGTCGTGTTCGTCGCGCTCGTCAACGAGACGCCGCGGCAGTGCTGGCCGCACCACGAGCGCAACGACGGCACGCCGATCGTCGAATTCGCGGAGTCGCTGCCGTTCGGCTTCACCGGCTCGGTGTGCGGCGACTACGGCGAGACGTTCTCGCAGGCGACGGGCGTCGTCGCGGCGGCGTGCGCCGGCGAATAGCTCACATCGCGCCGACAGACTCCGCGCGACGGATGTTGCGCTTACCGACCTTCGCGTTCGCGTCGGCGAGCGTCGGCTTGCCTGCGCGTGCGCGCCGACGCTGATCGCTCCATCGCCACGGCTCGGGGCTGCGCGAGATCGACAAGAGAATCCCGACCGCACCGAGGCCGGCCATCAGCGACGAGCCACCATAGCTGAGAAAGGGCAGGGTGATGCCCTTGGCGGGGATCACCTCGAGCACGACCGCCATGTTGACCAGTGCCTGCAGGCCGAACAGCGAGGACAAGCCGGTCGCGAGGTACATGCCGAAGCGGTCCTGGCACGCGCGTGCGATCGCGAGGCCGCGCCACACCAGCATGACGATGAGACCGACGACGACCAGCACGCCGACGAACCCCAGCTCTTCGCCGATGGTAGAGAGGATGAAGTCGGTGTGGTTCTCGGGCAAAAAGCCGAGCTTCTGGCGCCCGTTGCCGAGGCCGAGGCCCCACGTGCCGCCGGAGCCGAGCGCGATGAGGCCCTGCTGCACCTGATAGCTGTCGCCGCTGAGGAACTCCTCGAGGCGACCGCGGCGGTAGTCGACGCCGAGGATCTGCTGCCACACGACCGGCGCGGCGAGCATCACCGCTGCGACGACGTAGCTCGCGCGCGTGCCGGCGACGAACAGCAGCACGAGCGTGAGCGCACCGATGAGCAGCGTCGTGCCGAGGTCCTTCTCGAGCAGCACGAGCACCATCGTCGCGGCCGACATGATCATCACCGGCAAAAAGCCGGTACGGAAGCTGCGGACGCGCTCGCCTTGCCTAGCGAGCGTCGCGGCGAGGAAGATCGCGAGGGTGATCTTCGCGATCTCCGACGGCTGTAGGCCGAACGACCCGTAGCGGATCCACCTGCGCGCGCCGTTGATCTCCTGTCCGACGAACAGCACTGCGACGAGCATCGCGAGCGCACCGAACATCAGGTGCGGCGCGAACCGTCGCAGCAGTCGATAGTCCACGCGGCTCATGATCAGCATCAGCGCGAAGCCGATGCCGGCGAAGATCGCCTGACGCCAGAGGTAGTATTGCCAGTCGCGGTGGCCGTGAAAGCCGAGCCAAGTGCTCGCGCTGTAGACCATCACGAGGCCGATCGCCGCGAGCGCGAACGCTGCGGAGAACAGCCACGGATCCATCGGACGACGAAGCGGCGCCGAGAGGTCTTCCGCCTCGTCGCTGTCCGAGTCCGGCTCTCGAGGCGCGGCGGGAGTCACTGGCGGGAGCGAAGCACGGCGCGCCGCCGGGGCGCCAGAAACCGGCGAGAACCGGGATTGGTCTTTGGGGAGGACGCCCCGCTTCCTCGCTCCGCGCCGACTGAGCCGTCGCGGAACCTCCCTCCTTCCGGTCGCTTCGCGACGAGAGCCTCAGCTTTCGCTGGCGGCTCTCAGCCGATCTGATCCTTCACGCTCCGAGCCCCCGCGCCGCCGAGCTCGACCGAGATCTGGGCGATGAGCTGCTTCTCGGCCTCGTCGATCTTCGTGCCGAGACCCAGGATGCCGCCGCTCGCAGCCGCGACCTTGATGCACAGATCGACGATCTCGTCGGCCGTGCCGCCGCGGCTTGCGACGACCGCCTTGAGCAGCACCATCGACTGGCGCATGAAGCTCTCGGGCGGTCGCTCCTCGAGCAGCGCCTCGATCGTGCGGAACGGCTCGGTACCGGGTGCGATGCCGCGCGCGCCGAGGATCTTCAGGATCGCCGCACGCTCGCCGCGCTGGATCGCGCCGTCGGCCCACGCGACGTGCACCAGTGGCAGCAGATCGAACACCTTCGCGTTCTCGCCATCGAAGCCGAGCTTGCGGATCTGCTGGGCGATTGCGGCGTCGTCGGTGCCGAGGGCCGCGCCGACCTCGAGATCGCGCGCGTTGTCCTCGAAGCTCTCGCGGAGCCTACGCCGCGCGTCGGCTTCGACGGTGGCAAAGTACTTCTCTTCCTCGCTGCTGGGCTCGATGGGCATCGCGGCAATGCTACTGCAATCGCCCCGTGGCGCGAAATGGCGTGCAGCGGGCGCAACAGCGATCTGGTGTGCGTCCTTCGTGCTATCTCTTGTTCGGGATGCGGTCCGTGCGGCAACGTTGCTCGTGCATGCTCGTCTCGTTCGTCGGGCTCGCGAGCTGCGCGTTCGACTCGGGCGGGGTGAGTGGTCCCGTCGATGGCAGCTTCGCCGACGAGAGCAGCACGACGTCGACGTCGTCGACGTCGAGCCCGACGAGTACTTCGACGACGTCGAGCACGACGCAGAGCTCCGCGAGCGCGGACGGCAGCTCCGAGACGACGACGATGGATCCAATCGAGGAGGGTTCGACGACCGCTTCGCCCGTCGATCCGTGCGCCGACTCCGGCGGCTGCGATCTCGACGCGAGCTGCACGCCCGATCCTTCGGGCGAGGTCGCGGTCTGCGACTGCAACGATGGCTTCGTCGGCGACGGCACGAGCTGCGCGATCGCATCCGCGCTGTCGATGCTGCGCGCCGAGGCCGAGTGCGGGACGACTGTCGCCAGCTATTGCACGACCGGCGGCGGCCAGGCCGAGGTCGTGATGACGGGCGAGCCCGGCTCCGCGTATGTCGTGTCGCTGCACGTGCGCGGCGTGATGGAGACGAAGAGCTACGACGGCGGCACGCCGGACGGCCTTTGGCATCCGGACGGCGAGCCCGGCGGCCTCGATCTGTGGAACGAGGTCACGCTGTCGATCTCGGCGCCGGCGCAGAGGATCCGGCTCAACAGCGGCACCTCCGGCAGCTCGTCGTGCGTGCTCGTCGACATGATGCACGACGTCACGATCGAAGCCGGCGCGACGGTGAGGGTCGACTTCGACGCGATCGACGGCAGCCAGGTCGCGAACGGCGACGATCTCGTGGTGCCGGCGATACCGCCCGCGCCCGACGCGTTCGACGGTCAGTTCGTGCAGCTCGACGCGGTCGCGATCATGGGACCGTAGACTAGCGCACGCACGGCGGCCGCGAACGTCTCGCCGCGGTGCGCATAGTTCCTGAACTGATCGTAGCTAGCGCACGCCGGCGCGAGCACGACGGCGTCGCCGGGCTGCGCGAGCGTCTTTGCGATCGCGACGGCGTTCACGAGCTCGCCCGCGACGATCGACGGCAGCGCGCCCTGGCCGAGCGCGGCGAACTTCTCCGCGGTCTCGCCGATCGTCACGAGCCCACGGCCGCGCGCGCGCACGAGCTCGCCGAGCGCAGTGAGATCGTCGCCCTTGCCGCGACCGCCGGCGATGAGCACGAAGCGCTCGTCGAGCCCGCCGAGGCTCGCGAGCGCGCTCGCGACGTTCGTCGCCTTGGAGTCGTCGTACCACCGCACGCCGCCGAGCTCGCGCACGAGCACCATGCGGTGCGGCAGGCCCTCGAACGCGGCAAGGCCACGACGGCACGCGGCCGCATCGACGCCGAGATGTCGCGCTGCGGCGAGGGCGAACAATGCGTTGCTGGCGTTGTGCCGACCGGGGATGCGCAACAGCGATCGGTCGAAGCGCTCGTCGCCGAGCACGAGCTCGCGCCCGGCACCGTCGCCCAGGACGTGCGCGGGTGCCGAGCCGACGCGCGTGATCATGATATCGCTGCGCTGCGGCACGAGCGGCGCCGTGTGCTCGCCACCGTCGTCGACGAGCGCGAGCCCGCTGTGGCGCAGATGATGGAACACCTCGGCCTTCGTCGCTGCATAGGCCTCGAGCGTCGGGTAGCGATCGAGATGATCCGGCGTGACGTTGAGGATCATTCCGACGTCGTTCGGCACCGCAGGCAGCGTCTCGAGCTGGAAGCTCGAGCACTCGATCACGAGCGCGTCGAACCACGGCGCCTTTCCCTGCAGCACGTCGACGAGCGCGGCACACAGCGGCGTGCCGAGGTTGCCGCCGACGAAGGGGTTCATGCCGCCCTCGCGCAGCAATGCGCCGGTGAGCGCCGTGACCGTGCTCTTGCCGTTGGTGCCGGTGATCTCGACGAGCGGCACCGGCCCCCACGGGCCACCGATCCTGCCGAACACGAGCATCAGCCCGAGCCCGAGCTCGCCCGTGATCGTCGCCGTCGGTGCATGCCGACCCGCAGCCGCACGCGGACCCTGCGGCGGTACACCCGGACTGAGCACGACGAGATCGACGCCGGCGAGCGCCGCCGCCGGGACGTCCTCGGTGCCGCGGAAGTCCTCGACCCCATCGGGCAACGCCGCGTCGGGCTTGCGATCGTAGACGCGCACCGCGACACCGAGCGCCTGCAACAGGCGTGCGGCAGCCGTGCCGCTCGCACCGAGCCCGACGACGAGCGCGCGTCGCCATTGCATCGCCGGCCCGCTCATCGCAGCTTGAGCGTGGCCAACGCCACGAGTGCGAGCATGATGCTGATGATCCAAAAGCGCACGATCACCTTCGGCTCGGGCCAGCCCTTGAGCTCGAAGTGGTGATGGATCGGCGCCATCTTGAACACGCGCTTGCCGGTCAGCTTGAACGACACGACCTGCACGACGACGCTCACGGTCTCGAGCACGAAGATGCCGCCGACAATCGCGAGCGTGAACTCGTTCTTCGACGCGACCGCGAGAAAACCGAGCCCTGCGCCGAGCGGTAGTGACCCGACGTCGCCCATGAACACGCTCGCGGGATACGTGTTGTACCAGAGGAAGCCGATGCCCGCGCCGACCATCGCGCCGCAGTAGATCGCGAGCTCGCCGACCATCGGGATGTGCGGGATGTGCAGGTAGTACGCGATGTCGAACGTCTTGTTGATGACCGTGCCGGCCGCGTACGTGAGGATGAGGAACGTCGCCGCCGAGATGATCACCGGGCCGATCGCGAGCCCGTCGAGGCCGTCGGTGAGGTTCACCGCGTTGGAAAACCCGACGATCACGAACACCGCGAACGCCATGTACATCCAGCGATCGATGCCCGTGTCGTACTCGTAGAAGTCGACGAACGGCACCGACACGCGGAAGCGGATGCTCTCCGGCACGACGCCCGACTCGAACAAGTAGTAGATGACGCAGGTCGCGACCAGGATCTGGCTCGCGAACTTCACCTTGCCCGGCATGCCGCCCGAGTGCTTGCGCCGGACCTTGAGGAAGTCGTCGACGAAGCCGATCACGCCGTAGCCCGCGGTCGTCAGGCTCGCGAGCAACACGTACGGATTGCGCATGTCGGCCCACAGCAGCGTGGGGATGATCAGCGTGAAGAGGATCAGGCTGCCGCCCATCGTCGGCGTGCCGCGCTTCGCGAGATGCGATTGCGGTCCGTCCTCGCGCACGACTTGGCCGAGCTGGATCTTCTGCAGCGTGCGGATGAACCAGGGGTACAGAACCAGCGACAACAACAGCGCCGTCAGCGTCGCCGCGATGATCCGCGTCGACGTGTAGCGCAGCACGTTCAGCCAGCTGAGCGCGGGGTACTGCGTGCTGAGGGGATAGAGCAGCGTGTAGAGCACGGGGCCTTGGCGTCGCGAATCGCGCACGGCCCACTCCCGCTGGGCCACGCCACCTCGCGCCGTAGTCGTGGCACGAGGGCGGTGTCGCGCGCAAGAACTCGGGCGCCGGAAGCGGTGCCCGATGGGGGTGCGTGTGGGCCGGTTCGGCGCGATCGAAGGCCCCGGCGCGCGGACGTTCCACACGCCGGGGATCTTCCCTCGATGTTGGCCGCGGCCTAGGGCGCCGCAGGCGGCGTCAGTGCAACCAGTCCCGCCAAGCGTCGGGGACCGAGTCGTCGCCCAGATGCAGCAGGCGCGGCGCGAGCCAGTCGGGTTTGTTGGGCACCGACCGCAGGCGCATGCCGACGGCCTCGGGCGACTCGCGACCCTTGCGACGATTGCACGAGACGCACGCGGTCACGACGTTTCGCCACGTCGTCTTGCCGCCGAGCGAGCGCGGCACGACGTGATCGAGCGTCAGATCGCGAGGACCGCAGCGCAAGCCGCAGTACTGACAGCGATGGTTGTCGCGCAGGTACACGTTCTCGCGCGAGAAGCGGACGTGCAGCGGACGCGAGGACAAGTTGCGGAGCAAGCGAACGACCGCGGGCGCGGCGTAGCATGCCGAAATGGTCTGCACGACCCATTCGTGGTCGCGCAGCACCTCGACCTTGCCGACGAAGTGCATGCACATCGCCCGCTGCCAGGAAATGACCTTGATGGGCTGGTAGCCCTGATCGAGGAGTAAGGTATCGCGGACGGTCATGAGCGCCCCACCGTATCGCGTCGAAAATTAGCACGAATCGCATGCACGGCGCCACGGGTCCGGCGCCGTGGCGCGTGGAGATCCAGTGGAGATTCGGCGGACGCGACGAGGTGGCACTATGATCCGAACGGCAGGGATCCGAACGGCACGCCGGGATTGCGACGTCATGCGCTACACCCCACAGAGTCTCGCTCACGCCGCCGGCGGACGAATCGTACGCGCGGCGTCGCGCGAGATCGTCGGGGTGTTCCTCGACTCGCGCGCGTCGGTGAGCGGCGCTGTGTTCGTGCCGATCGTCGCCGCACGCGACGGGCATGCGTTCATCGGCGATGCGATCGTCGGCGGTGCGTCCGCAGTCCTCGTCGGGCGCGGCCGCGAGACGCCGGCCGGTGATGTGACCGTGATCGAGGTCGACGATACGCTCGTCGCCCTGCAGCGGATGGGCGCGGCGAGGCGCAGGAGGGTGCACGGGCCGGTCGTTGCCGTCAGCGGCAGCAACGGCAAGACGACGACGCGGGCGATGATCGCTGCGGTGCTCGGGACGGCGCACCCGCAGCTGCTGTGCACGCGCGGCAATCTCAACAATCACCTCGGTGTGCCGCTGACGCTGCTCGGGGAGCCCGAGACACCGACGGCGATGGTGATCGAGCTCGGCATGAGTGCGCCGGGCGAGAACGATCTGCTCGCGCGAATCGTGTCGCCGACGGCCGTGGTCATCACGAGTGTCGCGCTCGAGCACCTCGAGTTCATGAAGACGATCGAGGCGATCGCCGCGGCCGAAGCCGAGCCGATCGTCCACGTGCGGGACGGCGGGATCGTCGTCGTGCCGTCCGACGAGCCGCTGTTGCGCCCGCACCTGCCGCGGGCCGATCGCGTGCGAGTGTGGCGTGTGGGGCCGGATCACGACGCCGATGTACGCCTGGTGGACGTGAGCCAGGGCGCGACGACGCGTGCGCGGCTGTCGAGCCCGGCACACGGAGAGTTCACGATCGAGCTGAAGCTGTTCGGGCTGCACAACGCTCGCAATGCTGCGGCCGCGATCGCGGTCGGTACGGCGCTCGGTCTGCCGCTGCGCGACATGATCGGGGCGCTCGCCGACGTCGAGC
>Ga0163144_10006295_pt1 | contig 26222 bp, 17 predicted proteins | sample OliLak19BULKMAT1_FD_123175 | JGI IMG/M metagenome (GOLD analysis project Ga0163144, IMG submission 123175) | Freshwater microbial mat bacterial communities from Lake Vanda, McMurdo Dry Valleys, Antarctica - Oligotrophic Lake LV.19.BULKMAT1 | ecosystem: Environmental > Aquatic > Freshwater >...
GCAGCGTTCGCATCGAGCGCGGCCGTCGGAGCGGCCGACGTCGGCGATGCAACGGGAGGTGGCGCCGACGCGACGGGCGAAGTCGACACAGGCGTCGGTACACTCGGCGCCACGACGGGCACCGATGCAATGGGCGGCGTCGCGGCGCGCGCGGCCGTTGCGAGAATCCCCTTGATGGTCATCGCCGCATCTTCGACGACGTTGTCGGCGCGGAACGACGTGAGTGCTTTGCGAATGAGCGTCGACGCGCGCGACGACTCGCCTTCGAGCATCCGAATGGCCGCTTTCAGTTCGTCGGTACTTAGGTTGTCCAGATCGTTTTCGCCGACCAGTTTGCGCAGGTCCTGCCGATCGCCGACCAGTGTGGCCTGCGCCGCGCGGTCACGCTCGGCCATCGCCGCCTGCTGTTCCTGCCGTTTGCGCACCGCGCTCGCATTCACCGAGAGTGCGAACGCACCGCTCGTGTCGGCCTTGAGACGCGGCGTCTGCGTCAGACCCGTGACGCGCTTCGCATCGCGCTCGACGTGGTCGCAGACGTACTTCCACAGCTCGTCGCTCGAGACCACGCCGCTGTCGTCGGCGTCGGCTTCACCGCGCAGACCGCGTTCGAGCCAGTACGTGAATGCGCCCTGTCCGCGCTCCGGCAATTCGACCGACTTCTGGTCGCCATCGGACGAGCAGTAGGTGATGGTGCCGGTGGCGTCGTAGTTCTTGAGCACATCGTCCACGTTGTGCACGTCGCGCGTCGCCGCAGCCGTCGCGCCCGCGTGACAGCAATCGAGGAACACGATCTTCCGACGACAGCGGATCTTCTGGAACAGTTCGGAGAAGTTGACCGAGGTCGCATCGAGAAACTCCTTCTGCGAGTTCACCGGGAGCAGGCGATGCTCGCCATCGACGATCATCGCGTGGCCTGCATAGAAGAACCACACTTCGTCGTCGGGCGACGCGATTTTGCGCAGGCGCTCGAGTTGAATCTTGATCCCCGATTCCGTCGCGGTCGCGTTTGTGAGCATGGTCGTGTACTGCGCTTCGAAGCGTCCGCAGTCGGTGTCCACCATGGCCTGATGCATCAGCGTCGCGTCGGCGACCGCCGCGCTGAGCTTGGGGATGCCCGCGTCTTCGTAGGCATCGATACCGATCACAAGTCCGAGACGGCGTCCGGCGGGGATCACGCGACTGACGACGTTGTCGGGGATATCCATGTCGCGCGTCGACGTCATGCGTTGTCGAACCTCAGAAGGACTACTCGGGGAGGAAAGCATCGGGGTCGGCACCGACCGCGTGCCTGCGCATATGGCAGACGGCGACGCTCAGCATCCGGAAAAACGTGTGCGAACAATACAGCGCGCCGCGTCGCCTCGGGGGGTGGCGCGCACGCGTTGTCTCCACCAACGCCGGGTGGCGCCTTTTCATCCCGCGAACCATTGCGCCTGCTTCGCGTCTATCGGACATGCGAGAAAACGCTCAAGACAGAGATGCGCCTCGCAAAGCCGGAGGGCATTCCGCTCGAAGTGCTCTTTTCGCTCGTGACCGAGGAGGGCACCGAGCGACTGCGGCTGGTGCGTCCCTTGGTCGTCGGGTAAGCGCGACGCGGCGGACTGCTTGGTGGTCAACGACTTCGTGCACTACGGCCGCTTTCTCGCTCCCTGCTTTGTATCCGCCAACGACCGGTAGTACTCTTCGATCATCGCCCGGTATTCCGCGGGTACCGGCGCTGTCGCCCCAAGCGCCGGCTTCCCCTGCTCGCCAAGTCCGAGCGACCGGTAGAGCCCGAACTCGAAGTTCTTGAGCCCATCGATCATCTGCGACTGCAGCTGTTCGAGGCCCTTGGGATCGCCGAACGCACGCGACTGCTCGAGCTGCCGCATGTTCTCGATCGCGCGGTCGAGTTCACGGGTGTCCACGCCCTGACGAACCAGATCGCGACGCAGCCCCTCGGCGTTTTCGCGCCGCATCGAGAACTCGCGCGCAAACTGACGTGCGTCGTTGCTGGCGATGCCACCGCGCGGGGCGCCGCCGGGGTTGCCGCCGTTGAATGAACTGTTCGGATCGCCACCCACTCGCGGCGCGCCGTTGCTGCTGCCGCCCTGAGGCTGGCCCTGTTGCTGACGTCCGCCACCGCCACCGCCACCGCCCGGCGCCTGCTGCTGTCCCTGCTGACCCTGGCCTTGTCCCTGCTGCCCTTGCTGGACTTGCTGTCCCTGCTGACCTTGCTGTCCTTGCTGGCCTTGCTGCCCCTGCTGCCCCTGTTGCCCCTGCTGCCCCTGCTGCCCCTGCTGCCCCTGCTGCCCCTGCTGCCCCTGTTGCCCCTGCTGCCCCTGTTGCCCCTGCTGCCCCTGCTGCCCCTCCTTGTTCGCGCGATCCGCGACGCGCTCACGCAACGACTCGAGGCCTCGCACCAGCTCGCGCGTCTTTTCCAAAGACTTCTCCTGCTGCCGAGCCGACGACTCGCCTGTCATCGAGCCCGCCGCGGCCCCCATCTTGTCGGCGACGTCCTTCAGGTTCTCGCTGATCTGCCCCTCGAACGAGTTCGCGTACTCGGGTGACCCGCCACGCATGACGTTCTTGGAGAACTCGATCTTGTCCTTGAGACGTTGGTCGCGAATGGCGTCGGCGGCCTCGCCGAGTTTGCCGGCCGCCTTGGGCTGATCACGCTTTCCTTCGCGTGCCAACCGATCGGCGTCCGCTTCCAACCGCTCCACGTCCGACGCCAGTGCGTCCTTCTGTTCGGCGAGCTTTCGCTGCTGCTCGCTGCGCTGCTCGCCCGATGCGCCCTGCATCTTCTCGACACCGTCCGCGATGTCCTTCTGGCGTTCCTCGAGCTCCTTCGCCTTCTGCGCGAGCTGCTTGATACCGTCGTTATTGCCGGAGGACTTGTTGTCTTCCAATTGACGTGCCGCACGATTCAACTCCTCGAGCGCCGCGCTCCCCTGCGACGCTGATCCGCCGGCCGCGCGACGCATCGCATCGGCCGCCTGCTGCATCTTCTGCGCAGCGTCCGCCAACTCCTTCGAGTTCTGCTCACGCGACAGGCGTTCCAGCCGACGCGCTTCTTCTTCCGCCTGCTTGGCCAACTCCCGCTGCGCGCCGCCACCACCACCGGCGCTCGACTCACGACCCATGCGCTCACGCATCGCCTGCGCCATGCGCTGCATGCGCTCGTTCTCCTGCTGCTGACGCGCCGCGAGCTGCTTCAGACGCTCCAGTGATTCATCCACTTCGCGCTGCGACTGCTGCTGTTGCTGCTCCGCCTGCTGCTGCACGGATTCGTACTGATTGCGCAGCTTGTCCGTCTCGAGTCCGAACAGGTCGGCGAGATCCTCGGCCTTCTGCTGACCGCCGCCGCCACCACCACCGCCGCCTTGCTGCCCCATCTGCACCTGCACATCGCGATACAACGCTTCGGCGCGTTGCAGGTACTGCAGGGCGCGCTGCGCTTTCGGCAACGCATCGCGACCGAGTCCACGTCCGAGCTTTTCTTCGGTGCCCTTGAGCTCCGTGACCGCCGTGTCGAGCTGACCTTTGATCTTGGCGAACGTGGTATCCGACGCCGCCACACCGCGCTCCATCAGCCGCTGCGAGAGCCCGGCGACATCTTCGCGCAACCGTCCTTCGGCGATGGTCAGTGTGGTGATGTCCTCGCGCCGCTTCTTGGCGTTCGTGCCACTGCTGTCGCGCAACCAGTTGAACGTGCCCGCCACGACATCGCGCTGACGCGGTACGAAGCCACCCGGATCCTGTTCCTGCTGACCACCACCACCGCCACCACCGCCGCCCTGTTCGGCCTGACGATAGTTCTTGGACAGCGGACGGACTTCGAGGAAGTAGACGTCGCTGCTCCCTTCGTGTCCGCCACCGTCACGCGCGACCGCGTAGTACGCCACCAGATCGCCCGGCGTGAGCGACATCTCTTCGAGAAAGAGCGTGTGCGCTGCACTCACATCGCGCGGCGTGCGACGCGTGCTGTCCTTCATGGCGATGCGCTTCTCCTCGCCACCATTCACGCGGTAGCGCATCTCGAGCGTCGTCACACCAAGATCGTCGGCCGCCTTCACACTGATCGTCACTTCATCGGTGTTCGCCACCTTCGTATCGCGACCCGGTTCCTCGATCACCACACTTGGCGCGCGATCGGGAATCGCTTCCACGACGTACTGCACCGCGCCAGCGACCGACGTGCCGTCATCGGCAGTGAGATCGATACGATAGAAGCCGCTCTTGCTCAGCTTGAACACGCCGGTGACGATGCTGTCGCTGTCCATGGTCATCGGGACGCTCGTGCCGTCATCGAAATGCAACGCGCCACCCTTCACCTTGCGCGTGACTTTCGCGTGCACACTCACCGACGTACCGACAACGGCCGCGACATCACCACCATCTTCGATGTGCTCCGTGGGCAGGCCGCTGTACGACGGGAAGCGCAGATCCAGCGAGATCTGCTGCACTGCGGGCAAGTCGCTGATGCCCAGCGTGAAGGTCGCCGACCGCACGTCGGCCGATTCGATGTAGTACTCGGTCTTCCTGGTGAGATCGAACAGTCGCGCGCGGAACGCCGTCGAATCCGCATCATGTGCCATCGGCAATCGCACCCACTCGGCCGACGAATCGGCACGGAACACCAGCTCCGCACCGTCTGCCGCGAAGCCTACCAACGCCGCCTGCACTTCGATCGCGCCACCGCGGGGAACCGTTGCATCACCAGGGGTGACCGTCACCATGCGCACCAAAGTCGCTGCTTCCGCCGTGCCCCACGGCACGAACAGCAGGCGCGCACCATCGCGCAGTCCTGACGGCCCGAAGAAGAACGCCACGGCCGCAAGCGCCACCAGTGCGCCCAATGCCTGCGTCGCGCGTAGCATGCGCGGCTTCTCAAGCGCCGTCTTCTGTTGCAGTGGACGGATGACCGCAGTGGCACGCGTGAAGAGACGGCGCGCCAGCGCGCCCGACATGCGATCGCTCTCCGGCGTGTGCGCTTCCTGCACCGCCGACAACAACGATTGGCGCAGCTCGGGGGCGCGCTCTTCGACGTACAAGGCGAAGCGCTGATCGTCGGGGCGACGAATCATCGGCAGCACGAGGAAGCGGAAGATCGCCACCAGAATCAGCGCGTAGCCAAACGCGCGCGCCAACACCGGTGTCGTACTGCCGTCGCCGAATCGGAGCAGCGCCATCGCGACCACAATGGCCACCAGCACTGCGCCAACGATCCACACCAGCGATTCGAGCAGAATCCGTTGACGCCATTGGCGACGCAGCGCCGACAGCGTGGTGAGCAGCTCACGATCAGGACTCATGGCTCGCTCCGCTCCGGCATGGCCGGACGATACCGTCTGGCAACCGCGCGCCAGCCGCGTGTGGACATGAAGGTCTCGCCTAACAATGCGAGCGCGACCACGATCAGCAACAGCCGCCACCCATTCTGACGCCGCTCGAGCTCGTCATTCGTGGGTGGTGCACCACTCGTCACGGCCGCGCGTTCACTCTCGCGCACCCCCAGCAGCAACTCTTTGGGATCAATCGGCGTCAGGTCCGACTCACTCGACGGTACGTTCACCGCGAGGTACGCACCGGGCGCGCCGGTGGCAGTACCCGCGTACGCCGAATAAAGTCCCGCGTCGGCAAGCGGAACCGCACTCCCCATCGAATCGGCCTTCGGACGCAGCAGCGACTGGTCGGGAATGCGCACCACGGGATCACGCACCGCGTCGGGCAGCGACCAACTCTCGGCGGTCGTGCGCCAGAGCGGTACCGCGTCTCTTCCAGATGCGTGCAACATGAGCTGCCGCACAAACGGAAGAAACGCCGGCTGCAATGGCAAGTCGCCGCTCAGTGCGTCGAGTGGCGTGGCCAGCATCAGCACGCGTCCGCTGCCCACGCGTCGTTCGACGATCGCGGGGAGTCCATCGTCGAACCGCGCGAGCACTTCCGCGCCGGATGCCGCATCGATGCGCGGGTAGCGCAGGAAGCGTGCGCCGCCGAGTGCTTCGGGGGTGGAACGGAGGGGCGCAAAGAGTGCATGTTCGAGATGGAGCTGCGTGAGCGTGCCACCGCGATCGACGAGTCGATCGGCCGTACCGGTGATGCGCGCCGGGGCAAGCGATGAACTCGTACGCTGTGAGCCAAGCCGACGACCGGCCGCGTAGATCACGCCACCACCATCGCTCACATACTTCTCGAGCAACTCGGCGCCGCTCGCGGTCGGTGTCACATCCCACAGCAGCACCACGGCCGCATCGCGCAGCACGGCCGCATTCAGCGCGGCCGCACGCAGCCGATCGAGCGTGATCTCCGGCGTGCGTCCAATCGCCAGTGCGCGATCGAGAAAGAGTGTCTCCTCGCCCGACGCGTCTTCAGGCAGCACGAACGCCACGCGCAGCGGGTCTTCGCGAGGGACGACGAAGAAGAAGGAATCATCAGCGGCGAGTGCATCGCCTTCGAGCGTGACCGTTCCACTGACGGCGCTGGCGAGCGCCACGACCGGATCGAAGGTGACGACGGTCTCGCCGCTCGCCGGAAGGGGCACCGTTTTCGTTCCTGCCTCGCGTCCGCTCAGTATCAGCGTCGCCTTCACGGTGCGTGATGCCGTGAGTTCGCGAGTGGAGACGCGCGCCTTCACCGCGAGCATGGTGCGCGTGCCGTCGGAGATACGTGAGGCATCGACACCGCGTACGGCGCTGTTGCTGCGATCGGTCGCGCTGACATTCACGCCGCGCAACTGGACGCCCGACGGCAGGTCCAAGCCGGCAATACCAGTCGTGCCCGCGCGCTGCAGATCGGAGATGAGGACGATCTCGGCCGCTGCGTAGGGTGCGTCGAGCAACATCTGTCGTGCGGTACGCATTGCCGGTGCGAATCGTGTGCCGCGTGGCAACGGCTTCGCGCTCGAGAGCACGGCGGCGGCCGCACCTTTGTCTTCGGTGAGGCGCTGCGCGACTTCGGCGGCGTCGTCGAAGAACACCACGCCCACGCGATCACGCGCGCCGAGTGCGGAGATGATGCGTCGCGCGGAATCGAGCGCCGCTGGCCAGACGCTCGTGTGCCCCATGCTGGCCGATCGATCGAGCAGGATCACGACGGCCTTCGAGCGCGTATCGGTGCCGGCAATGCCCTGCCTGGTGAGCACCGGGCGCGCGAAGGCGAACACCAGCAGCGCGACCGCCAGTGCGCGCAGCAGCAACAGCGGCCAATCGGTGATGCGCTGCCGTTGCGACGTGCGAATGGGCAGCTGCTCGAGAAACATCAGCGACGGAAACTTGTACGGCTGATCCTTGTCGCGATGCCGCAGATGCATCCAGAGCGGAATGGCCAACGCAGCCAAGCCAGCGAGGAATGCCGGAACGAGGAAGCCGAAGCCCATCAGCGCACCCGGCTGCGCGAGAGGCGCGAATCGAGGTACGCGTGCAGCGCGCGATCGAGCGGCTGATCGATGTCGACACGCACGTAGTCGGCTCCGGCGGCGGCAACGCGCTTGGAGAGTGCGAGATGGTGCGCGTTGATGAGCGTCTGGTACTTGCTGCGCAACTCATCCGGGCGCAGTGGCAGGAGTACGCCACTCTCCGCGTCCTCGAAGGTTATGGGCAGATCGCCGGGCAACTCGCGCTCGGCGGGATCGACGACATGAAAGACGATCACATCGTGGCCACGCACGCGCAGGGCATCGATGGAGCGACCGATCCTGTCCGGCGCGTCATAACAATCGGAGACGATCGCGACGATTCCGGCTCGCATGGTCACGAGACCGAGCCGGTCGATGGAGTGCACCAGCTGACTGGTGCCCTTGACCGTCGTGCGCGAGAGCGTGTGCAGCAGCAACTGCAGGTGCCGCACCGACGGCGGCACGACGTCCACCAGATCGCCAACGAATGTTGCGAGGCCGATGCGATCGCCCTGATGCTGCGACAACCACGCCAATGACGCGATGAGAAACCGCGCGTAGTTGAACTTGGTCAGCGCACCACTGCCGAAATCCATGCTCCCCGACGAATCGAGCGCGAACACCACACTCGCATTCGTGTCGGCATCGTACTCCTTGATGTAGAACCGATCCGTGCGCCCATACACCCGCCAATCGATGCGACGCAGATCGTCACCCGGCTGATACGACCGATGCTGCGCAAAGTCGAGCGATGCCCCTTTGCGCATGGAGCGATGCTGACCGTGCATGAACCCGTCCACCACCGTGCGCGCGAGCAGCGCGAGATCGGAGATGCGGGCCAGCATGGCTGGATCGAGAAAGGACGCCGGGGCGGCAGGCATGTCTGCTCTCTGCTCAGAGCGCGGACTTGGGCAGCGGTACTGCGTCGAGCAGTTTTCCGATCAGCGAATCGGTGGTGACCTTCTCCGACTGCGCCTGGAAATTGATCAACACCCGGTGACGCAACACGGGTCGCGCCAGTGCACGCACATCCTCGAAGCTGGGGCTGGTGCGCCCCTGCAGCAGCGCCCGCGCCTTCGCGCCAAGCACCAATGCCTGCGCTGCGCGCACGCTCGCACCGTATGCCACCCACTGCTTGATGAAATCGGGAGAGGCGTTCGGGGTTGCGGCATCGCCAGGCCGCGTCATGCGCACGAGCTTCACGGCATATCGCGTCACGGCATCGGCGATCGGCAGACGGCGCACCACACGCTGGAACGCGAGAATCTCCTCTTTCGACACCACCGGTTGCACGGCACTCGGCGGCAGCGAGGTCGTGGACTTCACAACGCTCACCTCGTCCTCTTCCGGCAGATAGTCGAGCATGACTTCCAGCATGAAGCGATCGAGCTGCGCTTCGGGCAGCGGGTACGTGCCTTCGAGTTCGATCGGGTTCTGCGTCGCGAACACAAAGAATGGCGCATCGAGTTCGTACGTGCGTCCTTGCACCGTCACGCGCCGCTCCTGCATCGCTTCGAGCAGTGCCGCCTGCGTCTTGGGCGGCGTCCGATTGATTTCGTCCGCCAGCAGCACGTTCGTGAACACCGGGCCGGCCATGAAGGCGAGGCGACGGTGTCCTGTCGTCGGATCGTCCTGAATGACATCGGTACCGGTCACGTCGGACGGCATGAGGTCGGGCGTGAACTGAATGCGCGAGAAGCGCAGGTCGAGGGCGCGCGCCAGCGTGGAGATGAGCAGCGTCTTGGCGAGACCGGGTACGCCCACGAGCAGGCAATTGCCACCGGCGAAGAGCGCGATCAGCGCCTGCTCGACGACGGCGTCCTGTCCGACGATGACCTTGCGCAGCTCGCGCGTGATGCGCTCGCCCGCGCCCTGCAGGCGATCAGCGAGTGTGCCGTCGTCGAGGCCGTCGAGTGCGGAGGCAGCGGGTGCGCCGGCAACGCGGCCGGCCTCGGGAGCGGGAATGGCGGTCAAGCGGATCCTCGAATCAGCGGGTGAGCGCGTAGATGATGTAGTTCACACCGAGCTTGTACGCTTCGTTCGACATGTCGAGTGGGAACATTCCCTCGTCGCTGAACTCCCACAGTTCCGACATGTCGTTGTTGTAGTTGGCAATGGCGAGCAATCGCCTGGATTCGTCGTTGTCCTCGAAAATGCCGTAGAACACCGCCTTCAATCCGTAGTACGGGTGCGTGTAATCGAGCGACTTGATGCGATAGAACGAATCGAAGATCGGATGCTTCAACGTCAGCGGTACCAGCTTCGCCTTCGGCAACACACGCTTCATCTGCGATTCGAAGTTGAACCAATGTTCACCAGCGAAATCGTCGAAGATGATGAACCCGCCCTTCGTCAGATAATTCCGCAGTCCGGCGGCTTCGGCATCGGTCGGCCGCCAGAAGCCCGGCTCCGCCATGTACGCGACGGGATAGCGCGTCAGTTCCGGATCGTCGAGCGTGAGGATATTGCTCACCGTGGTGCGTACGCGCGCCGAGGAGAGTTCGCTGAAGATCTTGGTGAAGTGCCGCTCGCCGCGCGGGTAATCGTGCGCCCACTTGATATCCTGCCCGCGAAAGCCGCCACCGCTCGGGATGTCGTACTTGATGCGGACAAACGTGTAGCGACCGTCGTACGGCGCGTTGGGGAGGACGTCGGGCTGACGTCCACGTCCTCGACTGCCCTGCGCGTGCGCCGCACTCGCCAACGCGACCGCACACGTGACGACAGCAAGCGTCAACGCCGCGGCTCGAAGCAACCTGCTCTGGCATCGCAATATCATCGCACTCCCTCCGGACTCTTCTTCGCCCGTAGCTCGAGGAACAGCGCCTGCGCCTTCTCGAACGATGGCGCCTGCTCCAGCACATCCAGCAATTCGCGTCGTGCCGCCGCATTGTCGCCGGCGGCCGCGAGCGCCTTTGCCAACTCGTAGCGCGCTTCGAGCAGGTCGGTTGGACGCAGCGCGACGACGGCGCGACGCTCGCGGACCGCCCGCAGAAAGTCGTTGCGCACGACCGCCAACAGCGCGAGGCGCACGTGCAGCGTGGGATCGTACGGCGAGATCCAGAGCAATCGTTCGAGCGCGGCCATGGTACCCGCCGCGTCGCCGCGTCGCTCGCGGAGATCCGCCTCCAGCATGTTTGCCTCCCACGCGACTTCGTTGCGCGTGGTCACGTCACTGACCAATCGGATCGCGGCGGTCGTGTCGCCGCGATCGCGCGCCAACTCGGCGAGAAACCATGACGGACCATCGGTACCGCCGTACTCGGGGAACATGCGCTGCGCCTCCTCGAGTGCGGCACGGGCCTGATCTTTCTCCCCACGCTCCAGATGCTGCATCGCACGACGCATCGTGTTGGACATTGCATCGGAGCGCGGACGCGTGGTGTCGCTCGCCGCCATCACATCATTCGACGCCATCGCTCGTAGCGGGGTTGCCAGTCGCGCGCGAATCCACGTGTTGAACTGCGCATCCACCTGCGCCGGCGTGAGTCCGAAGACGCGCTGAAAAACGGTCGGTGTGTCGGCGCCGTCGCGATAGGCGACGAGCATCGCCGACAGAGACGTGATTCCCTTCAACTCGACGGCCATCTCGCAGAACAGCGAAGCCTGGTAGTAGCCGAACTGCGTCTCCTCGGGAAAACGCGGGCGCAGAAAGCTGTCATTGAGTTGACTCATCGGACGCAATCGCCCGGCGCTCAGTGCCGACACGAACGACGTCGTGGCCGAGGCGCCCCACCCGGCCTGCGCGCGTCGCTCTTCGAACACCGACATGCCCTCCGACAACCAACGCGGCACACGATGGTCCGACGCACCGAGTGTGAACGCGTGCGTCAGCTCATGCCACGCCGTCGAGCCCCAGTTGAACGTGCCCCGCTCACGCGCACTCGGCGCGTCCATCGCCAGCAGCGATCCAAAACTCACCCCCAGCGCACCAAGACCGACGGCGCCGAGGGTGCGCACGGAGAAGTCGGCCGACTGACGGAAGAACTCCAGTCGAACCGGCGGTGTCGGGCGATACGCGTAGCGCACCGCCAGCGTGTCGTAGGCGCGCTCCAGCAGTGGCACGATATACAACGCCAGCAAGTCCGCTTCTTCCGGCGGTGCAACAATACGGAATCGCCCGGTGTCGATGGTCTTGAACGAGGCCATCGCGTCGAGCAGGTCGAGCGTGTTCTTGTTTCGTGCATCGGACGCATCGAGCTTGAAGGCGCGATCGAGGGTCGCCTGCCCTTCGCGCATCAGGCCAAGACGGAGCTGGTTCGTGCCAAGCACCGTCAGCGCAAGAACCGACGACGTATCGAGCGACACAGCTCGCTGCGCGAGCACGTTGGCGTCGGCATAGCGGCGATGGCGGATGGACGCTTCCGCCAGTTCGGTGTAGAAGTCGCTTGGCTGCGGCTGCAGTGCTTCGGCCGCCGCGCGCGCCGTGCGAAAGGTCGCTGAATCGCCCGTCAGCCAGGCGGTCGCACCAAGGAGAGACCACGCGGGTACCGACGCTGAATCGACGGCGATCGCCCGACGCGCATACACGCGCGCCGAATCGTAGCCCTCGCCTTCGAGATGCAATCGCGCCGCAAACGCGAGCGCATCGGTGAGCGACGGATTTGCTGCAAGACTCTTGCGCACCGTCGCCAGCGCGGTCGGCTTGCCTTCAAAGTCTTCGACCCGTGCGAGGCCGAGATGTGCGCGTGCATCGTTTGGCGCACGACGTAACACCGCGCGGTACGCCGAACGCGCGTCCTCGTTGCCGTGACGCAACAAAAAGAGGTCGCCGGTGCGTCGCTGCGCTTCGAGGTTGCTGGAGTCGGCCGCGGTCGCCGCGTCGAAGGCGGCCAACGCCCGCGATGCTGCGCTACTGCTGCCGACCATGAGCAGCATCTGCGCGCGCCCAGCCGCAATGTGCGCGTCACCCGACGGGGCATTCATGTTGTTGTACGCGTTCACCACGCTCGTCGCGCGCTGCGTCGCCGTTTCATGATCGCCACGCCGCCTGGCCAGTTCGGCCAACGCCACTTCCGCGCTCAGTCGGTCGCTCGATCCAGCGGTGATGGCACTCGCGTACGTCGACTGCGCCTCGGCGAGCTTGCCGCGCAGCACCAACACATCCCCGAGCAGCACGGTCATCGCGCCACCGCCCGCCCGCGCCGCCCGTTCGGCCTCGGCGTACTGCCCGGTGTCGACGAGACGACGTACTTCCGCGCGCGGATCCTGCTCCGCCAACGCCAGACAGGCGGCACACAACAGCGCAAGAAACGGCGCGCGCGTCAGCGAAGCATGCCTCACCTGGGCATCCCCGCCTTGATGGCCTGCGTCTTTTCCGCAATCGCCACCAGCAGTCGCTCCAGCTCCGCGTCGTACGCGGCGGGCGTCATGGTGGACTTCTTGAGTCGCAGCGCGCCAACGTCTGCTTCGAGCGATTGCCGTTCTGCCACGAGTGCGGCCACGCGCGGGTCACCCGACGATGTGGACGCACCAAAGGAGACCGAGCGCGCCAGCAACGAGTCGCTGAGCATCGCGTGTTCCGTCTGCATGCGATTGCTCGATTCGTAGGCACGTGCCACTTCCGTCCGCGCGTAGCGAAACGCCTCGAGCACGGAGACACGCCCGTCCTTGTCGCCGTCCGACTCGTCGCTGGCGAGGGCCTTGGCGAAGTAGCCCACGAACAGCGCTTCGTTCTTCTCCATCGCGCTGCGCGTCGCCGTGAGCACAACGCGACCGGGCGCGCGCAGCACCTCGAGGAAATCGCCACCGCCACTGGCGGTATTCACGAAGACGACTTGCTGTCGTGCAAAGCCCCTTAGCCACGTGCCGTACTCGGTGGCCGTCGCGTCCGGCCCAGGGAGATTCAGCTTCGATCCTGGTCCGTCACCACTTCCATGTCCCATCAACACCACGAGCAACACGTCACCATCGGCAACACGGCGCGAGAGGGTCACGAACGCTGCTGCAATGTTCTCGCGCGTTGAACGTGCGCGTTTCTGTCCTGCGACGATCGTATCTTCGCTGAGCACGACGATGCTGGAATCCGGCACCTTCCAGCGCAGTCTTGCCGCGTCATGGATCGCGTCGGCGGCGGCATCGAAGGTTCGTTTGAACGCCGGCTCGCCCGAGAGCCCCGAAATGACGATTACATGCGTGCGCTGCGCCTCGAGCGATTGCGAGACGCACAGCAGTGCGACAGCGGCAGCGGCAGCGACCGGTACGATCAGACGCATCATGCCAAGCCCCGCCAGCGGCGGTAGCCCCACTCGGCGCCGAGCAGCAGCGCGAGCACCAGGAAGACCGCGGGCATGTCCCACAGATCCTTCGCTTCGCGCACCGTGACACCGCTTTCCGTATAGATCGCATCGTCGGCCAGCTCGCCCACATTCGCCAGCGGGTAGTACCGACCACCGGTTTCATTGGCGATGCGTGTGAGCAAGGGCACGCGCAACTCTGCCTGCGCCATGTCCGCGCCATGCTCGTCCACCAGCAGGGTCGTGCTGACGCTCTGCACCGTGTCACGTCCACCACCGCGCTTCGATGTTGCCGCAATGGAGTAGCGACCGGAATCCGTGGCCACAAACGCACCGGTGTACGATCCGTCTTCGCGCAACGACCATTCAAGCGGCACCGTGGTCATCGTGCCCGTTGGCGAGGTGACGAGTGCCGTTACCGCAGCATCGTTCACATCGACGTGAAAACGGTCGGCCACGTGCGCACGCAAGGTGACCGATTCGCCCGGTGCGACGCGGGCGGGTGTCGCGGTGATCTCCATCGGCTCCGGCACGTCGTCCACCAACCAGCGCACGAGCTGACGGAAGAACGTCTGATGCGTGTCATCATCGACGGCCATGCGGAAGTCCATCTTCCAACGCCACGCGTCCTGCACGGCGAGCACCGCACTCATGCCTCGACCGTAGCGCTGCCATGCCAGCACGGGCACATCGGCGCGTCCACCTTCCACCGTGCCGGCCAGCAACATCGTGGCACCGGCGCGCAGTGTGCCGCTGCGATTCACCGATGTGAGCGCCGGCAACGAATCCCACCGCTGTTTCGATGCTGATGTCGTCGCGCCAAGCTGCAGCGCGGCCATCGCCTCGCCGGCGCGCGTCGGGCGCACCTTCACCGAGAGTGCGGGACCTTCTTCGTTGATCTGTGCGCGTGCCAGCGTAATCGGCAGCACATCTGAGAGCGGCGTATCGGCGAATCCGCCTTCCGACAATGACGCGCGTCCACCAAGCACCAGCAGTCCGCCGCCGCGCTTGTTCACGAAGTCGGAGATCATGCGCAGCTGCTCGGCGGTGAAGAACGACGCTTCGATGCTGCCGAGTACGAGCGCGCGATACTGGAAGAGCTCCTCGCGCGTGGTCGGGAATCCGCCCAGCAGATCGAGACTGTCCTTGACGCCAAGACGAAGAAACTTGTTCTCGGCGCTGCGCATCAGCCCGACCACCTGAATGCCGCTGTCGCCAGCGACGGCGCGTCGCAGGAAGGCAAACTCCGGACGCGGCTCGCCTTCGACGTACAACACACGATCCGGACCCGGTCGCACTTCGAGCCCAGCCTGCCACTCGTTGTTCTCGACGACGATTTCGTTGGCCAGCGGACGCGCACGCACCCCAAGTCGGTACGTGCCCGGCGGCATCGGCGGCACACGCAGTCGCACATGCGCAATATCGCCCTTCTCCGGCGCGCGCACCACTTCGGTTGCCACCACGCGACCATCGGCTTCGGCGACGACGGTCGCGGCATCCTTGCCGATACCACGCACGCGGACGTCCGCCTCGATCAGCATCGTCGCGCCGGCGAGTGCCCGCGTTGGGGCGTTCACACGTTCGATCGCGAGATCGCGCTCGAAGCGCTCACTGCCCACGCCGACGGTGTACACGGGCACTCGTCGCGCGCGCATCGCGAGGAGCGCGTCTTCATACACAGAGTTGCCGTTGTCGGCGCCATCGCTCACCAGCACGATGCCAGCCAGCGGCATCCCGGCGAGTTCTTCGCGCACGTCATCGAGCGCGCTCGCGAGATCCGACTGGGTGCCCGACGCGGTCAGCGATGCGGCATTGGCCAACGGTGATGCATGCGAGGCAAAGCGGAATCGGCGGAGCGCGAATCGTTCGCCCAACTTTTTGGTCAGTGCACTGGTGTCGTCGAAGACACGTTGCGTGGCGCGCAATCGCGTGGTGTCGCCCACGTCGCGCACGCGCATGCTGCGCGAATCGTCGATGAGCACTGCCAGCACGTTGCGCTGCGGGACGGCCGACGCGATCACGAGCCCCGGTCGCAGCAAGCAGCCAAGCACGAGCAGCACGGCAGAGGCGCGCAACGCGCCGAGGACGATGCGATCGACCGGCCTGAGTGTGCGCACACGGGAGTACAGGAACGCGACCAGCGGCACCGCGATCGCGGCGGCCACCGCCACGGCGAGCAGCGGCACGACCGGCGCAATGACCACATCTCCACGCGCAAACATGCGCAGCGGATACTTGAAGAAGAAAGCAACGACGGCGTCGAGTGCAGATCCCACAAAGTCCTGAGTAGGGCGTCGATCGTGGCGGTGCGAGGACAACGAGACCGGTGGTCGGCCGGACTCGAAGGTGGAAGTCCACAGTGCATCACCGCACTCAAGGCGTCTACCCCGTGACGCAGTTCCCGGTCATGACGTTGGGACATCGGGACCAAGGCGGGGACGACTAGCCGCAACAGTGTTGCGAGTTCGTGGCCAACGAACGCCTTAACGCCGCGCCCGACACCACGTCTCAGCACATGCAGACCACATGCAGACCACATGCAGACCACCTGCAGACTTGTATGTTGCGCACGCCTGATCAGGCGAACGCGCCAAACTCCCGGACGGTGCTCATGCGACACATCACCCGACACATCGCGCGCCACGGCGTCGCGCTGCTGTCCAGCGCGCTCGCTTCCTCTGTTTCATTTGCACAAACGCCACCGCCTGTGCAGCCGCGTCAACCGGCGCGCGCGCCGCAGGCCGGACCGGCGCCCACTCGTCAGTCCGGACCGGCAGGCGCACGTCGCGCAGCCCCCCCTCAGGCAGGCCCACGCAGCGAGTTCGGGCCCGGCGGCGGCACCGCCGGCATGCTGCTCGGCATGCGGCAGCAGCTCGACCTGACGGACGATCAGGTCAAGCGACTCGAAGCGTTGCGCGCGGCACCGCGTCGTCAGCGCAATGAGGCGGATCAGTTGCGTGCGCGCGCCGATATGATGGACGCGATGCAGGGTGACGGCGATCTGGCGAAAGCACGTGCGGTGATGGATCGCATGAGCCGGATGCGCAACGACGAGGCAATCGCGCGTTTGCAGGAACGGCAGGACGTGCGCAATGTGCTCACGGCGACGCAGAAGACGACGATCGACAACATGCGCGGTACGATGCGCGGTCGCATGAAGCAGGGGATGCGCGAGGGCGCGCGTCAGCGCCTGCGTCAGGGCAGGGACATGCGCATGCGAGGCCCCGAGCAGAATCGCCTGCAGAACAGCATGCAGGATCGTATGCAGAACAGCATGCAGGATCGTATGCAGCACCGTATGCCCCGTCGCCCCGGCGCACCGGGTGAGATGGGGCCGCCGATGGGTCGTCGCGGTCGAGAGATCGAGCAGGATGTGGTGATGGAACGTCGGCCGCCCGTGCCGCCGACAGACTCGCTGATCCCCCGCTGAACCACGGCACGACGACTATCGCGCGATGGCCACCGCGGCAATCAGCCGAATCAGCGCGTCCACGTCGCGCAGGTCGAGCACTTCGCCGGGGGAATGCGAATAGCGACCGGGCCACGACAGTCCAATGTTGGGTGCGCCAAACGCGGCGACGGCTGAGCCATCGGTGGAGCCGTGCGTGGTGCCCACCTGGAGCGGAATTCCCTGCTGCCGCGCGATACGCAGAATGCGATCGCGTTCGGCCGGCGGCGCCAGCGATCCATCATCGAGTCCGCGCAGCACGGCGCCTTTTCCCAACGGCGCGAACGCAAACATCGGCTGCTCGAGTGGCGTGTCCGACGAAACGAACGTATCCACGCTGTAGACGCGACGCAGTCCGCGACCATGATCGGCGCCGAATGCGCTGGCACCATTCAGCCCAGCTTCCTCACGTGTGGTCCACACAAACAGCACCCGATGCGTGAGCGTCTTCGGATCGATGCGCTGAAGGGCGAGCAGAAGCGCCGTCGAACCGGTGCGGTCATCACTGCCGCGGCCGGTGACGCGCGTGCCGGCGAGTCTCGTGGCCCGCTTGTACGCCGTCACGCCAAGTCCAACGCGTACACCGCGCGCCACCAGCCCGGCCGAATCCACGCCAAACCACGCCGTATTTGCCGCGATGTTCTTGGTGCGCGCCGAATCCCGGGGCACGAACGCACCGCGCAACGACTCCGCCACGTTCCCTGACGCATCACGATCGAAGTGCAGCAGTGCCGGCTGTCCTTCCCACGCCGTGGCGACCACACCACCGCGTCGCCCGAGTCGCACGGTGCCGTCGGCGCTGATCCCTTCAACCTCGAAGCTGACCTCATCCATGTGCGCGAGAAACGCCACGCTGTCGCGCTCGGGGCCCGCGCCAACGATCAGATTCCCCGCCGTATCGGTGACCGCGACGGCCTTCGCCCAGGCAGGCAATTGCGCGATGATCGCGTCGCGTACGCGGAACTCGTGTCCGGGGACCGCCGGCAAGTCGGCGAGCGACATGAAGGTGCGTTCGGCACGCTCGTGGATATCGCGTCGAGCGCTGCGCGCACGCACGGTGTCCGCTGAGGGAGCGATCCACGTCGCACGCGTGGTGTCGGCGCCCGCAGCACGCAGCGCCGCCACCAGCAGCGCGCGCGCATCGCTCGCATGCACCGACTCCACCATCGAGCCGGCAAAGCGCACCCGCGGATTGATGATGCGCACAGTGTCCCGACGCAGCACGCGACCGAGCGCGGCCTTTCGGAGCGCCCCCAGTCGCGAGGCCGGCACGGTCGTCGCCGCGCCGACAGGTCGACCATCGTCGAGCAGGGTGATCTGATCGACCGCACCAAGGCGCGCCAGCACCGCAGCGAGTCCCGTCCAACCGAAGCTCCGCTGCGCCGCCAGGACAAAGATCGTCTCGCCGGATGCTGGAGTTGCCGTGGACGCACTGGCCACGGCGGCACAACCGGCGCGCGCGCCGGCGGCAGGCCCCGAGGCGAATCCCTCATACGTCCAGAGCGGCCGGTCGGCCACCACCGGATCGAGCAGCGACACCCCAAGTGCCTCGACCTCCGCCCGCGAGCCCGCACCGAGATCGACCCATAACTGATCGACGGTCACGATCGCCGTGTCGCCGCGATGCTGTCGCGCGAAATGTCCATTGGCGATCGCCACCACTCCCGGCACGTCATCAGCCGGGGTGAGGATGCGGACCTGCTGCGCCTCGTGGAATTGGGCCCAGAGCGGATGTGCCGGTGTGCCGGTGGAGTGCAGTCGAACAAAGCCGTCGCTGGTGATCTGACTGACCACGAGCCCCGGCGCATCCATCGCGCACGCCACCACCCGCCTGGGCGATCCGGTTCCGACACGACGCACGAGGTTGCCGAAGGCGTCCGCGCTCCACGACGACAGTGTGCTGCGGAGCGCCGCAATTGCGTGGCGTTCGCCTCCCGGCGGCGCATCGAGATGTATCCAGGCCGCGATGGCGGCGGCCACCGCGTCATCGCGCGACGCGGCGGTGGTTTGGGCGTGCGACGGCGAAGACGGCAGCAGCACGGACGCGGCCGCAACGACAAGCGCCGCGACGGTCGCGCCAGCCGGTTTTCGATTGGTGGCGCAGAACATCGCGGCGCTCCTCGGAGATAACGACTTCAGGAAAGACTACTGCTCGTCGGCACTGGGACCATACAGGCCCGGCAGCGGCACGTCGAGCATGCGGAAGTAGATGGACAGCTGCGCCCGATGATGAATCATGTGGCTGATGACCGTGCTGCGGAGCACCGACACGCGCGGCATCGCCATGATGACGACCTCGCCGTTCTTGAGCGTCCACGTCTCCATCATGGCTTCGTCGGTCGCAACGGCCAGCGCTTCGCGAAAGCGCACCAGCCGATCGTCGAACTGCTGCACGAACCCGGCCGCCGTCGTTGGGGGCGCCGGACGCGGCGGCATCGGTGCCGCGAAGTCGAGCATCGATTGCGTGAGCGTCACTTCGCCCCACCACGGGAACTCGGTGAGATGGTCCGCCAGCTTCGCCAAGGGCCACGACTTGGCGTGCGGCTTGAAGTCGAGGTGGCCTTCGGGAATGCGCTCGAGCATGCGGCGCGTATTCGACATTTCGTGTTCGAGATCGGCGAGTGCAGACCGGGCAATGCTGGACATGAGGAGACTCGGGCGTGGGGAGAGGGACGGTGGTTGGAAGGCGCGCCAGGCGGAAACGTCAGCGGGCGTGTCGAGATCGAACATACCCCGAAAGAGGGGAATCGTCAGGGTCGCCGATTCAGCGAGCAGCGGCTTCGCGCCACGATCGCCGGTGAGTTCGCTGAGCCAAGGCCAATCGGCGCGCGGCAGCACGGCCGGAATACCTCGCATCATCGGAGCACCATCAGGCTCGTTCGGCGACACATACGGCGAAACAAACGGCGACACATACTGGGAGGCGACGCGTGCGCCGCCAACCCGCGACGTGGCCACCAGTTGCGCGAGATGCGCGGCGTCGATCGAGGGCATGTCGCAGGCGGCGATCAGAACCCCGCCCACCCGATCGTACTCGGGTGATGCCGCAAGTGCGCGGACCGCGCAGGCAATCGATGTTCCCATCCCGTCGGCGTGGCGCTCGTTGAACACCAACACCACCGGCTCCCCCGCCAGCGCGGCGGCCACTACCGTCGCCTGGGAGCCCGTGACCACGACCACAGGCGCGCACCCCGCTTCGCGCAGCAGTCGCGCTCCGCGCCGTACCAGCGGTTCGCCATGCTCGTCGAGCAGCAGCTGTTTGGCTGTTCCGAGTCGCGTGGATGCGCCGGCGGCGAGGAGCACGCCCGCGACACGTCGCGGACTCCTACTCGTCGTCGACACGCAGTGTGCACTGCCCGAGGTCGACGACGAGCGCGGCCGGACGAACGTCCGGCGTCGGTGTGCGCGTGTGAATCGGACTTTCGCGCTCGCGCAGGAATCCACCCGGGCGGCCATTCATCACCGCCTCGATTTCCGCGACCGCCGCCAGCGCAATCGACTCTGGTGTCTCGCCTCCAAGATCAAGACCGATCGGCGCATGCAACACGCGACCGGCAGGTCCGAGTGCCGCGATCGTTGGTGCGACTTCGTCGAGGAGTCGGGCTGCGCGCTGTCGAGAGCCGAGCACGCCGAGATAGCCGAGTGACTGCGGTAAGAGGGTGCGCAGCCACGCCGCATCGACATCGAAAATGTGTGTGAGCAGGGCAACTGCGGTGCGTTCGTCGGTCACAATCTCAACGCCACCATCGCGCGCGCACTGTTCGGCGCGTGCGCAGTGAACCCGCACACCGTCCGGCAAGGTGAGCGCCTCAAGCAGCGAAGGGCGATGATCGATCACCGTGACCTCCCAGCCGATCGCGGAGGCGATGCGCGCAAACGCTTCTGCACCGCGACCCGCGCCGATGAGGTAGAGCGATACCACCGGCATCAACGGTTCGACGAAGTAGCGTGACCGCGCGGACGAGCTGCCGCGCAACGCGTTGTGCACGTCCTCGTGGAGCGCGTCCTGCCGCTCCTCTAGTGCCGCATGCGCCGTCTTCTGTGCGGCGTCGACCAGTGGCGCCGCCCGCGCCCGAACCGCCGGAGCAAGCACGTTTTCGCGGTTGACATCATCGCAATCGAATTCGACACGCTCCCACGACCCCGTGCTCGCCTGGCCATGCAGCAAGGCGATCGTCCCCGCCGAGCGGCGCGTACCGCCGGCGTGATCCGCCGCGGCAGCAGAGGCCGATTTCGTCTCCGGTATCACCGTCAACACCGCGCCTCCGTGGCGCGCGTGACAAATTGCCGCCGCCGTGTTCAACCACTCCGCATCGGGCAGCGGCTCCAGCACGATGTGCGCGATGCCATCGCACGCACTGCCAAACCCCCAGATCGTCTCGAGGTCGTCGCGCAAGTCGTAGCGCAACGTGATTGCACGACGCTGTCCGCAGACATCGGCAGCGCGCGCAGCGACGTCTCCCTCCAGACAGCCACCGCTGATCGCACCCGCCAGTACACGCGCTTCCGCGTCCACCAGCAAGCGCGCACCCGGCTGCCGATACGACGAGCCTTCCACCTCGACGAGCGTGGCCAGCGCCAGCGGGACCAGTGGCCGCGCGCGCAGTGCCTCGGTCGCGGCGTGAGCGAGCTCAGAAAACCCGGACATGCGTCGTCGACCTACAGCAGGGATGACGGAGTGATCGGCAACGCGCGCACCCGTTTGCCGGTTGCGGCATAGATGGCATTGACGATGGCGGGCGCAACGGCGGGCACGGGCGGCTCACCAGCACCACTCGGCGGATGGTTGCCCGGCATGAGATGCGTTTCCATGACGGGCATATCGCGCATGCCCGCGAGTCGATACTCGCCGAAGCTCGTGCGCGCTGCGCGTCCCTTGGCAAAGGTCATGTTGCCGTGGAACGCTGCCGTGAGTGCCCACACGATGCCGCTCTCCACCTGTCCGATGATACCGAGTGGATTGATGACGAGGCCCGCATCGAGCACCGTGGTGATCTTCGCGACGCGCACAACGCCTGCCTTCGACACTTCCACTTCCGCGACTTGTGCCACGTAGCTGCGATCGTCGTACGAGAGACAGGCGATACCACGACCGCGTCCCTTGCCGAGCGGTACATGCCACGCGGATTTCGTCGCTGCCATCTGCAACACCGCGCGCAGTCGATCGACGTTGACGATCGGACGCCTGGGTTGACCGGCAGGCGCTGGCGCGGCGGCGAAGTCCGCCTGACTGTGTTCGTTGAGCAGCTGCAGCCGGTACTCGAGTGGATCGATCTTCGCGGCGGCCGCGAGTTCGTCGAGGAACGCTTCCCGCGCAAAGACATTCGGCACGAACTGAATCGCCCGCCACCAGCCCATCGGCATCGGCACGGGCACGTGCGTGTACTCCACGCGAATGTTGGGAATGGCGTACGGCACGTCACGCGCGCCAAGCGCTTCCGCTTCCATTGCCACGCCGCCGAAGGACGCGGTCACGGCAGGTGCCGCGACGCGATGACGCCAGGCGGTAGGCAAACCATTCGCTCCGAGTGCAGCGGCAAGGTGCGACTGCGACATCGGCTGATAGGGGTCGTGTGCAAAGTCATCAGGGCGCGACCAGAGCAGGTGCACCGGTGCGCCAACCTTGCGTGAGATCAGCGCGGCGTCGGCGGCGTTCTCATTCGTGATGCGTCGTCCGAAGCTGCCTCCGAGCAGCGTGACGTTGACCTTCACCTGATCCGGCGTGAGTCCGAGCGTCTGCGCGATGCCTTGTTGTACATCGTTCGGACTTTGCGTGCCGATCCACACTTCGCAGCCGTCGGCGGTGACATGCGCCGTGCAGTTCTGCGGTTCCATCGTCGCGTGCGACTGGAACGGAAACTCGTAGCTCGCCTCGAGACGTCGATTGGCGCCATCACGGGTTGCCTTGGCAATCGTGGCCTCGGCGTCGCCGACATCGCGCGCGTTGATCGCGCCTGGCTTCTGTGTGGTCGCGCGCAACGTGGTGCGCAGACGCGCGCTGTCGAAGGTCGCATGTTGGCCGTCGTTCCACCGAGCCGCCAACGCCGAACGTCCCTTCATCGCCGCCCATGTGCTGGTGGCCACGACGGCAATGCCAGAGGGCACGTCGACGAGATGCGTCACGCCGTTCACGGCCAACGCCGCGGCGCGACTGGATGTCGCTAACGTGCCGCCTTGTACGGGAGACATGGCGACGGCGGCGAAGAGCATGCCCGGGACGCGCACGTCGATCCCGTAGATCGCCTTGCCGGTCACGATATCAGGCCCATCGAGCCGACGGACGGACTTGCCGACGATGCTCCATTCGTCGCGCGCCCGGAACGCTGGCTGCTGTGGCACCGGGAGGGCCGATGCTGCGGCGACGAGCGCGCCAAACGCCAGTCGCCGATCGGAGCCAACGTGTACAACGAAGCCGTCGCGTGCGCGCAGCTCGCTGGCGGGCAGCGACCACTGCGCCGCCGCCGCGGCAATCAGCATCTCACGCGCGGCCGCACCGGCGCGCTGCATCGAGGCATACATGCTGCTGACGCTTTCGCTGCCGCCCGTACTCATGTTGCGGAACGGACCGTCGGCCGTCGTGGGTATCGCCTGCACCAATCGCACGCTGGCCATGCTCGCGCCGAGTTCGTCGGCGAGGATCATGGGCAGTGAGGTGCGGACGCCCTGCCCCATTTCGGATCGCGTGATGGTGATCGTGACCGTGCCGTCGGCATCGATGCGCAGAAGTTGATTCGGCGCGAGCGACGCGGCTGCATCATTCGCCGCATCATGCACGGCATTCTTCGCGGCATCCAGCACCACGCCGTTCTCGTCGAGTCGTCGCATCGGTGCCGCCAGCGCAGTCGGCACGCCGATGATCAGCGCGCCGACCGCTGCACCGCCGACTTTCAGGAAGTCGCGGCGCGAGGTGGTGTTCGCCACTGCGCCGTTCGCGGGTTTCGTGGGCGTGCTCATGCGGCGTCTCCCGACGGAAGTTCGGCATCCGATTCCGGACCGCTGCCAGCGCCGGCTTTGTTCGCGCGGACCAGCGTCGCGGCCCGCTTGATCGCGCGTCTGATACGCGGATACGTGCCGCAGCGACAGAGATTCGTGATCGCTGTGTCGATCTGCGCATCGGATGGCGATGGCGTGGTACGCAACAGCGCGGCACTGGTCATCAGCACGCCGGCCTGACAGTAGCCGCATTGCGCGACGTCCTCCTCGAGCCAGGCATTGCGGCACGCCTGGAGCACCGCGTCGTCGGCGCTTTCGATGGTCGCGATGCGCAACGACACGGCCGACGCGACAGGCAGTTGGCAGCTTCGCACCGCGCTGCCGTTCACCTGCACGGTGCAGGCGCCGCACTGGCCGGCACCGCAGCCGTACTTCGTGCCCGTCATGCTGAGTGAATCACGCAGCACCCAGAGCAGCGGGGTGTCCGCATCGACGTCGACGGAGTGCTGTTTGCCGTTGACCGTAAGGGAATAACGGGGCATGGCACGGTGGGTGGAGCGTGATGGAGCAGCGAGCGCATCGTGACGGCCCATCAACAGTACCTGCGCGTGCCGTCACCTGCCTAGTCCGTCACTGGTTGCCGTGGCGCCGTGCCCGCCCGGTATCGCCACTGATGGCGAAATGACACCGCTGGCAAACTTCCGGTTAGCGCAACGCGCTCGCCTATCGCTACCCTCGGCGGATGTTCGCCCCTTGCGCAATCGCCTTCGCCGAGCCGACCGTATGGCCATGCCGCACTCGCTGTCGTTCCCCGATCGCGCCGTCTGGACGCTGGACGATTTGGAGCAGCTTCCCGACGACGGGAACCGGTACGAGATCCTTCACGGCGAGCTGCTCGTGACGCTGTTGCCGACTTGGGGGCATCAGGGCGTCGCGATGCGCCTTACATGGCTCTTGCTCAACTGGTGCCGTACGCATCCAGACTGGAGCATTCGCGCACCCGGAGGAGTGTATATCAGTCAGACCACGTGGCTCGAGCCTGACGTCGGTGTTTACCGTGCGCCGGATCTGGCCGATCTGTCGTGGAAGGAGTTGCCTCCGCCGGCGCTGGTGGTCGAAGTCCTGAGCCCGTCCACCAAACGTCGCGACCGATTTCGCAAGCGTCCGGCGTATCTCCACCACGGCGTGGGCGAAGCGTGGACCGTTGATGGACGCCACCAGCTCCACTCCCCCAAGGCACTCGACCGCTCGAGGTGAGTTTCGTCGAGCTGTTCGGTCCGCCGCCGGAAAAGTCGTAGCGGCGTCGGGCATCACGAACACGAGCGCCCTTGTCCATGCGCACGGCGGGGAGATGCGTCAGTCCTCCACGCTCGCCTTGCTGTCGTACTGCATCGCGCCCGCAACATTCCCCTCCGTGTCGCGAAACCAGAACAGGTGGCCAACGGTGGGAATCGTGGTCCTCGGCATCAGGATCGTGCCGCCGTTTTCAACCACCGCGCGCTCTGCCGCCCTGGCATCGGGCACCGAGATCGAGCACTCGAAACCCAGCATGCGTTCGGCGTTGATGGCGAAGTGACGCACGGGGGTGGCGGCCTTGGTCTCGGGCATAGCGGCAATCTCGGGAGCTGGTGGAGGGAGAGGAAGGGGAGTCGTCGACTTCTACGTCGAATGTGCGCGTTCCCTGGCGGGCTCGCTCGCGCCAGATTGCCATGGTATGTCGATTTCCCGCCACGAGCGCACCTCGGATGGACCACAACTGCGCGCGGCGTCCGTCGGCTTCAGCTCCGGTTATCGCTGGCAGGTTGGTGGGCGGGATTGGGGGCTGCTCACCTGGGCGTCGCGTGGCGTGATCTCGGTGACGGTCGGCGACGCGTTCTGGGTCGTGCCGCCGGACCAGGCGCTTTGGCTGCCCTCCGGCACGTCGCATTCCGTGCGCATGGCCGGACGAGGAACGCTCCGGCAGGTCTACCTCGCCTCGAGCGTCTCCGCATCACTCGCCACTGCGCCGCGCGTCATGAGCGTTCATCCGCTGCTTCGCGAACTGCTGCGACGCATCTGCACCGTCGGCACCCTTGATCGCGCGATCGCGCGCGAGCGGCGATTGCTCGATCTGTTGCTCGACGAGATGTTCGATGACATGACCGAAATGCACGTGCAGCCGGTGCGGCTCCCAATGCCTACCGATGCCCGTGCGCGCGTGGCCGCCGCCTGCATCCAGCGCACGCCA